>Ga0164242_10004777_pt1 | contig 15171 bp, 14 predicted proteins | sample OricomgcompostMG_FD_108783 | JGI IMG/M metagenome (GOLD analysis project Ga0164242, IMG submission 108783) | Miracle-Growth compost microbial communities from Emeryville, California, USA - Original compost - Miracle growth compost (MG) ... | reverse complement strand
GACGCTCAGCGCGGTGCTGTCACTGTTCGCGCTGCCGCTGGCCTGGGTGGTCGGCAAGGAGGTCGGAGGGCGGCGGCTGGCCGGACCGATGCTCCTGGTCACCGCTACCACCCCGTGGGCGCTGCGGTACGCCACCGAGACCCGGATGTACTCGCTCGTGTTGGTCGAAGTGCTGGCCGGGATCGTGCTGCTGCTGCGCGCCCGGCGGGACCCCAGCTGGCCGCGGTTGCTAGGGGTGACCGTGATCACCGCGGCCCTCGCCTACACCCACTACTGGACCTTCTACCTGCTCCTGCCGGTGGCTGGTTGGCTGCTGTGGCGGCGGCAGTGGCGCCTGATCGGGGCGATGGCCGCGGCGATCGTCCCGTTCGCCCCCTGGCTGCCGTCGTTCGTGTACCAAATGCGCTACACCGGCACGCCGTGGGCGGCGCCGGCGGACTTCGGCATCTTCCGAACCACCCTGATGCAGTGGGGCGGCCCCGGTCAGATCGGTTCGCTGCTGGCACTGCTGATGATTCCGCTGGCGCTGCTGGGTTGCTGCGCGCTGAGGCGTCCGGCGGCAGGCGAGTCGCTCGGACTGCGTCCGCTCGGCGTGCCGGGCGTACGCGCACTCGCCGCGTTCGCCGTGGCCCCGCTGCTGGTGGACGTCGTGCTCGGCTCGGTCCTGCACAGCGGGTACGCGCTGCGCTACACCGCGGTGTGCCTACCCTTCTACCTGCTGCTGCTGGCCCGCGGGCTCAGCGTGCTGCCCGGCGACCGGCTCCGCAACGGAACCCTGGGCGTGGTCCTGGTGGCTGGGCTGCTCGGCGGACTGGACACCGCAACGACGTCACGCACCCAGGCTGGTGAGATCGCGTCCGCGCTGGCGGCAGCAGCACGTCCCGGCGACGTGGTCGCCTACTGCCCGGATCAGTTGGCACCTGCGGTGCACCGCGCACTCGCGCCGGGCCTAGGCCTGCGGGAGCTGCCGTACGCCGACCCGGCCGGCCCAGCACTGGTGAACTGGGTGGACTACAGCAAGCGGGTGCACGCGCTCCCGCCGGCGACGTTCGCGCAGCAGGCATTGACCGCTGCCGGAGGCGGCCATGCGGTCTGGCTGGTGACCCAGGGTGGATACCGGGTCTACGGAAACCGTTGCTCGCAGGTCGAGGACGTGCTCTCCGGGTCCCGAGGCGCGCCCGCGATCGTGGTCGGTTCAGACGGCGGCATCTTCGAGCGCGCCACGCTCGCCCGCTTTCCCGGCAGCGACTGACCGGCCCGGCAGCCTGGTGGCGACCAGCGCGATCGCGAACAGCCCCATCACCAGCGTGTAGTGGTTGAAGAACGACTGCTTGTTGAAGACGTCGAGGCCCAGCTGCACCAAGCCGCCCCCGGCAGCGAAGCCGGCCGCATCCCGCGGCAGTCGGAACACCGCCAGCGCGTACCCGACCAGCACCACCGCGACCGTGACGCCGAAGCCGAGCGTCAGGCCGTGGCGGTCGGCGAGCGCCGGGACGTCCAGGGCGCGTTGCAGCACCGGATAATGCACGTTCAGCAGCACGGCATCATCCCAGAAGTCCCGCGGACCGGCGATCAGCCACGGCAGTACGAGGCCGAAACCGAGCCCGGTCGCGATCGCGGTGCGCCGCCACCCGAAGGCCGGCCAGAGCGCAGCGAGCGGAAGCAGCAGCACGATGTGCTGCTTGGTGGCGAGGGCAAGTGCGAGCGCCACGATCGCCCATCCGGTCCGGCCCCGTTCGGTCGCCAGCACCAACAGCGCCAGCAGCGCTATCAGCAGTGGTTCGGTCCAGGACTGCTGTATCTGATACGCGAACAGGGGATAGCTGGCGACCATCAGCGGTGCGAATGCACTCCAACGCGCCGGCCCGGGCCCGGCAAGTCGGTGGAGCGCGATCGCGGCGACCGCGATCGCGGCAAGCAGGCCCACCCGAACCTCGTGCGTCACCAGCCAGGCGGGCAGCAGCAGCACGGATGTCCACGGCAGGTACGGGTACTCGTTCTGCAGCCCGTCCGACCCCGGCCACGACTGCCGGTACATGTCCAAGCCGTGGATCAGGCCGCGGGTCGAATCGGTGAGCAGGAAATGTACGTCGATCGGCGGCGTCGGCGTAGCGAGAATGCGCAGTAGCCCGGTGAGCATCAGCAGCCCGAGAGCGATGCCGAAGGCCCGGCGCCAACGAAGCGCGAGCAGCGTGGCGGCGGCTGCCGGATAGGCGCAGATCCGACTCAGCGCGTACCAGACACCGTGGCCGTGATTGGCCGGGCCTGCCTGCAGAGCAGCATCCGCGACCACCAGGGCTGCCGCCGCGAAGGCGAGCGTGGTGGGGACCCGGACCCGCGCGGCGATCCCGAGATAGGCCAGGAGCCAACCGGCGACGATGAGGCCGAGTGCGCTGGGGCTGTAGTCACCGTGCTGCCGAGAGATGCCGAAGGCGATCGCAGCCCAGGCGAGGGTCAGCGTGCCCGGGTCCGGACCGGCGTTAGGCCGCGTGACGCCGGTCACAATCCGCGGTAGGTCTCGCAGGCGCGCCGAGCGCCCGCGAGGTAACAGCATGCTGACAAGAATGCCCGAACGGTGCTGCGGGGAGGGCGTCCGCGTTGATCGGTGAGACACTGCAAGAGCGAATGACGCTCGGCCTTCGTGCGGGTGTCACATCCACTGACCTCGACGACGGGAGATCCGCGTGGCCGACGAACGGCCAACTGAGCGAGCGGGCAGGCCTCCGCGGAAGCGGACAGCCGGCAACGCCGACGCCCCCCACGTGCTGGTGATTGGAGCAGGACCCGCGGGCCTGACCGCGGCATACGCCTTGACCAAGCGCCGAGCATCGACCACCGTCGTCGAGGGCGACGCCATGGTCGGTGGAATCTCCCGCACCGCGGTGCGGGACGGTTGGCGTTTCGACATCGGTGGCCACCGCTTCTTCACCAAGGTGCCGCGCGTCTCGCGGCTGTGGCACGAAATCCTCCCTGAGGAGCAGTTCCTGCTCCGACCACGGATGAGCCGCATCTACTACGACGGGAAGCTGTACGACTACCCACTGGTCGCCTCCAACGCGCTGCGCAATCTCGGCCTGATCGAGGCGACGAAGTGCGTGCTGTCCTACATCCGAGCGCGGGTGCGCCCGCCGAAGGACCAGAGCAACTACGAGGGCTGGCTGGTGGCCCGGTTCGGCTGGCGGCTGTACAGGACCTTCTTCAAGACCTACACCGAGAAGGTGTGGGGCATCCCGGTGAGCGATATGCCGGCGGACTGGGCGGCGCAGCGAGTGAAGGGGCTCTCGCTCGGTAACGCGATCATCAACGCGCTGCTGCCCAAGCGGAACCAGAAGGAGATCACTTCGCTCATCGAGGAGTTCGAGTACCCCCGTACCGGGCCCGGCCTGATGTGGGACACGTGCCGGGACAAGGTGCTTGCGGCCGGTGGCGAGATCGTCATGGAGACGAAGGTCAAGGCCGTGCACTGGTCCGAGGGCCGCGGGGCGACCGGCGTCACGACGTTCGTGACCGGCGGATACGGCCCAGGGGCCGGCGCACCCGACGCGAGCCGCACCGACCTGGGCGCCGAGCAACACTTCGAGGCGGATCAGCTGATCTCCTCGATGCCGCTGTCGTCGCTGATCCGGGCGATGGACCCGCCGCCGCCGGCGGAAGTGCTGGACGCGGCGAACGGTCTCGCGTATCGGGACTTCCTCACGGTTGCGCTGGTAGTGCCGGCTTCGGCCGGGTTCCCGGACAACTGGGTGTACGTGCACTCCCCCGAGGTCAAGCTGGGGCGGATCCAGAACTTCGCCTCCTGGTCGCCGTACATGGTGAAGGAGGGGCGCACCTGCCTCGGGCTCGAGTACTTCGTCAATGTCGGTGACGAACTGTGGAACTCCCCCGACGACGAGCTCATCGAACTCGGTATCAAGGAGCTGGCCGCGCTCGACCTCGTCCAGGCCGACCAGATCGAGCAGGGCTTCGTGGTCCGGATGCCGAAGGCGTACCCGGTGTACGACTGGTCGTACGCACGTCACGTGCAGACCATCCGTGAGTGGATGGCCGCGTGTGTGCCGAACGTGCACCCGGTGGGACGCAACGGGATGCACAAGTACAACAACCAGGACCACTCGATGGTGACCGCGCTGCTGACCGTGGAGAACATCTTGGACGGGACCGACCACGACGTCTGGGCGGTCAACGTCGAGGAGGACTATCACGAGGAAAGCGGCGCGGGACCGTCCGCCTGACGCCCGTCCGTCCTACCCTGGTCGGCGATGTCACAGCGAGCGGCACCACAGCGAAGCGTAGCCGGGGCGGTCGACGGCCGGCGCCCTGGCTACGAGTACCAGCGGGTGTGGTTACCGCACGACCTCGACCGCGAAGGGGCTCGGGTCACGCTGGCAATCCACGCGTCGTACGGCGAGTGGGAGCTGATGCGTTCGCGGGTCTATCCCGATGGACGACGCTGGGTGGAGCTGCGCCGCCGGAGCAGGCCGGGGCTGCCCCCCTACCTGCCGACCTAGCCGCCGACGGGCGGAAGCCGGATCGACCGGATCAACAGGCGTCGAGAAAGCGGGCCAGGGTCCGGGCGCCGAATCGGAGGCCGTCGAGCGGCACCCGCTCATCGACGCCATGGAACATCGCGCCGAAGTTGAGGTCCGGCGGCAACTGCAGTGGTGAGAAGCCGAAACAGCGGATCCCGAGCCGAGAGAAGGACTTCGCGTCGGTCCCGCCGGAAAGCATGTAGGGAACCGGGCGCGCGATCGGGTCCTCGGCGCGCAGGGCGGCGCCCATCGCGTCGACCAGCTCGCCGGTGAAATCGGTCTCGACCGCGATATCGCCGTGGGTGCGTTCGATCTCGACGCCGTCCCCGGCCAGGTCCCGGATGGTCGCCATCAGTTCGTCCTCATACCCGGGCAGGAACCGGGCGTCGATCTCGGCGCTGGCCGCGCCGGGGATCACATTCACCTTGTAGCCCGCGTCCAGCATGGTCGGGTTGCTGGTGTTGCGCAGCGTCGCCCCGATCATCCGGGCGATACCTCCGAGTTTGCCGAGCACTACCTCGGGGTCGTCCGGATCGAGCTCGATTCCCAGACACTCGGACAGCTCGTCCAGGAACGCGCGCACCGTGGGTGTGATGTGGAGCGGATGCGGGTGTCGCCCGATCCGGGCGACCGCCTCGCACAGCTGGGTGACCGCATTGTCCTCGTGCACCATCGAGCCGTGGCCGGCGCGGGCCCGGGCGGTGAGCCGTAACCAGGCCATCCCCTTCTCGGCGGTGGCGATCAGATAGAGCCGCAGGTCGTTCGAGACGGTGTACGAAAAGCCGCCGACCTCGCCGATCGCCTCGCTGACGCCATCGAAGTGGTCGGCGTGCTGGTCGACCAGGAACCGAGCGCCTTTCGTGCCGCCGGCCTCCTCGTCGGCGACGAAGGCGAGTACCACGTCACGCGGAGGACGGACCCCGGTCGCCTGCCAGCCGCCGGCCACTGCCAGCGTCATCGCCACCATGTCCTTCATGTCGATCGCGCCGCGCCCCCAGAGCATGTCGTCGACGACCTCGCCGGCAAAGGGCGGGTAGGTCCAGTCGGCGGCTTGCGCCGGAACCACATCGAGGTGCCCGTGGATGAGCAGTGCATCCCTGCTGCGGTCGGTTCCCTCGATCCGCGTCAGCACGCTGGTCCGTCCCGGTTCGGACTCGTATACGGCCGGCTCCAGGCCCATGTCGGTCAGCAGACCCGCGACGTACTCGCCGACCTTGCGCTCCCCCAGGCCCGGATTGGTCGACTCGTACCGCAGCAGTCCACGACACAGGTCCACCACCCGGTCCTGAGCATGCGCGGCGACGAGCGCGACCGCGTCGGTGGGGTCGGCTGGCATGGCAACTCCCTACGCTGGCGACAGGATTCCAGCCTAAGCCTCGTACGGCGCATGACCAGCGTGTGGCTAGACTTGCAGGCCGCGCCCCAAACCTGGGGAGTGCACCTGTCCGGGTGGCGGAATGGCAGACGCGCTAGCTTGAGGTGCTAGTGCCCTTTATCGGGCGTGGGGGTTCAAGTCCCCCCTCGGACACAATCCACAACCCCACGTTCCGGGGTTGATTCCGGCTTCAGCGTGAACCACTCGGTTGCCTGGTTCGTACATCAGCGTCATCCGGCGGCGGCATGTGCTCGCCCGCTGGTGGAGAGAGCCTGAGCCTCGAGATCTGCCGCTTGGGGCGCTACAGGTCTCACGACGAACAGGCGCCCCGGCAGCTGAAACAGCCCTAGCCCAGAGCTGTCCACGCACCCGTCACACGGTGCGACGGCGCAGCCGCGGTTCCCGCAGCGACGGTGGCAAGTAGCCCGCGTCGGCGCGCGACAACGTGACGCCGGGCGGCACGATCTCGTCGATACGGTCCAACACGTCAGCCGGCAGCACCACATCCGCGGCACCGAGATGGGACTCCAACTGCTCCATCGTGCGCGGGCCGATGATCGGCGCGGTCACTGCCGGGTGCCGGGCCACGAACGCGAGCGCCAAGTGAACCAGCGAGATCCCGGCCTGCTCGGCCAGCACCGCCAGCGCCTCGGCGGCGTCCAGCTTGGCCTGGTTACCGGGAAGCGAGAGGTCGTAGCGGGCCGGCATCCGGGCAGCCCGGTGCGCGGCCGGCGCATCGCGGCCCTTGCGGTACCGCCCAGTCAGCCAGCCACCGGCCAGTGGCCCCCACGGCAACACGCCCAAGCCGTACTGCTCGGCCACCGGCAGCACGTCGGCCTCGATGCCCCGGACCAGGATCGAGTACGGGGGCTGTTCGGTCATGAATCGGCTCAGCCCCCGCCGCTCGGCGACCCACTGCGCCTCGACCATCTGGTGGGCCGGAAACGTCGAAGTCCCGAAGGCGCGGATCTTGCCCTGCCGCTGCAGATCCGTCAGCGCCCCCAACGTCTCCTCCACGTCGGTCTCCGGATCGGGGCGGTGCACCTGGTAGAGGTCGATCCAGTCCGTGCCGAGCCGACGAAGACTGTTCTCGACCTCCCGGACGATCCACCGGCGCGAGTTACCCCGCTGGTTCGGGTCCCCGCCGGGCGCTCCGAGCGGCACGTCCATCGGGTTGTGGAACTTGGTGGCCAGGATGACGTCGTCGCGGCGTCCACCGGCCAGCGCCTTGCCGACGATGACCTCCGACTCCCCCTGGGAATACACGTCCGCGGTGTCGATGAAGTTGAGCCCGGCGTCCAGTGCGCGGTGCACGATCTTCACGCAGGCATCGTGGTCGGGCTCGCCCCACGCGCCGAACATCATCGCTCCCAGGCAGAGAGGGCTTACCTGCATGCCGGTGCGTCCCAGACCGCGGTACTCCATCGTTCAACCATAGGACCTCCGGCGGCGACGGTGATCGGAAGGGATCGCCCGTTTCCCGCGTTGCGTCAGCATGCAGGTGGAGATATGGGCCGACGTGGTGTGTCCCTGGTGCTACCTGGGCAAGCGGCGTTTCGAGCGAGCGCTGCAGTCCTTTGCGCACCGCGATCAGGTGCAGGTGACGTACCGATCCTTCGAGCTCGACCCGTCAGCGCCACCCGATGCGAGCACGCCGACGGTGCGACTGTTGGCCGACAAGTACGGGATGAGCCAACAGCAGGCCGTCGATACCCAGGTGCAGATGCAGCAGCGTGCGGCTCAAGACGGGCTCCAGTTCCGGCTGGAGGATCTGCGCAGCGGCAACACCCGCGACGCGCACCGGCTGCTGCAACTGGCCAAGGCCCGGGGGCGGCAAGCCGAACTCGTCGAGCGGCTCTATCGTGCCTACTTCACCGAACAGATCTCGGTGTTCGACCACGCGTCATTGACGGGGCTGGCCGGCGGCGTCGGGCTGGACCGGGACGAGGTGACGCAGGTGCTGGCCGGCGATTCGTATGCGGCGGCAGTGGACGCCGACGAGGCGCTGGCCCGTCAGTTGGGCGCCACCGGGGTGCCCTTCTTCGTCATCGACCGCCGCTACGGGATCTCCGGCGCCCAGCCGGCGGACACGATCGTGCACACCCTCGACCGGGCCTGGGCCGACGCCGAACCGGCCGGTCCGCCGGCCGCCGTCAGCGGATCATGAGCCCGGCGTGGACCGCGAGCCCACTGCCGGTTACCGCCCGCCCGCTGTCGTTCGGCGCGAAGAACAGGACGCTCTCACTGATGTCGCGGGGGTCGAGCAGTTGCATCCCCGGCAGCGCGTTCTGCAATGCGCCGGCGAGGTTCGGCGCGGACTCGATGGGCCGGTAGGCCTCCGGATTCTCCGTCACCATCGGGGTCGCCACCCGGTCGGCGGGATCCTGTTGACCCGGAACTGGTGAGCACGATGGCGCCCCCTGGCCCCTTCCACCATGTGGACACTCCAGCCGGGGCCGGACATGATGGTTGCCGGTGAGCGTGTGGGGCGCTCGCCTTTCGCAGACGCCGCTTTCAGCGCGCCGACATTCACGAATTACCGGTTTTACCAGTTACAGGGGGCGACATGACGCAGACAGTGGGCGACGACATCGAGGCTCTGCGCGCGAGCGTGGTGGGTGGGGTTCACTGCCCCGGCGATGCCGACTACGACGAGGTCCGCAAGGTCTGGAACGCCCAGATCGACCGTCGACCCGCGGCCGTGGTGACGGCGACAACCGCATCCGATGTCGCTGCGGCAGTCACGTATGCACGCCGCGAAGGCCTCACGATCTCGGTGCGCGGAGGTGGCCACAACACCTCCGGTTCGGCGGTCAACGACGGTGGGCTGATGATCAACCTGTCCCGCCTGAACGGGGTCCAGGTGGATCCGCAGGCACGGCGCGCCCGGGTCGGTGGTGGCGCGTTGCTGTCCGAACTGGATGCCGCGACGCAGGAACACGGTCTGGCCACGCCGGCCGGAATGGTCAGCCACACCGGGGTCGGCGGTCTGACCTTGGGCGGCGGCATGGGCTGGTTGACGCGCAAGCACGGCCTGTCGATCGACAACCTCACCGCGGCGGAGGTCGTGCTGGCCGACGGTTCGGTCGTCTGGGCGAACGAGACGGACCACGCCGACCTGTTCTGGGCGCTGCGCGGCGGCGGTGGGAACTTCGGCGTCGTCACGACCTTCGAATTCGCGCTACATCCCGTGGGTCCCTTGGTGGATGTCGGGCTTTTCTTCTGGGAAGCGGAGCGAGGCACGCAAGCGCTCCAGATGCTCCGCGACGTCGTCCGTGCGCTGCCGCGAGACCTCAATGTCATCATCGGTGCGCTGAACGCGCCGCCCGCGCCGTTCGTCCCGCAGGAGCACCTGTTCAAGCCCGGCTTCGCGCTGATCCTCACCGGTTTCAACGCGTCCGAGCAGCACGCGGAGTACGCCGACCGGATCCGTCGCGCGCTGCCTCCACTGTTCGACTTCGTCTCGCCGATGCCGTACACCGCCCTGCAGCAGATGCAGGACGAAGGCACCGCCTGGGGTCATCTCGCTTACGAAAAGGGCACGCAGCTCGCGGACCTGTCCGACGCCGCCATCGACGTCCTGGTGGAGCAGATGCCGAAGAAGACGTCGCCGATGTCGATGGTGCTGTTCTACCGGCTCGACGAGGCATACTCCGCCGTCGCGGACGACGCAACGGCCTACGGTGGCGGCCGGTCACCGCGCTACGCCGCCATGTTGGTCGGCATGGCCGATGACATGACAACGTGGGCCAAGGACCGCGAGTGGATCCGGAACCTGTGGTCGGCGTTGCAGCCGCATTCGCTCGGCATCGGCGACTATGTCAACAACATGGTGGAATTCGACGACGACCGGATCCGAGCCTCGTACGGTGACAAGTACGACCGGCTGGCGCGGATCAAAGCGGTCTACGACCCGCAGAACGTGTTCCGCTGCAACGTGAACATCCCGCCGGCGACGGCCTAGCGGCGGCCGTCCGTCCAGCGGCCGTCACCCATCGGGCAATGTGCGTTCCTCGTGGTCGAGTTCTCGCTGTAGCTTGCGCAGGCTGGTGTCCGGCAGCCTGCCGGAATCGCGCCATCGCAACAGTTCGTCGTGCTGGGCTGCGATGACAGCGCGGCGGGCCCGCACCGCGGCCTCGTAGTTGGGGTTCCAGGCGATCTCACCGTCGTCCGACTCCTGCAGTACCGCGATGCGTGCCCGGTACCGCACCGCGCGAGCATTGAGGTTGTCACGCATCGCCTCGGTGATCCGCTCGGTGATCTCACCGCGTGCGGACATGTCGTCGACCGCCGTGAGGGCTGCTTCGATCGACGCCAGCCGGGCTTCGTTGCGGAGCTGCGCTTCGTCAGATTCGTTCGCGCGCAAGCCGAGGCGGCGTAGCAGCGGCGCGAAGGTCAGCCCCTGCCCGACCAGGGTCACCAGCACGACGAGGTAGGTGCAGAACAGCAGCAGGTCCCGGTTGGGAAACGGTTCTCCCGCATCCGTCGTCAGCGGTAGCGCGAAGATCGCCGCCAGGCTGATGACGCCGCGGGTCCCAGCCCAGCTCAACGCGACGATCTCGCGTCCGTTCAACGGCTCCCCTGCGTCGGTTCCCAGCCGGGCATGCAGGCGGAGCGGCACCCGCTGCGTCACCACGAGCCACAACGGCCTGAGCAGCAGCACTACACCGACCGTGATCGCCGCTGCCGTCGCGACGGACCCCTTCGACTCGTTCGACAGACCGCGCACGACCTCCGGCAGTTGCTGGCCGATCAGGAGGAATACGAGCCCCTCGAGCAACACGTCCACGAGCCGCCAGACCGCACCGGTCTGCAGTCGGCTCGCACCTGATTCGGCCCGCGGCGCGTCATGACCGACGATGAGTCCCGCGACGACCACCGCGAGCACACCCGAAACGTGGGCCTCCTCACCCAGGAAATACGCCACGAACGGGGTAGCTAGCGAAACGGCGTTGGCAAGCAGTGGATCGGTGACGACCGGACGCGTCAGCCGGACCAGCATCGCGACGGCCACGCCGACAGCCAGACCTCCGGCGGCTGCGAACATGAAGCGCGCGGTTGCCGCGCCGAAGGAGAAGCCGGCACCCACCGTCGCGGCAACGGCCACCTGGTAGACCGTCAGCGCAGTCGCGTCGTTGAGCAATCCCTCGCCCTCGATCAGGGTCCGCAGCCTCGGCGGCAGCCCGACCCGACGGCCGACGGACAGGGCGGCGACCGGATCCGGCGGCGCAACTGCTGCCCCTAGGACAACGCCGGTGGCCAGCGAGACGCCCGGGACGACAACTGCCACCAAGCCGCCGACGCTGAGTGCGGTCAGGATCACCAGCACGAGCGACAGGCTGACGACTGGGCGCAGGTTGGCACGAATGGCCAGCAAGCTCGAGCCCAACGCTGCGCTGTAGAGCAGTGGCGGCAGGATAAGAACCAGGACGATTTCCGGATCGAGCGGCAGGTTGGGACCCGGTAATACCGCGTACGCCAGCCCGACGATCGTCAGCAGGATCGTGGACGGCACGCCGATGCGCTCCGAGAGAAGCCGAGTCAGCACCACCACCCCGACCATCACCAGTACGAAGCCCACGTGGCTCAGCACGACTCACTCCCCACTCGTGTCGGTACCGATCGCGTCGGGGGTGATCAGCCCTGGATCCTGCTCGATAGTGAGACTCGCACGTTCGCGCTCACCCGGATCGCCGCCGGATCCGGCCGTCGGCGCGTGCTAACCTGAGGTCGGTTGCAGTTGCATTTCCTCGTACGTTATCGAGCGCTCGCGGGAATTTGACAGCGAGTGCTCGTTGTACGTTTCACCGGCATCTTCCGGGGACGGCGAGCCATCGTCGCAATCTGAGTTCCGCAACGTGCGGATCTCGATTTCTCCGAAGGAGATGGCTCATGACGCAAGGCACCGTGAAGTGGTTCAACGCTGAGAAGGGCTTCGGGTTCATCGCCCGGGACGAGGGTGGGCCGGATGTTTTCGTCCACCACTCGGCCATCGTGAGCGATGGTTACCGCAGCCTGGATGACAATCAGCGGGTCGAATTCGACGTGACGGCAGGTCCCAAAGGTCCCCAGGCCGAGCAGGTTCGTTCGATCTGAGTGTTCGCTGGCCGGGCGGCCCCCCGCATGAGCGACGGGGCCGCCTTCAGGGCCGAGCCCGCTCGCAGACCCAGCCCTCGGGGAGTTGCGCCGACGTGAGGAACGCTCTTAGCTGAGCCGCCGCCGAGGGGCTCAGCACGCTGTCCGCCTGCGGATACAGGACCGGCTCCTCCTTGCCGTTGTGAGACGTCAACTGCGCGGCGAGTTCGGCGCACACGTCCCGGGCCACGGAGGAAACGGCCGCTTTGCCGAGTTCCGCCGCGAGCGCATCGAGCGTCTCCCACATCTCCCCGTGCTCCCGCAGCATGACGAAGATCGGTGCCATCAATCCTGCCTCACGCAGCGACGGAAACAGGAATACTTCCTCGAGATAGATGTGCCGGCGCAGCAGGCCCAACGCCTGCCGGAGCGCGTCCGCGTGGCACGCTTCACCGTCCGTCGTCGACATGAACGCTTCGACACCCGCGTCGATGTCGCGGTGCTCGCGTTCCAGCAGCGTGCTCAGCGGCTCCGACCCCATCACGACCTCCCACCAACCTGTTTTCTACGAACAGATTGTAATTATCTCATAGGTGGGGTCGCCGCTGCCGGCCACGACAGGTCGAGCTTCACGCCGGTACTTTCGTGACGGACACGGGGTGGACCGAACGGCCGAACGCGATCAGTAGTGCTGGGTGCGGAACTGTGGCAGGAGTTCCTCGGTCATCCCCCACAGTTCGTGGATGGTTGCACCGCCGTCGACCACGAGCGTCTGGCCGGTGATCCGCTCCGCGAGTCCGGACGAGAGGAACAGCGCTGCATTGGCGATGTCGTGCGCACGTGGTGCGGCAAGCGGGTTGATCCCGTTGACGTTGTATTCGCCGGGCGGCTGATCCTCGTTTCCGGAACCGACGTTACCCGGCGCGACCGCGTTCACCCGGACCCCGTAGCGACCCAACTCGTGTGCGAACGTCTTCACCAGCGACATCACCCCGGCCTTGGCCGCGCCGTAGGGTGCGTGGTAGCCAGCTGCCACGATGCCGTCCACGGACGCGAGCGCGACCATGGAACCGCCGGTACCCTGGCTGATCAGCCGCCGGCCCACCTCTTGGAACAAGTAGAAGACGTGAGTCAGGTTGTTGCGGATCGTCCAGTCCCAGACCTCGTCGGTGAAGTCCTCGGCCTTGTCCCAGGTAGCTGCACCGATGATGTCGACGCACAGGTCGATGCCGCCGAGCAGCCGCACCGCCTCGTCGAGCGCGCGCCGCACCTGCTGGCGGTCGGTCATGTCGGCGACGATCGGAAACGCCTTGCCGCCGGCGGCGGTGATCTCGGCGACGACGCCGTCTGCACGTCCGGCGTCGATGTCGATGCACGCGACGGTTGCTCCCGCCTCAGCCAGATTCAATGATGTGAATCGGCCGTGACCGGCGCGCTCCGGGATATAGCCCGCGCCGGAGACCACAGCCCGCTTCCCCACCAGCCCAAGATCGATCACGTTGCCATCAGCTCCATCGGGAGTCGGTCGTCGGTCGTCGGTCGGCCCGACACTACCGCCAGAAGTGTGGCCACCGCGGACGCTACGGCTCTACCGTGGCGAGATGGCTGATTGGGATCAGGTACGACAGATCGCGCTAGGTCTGCCCGGCACGTCCGAGCGCCCGTCGCGCGACGGCACGCCGCAATGGCGCGTCGGGAAGCGAATGTTCGTCTGGGACCGTCCCCTGCGCAAGACAGACGTGCAGGCGTTGGGGGACATGGCCCCGCAGGGCCCGATCCTGGCGGCACGGGTACCGGACGAAGGTGCGAAGCAGGCGCTCGCCGCGACGCAGCCCGACGTGTACTTCACGACGCCGCACTTCGACGGCTACCCGATCATCCTGGTCCGACTCGATCAGATCGCTGGACCGGAGCTCGATGAGCTGATCACCGAGGCATGGCTCGACCGGGCGCCACCCCGGCTTGCGCGGGCCTTCCTCCATGGTGACGTGCCGTCAGAGCGGCCCGGGGCGTAGCCGCAAGGTCAACACCGGCGCAGGCCGCCTAGGTGTTCAGTCCTCGCCGCCGAGGTCGTATTCGTACGCCTCGTAGATCAGGTCCGCGCCCCGCTGCCGGTGACGGGCGAGACGGGAGATCACGTCGGTCCCGAGTTCCCGGATCGACTCCACGTCCTGCGCTGTTTGCACGGCTGGCACCCGCGTCAGGATCAACGCGACGTCTTCGCCGACCGCGACGTGGTCGCCGATGAGCCGCTCGACCGCGTTCGCCAACCGCGGCGCCGCAGCAAGGATCTCGGCATGGAAGCCGTCGGGTCCCTCAGTGCTGCCCACGTGTTCGCGCCACTGGCCCTGGACTTCCACGGCCGCGCGCCCTACCGCATCCCGCCACACCGGAATCCGCCCCGACGCTGGCATCGCCAAGGCGAACTCGAATACGCCCATGGCCGCGCGCAACGACGTCCGACGCTGCCGCAGGGCATCGAGACCGGCGGTGGACACAACTACAGGAGCATCCATGAGCACCTCCATGCCTGCCTTGATGCTCCCCCGGCTTCCCGCCGGTGTCCAGGTGCGACGAAACTCAGCGTTCTGCGGGACGCCGTCGAATCTTCGAGCCGAGCCAGACCAGCGGGTCGTATTTCACGTCCGCGGCGCGCTCCTTCATCGGAATGATCGCGTTGTCCGTGATGTGGATGCCCTCGGGGCAGACCTCGGTGCAGCACTTCGTGATGTTGCACAGACCCAGTCCGCGATCCTCCTGCGCGAGCTTGCGGCGGTCCAGCCCGTCGTTCGGATGCATCTCCAGTTCCGCGTAGCGCAGGAAGAACCGGGGCCCCGAGAACGCCTCCTTGTTGTCCTCATGGTCTCGAACGACGTGGCATACGTCCTGGCACAGGAAGCATTCGATGCACTTACGGAACTCCTGCGAGCGCTCGACGTCGACCTGCTGCATCCGGAATGGGGCCTGCGGCTGGTCCGCCTTCGGCGAGAACGCGGGAACCTGCTCGGCCTTGCGGAAGTTGAAGGACACGTCCGTAACCAGGTCCCGAATCACCGGGAACGTGCGCATCGGGGTGACGGTGATCGGCTCGTCCCGGGGAAACGTGGACAACCGCGCCATACACATGAGCCGCGGCTTGCCGTTCACCTCCGCCGAGCAGGAGCCGCACTTGCCGGCCTTGCAGTTCCACCG
>Ga0164242_10004776_pt1 | contig 15171 bp, 18 predicted proteins | sample OricomgcompostMG_FD_108783 | JGI IMG/M metagenome (GOLD analysis project Ga0164242, IMG submission 108783) | Miracle-Growth compost microbial communities from Emeryville, California, USA - Original compost - Miracle growth compost (MG) ... | reverse complement strand
TGCGCAAGCTCCTGCTCGGTGCGGGCACCGCGGGCCTGACCTCCCTGCGCGGCCTCGACCGCCTGCCCACTGTGGGCGCCGCCCTCGTCGTGGCGCCCTCCACCCAGGCGCGTAAGGCCGTGCCGGCCCGCGTCTTCGCGCTGGTGCAGGACGAGCTGGGGCAGGAGCCCGTGCGCCGGGACGGGGAGTGAGCAGCGTGTACGTGAAGATCTGCGGTCTGCGCACGGCGGAGGCGGCCGAGGCCGCGGTACGGGCCGGTGCCGACGCGATCGGCGTGGTCATGAGCCCGGCCAGCTCCCGGCATGCCGACGCCGACGAGGCGCGCACCGTGGTGTCCGTGGGCCGCGAGGCCGGCGTGACCACGGTGCTCGTGGCGAACGACCTGCCGGCCGCCGAGGCCGCACGTCGGGCCGTGGACCTCGGCTTCGACGCGCTGCAGCTGCACGGACCGGCCTACGGTCTCAGCGACTTCGAGGCGGCCCAGGACGCCGCCCTGATCCAGGCGGCGGCCGAGGAGGGACTCGGCCTGCGGCTCTGGCGCGCCACCTCGCTCAAGCATGATCCGGCCCCGGTGACCGGCTCGCACGGCGAGGACGTGCTGTTGTTGGACGCCCCGAAGCCCGGCGGGGGCGCCACGTGGGACCTCTCCGCCCTCACGGCCGTGCGCCCGCAGGGCCACTGGCTGCTGGCCGGCGGCCTCGATCCGGACAACGTCGCCGCGGCCATCGCCACGGCAGACCCGTGGGGCGTGGACGTCTCCAGCGGCGTCGAGTCCGCCCCGGGGGTCAAGGACCTGGGGCGGATCGCCGCCTTCGTCGCCGCGGCGCGCGGCGCTCAGAACTCCTCGTAGACCGCCGGGTCCTGGTCCTTCATGCGCCCGTCGGGACGGCCGAGCGCGGTGATCGCGGCGACCTCGTCCTCGGTGAGCGTGAACTCCTGCGCCCGCAGATTGGCCAGCTGCCGCCCCGGATCGGAGGACTTGGGGATCGGCAGCGAGCCGATCGCCACGTGCCAGGCGAGCACCACCTGCGCGGGCGTCGCGCCGAGTCGCTGCGCGGGTCCCGTGATCTCGGGGGCCTCGAAGAGCTCCCCGCCGCGGCGCAGCGGGCTCCACGCCTCCGTGATGATGCCGCGCTCGGCGTGGTACGCCAGCGCCTCGGTCTGCGGGAAGGTGGGGTGCAGCTCGATCTGATTGACCTCCGGGTACTCGCCCGTGGCCTCCTTGAGCGCCTCGAGGTGCTCCGGCAGGAAGTTGCACACGCCCACGTGGGAGACCAGCCCGGCTTCGCGCGCCTCCAGCAGCGCCTCGAACGCCTCCACGTAGAGCCCCTGCTTCGGGTTGGGCCAGTGGATCAGGTACAGGTCGATGTTCTCCAGCCCCAGCCGGTACGCGCTCTCCTGCACGGTCGCCAGCGCGTCGTCGTGCTTCTGGTAGCGCCCAGGCAGCTTGGAGGTCACGATGAGGCTGCCGCGGGGCCCGGACGCGCGCACGCCCTCGCCGACGGTGCCCTCGTTCTCGTAGTTGTAGGCGGAGTCCAGCAGCGTGTAGCCGGCCTGGATGCCGCGCGCCACGGACTCGGCACCCTCAGCGCCCTTGAGCTTGTACGTGCCGAGCCCGATGGCCGGCAGGGTGAGGCCGCGGTGGGAGGTATGGGTGATCGGCATGCTCAGGACTCCTCTGTGTCGCTCTGGTCGAAGAACTGCTCGCGCTCCCGGCGGCGGGGGCGCGGCGTGTTGTGCGCGGCTGCGTCGTGCTGCCCGACGCCGCTGGGCCGGCTCGGTGCCTCGCTCGCCTCGGTGCCGGTGCCGGTGCCGGTGCCGGTGCCACTCGCGCGGGTGGCGCCCGTCGCTCCGGTGCCGTCCAGGTCGGTGCCGTCCGCCCCGGCGCCGCGCGCATCGGCGACGTCGGCACCCTCCGTCCCCGCGGCGTCGGACATGGCCTGATCCCCGGCGTGCGCCGTGGACTCGGCGCGGGCCTCGCTCAGTCGTAGGAAGAGGCCCCCGGCCACCACCAGCAGCACGATCCCGAGGAGACCGAACCACGGCAGCGTGCCCGCCGCGAAGAACCAGGCGAGCACCGGCAGGGCCACCTGCACGGCGGCGAGCACCAGGTAGCCGGGGCGCTCGTAGAGCCAGGACGTGATGACGCTCGCCGATGCGAGGCCGAGCATGGCCGAGGCGAAGAAGGCGTCGGGACGGGCGTGGGCCAGGCCGCCCGCGCCGATCACGCCGATGATCGGCAGCAGCGTGGTGGCGTAGTAGAGCCCGTTCAGGGGGTTGGTGCGCGGCAGGAACGCGTGCCCGCCGGCCAGGCGCAGCACCAGCCAGGCCACGGGGTGGGCCGCGACGGAGCCCAGCAACAAGGCGATCTGCCCCGTCACGGGGCCCGCCCACTGGTACAGCGCGGCGGCGACGCCCCAGAAGGCCGCCAGGCCGAGCAGGGTCATGGCGCCGGAGCGGTGATAGCTGTCCGCCTGGGATCGCGCAGCGGCCAGCTCGGACGGGACCAGGGGTGCGGAGGCTGGGCTCATGAGGCCGAGCCTAACCGCAGGGGTGCCCTCCGGTCCCGCATCGGACGCAGCTCAGACCCACGTCGGTGCGGGGCCCGGGTCCACGGCTGCACCGTCGCGGGTGGCGTCCGGTCCGGCCTCGCCGTCCCGTAGCCGCCCCGTGGCCCACGCGGTGACCAGCGCCAGGGGCCCGGTGACCACGGTGGTTCCAGCGTCCTCTGCCGCGCCGAGCGTCAGCGCCGCCCCGTCCGAGGCCTGCGTGGCGATGGCCCACCCGGCGGCCTGCCCCCGGGCGCTCCACATCCCGAACACCTCGCGCAGCACCGCCTCCGTCTCCTGCGCAGGGACGGCCCCGAAGCCGCCCACGCCCGGCGCGTCCAGGTCCACCAGGTGCACCCAGATCTCCCTGGCCCTGGCGGCCACGGAGCTGCGGATCGGCGCCGTGTCGCCGCGGCCGTTGAGGAAGCCGAGGTCCCACTGCTCCGGGGTGAGTGCGGCCCACGCCTCGCGCAGGGAGCTGATGTCGGCGCGCAGGGTGTCCAGCAGTTCCTGCCGCTCCAGGCCGGCGAGGCGCTCGATGTCCGCGTCCCGCGCCTCGCGCGAGCTGTACATGGGCGCCGGTTCCCCGCCGGCGCCGGAGGAGACGGCGCGGGCGAAGGCCGCGGCGTTGCCCGCCACGTGCGCCGCCACGTGGGCGCGGGACCAGCCGGGCAGCAGGCTCGGGGCCGCGAGTTCGTCGGGGGAGAGTGCCTCCGCCGCGGCCAGGAACGCCTCCTCTCCCTGCTCGTCGAGGCCGAGGTCGGGGACAGCGTGTTCCTGGGGGAGATCGCTCATGCACCCATCCTGCTCCGAGCGGCGCCGACCCGCCATGGGTGTGCCATCCTGGACATCAGGACGGCCTGGATCCCGCCGGGCCGGTGGTGGGCGCGTCACGCACGGCGCCGCCCGTCACGCACGCACAGGATAAGGAGGTGGCAGCCATGGGTGAGGACAAGAACCTGGAGCATGCCCCAGATGTGATCTCCGACCCGGAGGAGGGTGTCGAGAACGGCACCGACTGGACGGACGAGGGCGGCGCGATGCCCGAGGGTCCGGCCGAGGGCTACTGAGCCGCACCACCGGCGGTCACCGGCCGGCTACGGCGGGGCCTCGGAAGGAAACTTTGAGCGTGTTCGCGGCGGGCGTACAGTGTCGCGCATGCTCGCACGCCTGATCCTTCTCGCGATCGCCTTCGCCGTCGCCGGCGGGTACCTGCTCAAGGTCGACGCCTGGGCCGCCGCCCTCGCGTTCGTCGGCACGCTCGCCTTCGTCATCGCCGCCATCACGGTGGGCGTCAGGGCCTCCCTGCGCCGCCGCCACGCGCACCACCACGCCGCGGGAGAGTTCGCCGCCCGCGCCTGAGGGCACGCTGCGGCACCCTGTCGGGACCAGCCGCCCGCCGAGGCGACGCACCCCGCCACTCCGGCCCCACGACGTCGGGCACCGGATTCCCTCCCGCAGACGAGATCCGGACCACGGCGCACGGGCCACCTTCCGTGAGATGATGGCTCGTTATGACCGAGCGCACCTCCACCCCAGCACACCACCGCACCGGGACGTCGCGCGCCCACGCAGCGCGGGCGGACCGTCCCCAGGTGCGCCCCACCGCCGAGGGCTGGAAGCAGCCCATGGGACCGGACGGGCGCCCCACCCTGCAGTTCGCCCAGCGCCCCCGCGTCTCTCAGCCGCCCACGCACCTGGCCGATCTGAGCCTGGCCGAGCGGCAGGCGAAGATGAAGGAACTGGGCCTGCCCGCCTTCCGCGCCAAGCAGCTCTCGGTGCACTACTTCACGCACCACACCACGGACCCGGAGAAGATGTCGGACCTGCCGGCCGCGCGCCGGCAGGACATCGTCGACACGTTCCTGCCGCAGCTGCTCACCGAGGTCAAGCGGCTGGTCACCGATGACGGCCGGACCATCAAGTTCCTCTGGCGGCTCTTCGACGGCGCGCTCGTGGAGTCCGTGCTGATGCGCTACCCCAACCGCATCACGCTGTGCATCTCCTCGCAGTGCGGCTGCGGCATGAACTGCCCCTTCTGCGCCACCGGCCAGAACGGGCTCACCCGCAACATGTCCACCGCGGAGATCCTGGACCAGATCGTCCAGGCCAACCGCGTGATCGCCGAGGGCGGCCTCGGCGCCAACCGCCACGTCAACGGCGAGCCCGAGCGCGTGAACAACATCGTGTTCATGGGCATGGGCGAGCCGCTGGCCAACTACAAGCGCGTCATGAACGCCGTGCACCGCATGGTCGCTGACCAGCCCGAGGGCCTCGGCATGTCAGCGCGCGGCATCACCATCTCCACCGTGGGCCTGGTCCCGGCGATCCGGAAGCTGGCGGACGAGAACCTGCCGTTCACGTTCGCGCTGTCCCTGCACGCTCCCGACGACGAGCTGCGGGACGATCTGATCCCCGTGAACTCGCGCTGGAAGGTGGACGAGGCCCTGGATGCGGCCTACGACTACTACGCCGCCACGGGCCGCCGCGTGTCCATCGAGTACGCGCTCATCAAGGACATGAACGATCACGGCTGGCGCGCCGACCTGCTCGCGGAGAAGCTGAACCGCCGCGGCCGCGGCTGGGTGCACGTCAACCCCATCCCGCTGAACCCGACCCCGGGTTCCATCTGGACGTCCTCCACCGACGAGGTCACGCGCGAGTTCGTGGCGCGCCTTGAGGCGGCCGGCGTCCCCACGACCCTCCGCGACACCCGCGGCAAGGAGATCGACGGCGCCTGCGGCCAGCTGGCCGCCGCCGAGTGATCACCACCCCACCCCACAAGGAGAGAACATGACCTTCCCCCTCGTCCTCCCCGCCCTCGCCGCACTCAGCGCGGACCCGGTGCTCGGCTCCGCCGTGGACACCGTCCGCAACGGCTTCTCCGGGCTCTTCGGACTGCTCGGCCTGATCTTCCTGATCTGGGGCGTCGTCTCCATCGCCAAGTCCTCCCTCGGCACCGGCGGCAAGGCCATCTGGATCATCGTGGCGATCATCTTCCCGTTCCTCGGCCCGCTGTGCTGGCTGATCTTCGGCGGCCGCTTCCGCGGCTGACACGCTTCGAGAGAACCCCGGCGGAATGATCCCGCCGGGGTTCCTTGTTGTCCACGAGTAGGTGCGCCCGTGCGCGGGTGCGCGGGTGCATGCACCGCACAAGCTTCCACGACGAACAGGAGGGCCACATGGCCACCGTCAACCTCACCCAGGACACCTTCGGTCCCACCATCCAGCGCGAGGGCATCGTCCTCGTGGACTTCTGGGCCGCCTGGTGCGGCCCCTGCAAGCAGTTCGGCCCCATCTTCGAGGCCGCCTCCGACAAGCACGAGGACATCGTGTTCGGCAAGGTGGACACCGAGGCCGAGCAGGCGCTCGCCGGTGCAGCCGGGATCTCCTCGATCCCCACGCTCATGGCGTTCCGCGACGGCATCCTCATCTTCAACCAGGCCGGCGCGCTGCCCGGCCCCGCCGTGGAGGACCTCATCTCCCAGGTGCGGGCGCTGGACATGGACGACGTGCGGCGCCAGATCGCCGAGGCGGAGGCCGGCCAGGCGCAGGGCGCCGAGGCCTGAGCCGGGCCGTGACGGATCCCCGCGGCGCCCGCAGCTTCGCCGAGGTGGCACCGGAGTCGGTGCTCCTGGGCGGGGCGGGCGCCGCGATCCTCTTGCAGCTGGCGGATCCGCGGGTGGCGGCCGGCGTGGCCGCCCACTCGGCCTTCGCCACGGACCCCATGCGTCGCCTCTGGGGGACGCTGGACTACGTGTACGCGGTGAGTCTCGGTTCCCCGCGCCTGCGCGCGGCAGCCGCCGAGCGGGTGGGCCGCGCCCACGACCCGGTGCACGGTCCGGCGCGTGGCGCCGACCCTGCGTATGACGCGCACGACGACGACGCCCGCACCTGGGTGGGGATGACGTTGGCCTGGGCGGGCGGTGCGGCATGGGACGCCGTGCTCGGCCCGCTGCCGCGCGACGTCGAGGATGCGGTGGTGCGTGGTTACGCTCCGCTGGCCACGGCGCTCGGGGTGCCGCACGGGCGCTGGTTCGAGGACCGTGCGGCGTTCGACGCGGCGTTCGCCGAGCGGCTCGCTGGGCTGCAGGTCACCGCCACGGCACGCTCCGTGGCGGCCGAGCTGCTCGCGGCCAGGGCGGCTCCGGCGTGGATGCGGGCGCTCATGCCCGCCGCCCGCCTGGCCACCGTGGCGCTGCTACCCGCCGAGGTGCGGGCCGGTTTCGGCCTCACACTCAGCCCGTCTCAGGACCGGCTCTTCCGGGCCGCCGTGGGAGGCCTCGGGGTGCTCTACCCGCGCCTGCCGGACGCGGTGCGGCAGGCACCCACGTGGTGGCGACTGGGCGTGGCGGGCCGGCGGGCCGAGGCTCAGAGCCGCAGGTCCGAGGGGTCCTCGTCCCCGTAGAGATCGTCGTCGCTGGGCTCGGACCAGCTGCGCTCGTGGGAGAACTGGTTCTCGTCCGACTTCCCGCGCGCATCCCCGGCGAAGCGCGTGTCGTCGAACATGACCAGCAGGCAGTCCAGCTCCCGGTGGCCGTCCTCGTACTCCTCCTCCGTGGCCGCCCACGGCATGTAGCTGAGGCGGGAGTCCTGGTAGTCCGTCCCGGTGAACGTGCCGAAGGCCGGATCGCAGACCTTCTCGGTCAACCGGTCCATGGCGTCCTCGTCCGGGTAGCCGCCCTCGGGAAGGCGCTGCACGGCGAAGACCTGGGCGTCGTGCAGCCGCGAGCAGTCCACCACGGCCATGCTGGCGCCATCGATCGCTTCGTCCTCGGAGAGGTCGGCGCAGTCGCCGGTGCGGGCGGCGGAGGTGGGGCCCCAGTGCCGTGGCGCCGTCTGCTCGCGGCCGGGTGCGCCGGCGTCGCCGGGCTGCGTCGCATCGGTGTCCGTGTCCGGGAGCATGAGGGCGTGGGAGACGTCCGCACCGAGGTCCCGGACCACGGAGCAGCCGGAGACGAGGGGGAGCAGGGCCAGCGCGAGCACGGCCGCGGCGATCGGCCGGGTGCGGCGCGCTGCAGGTCGGCGCGCTTCGGGGCGGCGCGCTTCGGGTCCAGGGTGCACGGGGCCTCCGGGCGGTCGGGGTGGCCGCTGCAGCGCGGTCGGCACATTCTCACCCGCGGTGGGTGCCGGTGCGCAAGAGCCCCGGTGCCGACTGCGGGACGTGTCGCGCGCGTGACAGCATGAGGACATGACGTCCCAGCCCGTCCCGCGTCCCCTGAACTCCTCGCCGCAGGACCCCTCTCGGCCGAGCTCCTCCCGACGCGGCGCCGTGCCGGACTTCCAGGTCATGGCGGTGCTGGCCCGCGTGCAGGAGCTGCGCGATGCCGGCCGTGACGTGGTCTCCCTCTGCGCGGGCGAGCCCTCCGGCGGTGCCGCCGAGGTGGTCAACCGGGCCGCGGCCGAGGTGCACGCCTCGGGGGAGGCCCTCACCTACACGCCGGCCGCCGGGCTGCCTGAACTGCGCACAGCCATCGCCGGGCACTACCAGCGTTGGTACGGCGTGGACGTGGACCCCGCGGAGGTCGTCGTGACCACCGGGGCCTCCGGCGCCTTCCTGCTGACCTTCCTGGCCGCGTTCGACGCCGGCGCCCGCGTGGCCCTGGCCCGCCCCGGCTACCCCGCCTACCGCAACATCCTCTCCGCGCTGGACCTCGACGTCCTCGAGCTCCCGGCCGGTCACGCCGAGCGCTACCAGCCCACACCGGCGCTGCTGGACGCCGCCGAGGCCGAACACGGCCACCTGGACGGCCTGGTCGTCGCCTCCCCGGCCAACCCCACGGGCACCATGCTCTCCCGCGCCGATCTCGCCGCCCTGCACGCGTGGTGCGCGCAGCACGGGACGCTGCTGATCAGCGACGAGATCTACCACGGCATCACCTACCCCACCCCGGGCGCCGAGGACCCGCGCGGCACCACCACCCGGGCACTCGGCACCGACACCGTGGTGGTCAACTCCTTCTCCAAGTACTGGGGCATGCCCGGCTGGCGGCTCGGCTGGGCTCTGCTGCCGCAGCGACTGCGCGGGGCCGCCACGGCGCTGGCCGGCAACGTCTCGCTCTGCCCGCCGGCCGCCGCCCAGCGTGCGGCCGTGCACTGCTTCGACGAGTCCGCCTACGCGTTCGGGGACGAACAGGTGGCCGGCTTCGCGCGCACCCGCGAGCTGCTCGCGGAGGCCCTGCCCCGGCTCGGCTGGGGCACCGTCGCCCCCGCCGACGGCGCCTTCTACCTCTACGCGGACATCGCTCCCGTCCTGGGCGACCTCCCCGACGCTGCAGCATGGTGCTCGGCGCTGCTGGAGGAGGAGGGCGTGGCCCTCACCCCCGGCGCGGACTTCGACGCCGTGGGCGGCCGCACCGCAGTGCGGCTCTCCTTCGCTGCGGGGTACAGCGCCGTCGCGACGGCGATCGAGCGGATCCTCGCGTTCCAGGCGCGGCACGTGCCGCGCTGAGCGCGCCGGGCGCACGCTCGGAGCCAGGCCGGGCCGAGCGCACGGCCCACCATGACGGATGTCATGCCAGGTCCATGACACCCACCGGAGCGCGGAAGCCCTGCCCACGGCGAGTGTTGAGACATGAACACGACGCCAGCCCCGAGCAGGACCGCTCCCGCCACCGCCCGGACCACGGAACCGGCCATCCGGATCCAGGGCCTCACGAAGCACTTCGGCCCCGTCCACGCCGTGGACGGCATCGACCTCACGGTGCAGCCGGGTGAGGTGCTGGCCTTCCTCGGCCCCAACGGTGCAGGGAAGACCACCACCCTCGACGTGCTCCTGGGACTCACCGACGCGACGTCGGGCACCGTGAAGGTGCTGGGCGGCACCCCCCGCGCCGCCGTCAACGCCGGCCGCATCGCGGCCGTGCTGCAGACCGGCGGCCTGCTGCGGGACGTCACCGTGGAGCAGACGGTGCGCACCGTGGCCAGCTTCTTCGGGGCCACCGCCCGCGTCCCCGAGGTCATGGAGCGCGCCGACCTCACCCGGATCGCCCGCCGCCGTGTCGGCAAGTGCTCCGGCGGCGAGCAGCAGCGCGTCAAGTTCGCACTCGCCCTGGTCCCCGACCCGGACGTGCTGATCCTGGACGAGCCGACGGCCGGCATGGACGTCACCGCCAGGCAGCACTTCTGGGAGGCCATCCAGGCCGACGCCGACGCCGGGCGCACCATCGTCTTCGCCACGCACTTCCTGCAGGAGGCCGAGCAGTACGCCGCCCGCACCGTGCTCATGGCCGGCGGCCGGATCGTCGCCGACGCCCCCACGCACCGGCTGCGCGAGTCCCTCGGCAGCCGCAAGGTCGCGGCGACGGTGCCCAGCGGCACCGTCATGGACGCCGTCGAGCGCCTCACCGCCCTGCCCGGCGTGGCCGATGTGGCCGCCGAGCCGATCGGTGGCGACGGCGAGGACGCCACCCGCATCACCCTCACCGCGCAGGACGCGGACGGCGCAGCCCGCCTGCTCCTGACGGACCTCCCCGGCCGTGACCTCGAGGTCGTGGCCCCCTCCCTCGAGACCGCGTTCACCACGCTGACCACCCAGGAGTGATCCCCATGACCTTCTCGATGCCGTACCTTCGCATGGAACTGATCCGTCAGCTCCACAACCCGTTCACGCTGGCCTTCACGCTGGCCCTGCCCGCCCTGATGTACATCATCTTCGGGGCCAGTCAGGACTACGGCACCATGTCGGCCGGCCACGGCAACGTCGCCTTCTCCGTCATGGTCTCCATGGCCGCCTACGGCGTCATGACAGCCATGACCTCCCTGACCAGCCTGGCCGCGTCCGAGGCGTCCCAGGGCTGGGGCCGCCAGCTCTCCCTCACCCCGCTCGGCACCTCCGGGTACGCCGTGTCCAAGGTGATCGTGGCGTTCGCCTACGCGGCCCTGTCCCTTCTCGTGGTCTTCGTCATCGGTGCAGCCACGGGCGCTCAGGCGGACGGCGCGTGGCGCTGGCTGCTCACCGCGGGGGTCATCATGGTGGCCGGCACCATCTTCGGGCTCTACGGCCTGGGCGTCGGCCTCATGTTCAACTCCGACTCCGCCGCGGGCCTGGCCTCCATCCTGCTGACCTTCTTCGCCTTCTTCGGCAACGTGTTCATGCCGCTCTCCGGCACCATGCTCGCCATCGCCCACTTCACCCCCATGTACGGGGTGGTGGAGCTGGCCCGCTGGCCGCTCTCCGAGGGCTACGTGGACGACACGGTGACGGACCCGATGTGGATGCCGATCCTGAACGTGATCGCCTGGACCCTCGTCTTCGGGGCTCTCGTGGCCCTGGGCGTCAAGCGCTCGCGCAACCGGGTGTGAGCCTGATGCCACGGATCACCGAGGGCACGCAGGCTAGTCTCGCTGACATGGCCAAGCAGCAGCGCCCCTCCCTCCCGAGCCCCGTGCCCCCCACCGAGGGGGAGCGCGGGGCCGCGGGCGCGTCGGGTGCGGCTGGCGCGGGAGGCGAGGCAGCGGCGTCGAGCAGCGCGGGCACCGCAGCTTCCCCGGGCACCCGGGGAGGGCGCAGGGCCAACGCGGCCCAGCCCTGGAAGCGCTTCAGCTGGGTGATGTCCAGCGTCTGGCTGGTGTTCCTCTTCTATCCGATCATGGCGCTGGTGCAGTCCACGGCGCAGCTGCCGTGGCTGGTGCTCGGATGGGTGGCGCTCGTGGCCTTCGCCGGCAGCTACATCACCGAGTTCCTGATCGGCGGCGGCCCGGTGCGGCGGCGCGTGAGCCGGCTCGAGTACACGCTGCTGGTCATCATGGTCCTCGCCACGATCGCCCTGGTCCCGGCGGCCGGCGCCAACGCGATGAGCACCTTCCCGTTCCTCGTCTCCGTGCTGGCCTACCAGTACCCGCGGCCGCTGTTCATCACCGGCGCCGTGCTCGGCGTGGGCATCATGGGCGCCTACGAACTCGTGGGCCCGGACCGCGCGGACTTCGTGCCGCTCTTCGTGGTGCAGTGCATCGTGACGCTCGTGCACGCCGTGACGGTCTGGTTCATCGCCCGCTCCGCCGAGGCGGACCGGCTGGAGCTGGAGCTGGCCACGAGCGAGGAGCGCGAGAACGTGGCGCGGGACGTGCATGACCTGTTGGGCCACTCGCTCACGGTGGTCAAGCTCAAGGCGCAGTTGGCCCGCAAGCTCGTGGACGCGGATCCGGCGCGGGCCAAGACCGAGCTGGAGGAGATCGAGCGCATCACCGCCGAGGCCATCGCCGGGGTGCGCGCGACGGTCACGGGGCTGCGCTCCGTGGACTTCGGCCCGCAGCTCGCGGCGGGCAGGGCCGCGCTTCAGGCCGCAGGGATCCGCAGCGAGCTGCGCGGCGACCTGCGTGACCTCTCCCCGGCGCAGTCCCTTCCGGCCGGTTGGGTGCTGCGCGAGGCCACCACCAACGTGCTGCGCCACTCCGGCGCCTCGCTGCTGCGCGTCACGGTGGCGCCGGGCCGGGTCACCATCGAGGACGACGGCAAGGGGCTGCCGTCCCCGGCTTCCTCGGGTGACGCCGCTGGGCCGGGCGCTGGTGGGGCTGCCACCTCAGTACCCGACGCCGTTGGGCCGGGTGCCGCCGCGGGCGGCGCCGTGGACGCTGGCTGCGAGGGCAACGGCCTGCACGGCATGCGGGAGCGCGCTGCCGCGGCGGGTGCCACGTTCAGCATCGACCGCTCGGAACTGGGCGGAGTGAGGATCAGGCTCTCATGGTGAGCGAGGAGAAGGTCCGGCTGCTGCTGGCGGACGATCAGGCGATGGTGCGCGGCGCCCTCGGCGCCCTGCTGGAACTGGAGGGCGACCTCGCCGTGGTGGGGGAGGCCGGCTCCGGTGACGAGGCCGTGAACATGGCGGAGCAGCTGCACCCGGACGTGTGCCTCATGGACATCCAGATGCCGGGCATGGACGGGATCGAGGCCACCGCGGCCGTGCTCGCCGCCAGCCCCGACACCCGCGTGCTGGTCGTGACCACGTTCGCGCGGCCCGGATACCTGCGCTCCGCCCTGGAGGCCGGCGCCTCCGGCTTCGTGGTCAAGGATGCCCCGGCCGAGCAGCTGGCCGAGGCCGTGCGGCGCGTGCACGCCGGGCTGCGCGTGGTGGACCCGGCGCTCGCCGAGGCCTCCCTGTTCGAGGGCGCCAACCCGCTCAGCGAACGCGAGAGAGAGGTGCTGCGGCTGGCCTCGGACGGGCGCAGCGTGGCCGCGATCGCCTCCGCCGTGTTCCTCTCCGCCGGGACCGTGCGCAACCACCTCTCCGCCGCGATCGGCAAGACCGGGGCGGAGAACCGGGCCCAGGCGGCCAGGATCGCGGGGGAGCGCGGCTGGCTGTAGGGCGGTGAGCGGGCCAACTTGTCGGTGACGCCGTCGGTGAAAAGGTAGCGTTGCCCCACGTGTGGACGGTGGCGATCGCAGGCGTGGCAGTGCTGGTGGGCACTGTCCTGCAGCGACTCTCCGGCACCGGCGTGGGTCTCGTGGTGGCCCCCGTGCTCTCCCTGCTGATCGGTCCGGCGCACGGCGTCCTCGTCACGAATGCGGTCACCACGGTCTCCGGTTCCACGCTCACGCTGCAGGCCCGTAAGCAGGTGAACTGGCGTCGGTATGCGGTGATCGTGCTCTCCGCGCTCGTGGGACTGATCCCCGGCGCCGTGCTCGTGGCGATCCTGCCCTCCGCCTGGCTGCAGATCGTGGTGGGCGGCGTGGTCCTGCTCGGCCTCGGCGTCACGGTCGGCCTGCGTCATCTCCCGCCCGCGCCGGAGCGGCCAACCAACCTCATCACCGGCGTGTTCGGTGGCCTGTGCAATGTGACCGCCGGCGTCGCGGCAGCGGCGATGGTGATCAACGCGCGCCTGACCAATTGGGCCCAGGTCTCCTACGCGGCCACCATGCAGCCGGTCTTCGCCACGATGGGCGCGCTCTCGGTCGCGGCGAAGCTGCTGCTGGACGTGGGAGGCGGCGAGGACTGGCCCTCGCCGTGGCTGGCCGCGGTGGCCATCCTCGCGGTGTTCGTCGGCGCCTGGCTGGGTGGGCGGATCGCCCGCTACGTGCCGGCGCCCGTGGCGAGGCGGCTGGCACTGGTGCTGGCGGCGCTCGGTGCGGCGGCCGCCGTCGTGCGCGGTGTGACCACCCTCTGAGGCGACGCGCCAGCGCTGACGGGGCGCCCCGGTGCCCACGTGGCAGCGCCGTTGGGACGTGGCTTCGCAGCGCTGATGCGGCTCCGCCGTGCGGACCCGGCGCCGGCTCGGCGTGACGTGTGATCAGCGCGAGGCGAGCCGCGCCCGGTGCCTGCGCACGGCGGCGCGGTTGGCGCAGCGCACGCTGCAGAAGCGCTGACGACCGTTGCGGGTCACATCCACCACCACGTTGCGGCACGGATCGCCCGGGTGCTCGCCGGCCTCGCAGCGGTGCAGGCGGTGCATGCCTCGCCCGGCCAGGTGCAGGGCCGTGCCCACGGAGATGACCGCGCGCAGGACCTGACCCACGCGCTGGTCGCGGTCGCGGTAGTGCAGGTGCCAGCCCTCGTCGTCGTGATCCGTCAGGCGCGGGTACGCGGCCGAATCCGCCATCATCGCATTGAGCAGCCGCGCGCGCTCGGCCGGGTCGGGAGCGTCCACGACGGCCAGCCACTCCTCGATCATGGCCAGGGTGGAGTCGAGGTCGTCCGGGCGGTGCGGCCAGTCCATGGTCATGCCGCCGTCCCGCATGCGCTCGTGGACCTCGGGACCGGTACGCGGGGGTGTGTTGGCCAGGTCCGCGGCCAGGAGGACCGCGTACTCGCCGTAAGGGTTGAGATGCATAAGACCATGACATCAGGCTGGGGGCATCAACACCAGCACCAGCCTCGAATCCGTCCCCGCTCCTCTTGCCGCGCCCGTTGCGGACCGCCCTGTCGAGGACGCCGCTCAGGAGTGCCATGAGCACGCCTGGGTCACTGCCTCGCGGCACGCCACGAGCGAGGGGATCATCCTCTACGTGCGCTGCGCCTGCGGTGCCTGGCGTGTGGACACCGTCGATGCGGCGAGCATGCGACCGCCGCGCGCCCTCTCCCACACCATCCCGGATCGGACATCGGGTACGGCGATTCGCCGCCCCTGATGTCCGATCCGGGCGTGGGCCGGCGCGCGATCGGTCATCGGGTACGGGAGTTCCGCGTACCTGATGTCGGATCCGGGGAGAGGGACGGAGTGCGAGACGTGAGGGGGAGGAAGACTAAGCAGCGGCGGCACCCGAGTCAGCACTGTGACCGCCGATGACGCCCCGACGCGGCACATGACGTGCCCGGCGCTGCAGCGGGACGACTTACATGACCCCGTGCTGACCCACAGCTGGCTCGAGCCCCGCGTGCGCCCCAGACTCGTTCCATCCGAATGCAGCCGCCAAGGATTGGAAACGCTCATGCGCCGTCCCCTCGCACCACCCGGCCAGGCAGGACGCGCAGCACGCGTCGCCGCTGCCGCCGCGGCCACCCTGCTCACGCTCACCGCCTGCTCGGCGCCGCAGCTGCAGCGCACGGCGGCCACGCGCACGGACGGCGGCACCATCGTCTACGCGCACCAGCAGGAGCCGGCCTGCGTGTTCGGCGGATGGATCGAGCAGGCCTACCTCTCCACCCAGGTGCTGGACTCGCTCACCTCGCTCGATGACGACGGCAAG
>Ga0164242_10004775_pt1 | contig 15172 bp, 22 predicted proteins | sample OricomgcompostMG_FD_108783 | JGI IMG/M metagenome (GOLD analysis project Ga0164242, IMG submission 108783) | Miracle-Growth compost microbial communities from Emeryville, California, USA - Original compost - Miracle growth compost (MG) ... | reverse complement strand
GGGGCGGGAGGGATCGAACCTCCGCATGCCGGAATCAAAATCCGGTGCCTTACCGCTTGGCGACGCCCCAATCGGGGTTGGTCATACCGGCATCGGCATCGGGATTCAACGCGGCGCATGGGCCGGGCCGGCTAGACGAAAAGGCGGGATCCGGGGGAATCCAGCCTGGTTGCGGGGGGCTGGGCGCATCGCTATAAGGGCCGCCCGCGCGGGACCCGCTTCCCGCGAAACCGGCATCGGAGAGTAGCTCAGCCTGGTAGAGCACTACGTTCGGGACGTAGGGGCCGGAGGTTCGAATCCTCTCTCTCCGACCATGCCTATCCCTAAGTTTGCAATATGAAAATCGTGATCTGCTTCTGACGGGGCAGACACGACTTGTTCGCTCCTTGGAAGTATTTTGAAAGTATTCGGATGGATTAGGTTCGCGTCAGTGATCCGATCCAGGTCGAAAATATACTCTTCGATGGCTTCCTTGGCCTCTGCCAGGTGCCGGGGGTCGAACTTGATATACCGATCAGTTGTGCGCATCGCTGGAATTTTGTGACCTAGCTGACGACTCAGGACCTCACCCGGCACGCCTCGGGCAGCAAGTTCTGTCGCGATCTTGTGCCTGAGCGAATAAGGTGTGAGTTTAGGCAGGTTGATCTCAACCCTCCGGCGCTTGAAAGTGTTCTTTACAGACGAGATCGCCGAGCCCTGATACTGAACATAAGGTCCCTCCCTCCCCCAAGACTGGAGCCAAGCCCTTCCCGGCGCAATTGGGCCATGGCGGCCTTGTGGGCGGCGGAAGCCCTGGCGCGCTCTTGGTGGGCTTTCCACCCCGGCCCCTTCCGGTATCCTCAGGGCTTTGCGGGCGCTGCGGCCTGATAATCGGCAACAGAATCCAGATAGATGCGCAGGTCCCGCTTGCCGATGCCGTGGGCTTCCAATTCCCCCGCGTCTACCAGCCGGCGCACCTGGCTTTCCTCCAACTCCAGGGCGGCGGCAACCGTCGCCCCCTTCCGGGACTGGCGGATTTCCGCAGGCTCGACAAAGGTTCGGGCGCACGCGGTCATTCCGGAAACCCGTCATGGGTAGCCATCACAATGGCGCCTTCTGTAAATCCACCCAGCGGATCGCCGTGGGCGTCGATCAGGATTTTGGCCGTCCGCCAGATGTCGATTTCTTCCATGAGATAGGCTCGCCGCATGGGGCGGCCAGTTCCGCCTCCCTTAATATGCGCTGGGCCTCGGTCTTCGCCAGCCAGAGGATCGTACGGAGGGTCTTGGCCCGAGGTTGAATTGTCATTTTGTGGAGTCCTTCCAGCATCCCATGAATGTAATCGGCCATTTCTACCGATGTAGCGCCGACTGCCCCCTGGCTGAAAAGGGCCGGATCGTCTGGCCGGATTTCATGTCCCATGCGTATCCCCTTGCTGGGCCCGATACGCCACGCGGGCAGTGTAAAACCATTACAGAGCGAGTCTTGGAACTTTGATAGGGCTTTGTCCCGATATGAGACTTAATTGCCTGTCCACTTCCCTGATTAGACGAGGTTTGACCCTGCGCTGGGGGCGGTGGGCCGGAATGGCTGCTGGATCGCCCTCGTATTCGAAGATCGTGAGGCAGGCGTCTATGTGGTCTAACTGGGGCTGAGCGACCGTCAGCCGCTTCTTGTAGTCCGCTATCTGTCCCGCCCCGCGTGGCGCGGCGGTCCTTCAAGGCTGCTAGGGCGTATTTGTTGCCAAAGTTTTCCATGCCCGAAAAATCGGGTTAGGGGGCTGATTTCGCTAGCGGCGTTTGCGCCATAATACCGGACGTTTTTCGTTTTTAGCGGTGGGCATTCCCTAGCGATATGCCCGTGTATTCGTCATCCATCAGAGCGGCGACCGAAACCCCGAGCACCGGGGATAGCTTCTTCGCGGCGGTCTTTCCCAGTGCCCGCGTACCGCGCTCCAGTTGCGAGATATACTGGGTCACAAGCCCGGCCTTGCGCGCCAGGTCGGCCTGGGTCAGGCCGCGCCACTCTCGGAAGACCTTCACCGGAATGCCGCCAGCGATCAGGCGCTGGGCGACCTCTGCGGGGAATGCCTCTTCACCGCGATGGGGGGTGGCCAAGGCGACCAGGCGCGCATCCTCACCCTGATCGGTGGTCAGGCGCTGATACTCGTTCCAGGGCACCACAGCGGCCACAGGCGCGCCGCTCTGGTCGCGAATGATCTGAACGTTCTGCTTTTCCATGTCAGGCCCTCCTTGGCCTCATCAGCGCCGGTAGACTTCGCCCCGGCTGGCGACCTTCACCACTTCGATAACCTCGCCCGCTTGGTCGAAAATGGCCCGCCAGTCGCCATGGCGCAGGCGGTATAGATCCGAACCCTGAAGGGGCCTCACGTCTTCGGTCCCGCCCGCCGCATAGTTCGCCATCTTCTTCTGGATGGCCGCGCTATCCCGCTTTGGCATCTTGGCCAGGGCCTTAATGGCCGTGCGGGTGTAGGTGACCGTCTCATGGGTCTTATATAGCAAAGTGCTTTATTGATGTAAAGCGAAAAGCTATACATATCGGCTCGGCTTCGAGATTTATTTTATGGAAGCCTATTCCGGCCAAACCTTTCGCGCGCGCTTCCCATCCCGGAGCCAGACTGTCACTTTGAGATCGCTCTCCCGCGCCTCCAGACTGGCGTCCCGCGCGGCGGCGCCGATAGCAGTGTGCTGATCCCTGGCGAACGCCCCGGTCGGCTTGCCGCCGCGATAGACATTCCAACGGCCTGTGCCGGGATCATGCTGAACCAGATATTTGGCGCCGAGCCCGGCCATGTTTCCCCCTTAACGCGTGAGCAGAAGCCAAATGCTGCTGGCGGCAGAACCGATGCACGATGCGATCCAGGCGGCGAAGCCTTGCAGCATATCGAAATCACGGTGCTTCGGCAGATGAGCGAGGCCATCGCCGCCCAACTTGGTCAACCTCAGGGCATCCGTCCTCGAAAGCGCGCTGGCGCCCCGACTGGGACAGCGCCAGGTCATGTCTAGCCGCTTGTGAAATTGGTGTGAGCATTGCCGGGATCATAGGGCGGCAACCGGAAAGCACGGATGCGGCTTCCGTAGCTTCGCGGCCAAGGCGTTGGCGAAAGCGTCCCCAGTGGTCGCCGCCTTTACTTCTCCGTGAGCGCGCATCGCGCCAGATACGAATAGCGGCGGCAAAATCTGCCTCGGTCATGGGAGAAAGGTATTCGTCCGCATGGCAAATTCCTCCTGGCGGTTTCAGCCGGATTCCTCAGCCATGGGTACCCCCCGCCCAATCCGTAACGCGGCTAATTTGGTCCGGGCAATGGACCCAGCGCGGTTTGTGAATGCGTTTGTGAGATTTAGGTTATTGGGTCCCGTTTCGTGCCGGTTTTGAGATGGCTACTTTCAATGATATCACACGATCCGGGCCCAGTTTTCGGGACGTAGGGGCCGGAGGTTCGAATCCTCTCTCTCCGACCATTATACAGCACTTTTTTATCTACTTGATTTAGATAGGTAAAATCGTGCTGTTTTTATCTGTGCAGGAATTGTGCAGAAGAAATTGCGGATTTGCTACTTAGCGTACTCCTGCATTTCTCAGGCTTTACGCGGTTAGAACAAACAACCCTGCCTGCTGGCCTCGATATGCGCGCGCCATTCCGACTTGGCGGCTTCCTCGTCCAGCCATGCAATCACTTGCGCTGCTACATCACCGCCGTGGGCTTCCACGGTGCCGGGCTGATGGAAGTGTGAGCGGTAGCCGGTTGATGTGATCGGCAACGGCGCGCCCTTCGGTTCGATGCTGCGGATTTCTAAATGGGCGATAACGCCCCATTTCAACGGCGTGTAAATCGCCTCAATCTCGATGCCTTGCCATACAAAGCGGTGGACTTCGGTGGGTATCATTGATTGCTCCATCAGGGTTCGCATGAAACCTGAACTAGCTGTGCGGCAATGAGCGGGTTAAGCAGTCAAGGTCGCAGACCGTGGATGGCGCGGGCCGGAGCGAAGCGACTACTCGGCCACGATCTGCGCTCGCCTTGACCTTGACGGCGAATGGGGTGCAGCCCCACAACAAAACCCCTTATTTGCTTGTGGATTCAAACGTCAAATCTGTTAGCCTTGCGAATAAAAGCCGTGTTTGGGGTAGGGTATTTTGAAAAAGTCGGTCAGAAAAAAGCGCGCGACTGCGCTCGCCTCCGCGCAAGCGAAAGCGACCTCGGCAGTCGCCGTGAAAGCGAAAAACCCACCACGTGAAGTCTATCGGACACAAGCGGGTAAGATGGTCGTCGGCACCATCGAAGACTGCCTCAACGACGAGCTGCTGAAGCGCCTCAAGGGTAAGGTCAACCTCATCTTCACGTCACCCCCGTTTCCGCTGGTTCGTAAGAAGCGCTACGGGAACGAGACGGGGAACGAGTATTTGGTTTGGCTGAAAAGCCTCGCGCCGAAGCTCGCGGAATTACTTGCCCCGAATGGCTCAATCGTCATTGAAATCGGTAATTCTTGGGAAGCCGGTGCGCCCGAAATGTCCACCTTGGGACTCGAAGCCCTTCTTGCTTTCAAGCAAGCGGGCAAATTGCACCTGTGTCAGCAGGTAATCTGCCATAACCCTGCGCGCCTCCCAAGCCCGGCGCAGTGGGTGAACATAAATCGCGAGCGTCTCAAGGACTCTTTCACGCACGTTTGGTGGATGTCGCGCGCCGTTCATCCTAAGGCGGACAACCGCCGCGTACTTTTGCCGTACAGCGACCATATGAAAGGGTTGTTGAAGTCGCAGAAGTACAATGCAGGGGTGCGCCCCTCAGGGCATGTCATCTCAGCCAAGGGCTTCCTAACCGACCACGGCGGCGCTATTTCGCCGAACGTGCTGAAAGTGGATGGCGACGAAGCGCAGGTTCCTGGATCGTTACTTCAGCTTTCTGGAACATCGGCGGACCTGAAATACCGCCAGTACTGCAAAGACAATGGCTACGAACTTCATCCCGCGCGAATGCAGATGGGGCTTGCCGGATTTTTCATTGAGTTCTTGACCGAGCCTGGGGATCTCATACTCGACCCCTTCGGCGGCTCGAATACGACCGGATACGCAGCAGAGACGCTCGGTCGTAAATGGATTTCAGTAGAAGCGCGAGAAGAATACGCGCTTGGCTCGAAGGGCCGATTTGAAAAGGAAAAATCGAAAGAAAGTAATAAAACGCAGGGGCGGAGATATGCAACAGCAGCCGAGTGACTTTGGCGAACTGACTATTGGTTCTGGCGCCATCAAGAACTACGCGCGCATGCCATATACGATGTGGTTCGCGCTCGCTGAGTTCATCGACAACTCAACGCAGTCGCGCCTCAACTATCCCGACTTGGTGGATGAGGCGTTGCAGAGTGAGGGCACTCCGCTTGTTGTCCAGATTGACTACAACGTACTCAAGCGCGAATTCCTCATCACGGACAACTCCATCGGGATGTCAAAACAGGACTTGCTCGCAGCTCTGAAAATTGCCGAGCCTACTAAAGACAGTACCGGACGGTCGAAGTACGGCATGGGCATGAAAACTGCCGCTTGCTGGATCGGCAATCACTGGACTATCGAAACTGCCGAACTCACTAGCGGTGAAGAGTGGACGGCTGAGATTGACGTCGAAAAAATTGCGAAAGGCGACCCAAAAGTCCCACTTACTATGAAACCGGTCGCGGGAACAGAGCATTACACCAGAATTAGAATCTCGCAGCTTAATCGCAATATTCAATCGCGTACCGACGAGACAATCAAAGCATACTTGAGTTCAATCTATCGTTTCGACCTTCAGGAAGGCACGCTCAAGATTCTTTACCGGGGCGAGGAGATTCCAGCGCCTACCGAAGAGAATTTCGACGTTGATATGGCGGGCAAGCCAATGCAGCGCCCCTTCTCTACGAAGATTGGCGATAAGCTCGTGAGTGGATTTGTCGGAGTGCTCAAGCAAGGCGCGGGTGGACGCAAGTTCGCAGGCTTCTCGCTCTATCAGAACAAGCGCCAGATTAAGGGATTCCCGAATGCCTGGAAGCCCAGCAATATCTTCGGCGGCATCAATGACGAGGGCGCTAACAACCTCGTCTCCCAGCGTCTCATGGGCGTTATCGAGCTTGATAAGAGTTTCAACGTTTCTCATACTAAGGATGCTGTCCTCTTCTCCGGCGACGAAGAGCAAACCCTCGAAGACTACCTGGACGAACTGACGAAAGATTTCCAGGAGTTCGCCAACACCCGCCGTGGTGGCGACCATGACCCAATTAAGCGTGAAAAGCTTAAGGAGATGGTCAACGACTTGAAGTCCGAATTCGTCAACCCGGAAATGAAGGACGTTATCAATACGTCTGTTCTGCCGCCGCTAGAGATGATCCTCTCGAACAATCAGAAGCAGGCGGAAAGCGTCTCTGACGACGAGAAAGTTGACTCGTGGCAAATCAACAATGATTTGCGCGTGGATATTTGGATACAGGACAAGAGTGAAAACGATCCATACGTCGTCCGCTACGCGGCCGCTGATAAAGGCATCGTTAACATTATCATCAATCGTCTTCACCCGTACTACGCATGCCGTCCGACGATTGAGGCGATCTACGAATGCTTCCGGCAGTACATCTATGACGCGGTGGCGGAATATCGGGTCGCACAGATGATGAAGGTTACACCGGATAGCGTTCGGCGTATGAAGGACAGTCTGCTACGAGCTGAGGCGCAGCGGGTTGACAATCTGGAAGCGCCACCGGCTTCTAAAGTGGATAACGGCAAGACAGCAAAGGCCTAGTCGTGGCTGAGTTCGCACTTCGCGCTTGGCAAGAAGAGGCTCTCGCGCTCTGGAAGGCTGCGGGTAACAAAGGAATTGTCGAAGTCGTTACGGGGGGCGGCAAGACCGTCTTCGCGCTCTCCTGCATCAAAGAGCTTGGGATAGATACGACGCTCGTGATTGTTCCGACCGTCGCGCTTCTTGACCAGTGGTGGGAGGAAGCGGCAGCATTTTTTGATGTGCCGCTCGACCACATACACATCGTTACCGCCTCGGGACGGTTGCGCTCAGGGACCGTAAACCTCGCTGTTCTGAATACAGCCTCGAAGCTCAAGCACGACAAGCTCCCAAGGCCGTACTTTCTCATCGTTGATGAGTGCCACAAAGCGGCGAGCGAAAAGTTTCGTGCCGCGCTAGATGGCAAACCGTTCGCTAGCCTTGGCCTCTCGGCGACACCTGATAGGCCCTATGATGAGGGCCTATCTGAAGTCCTCGTGCCCAAACTTGGCGAGATAATTTACCGCTACACCTACAAGGACGCTCTCCGCGACAAGGTTATCGTGCCGTTCGAGCTGCGAAATATCGTCTTTGAACTCGAAGATGACCGCCAAGCCGAGTACAACAAACTGAGTGGCGCCATTGCCCGGTCTATGAGTCAAAATGGACCGAGCCATGAAAAGACTGTGGCTTTGTTGCTTCGTCGTGCGCGCGTACTCAACTTGAGTACAAATCGTATTCGTTTGGCGCTGCGATTGATACGCGCCCATGCAGGCGCCCGAACTATCGTCTTCCACGAAGACATTGAGGCGTGTGATATTATCCAGGAAGTTTTAGCTGCCGCTAAGGTTCGGTCGGGCGTGTATCACTCTAAGCTAAAGCTGCGGCAGCGAGCAGAGATTCTTATCGCTTATAGGCAGGGCCAACTCGACGTTCTGGTGACGTGCCGCGCATTGGATGAGGGATTTAACGTGCCGGAGACCGAGGTCGGCATCATCGCAGCGAGCACAGCAACGAGACGGCAAAGAATTCAACGCCTAGGTCGTGTACTGCGTCCGGTGAAGGGGAAGGGAAATGCAACCATCTACAGCTTGGTTGCCACGGACCCGGAGATCAAGCGGTTGAAAGCCGAAGAGGCGGAATTGGAGGGCGTTGCTGATGTGACGTGGGCTAAAGCGTGAGCACGATTCTCGTCGGAGAGTGCGATAAGCTGAACCTGTTCCAGGCGTGGGACGCGGATGCCGCTCTGGAGGTAGAGTTTGAGTACATTGTCGCGAAAGCTTTGATCTGCATTTATCCGAACTATCTCTGCTTCCCGTTCGGAGGCACCTTTAAACTTGAAGACAATTTGCATCGACCAGACCTCGCCCTGGTGGCGAAGGATTTGTCCCACTGGTTCGTAATTGAAGTTGAACTGGTGTCTCATTCGCTTGACGGCCATGTGCTGCCGCAGGTTCGGACATTTCGGTATGGTGAACCGCAGCGCGATTGCATTTCTGTTTTGTCGAAGGCGCTCTCGATGGAGCGCGCAAATATCGAAACCTTTCTGCTGACCGTGCCACGAGCGGTGGCGGTGATTGCAAATAAGCGACATCGAGAGTGGGAAATCGCTCTTCGCTCAGTTGAAGTACAACTTCTCACAGTGTCGGCATTTAATTCTCCGGCGGGCGTCCAGGCTGTTGAAGTCGATGGAAAGTTAATCGCGCAGCAGGAGCATCTCGGCTTCGGCGAGTATGATGCAACCGATAGAGCGGTTCGCTTCCATCATTCGGTGCGGTTGCCAGACGGCGAGATTATGGTTGATGACTTCTCCGGCGTGGGAAGTAAGTGGACCGTTCGCCGCGAGGGCGTATCAGCCTGGATGACCAAGAACCGGGGAACTCCAGACATTCCTCATAGTTCATGGGTACAAATCATTCAGGCTTTCGGGGGCCGCTTCTCGATTCGTCGGTCGCCGGGCGGCTAGCCCTTGCTGGGTGTCTCCTACGCGAGCGCTACTCAGAAAAGCGAGCGTTCGTAGCGCAGATATAGGCCAGCTCTTTCCCAGGGGCAGTGAACTCACTGTCGGGGAAAAGAGAGCTGCTTGCCATGCCTATCGAAAAGCCTTTGCCAAGCTCTTGCATTTTCGAGCGGGCAGCCATTTCACTGCCTAGCGACGATAGCGAAACAACGCTCTCAAAAGGCGTCATTTCATACTTCAATTTGTGCCTGCGTATGTGCGCTTCAAATTCGGCGACTAGATACTCCAGCTCCTCAATCACTTCATTAATCGGCGCTTGTTTCGAGACGGTATTGTTCACCCAAACGCGTAAGGCGGAGAAACGCCGCTGGCTTTCTGGATCGCGACGATACTCTAGAATCTCGTCCCAACTAGTACTTTCTAGCGGCGATGGAATACGGGAAAAGACGACTCGAAGAACTGCCTCTCGGCTTTCGTTCGTGCTGGTGGAAAAGCCTTGCAATGATTCATACAACGGGTAGGCATCTACGCCGTGGGTGCGTGAGTATTTCAGTGACAGCAGCTTTGCTAACAGCGGATCGTACTCGCTGCTTTCTATGGCTACTTGGTTTAAGCGCTCTTCTACCGCCTCTTCCGCGTTACCTTCGGCCCATGCGTGCGTTACGGCGGGAAGGAAAACGCCCTTCTTCATCAAATCTACTGCAGCCTTAATACTCTCAGAATGGATTGGCATGTCCCAGAGCGGGGTCGTGGCATATTCCGATGGTTCCGGATCAAAATCCCATGCGAAGAATGGCAGGACGATTTTGTCGAAGAAGAGCGCTTCTCGCTTCCATGACTGCCGGTCTCGATAGTCTACGAAACCGTATACGGGTCGTCGCTGTCCGTCAGCCTGAAGAGGAACAAAGTATTTGCCGTCCAGAGGGTATGGATGCTTGGGCAGCGTTGTAGGTATGCCTTTTAATGCGTCTCCCAAAATGTCGCCCAGTGACTTGTCACTTGGAGGGGGAGTTAGTTGCAAATGGGTCTTCCAGACATCTAGCGGAATCCACTTATACCGGGGCGCCTCGGGTGGCGCGTCTTCGTTAAATACGATCCAACCGCCACAAGCATCCGACAGTGTTTTGAGAATTTCAAAGTAGACGGTGTTTACCGCGAGCTCCTCAAACTGACCACGCGGTCCGTTCTTAACAAGTCCCCAAAGTCCATATTCGTTACCGTCTGCCCACCCACCGTTAGAAGTCCTTCGCGAGATGTCGGACATGAAGTCTGCGAGCTGCATAGCTTCTGGCGACGGCTTCGGACAATACGACACCTCAACGTACTGAATTTTTACTTCCGGCTCTTTCTCTAGCTGTTGTTGAAGGTCGTTAGCAGAAGCTGGTATGGCAGAAGCTTCCTCAATCAATGATCGCCGTACACGTTTCTGCTTACCTGGTGCGACCCAGAGGTTTCCAGTTTGCTTTGATCTTATGCGGGCATTTTCGAGATCATCTGCCCACTCCTGATTGTGCGGAGGCTTTCCCAAGAGCGCTGTAGAGATAAGGCCGTCATAGGGCTGATCTGGCGGCGACGCCTTGCCCAAATACCTTCCTAGACTTTTATTGCTGCAGCCAATCACGTCGGCAAATTTGCTGGGCTTCTCCCATAACTTGCGTTTGCCATTTGAGCGTGTGCCGTGAATGAACAGGTGCCAATGCAGCAATTCTGCATAGGTGCAGGTGTCGGGCGGATAATCGAAGTCCTTCTCGATGGCGTGCGCTTGCCTGACGGGCTGCGCTTCTTGTGATCCAGCCATTTGTTGATTCGACCATGCCGCTGCTGGTGCACTTTATCAGCAGCTCGCTGGACGTTCAGGTGCTTTGAATACAAACAACTCGACACACCAAACCATTATGTTTACACTGCAATCGTGCAACGGAGTTTATGCCTAATAGCAACGAACTAACTGGCGGCGAAATATGGGTGATGGGAAAGCTCAATGAGCTAACCCTAAGGCTTGGACTGAAGCCAACCCAAATTGAGCTTCAACTCAATTGCCTCGGTGAGCCCGATTACGCCTACGAGCTGGATTTGTGCGGGCTTCGCACCTCTCAAGCAGATGACCAGAAAATGGCTCAGCTACGACAGCTTTTGGGGCTGGATAAAGGTCGCGTGGAATTCGAGTTTCTTGATGATCTGAATGACATCGTTGATCGAGCCCTAGAGGTTACCCCGCCGCCCAAAACTTGGTCACGCTAGAGGCTCTTCGTCCTAGGCTCCGCTGGAGCGGGCGCCCTGTCCAATCCCTGTCCCACCGGTGTCCCCACAGACCCCGGCTTTTACGTCACGGTCCGTGCCTGCAACGACAGGAGGACTATATGACCCTTGCTAAACGCCTCGCGCTCACTGCCGCAGAAGCAGCGGCGCTTTCCATCCTCATCTCCCTCAACCTTCGCTGGATCGCCAAGGCCCGGCGGTCGGTGCGGAGCTTTGCACGTTCGCAAGAAGAAATCCGCACCAAGCTCGCCGTCATCATTGGCGGAAAAAGCAGCGGCTAGTGGTTGAGGGGTAGCGCTGACTGTCAGCGCTACCCCTCCCGCCCATCCCACATCGTCAATCCTCATCAACGCGGCGCGCAGTCCGCGATTGGACAACTGCGCTTTTCTGAAAGGAGCATTCAAATGGATACGACTACCAAAGCAAAGATCAAAGCTGGAGCGAAAATCGGCTTCGGCGCCATCCGCATCGGCGGCGCCATCGCCACTGCGACCGGTCACGGCTTGATCGGCGCGTTCTTGAAAAATCACAACATGATGATGCAGGCGGGACGGCTCGCTCAGATCGGCTTGGACGGCGGCACGAAGATGTTCGACGAGGGCGTCGAAGAGTGGAAGCGGGCGAAATGAGCTCCGCGTCCAACCCTTTTGTCCATCATTCATACAGCGGCATGGCTGCCCGAACCAATCGGTTCGGGCAGCCGACCGCTCCACGGAGTGAAGCCATGACCCATTGCCCGCACTGTCATTCCTCGAACATCAGCCGGAACAAGATCGAGAACATGCCGTTCGACACCGTCGCGCGAGGTGTTCTCGACGCCTACAAAGTCGGAAAGGTCGCGCACGCTTTCAGCGCTGCGGCGGTCTGGGGCTTGGTTGAGATCGCCAGCCATGTTCGTTCGTCGTTCACCTGCAATGTGTGCCGGAGGACGTTCTAGCCATGGACCGGCACACTAAGACTTCACATCTGCCCGACGAAGTCGTCGGCATTCCCGAGTACACCCTCAATGAGCGTGTCCTCGTTTGTCCAAATTGTGGTTCGGAAGACTGCCAGTCCAATCACATCGACGAGGGGGTGTTCCGCAAGGCGGCGAATTACGCGACGACGTTGCGCGAGCTTGGCCGTTACGGCGAAGCGTCCGACCTTCTCGCCCGCCTGGCCGCCGTCCGAATTGTGAACTGGCTGCGCAAACGTTGGCGTTGCCGCTTTTGCGATGTGCATTTCGATGAGTAAGTGGTTCGTCAGTGCATTCGGCACCGCTCGCACGGCGGTTGATGAGACGCGCCACGAGTTGCTGGCGGGTTGGTTCGGGAGGAATTTCGAACCACACCCTACGCGGCAACAAAATGCGCCTGAACGCGAGGCGCATAAGCCTGGAGAGCGCGACATTCACGGCAACGACATGGAACGCGGCTTCGACCGCTAGGAGCTAACCCGAAATGCAACAAGTCAATCTCGACACGCCTCTCCTTCAGCTCTCTCCGAAAGACAATTTTTCGTTGCGACGGGCCGTGGCAGGGGTCTTGGCAATGGGGCAGACAGGCGGGGGGAAGACTTCTGCGTTCAAACGCCTCGCCGAAGCTTATTTGCGGTCGGGAATGGGCGGGCTCGTGCTTTGCGCGAAGCCTGAGGAAATGGCGTTTTGGCAGGAGCTCTGTGCGAACACTGGGCGCAGCGGCTCACTTATGGTGCTGGATGGGATAACACCCATTGTTGATTTCGTGACGTATGGCCTTGCGCGTCAGGGTGGCGCGCAAGGCGTTGGTGCAGTCGTCGATCTATACATGAGGGTCGTCGAAATCGGGCGAGCGGCAAGCCCGGTGCCTGGACGGCAGGGCGAAGCCTTTTGGGAGGACCTCATCCGCCAAATCCTCCGGAATCTTATTCCTATCGTGTACGAAGCGACTGGTGCGGCCCGGCCTGCTGACCTGCTTCTTGCGGCTCGTAGCGCTCCCACATCGCCAGAACAAATGAAAGATCCGGAATGGCAAAAGCGATCGGACTTTTATCGGTTCGTTCGCGCTGCTTATGGAAAGATCAGCGACGCCGATGGAGACCGGTTGATGGCGTATTGGGGTGGGGATTGGGCCTCGCTCGACCATAAGACACGCAGCAACGGCTTGATTTCTTTCACCACGGCTCTTGATCGCTTCAATCACGGATGGTTGCGCGAAGCCTTCACGACCGAAACCTATGTGCCACCGGAGTTGACGTTCCAGGGCGCGGTGATCGTACTGGCGATGCCTGCGCTTACACTCAACGAAGACGGGATAATTGCCCAGCAACTCTATAAGTACCTATGGCAGCGCGCCGTACTCGCTCGTAACGCGCTTGCGCCCGAACAACAGACCCGGCCGGTGTTTCTTTGGGCGGATGAGGCGCAATACTTCGTCAACAGCTTCGACGCCGAGTATCTCGCCACTTGTCGCGCCTCGCTAGCCTGTACCGTCTTCCTGACTCAATCGCTTCCCACCATGTACGCCAAGCTGTCCCACGACGGCCACGACCGGGTCCATCACCTGCTTGGCAACTTCGGGACGCGGGTGTTCTTCAGCAACGCTTGCGCCGAAACCAATGAATGGGCGGCACGGACACTCGGCAAGTCGGTGAAAAGCCGTGCCAACTACAACCAAAGCCAGGGTACGAACACCAGCTATGGCGTGAACATGGGGGAAGGCTCCGGCTGGAGCCGGAATGCCCAAGACACGAGCGTGTTCGGTCAAATCGGCGGGTTTGGGTGGTCGTTGGAGCAGCGCTGGGGCGCCGCTGGGTCGGAGAGCGGAAACGACAACTGGGGCCGCAATCGCGGTCATGGGTCCAACAACTCGATCACGCACGGCCGGTCGGAGGTCATGGAGTACCTTATCGAGCCGGGGGACTTCGGTCGTATCCTCAAGACAGGCGGTCCTGCCAACGGCAACCGCGTGACGGCGATCTGGTATCAGGCGGGTTGGAAGTTCGAGGCCTCCGGCGGAAATGCCCTGCTGGTGGAGTTCGTCCAATGAGAGAGCCACCCGCCCGCGTTAAGTTCTTCGGCAATCCGGTGGTGGCGGTTCCCGTCATCGGCCTTTGTGGTCTGGGGCTTTATGCCTGGAGCCAGAACCCGGACGCGCTTCTGCTTGGCGTGCCAGCCTTCATCGGCATGGTTTGGACCGGCAAGGCCTGCCAGGCGATGACCAAGTACCGGGAATGGCGCAAGGCATGGGACAGCATGGCTGAGCCCCAGCCCCGCCGCACCTCCGTTATGCCGCGCTTGGTCTCCGGGCTCATCGCCGCCTTGGTCGTCGGAGCCTTCGTCGCCTCTGAAGGCGGGGTGGCGCCGGGCGCACCTCAGGCACTGGCTGGCATCCTCGTGCTGGGAGTGCTGATTGCCGTTAGCGCAGTCGCAATCCGGGCGCTGGCCAAGCGCCTGCGATCTCGCAAAGCGCGGAACGCGCTGAGCGGCAAACGCGACTGTGTGACGGTCGTCGTGGCTCGGCCGATCCTGCCAGTGCCGACGCTTGAGGACGCCTACAAGGCGCTTCCCAAGCATTGCTGGCGGGCCATGAACGCGCCGCGCCAATGACCCACGACATCTCAACATACACACGCATCGGTTGCGTCTGTGCGCGTGACAACACGACGAACAGCTCGCAATTCGTAACCATCGGAAAACACCGTGGAAACGGTGTGTTTCTGCCTCGTCTTAGCGAATCTTTAATCGCGCTCGAACCGATAGTGAAACCGCAAAAGCCTCCCGCAGGGGTGCACGTCGCAGTTGCGACGTATCTTTGCACTCTTAGGCTTTTCTAGGTCTTCAAACTTGCGGGAGAGAACGAAGGATAGCGATGCACGGAGAATGCTAGATGGCTCATTTTCACATGCGGGTGCAGGTCGTCAAACGCAGCGCCGGGAAGTCTGCCGTAGCGGCAGCTGCTTACCGTGCGGGCGAGAAGCTTCGCGATGAGCGCCAGTCCGTGACCCATGACTATCGCAACCGGAAGGGAGTCGAACACAAAGAGATACTTTTGCCGGATGATGCTCCGATGTGGGTTCAGGGCATCGACCGGCAGGGGCTGTGGGGAAAAGTCGAGGCTTTCGAGAAGAGAAAAGATGCCCAGACAGCCCGTGAGCTTCACGTGATGATACCGCGCGAACTCGATCCGCCGGAGCGAATCCGGCTCGTGCGGGACTTCGTCCCGGCGAACTTCGTCAGCAAGGGGGTGGTGGCG
>Ga0164242_10004774_pt1 | contig 15172 bp, 15 predicted proteins | sample OricomgcompostMG_FD_108783 | JGI IMG/M metagenome (GOLD analysis project Ga0164242, IMG submission 108783) | Miracle-Growth compost microbial communities from Emeryville, California, USA - Original compost - Miracle growth compost (MG) ... | reverse complement strand
TCGACGAGGGGCACGATCTAGAGCTAGGCCTTAACCAAAAGGCCGGCGGGCATCAGTGCTCACCCCGTCGACGGCTCGGACAGCACGATCCCAGACTCAGGCCGGCTGCAGCCCCATTAGCGTTCTCAGGTGGCAATCGCGGCATCGCTAAATGGCAGCACGCGCCGGGCGATGGGCCGGGCGCAGGCCCCGGCGGTCGTCGAACGGCCGAGCGGCGGCCCGGCCTTCCTCCGCCGCATCGAGCCAATGCCGAAGGCGCCCGGCCCCGTCGACCGGCGAGCACCACTCGCCATCGAGGGCGATGAGCCGGGCGCCAGGCTCGCCGAGCCACTTGAGGATCTGCCCGATCTCCTCCGACGTCGCGGCGCCGAGCGGGCCCGGGCCCGGGGCGACTGTCTCGGAGGTCGCGACGACCGCCTGGAGGTACGGCGGGGGCGCCGCTCCCACCGGCACCATTGACGCGCCGGCGAGGCGCCCATAGCGGATCACCGCCAGCTCCCAACCACCGCCGAACCCGGGCCGGGCGGCCACCAGCTGCCGGCACGACGCCAATCCGGCGAGCCGTTGCATGCGATCGACCGCGCGCACGAACGAGCCGGCCCGGTCTCGATGCGCCGCCGCCTCCTCGAAGCGCTCCTGTGCCGACAGCGACACCATGCGGCGCTGAGCCGCCGCGAGCACGGCGTGCGGGTCCCCGACCAGCGCCCTGCGCCCGGCGGCCGCCACCTCGGCGTACGCCTCCCGCGTCATCCCGCCCTCGCACGGCGCGCCGCAGCGGCCCATTCCGGCGAGCACGCAGGCCGGGGTGGGCTTCGTCGGCGTGATCCGCTGGGTGCACTGGCGCAGCGGCACCGCCTCGTGGACGGCGGCCATCGCGGCCTGCGCGGCCCGGGCGGACCCGAACGGTCCGAGGTACGTCGCGCCGTCGTCGGCCACCCGGCGTACCAGTGCCAGGCGGGGGAACGGCTCGTTGGTCAGCTTCAGCCAGCTTGCCTTCTCCGGGAATCGGGACCGGCGGTTGTAGCGAGGCTTGTGCTCGGCGATCAGTCGCAGCTCGCGGACCTCGGCTTCGAGCGGGTGCGCGCAGGCGATGGCCTCGACCGACTCGGCGATCCCGACCATCTCGGCCATCCGGGTGCGCGGCTCCGAGGCCACGAAGTACTGCCGCACGCGCTGCCGGACGTGCTGGCTGCGCCCGATGTAGAGCGGGCGGCCGCGGGAGTCCTTGAAGATGTAGACGCCCGGGCCGTCCGGAAGCCCGTCGGCGAGGTAGCGCTTGCGTCGCTGCGCCGCGGTGGCCAGGCCGGTGAACGAGACCAGTTCCTCGTGCGTGCGAATGCCGAGGTTTCCAAGCCGTTCCAGCAGTCCGTGCAGCACCTCGGTCGTCGCGCGAGCGTCCGCGAGAGCCCGGTGACAGGGAGTGGTCTCGGTCCGGAACAGCCGCGAGAGCGTCGACAGCTTGCAGTCGGGTGCCTCGTCACGTGTCAGTACTCGCCGAGCGAGCCGCGCGGTATCGACCGACGCGAAGCCCGGCCAGTCCAGCCCGAGCGCCGCCGCGCCGGATCGCAGGAAGCCGACGTCGAACGGCGCGTTGTGCGCGACCAGGACGCTGCCGGCCGCCCAGTCGAGGAACATCGGCAGCACCGAGCTCAGCCGCGGTGCCGTGGCGACCATCGAGTCGGTGATCCCGGTGAGCACGGCGATGAACGGCGGAACCGTCATGCCCGGGTTGACCAGGGTCTGGAACTCACCCAGCAGCTCGCCGCCACGCACCTTGACCGCGCCGATCTCGGTGATCGCCGAGCTTGCGGGCGAGCCGCCCGTGGTCTCGAGGTCGACCACCACGAACGTCACCTCGGACAGCGGCGTACCGAGCTCGTCGAAGGTGCTCTGTACGCCGGAGACGGCGCGGCCCTCCCGGCTGGTCACGGCTGTGGCTCGAGATGCTGGTGAAGCAGCCGAGCCGACCATGTGGGTCACGGTAGAAGCGGCCGCCGACACTCCGGGGGAGCCGCGCCGACTTCGCGCTAACTGGGCGGTTCCTGCCCAAATGACCGCTTCAGAAGTTGTCGGAGGGCGTGGTTAGCGTCCGCACCACCGAAGACGAGAGGCCCGGGAGCTCCGATGATCATCGACTGCGACAGCTGCGAGATGCGAGACGTCGCGTGCGACGACTGCGTTGTGACCTTCCTCCTTGCCGCGCCCCCGGTCGAGGGGCTTGCCGAGGAGGAGGCCGGCGCGCTGGCCGCGCTCGCCGAGGGTGGCCTCGTGCCGCCGCTTCGGATGCGGCGAAGTGCTCATGGCGCCTGAGGCGGTGTTGAGCACGCGGCCATGGCGCGGATTCGTCCGGTTTTGCCCGTTTCAGATGTGGTGGGTGTTACCAAAGTGATGACTGGGTACACAAGAGGCCAACCGGATCCGGCGAAACGGCGGCTCCGGTGCTGGCGGCTGCCCAGCCGACCCGTTAGTCTGACCGAGGCCTTGTGAGAACCGTCGTCAGCCGGACGGCGGCGCACGGCCACCGCCGAGTCATCGACGTGCCACCGCCCGGTGGTGCGTCAGAGCCGGGGACCCAGGTCCCATTGGGGTGAATCGGTGCCAAGCCGCGCTGGCTGTGAGGCCGGACGGGACGGCACCGTAGGGCGATCTTCCCTCCCGAACCCGTCAGCTCACCCGGTAGGCGGTTCGAGGAAGAAGGAGAGCCGCCAGGCGTGGCGACTACCCACAAAGCTCGCGTATCTGCATTCGGCATCACTCTCGTAGCCTTCGCCGCCGTCCTGGTACCTACCGGCATCGGCGCGGCCGCTCCGACCTCGCATCTGACTCTTACCCAGGTGAAGGCGCAAATCGCCTCCCTGAACGAACGAGCTGAAGCAATCACGGAGCAGTACAACAGCGCTCGCGACCGCCTCGCGGCCCTCGAGAAGAAGGCGCAGCTGACGCAGCGCGAGCTCGAGCGCGACCAGGCCGTGCTGAGCAAGAGCGAGAGCAAGCTCGCGGCTCAGGCCGCGGCGGCGTACCGGACCGGCGGTCTGGACGCCACCATGTCGCTGGTCACGTCCGGCAGCCCGCAGACCTTCCTGGACCAGACCTCGACACTTCATGAAGTCGCGCGCTACCAAGCCAGCCAGGTCGCCGCGGCCAACGCCGCGCAGCGCACGATGACCGCCGCGCAGTCGCTGCACACCGCGCAGGTCAAGCAGCAGCGCTCGCTGCTGTCCGACATCACTGCCAAGCGCAACGCCGTGGCGAACCTGCTCAGCCAGCAGAAGACGCTGCTCAACCGGCTCACCTCAGCCGCGCGGGCGCAGTACGACGCGCAGGCCAACGCGGTCGCTGCCCATCAGCTCGCCCTTCGCAGCAGCTACACCGGCCCGGCGAGCGGCCAGGCCGCGGCAGCGGTCCAGTACGCCTACGCACAGCTCGGCAAGCCGTACTACTACGGCGGGGCCGGCCCGAGCTCGTTCGACTGCTCCGGGCTGACGATGCGCGCCTGGGAGGCCGCCGGCGTCGCGCTGTCGCACAACGCCGCCGCCCAGCAGTCCTCGATCCCCGCGGTCTCGCTCGGCGCGCTCGAGCCGGGCGATCTGGTGTTCTTCGGCGCACCTGCCCACCACGTCGGGATCTACATCGGCGGTGGCCGGTTCATCCACGCCCCGCACACCGGCACGGTTGTCCAGATCACCTCGCTGTCGTCGTACCCCCCCACCACCGCCGGCCGCCCGTAGCCGGGGCCAGTTCGCACGGCCGGCTCGCGGGTCCGGCCACGGCTCCGCCGGGGGTAAGTTGACGGCAAATGTCCGGATTCGTACGTCCTTACTTGTGACTGGCGTGGCAGACGGGCACACTTTGACGGTTGGGGCATGCTCGTCCCGACGGAGGGGCTCTGTAGTCCGGAGGGGCGTGCGTGCGTCAGCTTGAAGTGATGTCGGTCAGCGATGACGGCAATCACATCCTGCTTGCCGCCTCCGAGGACGCGGCGCGCGCGACCCATCAGCTGCGCATCTCCAACCGCCTGGTGCAAGCCATCAACGGCGAGCTGGATGCCGACGAGGAGCACCGCGAGAGCGAGCTCAGCCCCAAAGAGATCCAGGCCCGGCTGCGCGCCGGGGACAGCGTCGAGCAGGTTGCGAAGGCCGCGCGCATCCCGGTCGCCCGGATCATGATCTACGCGACGCCAGTGATCTCCGAGCGTGCCCGGATCATCGACCAGGCCCGCGCGGCACGCCTGCGCAAGCCTCGGGGCCCGGAGTCCACCGCCTCGCTCGGCACCGTGGTCACCAAACGGCTCACCGAGATCGCCGGGCTCCGGCCGGAGACCGTCGAGTGGCGCACCAAGCGGCGCTCGGACGGTGCCTGGGTCGTCGAGATGAGCTACGCGGCTCGGGGCGGGTCCCGGACGGCGCTGTGGCTGTGGCGACCCGCCGGCCGCGAGCTGACCGCGCTCAACGCGCTCGGCACTCGCCTCGGCGTCCAGGAGCCGGCTGCCACGCCCGCCCGCAGGCGGTCCGCGCCCGCGCCGTCATCGTCACCGCCGGCCCGCCGCGCGCCGGCGGCAAAGCAGGCCAAGCCCGCCAAGCCCGCCAGGTCCGCCAAGCAAGCGGCCGCCACGCCCACGCCCACCGCGAAGAAGGCGAGGCCGAAGCGCGCGGTGAAGGCGACCACGGCCGCCAAGCCCGCGGCGAAGCGGGCCAAGCCGGCGCCGAAACGCTCCCGTTCCGAGCCGCGCCAGGCCCCGACCCTCGAGATCCCGGAGAAGAAGAACGGGCGGGTGCCGATCCCGAGCTGGGATTCGGTGCTGCTGGGCGTCGCCTCACCGACCGGAGGACGCCGCCGGTCGTGACGGCGCCTTCGTGTCGACGACTGCTCGTTCTCGTCGCGGCACTCGCGGCAGGGGTCGTCGCGATCGCTGTGGCCGTGGTGCTGCCCGGTTCCGGCGACCTGCCGGCGATGTCCGTGCCGCCGCTGCCAGGGCCGGCGTCGGCAGCCGGGATCGCCCGGCAGCACGAGATCGAGCACCTGCTGAAGGAGCGGTCCGCCGCGGTGCTCGACCGCGACCGCAGCGGGTTCATGGCGACACTCGACCCGCAGGCCAAGACGTTCCGTCGTACGCAGTCGCGGATGTTCGCGGACATTGCGGCCGTGCCGATCCGGTCGTGGTCCTACTCAGTCACCGCGACCCGGCGAGCCGCACCGCCGAACGCGAGCAGGTACGGCGCCCCGACCTGGGCGCCCGAGTACTTCGCGTTGCACTACCGGCTGGATGGCTTCGACCCGTCGCCCACGACGTTGCAGCAGTATCCGACGTTCGTCGAGCGCGGCGGTCGCTGGTATCTCGCGTCCTTGACCGACTACGCGCCGCGGCATCTCGTCTCGGCGACCGACATCTGGGACTACGGTCCGGTCAAGGTGTTGCGACGCCCCGGCGTGCTCGTGCTGGGATCGGCGACGCAGACGAGCATCATGACCGAGGTCGCGCGCCAGGTTCGTGCTGCTATCGACCCGGTGACAGCCGTGTGGGGCCGGTCGTGGGCGCGCCGGGCCGTGGTGCTCGTCCCGGCCACGATGCACGAGATGGCCCTGATCGACGGCTATCGGGGTGATCTTCGCAACCTCGCGGCATTGACCAGCGCCGAGGTGAGTACGACGGCCGGCAGCCCCGCGCCGGTCGGCGATCGCATCACCGTCAACCCGGTCAACTGGCCACGGCTCAGTGAGATCGGGGCGAGTGTGGTGATCCGGCATGAGCTCACCCATGTCGCGACGCGCGCCGCAACGGGTACCCAGACGCCGACGTGGCTGTCGGAGGGATTCGCCGACTACGTCGGATTCCGCACCGCACCCGTGTCCGTGGCGGTGGCCGCGGCCGCACTGGACAAGGCGATAGCTGCCGGCAGGGTGCCGGACGCGTTGCCGACCAATCGCGACTTCCGGTCGTCGAACCCCCGGCTCGCCGTTCACTACGAATCCGCGTGGCTCGCCTGCCGCTTCATCGCCGACCACTACGGGGAGCGAGCGTTGGTCGGCTTCTACCGCGACGTCGGCACGTCTCCGAACCGCGCGCGACGAGCGCTGGCCGATGCCTTGCGCGACGACCTTCATCTGGAGCCGGACCAGTTCGTCGGCCGCTGGCGTCGCTACATCGAGAACACGCTCGGATGACTCGGCCGGTGCAGCGTCGGCTGCTGCTCGTCACGAACGACTTCCCTCCGCGCCCGGGCGGCATTCAGTCCTTCCTCTACGGCGTGGTCTCGCGCCTGCCGGCGGATGAGGTCGTCGTCCTGACGTCGCGATGGCGCGGCTGGGCGGAGTGGGACGCGGCGCAAGCGTTCACCGTGATCCGTCATGACACCCGCGTGATGCTGCCGACTCCGGCGGTTCGGCGACATGCCGTCGAGGTGTTTCGCGACAGCGGGTGCACCGACGTGTGGTTCGGGGCCGCGGCCCCGCTCGGGCTGCTTGCCCCTGCGCTGCGCGAGGCGGGCGCGCGCCGCATCGTCGCCACGACCCATGGTCACGAGATCGGATGGGGGGCGATCCCCGGGGCGCGCTCGTTGCTACGCCGGATTGCCGGTGATGTCGACGTACTGACGTATCTCGGCGAGTACACCAGGGCTCGCCTTGCCCGCGCGATCGGCCCGCGGGCCGATCGGCTGCAGCGCCTGACACCAGGCGTCGACACCGACCTGTTCAGCCCCGAGGTCGACGGCGGCGCGAAGCGCGCGAAGCTCGGTTGGAGCGAGCGCCCGGTTGTCGTGTGTGTGTCGAGGTTGATGCCCCGCAAGGGCCAGGACGTGTTGGTGCGCGCGCTACCGGAGCTCCGCCGGCGCGCCGGTGACGTCGGCCTGCTGCTCGTCGGCGGTGGCCCATCCCGGTCGCATCTCGAGTCGCTGGCGAAGGAGTACGGCGTCGTTGACTCCGTCTACATCACCGGCTCGGTGCCGTTCGAGCAGCTGCCGAGCTACTACCGCGCGGGAGACGTGTTCGCCATGCCCTGCCGCGAGCGCCTCCAGGGTCTCGACGTCGAAGGCCTCGGGATGGTGTTCCTCGAAGCCGCCGCGTGCGGGCTGCCGGTCGTGGCGGGTCGCTCGGGCGGCTCGACCGAGGCGGTCATCGACGGCGAGAACGGGCTGCTGGTCGACGGAGGCGACGTCATGAACGTCGCGGACGCGATCTGCGAGCTGTTGCTCGACAAGCCGAGAGCACGAGCTATGGGTGCGCGGGGGCGGGAGTGGACCGCCGAGGAATGGACCTGGCAGTCGGCAACCGATTGCCTCAGCCGAATGCTCGACTGGGCCTAGCCACCGCCGGTGGTTCGCGGCCGGATCAGCTGCTGGGCTTGCCGGCGTACATGCTTTCGATGTCCTTGGCGTTGGTCTTGGCGACTTCGTTGCGCTTGACCTTCAGCGAGGGGGTGAGGTGACCGGACTCGACGGTCCAGTCATCGCCGAGGATCTTGAACGCCTTGATCGCCTCGGCCTTCGACACCGCCTTGTTGGCCTCGTCGATTGCCGCCTGGATCTCACCGCGTAGGTCCGCGTCGTCGGCGAGGTCGCCGACGGAGGCGTTGTCGGGCTTCCCGTGTGATGCCTTCCACGCCGGAAAGGCCTCCTCGTCGATCGTGACGAGCGCGGCGATGAAGGGCTTCTGGTCACCGACGACCATGCACTGGCTGATGAGGGCATGGGCGCGAAGCCGGTCCTCGAGCACTGCTGGCGCGACGTTCTTGCCGCCGGCGGTGACGATCAGCTCCTTCTTGCGGCCGGTGATCGTGAGGTAGCCCTCGTCGTCGAGCTGTCCGATGTCGCCGGTGTGGAACCAGCCGTCGGCTTCGATCGCCTCCTTGGAGGCGGCTTCGTTCTTGAAGTACCCACCGAAGACGTTGCCGCCCTTGAGCAGGATCTCGCCGTCGCTGGCGATGCGCACGGTGCAGCCGGGAATCGGTCGCCCGACGCTGCCCACCTTCATCGCGCCGGGCCGGTTGACCGTCGCGCCCGCCGTCGTCTCCGTCAGGCCGTAGCCCTCGTAGATCGGGATTCCGCAACCGCGGAAGAAGTGCCCGAGCCGCGCGCCGAGCGGAGCACCGCCGGAGATCGCACCGATCGCCTTGCCGCCCAGAGCCGCACGCAGCTTGCCGTACACGAGCTTGTCGAACACCGCATGTGGGCCCGCCCACAGCGCACGTGACAGCGGGTTGCCGTCCAGTGATCGGCTGTAGCTGATGGCGACGCGCTCGGCAAGGTCGAAGATCGCGCCCTTTCCGTCGGCGTGTGCTCGTTGCTTCGCGGTGTTGTAGACCTTCTCGAACACGCGGGGCACCGAGAGGACGAAGGTCGGCTGGAAGACCGCGAAGTCCGGCAGGAGGTTCTTGATGTCCGCGGTGTGCCCCATTCGCACCCGGCTCTGCACGCAGCCGACCTGGATGATCCGCGCGAACACGTGGGCGAGGGGAAGGAAGAGCAGCGTCGACTGGTCGTCGCCGAACATGTCGGTGAGGCCCTCGGTCGTCGACGTCGCGTCGAACAGGAAGTTGTAGTGGGTGAGCTCGCAGCCCTTCGGCCGGCCTGTCGTGCCCGAGGTGTAGATGATCGTCGCCGTGCTGTTCGCCGTCAGGGTGCGGCGCCGCTGCTCGATGTCGTCCTCCGACACGCCAGTGCCCATCTTGCTGAGCTCGTCGACGGCGCCGCGGTCGATGTTCCACACCTTGCGGACCCCGGAGAGCCGCGACGCGACCTCGTCGTACGTCGTCGTGTGGGCATCGGTCTCGAGGAACACCGCTACCGCGCCGGAGTCGGAGATGATCCACTCGACCTGCTCGGCCGAGGAGGTCTCGTAGATCGGCACCGTCACCGCGCCGGCGGTCCAGATCGCATAGTCGAGCAGCGTCCATTCGTAGCGCGTTGCGGACATGATGCAGACCCGCTCGCCGGCCTGGATCCCAGCGGCGATCAGGCCGGCCGCGGCCTGCTTGACCTCGGTCGAGAACTGCTTCGCCGTGATCGGCTGCCAGGCGCCGTCCACCTTGCGATCGAAGATCACGAGGTCCGGGTACTCGGCGGCATTTGCCGCGATTGCGTCGGTGAGGTTGGCGTCGTCCGGAATGCGGAAGTCCGCCGGAACGCTGTAGTCAGGCACGGGCGAAAGCGTACGCGGGCGGGGTTCGGATCGGGGAAGCCCGTTCAGTCACCCCGGAAGGCTGCCGAGGAACCACAGGTGAGCGATCAGCGCTGCCCACGCTGCGGCGCCGCGCGACGGCCCGGCGACCAATGGTGCGGCCTCTGCTACGCCGATTTCCGCGAACCACCGCCCCCGGTGGTCGGAGACGGCGCGCCGCCGCCTGCCCCCGTGGCGGATGCAGCCACGTCAGCCCCGTCAGCGCCGGCCGCTGCGGCCCCAAGCGCCGCGACACCGCCCCTGATCCGCCCCCCGGACCAGCCCGGAGCCGTGCCGCCCGCCGGTGCCGCGCCGAGTGCGGCCATCCCGGCCCAGCCTGTCGCTCCCGCGCCAGGGGTCGCCGCCCCCTTCGTGCCGAGCACGAACCCGCTGGCCCAGACCGCCACCGTCCCCACTCAGCTTCCCGAGGGCGTCGCGCCGAGCGCGCCGCCGGACCCGGCTGCCGCCGGCGGGCCGACGGCGCCCGGAGGGGGCGACCCGGCGGAGGGACTGAAATGGCCGTGCACGGGCTGTGGTGCCCAGGTTCCGATGGCTGAGGACTACTGCCCGGACTGCGGAACGGGGTTTCTCTCCCAGCCGGTCGGCCTGACCACGCCCACCAAGGTGCCGCTCATCGGGGACCTGTCCTCGATGAACTCCGGCCAGAAGCTGATGTTCGGCATCGCGATCGCCACCGGCGTCGTCGTCGGGATGCTCGCCTTGCTCTTCATCGGCGGAACCGTCTTCAAGTAGGGCCGCTGCTCCTAGGCTCGCGGTATGCGCGTGCATGTCGTGTCGGACGTCCACGGCCGCGCCGATGCGCTGGCCAGGGCGGGCGACGGTGCTGACGCGCTGATCTGCCTTGGCGACCTCGTCCTGTTCATCGACTACGACGACAACGCCGGGGGCATCTTCGGGGAGATCTTCGGTGCGGACAACGCGGTCACGCTGATCGAGTTGCGCAGTCAACGCCGCTTCGAGGAGGCCCGGGAGTTCTCCCGCGGGCTGTGGGCGGAGGTCGGCGACCGGCAAGCCGTGATCGAAGCGGCCGTCCGCAAGCAGTACGCCGAGCTGTTCGGCGCGATGCCTACGCCGTCCTACGTCACCTACGGCAACGTCGACATCCCGCCGCTGTGGCCGGACTACCTCCATGACGGCATCCGAGTGCTCGACGGTGAGACGGTCACGATCGGCGGTCGTAGGTTCGGTTTCGTCGGCGGCGGGCTGCGGACGCCGATGCGGACGCCGTACGAGATCAGTGACGAGGACTACGCCGCGAAGGTCGCCGCCGTCGGTGCCGTCGACGTCTTGTGCTGTCACATCCCGCCGGACGTGCCGGAGCTGCTCTACGACGTGGTCGCCCGGCGAATGGAGCGGGGCAGCAGTGCGGTGCTCGACGCGATTCGCGACACCCAGCCCGACATTGCACTGTTCGGTCACGTGCACCAGCCGCTCGCCAGGCGCACCCGGATCGGGCGGACCGAATGCATCAACGTCGGCCACTTCCGCGGCACGGGCACCCCCTTCGAGCTCGTCTGGTAGGTAAGGTCCCTGACGGAGCACAGGAGGCAGCAGTGGCGGACGAGGCCAGCTCGAGCATCGTCATCTCGGCATCGCCGAGCGAGATCATGGCGGTGATTGCCGATCTCGCGGCCTACCCGGACTGGTCGACCGGCATCAAGTCCGCCACCGTCGAGGAGGCCGGTCCTGACGGTCGCCCGAAGCGGGCGGCGTTCGTCATCGACGCCGGGGTGATGAAGGACACGTACACGCTGGAGTACGAGTGGACCGGCGACGAGCGGGTCGACTGGAAGCTGGTCGGCAGCGGCACGATGCTGAAGTCCCAGGTCGGCTCGTACACCCTTGCGCCCGCCGGCGACGGGACCGAGGCGACGTACCGGCTCACGGTGGAGCTGAAGGTGCCGATGCTCGGCATGTTCAAGCGCAAGGCCGAGAAGGTGATCATCGACACGGCGCTCAAGGGGCTCAAGAAGCGAGTGGAAAGCATCTGATCCGCGCCCGCCACGTAGATTTGCCGGGTGCGCGTCCTGCTCTTCACCGGAAAGGGCGGCGTCGGCAAGACCACCATGTCAGCGGCGACGGCGGCCTTCGCCGCCGCCCGCGGCCGGAAGACGCTGGTCCTGTCGACCGACCCTGCGCACTCGCTCGCCGACGTGTTCGGTGCGACGCTCGGCGGTGAGCCGACCGAGATCGACAACGGGCTCTACGGCCAGCAGGTCGACGCGCAACAGGCGTTCGAAGCGAGCTGGCGCACGGTTCAGGACTATCTGCGTGAGGTGCTCGAGCAGGGCGGCATCGACCCGCTCGAGGCCGAGGAGCTCACGGTGCTTCCCGGCGCGGAGGAGGTGCTCGCGCTGCTGGAGCTGCGGGCGCAGGTGGCCAGCGGCCGATGGGATGTGATCGTCGTCGACTGTGCGCCGACCGGCGAGACGCTGCGGTTGCTCGCGCTGCCCGAGGCGCTGCGATGGTGGATGCGACGGGTCTACCCGACCGACCGTCGCGTGATGCGCACCGTGCGTCCCGTGCTCTCGCATCTCGCCGGTCTGCCCTTCCCACCCGACTCGGTGTTCGCTGCCGCGCAGCGGCTGACCGACGAACTCACCGAAGTACGTGAGCTCCTCATCGATCCCGCGACGACATCGGTGCGCCTGGTGCTCACGCCGGAGTCGATGGTTGTCGCGGAGGCGCGCCGGACGCTGACCTCGCTGTCGCTGTTCGGATATCGCGTCGACGGCGTGGTGGCCAACCGCGTCTTCCCGGACGGCGACGCCGACACGTGGCGAGGAGGCTGGGTCGCCAGTCAGCGGGCGCGGCTCGCCGACGTACGCGCGTCCTTCGCCGGCGTGCCGGTGTGGGAAGCCGGATACGCCACGGCCGAGCCGCTCGGCCTCGACGCGCTCGGGAGCTTCGCAGCCACGACGTACGGCGCGGTCGATGACGGCGCCGATCCGTTGGAGGTCAGCGCGACCATCGATCCGCTGAATGTCGAGCGCGTCAGCAGTGACGAGTTCGTGATGTCGATGAGGCTCCCGCACGCTGACCGCGACGAAGTGGCGTTGGTCCGCAAGGGCGACGACCTCGTCGTCACGGTCGGCCGCTACCGCCGAGTGCTTGCGCTCCCGAGCGCGTTGCGCCGCTGCATGGTCGACGGCGCCGCGCTGCGTGATGGAGCGCTTCGAGTCCGCTTCAGCGCCGACCCTGCGGTGTGGAGGAACACGTGAGCGCGGCGTCGCCGGGCCCGCTCGCTGAAGAGGCGGCGCGACTCGTCGAAGCGATCGGCGAGTGGGCGCGTGGCGCCGTCGGCGACGGGCCGCTGTCGGCGATGGGCGAGGGCACCGACTGCCAGGTCTGCCCGCTGTGTCAGCTGATCGCCATGGTCCGCCGTACCCAGCCCGAGACCTACGCCCACCTGGTCGACGCCGCCACATCCATGGCTGCCGCGCTGCGCACCGTCGTCGACCGGCACGACCACGGCGGTGCCGCGCCGCGCGTCCAGCGGATCGACTTGGAGTGAGCGAACTAGCCATCGGGATCGACATCGGGGGGACGAAGGTGGCCGCCGGTGTCGTCGACCATGACGGGCGGCTGTTGGCGACCTCGCGTCGCCCCACTCCGAGCCAGGACCCGGCGCGCCTCATGGAGCTGGTTGCCGAGGTCGTGACCGAGCTGCGGGACGGTCATGACGTTGCCGCGGTCGGGGTCGGTGCCGCCGGGTGGGTTGATGCCGCGCGTACGACCGTGCTGTTCGCACCGAATCTCGCCTGGCGTAACGCACCGTTGCAAGCGGACCTGTCACGCCTGGTCGACCTGCCGGTCGACATCGAGAACGACGCGAACGCAGCCGCCTGGGCCGAGCACCGGTTCGGTGCGGGGGAGCGCGAGCCCGACACCGTAGTGCTGACCATCGGCACCGGCGTCGGGGCAGGTCTGATCATCGACGGCGAGCTTCGGCGCGGTCGCTTCGGAATCGGTGGCGAGCCGGGTCACTATCGCGTCGTTCCCGGCGGCAGGCTGTGCGGCTGCGGAAATCACGGTTGCTTCGAGCAGTACTGCAGCGGTACTGCGCTGGTGCGCGCGGCCCGTGAGGTCGCGCGGTCGCGGCCGGCAGACGCCGCGCGGTTACTCGAGCTCGCAGGCGGTGACCCGGAGGCGATCGTCGGGCCGACCGTCACCCTCGCGGCACAGGCCGGCGACCCCGCCGCGATCGACTGTTTCGAGGAGATCGGACGTTGGCTCGGCCAGGGGATGGCCGACCTGACGGCGATTCTCGATCCGGGCCGGTTCGTGATCGGGGGCGGCGTGGCCGAAGCGGGGGAGCTCCTGCTGCGCCCGGCGCGCGAGACCTACGCGGCCGTGGTGTCCGGGCGCGGCTATCGACCGATCGCCGACGTCGTGTCGGCGCGACTAGGTGCGGACGCCGGGCTGATCGGCGCCGCTGATCTGGCGAGGCAGCTGCTGTGACGAACCAGCTCAGGGTGATGTCGATCGATGCGCGAGCGATCGACCGGGATCCGGATGCCGCCCGGGCAGCCGTCGCTGCTCGCGACGTCGACGTCGTAGCGATCTTCGAGGCGCCGCGGTACCTGCGCTGGCGCTCCAAGCGCGCGAAGCTGGCACGCCAGCTCGGAATGGTGGTGGCCACCACGGATCGCCCTGGCGGGATGTTTGTCGTGACCTCGCTGCGGGTGGATGTCCGCGACAGCACGTTCACGATGTCGTCGTCGTCGGCGGGCACGAGTCCGGCCGTGGGCATCGTCACGATCGAGCTTCGCGGCGCGAAGTGGCGGGTGGTGGTCGCGGCTCGTGGTGGGGCCCCTGACGTCCCTGACAGGGACGCACCGCACGTCGTCGTCGCCGGCACGGCATCGATCGGCATCTCGCCCTCGTTGACCGTGGTGTCGTGCGACCCCGTCGAGCTGCCCGGCGGCACCGAACGCGAAGCCACCTTCGCCGTCGTGGGGCGATTGGAAGTTAACTAGCGGCATGACGACGGCCAAGGACCTTGCAGAGACCTCGTTGCGCCTCACCAAAGAGCGCGACCGAGCTGGTTGGCTCGCGCTGTTCGCGCCGGATGCATTCGTCGAGGACCCGGTCGGCGGTGGACGCCACGAAGGCATAGCCGCGATCACCGCGTTCTATGACTCGACGATCTCGACCGTTGAGTCGTTCGAGTACGAGATCGAGCGCTCTTACCTGTGCGGCAGCGAGGTCGCCGTCGTCATTCGGTTCGCGATCGTTGCGGCCGGCTTCGCGCTCGACATGGATGTCGTCAACATCTACGCCGCCACGCCCGAGGGCGACCGGCTGCTGTCGTTGCGTTCGTGGTGGGACGGCAGCCGACAAGGCGGCTGAGCCCGTCCAAGGTGCCGTCGCGGCCTCGGTGCCGATCCGCCCGACCCGGCCAGCAGCGGGCTACGCCCGGTGGTAGCCGGGCACCAGCTCGAGTGCGAGCTGCTCGAGGAACAAGCCGATGTCGGTGACGATGCCGACAGCCTGCGCGCTGCCGCGGTCGGCCAGCTTCGTCACGGTCGCCGGGTTGATGTCGACGGCGACCAGCGGCACCGACGCGGGAAGCAGGTTTCCGGTCGCGATCGAGTGCAGCATCGTGGCGACCATGATCGCGAAGCCGACGCCGGGCAGTTGCGCGCGCATCGCCCGTTGCCCTTCGATCACGTCGGTATAGACCTCCGGGAGCGGTCCGTCGTCGCGGACTGACCCGACGAGCACGAAGGGCCGGCCCGCCTGCACCATCGCGTGCATCACGCCGCTCGTGAGAATGCCGGCGTCGACGGCCTGCTTGATCGAGCCAGCGGCACGGATCGTGTTGATCGCGCGGATGTGGTGTTCGTGGCCGTGTGCGACGCCGATGCCAGCAGTGAGGTCGATACCGAGCGACGTACCGAACATTGACGACTCGATGTCGTGCGTCGCGAGCGCGTTGCCACTGAACAGCACGTCGACCCAGCCTTGTTCGACGAGCGCAACCATCGGCATTGCG
>Ga0164242_10004773_pt1 | contig 15174 bp, 13 predicted proteins | sample OricomgcompostMG_FD_108783 | JGI IMG/M metagenome (GOLD analysis project Ga0164242, IMG submission 108783) | Miracle-Growth compost microbial communities from Emeryville, California, USA - Original compost - Miracle growth compost (MG) ... | reverse complement strand
ACCGGTATATATTATGTTGGATGAGATTCTGAAAGGGACTAATTCACGGGACCAACACTTAGGTTCAGCCGCACTGATTAAAAATATCATCGAACAGGGTGGGAGGGGCTTAATCGCCACCCATGATATTGAATTGACTACGCTGGCAGATAATTATCCCGGCGCCATTAAAAACATTGCTTTTGAGATCGATATGGAAGGGGATAAAATGATTTTTAGTTACCAATATAAAGATGGCGTCTGCCGTAATATGAATGCTTCCACACTCATGCGCCAAATGGGGATTACCTGATGAATGGTCAGGCATCTTTTTAATTCTTCTGGGTTTTTATTACAGGCTGTTTGTAAATTAATAAGTGATTCTTTGTTTACCACCGGTTATGATATCTGAGAAGGGAAGGAGGTCTTACTTAAGGTTGAACACACCTTATGTTTTGTTTTATTAGCACCTTGACACAAAGCTGATTTCTGACGTTCAAAAGCGTAGATAATTGTATACCAGATGCAATGTAATCATTTACAAAAACCTTACTAACGTGCTCATTTTAAACGTGCAAAGGTTTGCACTTAATACAAATATAATATTGCCTCTTATCTTAACTTCTTTTGCTATCCAATTAATTTTAGTAAGTTTGTTGTTACCTAAATCAGTCTTGAATTTTTATCTAAATAAACCATGCCATGCGGAATTACACGCATTATACGAATCAGGATTTGCTGACTGGATTACAGCTGGGTGATCGTATGGCTTTTACGGAGATTTATAACCGGTATTGGAAAAAAATTTATATTATTGCTTATAACCGTATGAACGATGGCGCCCAGGCGGAGGATATTGCTCAGGAAGTATTTGCCAGTCTCTGGGCAAATAGAAGTTGTGTCCACATTGAAACGCTGGAAAACTACCTGGCCACTGCAGCCAAGTACCTGGTTTTAACAGCTATGCGAAAAAAGGTGCTTAGCAGGCATTACGGTGAAACGCAGAAAAATATTTCGCTTTCGCTGCGCACACCTGAAACCAGCTTTCAAAACAAGCAGATATTACAACTTCTGGAACTAGAGATTGAAAAACTTCCTGAAAAATGCCGGCTTATCTTTAAATATAGCAGAAATGAGGGAATGGCCGTGAAGCAAATTGCTGCTAAAATGCAAATTTCACCTAAAACTGTTGAAAACCAGATATATAAGGCTTTAAAGATCTTAAAGATCGCTAGCCGGTCATTTATGCAACTTATCTGTCTGCTTTTTATCTAATTTCATTTTCCAAGTATTTTTTTGAAATGGATAGGTGATATCGCTGCCAAGTGATACTTATCCATATGGAAATACCCCAACACATCCTGGATTTAATAGAAAAATACCTGGCTGCCACAATTAGTCAGGAGGAGTTGAGTACCTTAAATAACTGGTACCACATGCATGATGACAGCCATGCTACACTTGAGGCAATGGCCTCAGATTTAAACAGTGACGGCGGTTCGCCAGAAGAAGTTATTTCCAATAGGATTTATGATAAATTACTTAAAAGCAAAGATATTCAGGTACGCAGAAAAAAAATCAGTACATGGAAAAACTATGCCGCAGCGGTGGCCCTGCTTATTTCTATTTGTGGTTTGGGATATTTTTATTTACACCAGCAATCCGGCGCAAAAAACAAAGCGAAACTGGCCGATCTGGTTACCTTGAAGCATCAAGACCTGGAACCGGGAGGCAATAAGGCCAGGTTAACCTTGGCGGATGGGTCCGTGGTTATTTTAGATAGCCTTCAAAATGGCTCAATTGCCAAACAAGGCGGAATTGAAATCCAAAAGTTAGCAAATGGCCGACTGGCTTACAACGGCACCAATACTACTTTTACTACTCCTGCATCATTTAACCAAATAAATACGCCAAGAGGAGGAACCTATCAGGTCACGTTATCTGATGGCACCAAAGTCTGGCTAAATGCTGCGTCCGAATTGAAATTCCCCACTGCTTTTAAAGGATCCACCAGGGAAGTTAACTTAAAAGGAGAGGCTTATTTTGAAGTGGCCAAAAATGCAGCAATGCCTTTTTTGGTACACACCACCGGGCAAACCGTCCAGGTCCTTGGCACCCATTTTAATATAAATGCCTATCAGGATGAAGGAGTCACCAAAACAACCCTTTTGGAAGGTAAAGTGAAAGTGATGACGAGTGGGAATAGTCATGAACAAATGGTGCTCGCTCCTGGACAACAAAGCGCTTTGCATAAACCTGGGCAACTTCTCTTAAATCAGCATCCCGATCTGGAACAAGTTACAGGATGGAAGGAAGGTTATTTTGTATTCCATAGTACAGACCTGAAATCCATACTCCGATTATTATCCAGATGGTATGATGCTGACATTGAATACAAAAGCTCCCACAATCCTGTTTTTACAGGACAGATATCCAAGAAGTTACCTGTTTCAAAAGTATTTGCCTTACTCTCGCTCACCAATGAGGTACATTATACTATTAAAGACAAAACAATCATTGTCACCAATAAATAAAAAAGGATGAAAAATGTATTTAAATATGGATTTCAACTTAGCACGAGGGCTGGTTAATTATGACCCGTCATTCTTATTTACAGATAATAAGTTAAACACAATAAGACCGGGTACTGCGCCAACAGCCCCGGCCTAATTCAGATTTTCAAAAGCATGCGTCTAAACAGGCTTATTTAATCATCTAAACTTTCACAAATCTATGTATTTCTTCCAAGAAAAGAAGTGCCTCCTCTGGTGTGGCCCGCTCTTTAACAAAACCGTACGGATTATGAAGCTAACGATTCTGCTGTTATTTTTAGCTGTATTTCAGGTCAGCGCCAAAAACATCAAAGCGCAACGCATTACACTGCGTGAACATGAAGCGCCTTTAGCCAAAATCTTCAAAGCCATCAGACAGCAATCAGCCTATAATTTCTTATATGCGGATGATGTATTAAGCGGCACAAACCCTGTAAGTATCAATGTTAAAAATCAGGATGTTAAAGCAGTACTTAATAAAATATTCCAGAACCAGCCTTTAGGTTATACAATAACGGAAAATACTATTATTATCAAAAGAAAATCTGTCTTTCAAGAGCAAATAACAGCAGTGCCTGCCACCATCCAGCAACTGGAAATTCAGGGAACTGTAAATGATGAATTGGGGAACCCCATTGCTGGTGCCAGCATCATTATAAAAAGAACAGGCCGAGGAGCCATTACAGATGATCATGGTACTTTTAAATTACAAGTTGAACCGGGGGACATACTTGCCATTACTTTTATAGGAAAACAACCGCGTGAGATTTCTGTCCAGGAGGGCAAATCTGATTATATCATCACGCTTATGGATGAACAGCGTGAATTACAACAAATCGTCGTAACTGCGTTGGGGATTAAAAGAGAATCCAAGGCTCTCGGTTATTCAGTACAGACGGTTCAGGGAGACGATTTACAAACGGTCAAAGGAGTAGATGTGGGAACCTCGCTGACTGGTAGGGTAGCAGGGCTATTGGTCAAAAACAGCACGGAATTTACCCAGGCACCCGACATACAGCTTAGAGGTGAAAATCCGCTCTTGGTCATAGACGGTGTTCCATATGGCAATATGACCCTCAGAGATATTGCTCCCGATGACATTCAGACCATAACCGTTTTAAAAGGCGCCACGGCCTCCGCATTATACGGATTCAGGGGCGCAGGTGGCGCAATTATGGTAACGACAAAAAAAGGTACCAATAAAAATGGGTTATCGGTTACTGTGAATAGCAGCTCCATGTTTAACGCAGGCTTTCTGGCTATTCCTAAAATGCAATCTACCTATGGCCGCGTAGTCAATACAGCAACGAATACCTATGCCCGAACTGGTGATGGCGCCTGGGGTGTCCCTATGGAAGGTCAGCCAGTTATCCAATGGGACCCGATTAGTAAATCCATGAAAGAAATGCCGTATTTGCCCGTTGGCAAGGATAATTTTAAGCATTTTCTGGATCAAGGTTATATTTTGAACAATAATATTCAGGTGATTCAACAAGGTGAATTGGGTAGCTTTCATGCTTCCGCATCCTGGGTTGAAAATAAGGGCCAGTATCCCAATTCCAAATACAGTAAATTGCGCTATTCAATTGGAGGCGATATTAAACTGGAAAAGTTTACCTTATCCACATCCTTATCCTATAACAAACAAAGTTCTCCTAATATCGGGTTCAGTGGTTATACAGGGTATGATCCAATGTACAGCATGCTTGTTTGGTCTGCCCCGGATTATGATATAAGAAAATACAAGGATTACTGGCTGATCAAAAATGAGGTCCAGAACAGCAGTTATACTGCAGGAATTAATAACCCGTATTTTGACAGATATGAAAGAATTCACAATGTCAACAGAGATATATTTAATGGATCATTAGAGCTGAATTACGACTTTACCCCCTGGCTGAAAGGAACATTCAGGACTGGTTATGACACCTATAGTGACAAACAGGAAATCCGGATCTCGGAAGGATCCTTCCAGGGAGCTGGTGCTTCAACGGTGATCGCTGGTGGTACAGAAGTATGGGGAGAATCAGCTCGTGGTTCCTATAATACAGGATTAGGACGAGGCTATAGTACAAATAATGATTTATTGCTCACCGCAAAATTCAAGCAAGGGGATTTCAAAATTGACGGTTTTGCCGGCGGTACTATTTACTACCGTCAGGATGAGGGCATTGAAGCCCTGACGCAAGGCGGTTTATCTGTTCCCGCCTTTTATTCGCTAAAAGCTTCTATAAACCCTGCAAAAGTCAACTACGTAACAAAAAAGCAGCAGGTAAATAGTCTTTATGGCAGAGGGGCAGTTTCCTGGAAGGATATGCTATTTGCCGAGGCCACCTTGAGAAATGACTGGAGTTCAACCCTTCCCAGTTCAACAAGATCTTATCTTTATCCATCTGTTTCAGGAAGTTTTGTCGCCACTGAATTACTGCCAAAATCCAATTGGCTTAATTTCTGGAAATGGAGAGGCTCCTGGACATCTTCTAAAACTCCAGCAGATATATATAGCATCAACACTGTTTATAGTATCACAAATAATAGCTGGGGCGATTTGAGTTCCGCATTATTGCCTACCACCATACGCAGAAATAATGTGCGTCCTGAGTCTTCTTCTACATTTGAGATAGGCACAGAGGCTTCCATGTTTGATAATCTGCTTTCAGTAGACATTTCCTATTACGATAAAAGAATGTATGATTTCTTAAAATCAACTGGGATTTCTGCTGCCTCGGGTTACGCCGCCAATTATATCAACATCCAGGAAGAAATTTCCAGAAGAGGGTGGGAGGTGTACACTAAAATAACACCTGTGAAAACCAAGGACTGGCGTTGGGATGTGAGTTTAAACTGGTCGACTTATGCAAGATATTATACAAAATTAGATCCTCAGTTCTCTGCTGACAAACCCTGGATAAAGGTAGGGCAGCGTGTAGATGCCTATATTCTTAGAGACTATCAAAAAGACCCTCAGGGTAACATTATCCATAGTAATGGCCTTCCATTGTATTCCAATTATGACTCAAAATATGGATACAGCGATCCGGATTGGATCTGGGGGGCAGAGACCAGCTTAAGGTTTAAAAGCTGGTCGTTTAGCATTGCCTTGGATGGCAGGTCTGGTGGACTGGCACAAACAACAACAGAAATGTACATGTGGTTATCTGGCAACCACCCGGAATCCATAACGCCAGAGCGTTATCTTGATGCGACCAATCCAGGTAGCAAAAATTATATCGGGCAGGGTGTAAAGGTTATTTCCGGTGAAGCTACCTATGATACATATGGAAATATCACCAGCGATACGAGAAAATATGCCCCCAATGACGTCCCGGTGACTTATAAGGACTATATCTCCAAATTGCATAAAGGTACCGCGTGGGGAGGCGCCGCAGCACCTGTAGATGTTTATAGCACTACATTCTTTAAAATAAGGGAAGTTTCGCTCACTTATTCACTTCCCAAAAGTGTTTACGGTAAAATTCACGCCAAAGGTCTTTCAGTTTCAGCCATTGGGCAAAATGTATTTATGTGGGCCAAGCAGTTTAAATACTCAGATCCGGATGGTGGTGTCGAAAACTTCAGTGATCCTTCGCAGCGTTTTATTGGCTTAAATATCAAAGTCAATTTTTAACGTAAGCGTGGTCATCAAAATTTTAAACATCCATTTTCTGAATCAAAAAAAAAATGAATCATGTTAAATTCTTATAAGAAATATGCAGCCGCCCTACTTATAGTACTTATGGGGCTTATTAGCTGCAATAAATTCGACGCAATCAATTCTGATCCAAATACCCCAACAGAAGCTAGTGCTTCATTGCTGTGTACAAGTGCGATTTTAAGTGTTGCCAGATTTAATGGTCGGGATGCAAAGGCTTATATAACTGAAAATGCACTGGCTAAATATGTAGGATATGCCAATGAGGGACAGTTGGCAGAACAATATAATCTTTTAGGTAGTGGCAGTTTTTCCGCCATGACAATTTTACCAGACCTTGAAAAGATGCTGAATTATGCAAAAGGAGAACCGATGGAAAATTCTTACAAAGGAGTGGCAGCTTTTGTCAAAGCGTATATGTTCTTTCAATTAACCATGCAAATGGGAGATATTCCCTGCAGTGAGGCCAATGGAGGAATAAATGGGGAGTTCCAGCCAAAATATGATACGCAGAAGCAAGTTTTTATCACTATTTTGGATGACCTTAAATCGGCTGATAGCTGCTTTTCTCAAGGAACCCCTTTTACGGGCGATCCTACACCTTATAAAGGAGATCCGGTCAAATGGAGAGCCGCTACCAATAGTTTTGCACTGAAGGTTTTGATGACACTTAGTAAAAAAGTAACAGATAGCGACCTGAATATTAAATCCAGATTTAAGTCTATTGTTGATGCAGGTTATTTACTAAAAAGCACAAATGAATATTTTGGTTTACAATATTCTACCAAAAATAAACATCCATTATCGGGCACCAATGACCTTTTTACCAGTCGAACCATTCTTAGCTCATTATTGGTTGATAACTTAAAGCTTCTAAATGACAGAAGGTTGTTTTACTACGGTGATCCTGCCGGTGCTCAGATTGCCGGTGGACTAAGTGAAAATAGCATGAATGCGTATGTAGGTGTGGATGTCTCTATGGATTATGCTTCCATGAATGCGGGGCACAGTGCCAATAAATATTCACTCATCAACAGCCGGTACCTTAAAGAAGAGGCTAGTGAACCAAGAATGTTAATTACTTATGGTGAACAGGAGCTTATATTAGCTGAAGCCAGGGTACTTGGATGGATAAGTACGAGTGAGGCCAAAACCTATTATGAAAACGGCGTTAAATCGGCATTAGAAGAACTTATGAGTACAAATCCTTCTTACGCACATAACATGGCCATCACACAGGAGTATATTGATCATTACTTCACCGGTGAGGCGGCATTTAAAACAACACCGAGTGATCAGCTAAAACAAATTTGGATGCAACGTTATATCCGGGAATTTATGAAAGATGGCCTCAGCAGCTATTTTGAATACCGCAGAAATAAATATCCGGTTTTCCCAATTAACCCAGCCACCAGCTTAAATGCAAATGATGTCAATGCGATCCCCATGCGCTGGCTGTATCCTTCGACAGAAACGGATTATAACAGAACAAATCTGATTGAGGCTTTAAATCGGCAGTTTGACGGTTATGATGAGATCAATAAGATGATGTGGCTACTGAAATAAGTTCTAATTCATTTGTGGTTTAAAACCGGCAGCCATTGACAATAATTACAGGCAATGGCTGTTTTATTTTATTGAACCGGCTCAAATTAGTTTTAAACTATACTTCTGGGAATAAAACCACAGTATATTACAGGTTAAACACTTTTAAATAAGTAAAATGGAATTTTTATATTCGTACACAATTTTATTATATTACAATTTACTCTTATTTAATTTCCCCTCATAAATTCAATTTCAAAGTCAAAGTGAGCCATTCAACAAAGTACAATTGAGCTAATCAACAAAGCACTGGCAGAATTCTTTGCGGACATTTGCACCATAAAAAAAATCATATGGAAAGCAAAGTTTGGTTTATTACAGATAGTTCAAAAGGATTAGGCAGAAGCCTGACCCTCGCTATTTTAAAAAAAGGGCATCAAGTCATTGCGACTGCCAGACAATTAAATGATCTTGGTTATTTGGATGATTATCCAGCAGCTAATATCCTTAGGTTAAAACTGGACATCAAGGACACGAAAAGGATACACCAGGCGGTCAGCATGGGAATTGATCATTTTGGTCAGATTGATGTCCTGGTCAATAATGCAGGTTTTGGCATTCCAGGAGCTTCGGAAAGCTTTTCTGATGAGCAGGTCAGGGACCAGCTTGAAACCAATTTATATGCTCCTATTGAGCTGTCTAGAGCAGTCATTCCCCATATGCGCCGCCAAGGTTCAGGTCATATTCTCCAGATCAGTTCCATTGGGCAACGGGTGGCTAGTACAGGACTGTCCATTTATCAGGCAGCTAAATTTGGATTAAGTGGCTTTAGTGAGGCATTGCATAAGCAAGTCGCTCCGCTTGGAATCACTGTAATGGCCATTGAACCGGGGGGCATTAAGTGGTCAGATAGCTCAATGAGCTATGCCGACAGTCATGATTTGTATCCTTCCGTGCAAAGTAAAATTTCATTTTTTAAAAATGGCAATTTTGTACCTGTTGGCGATCCTGACAAAATGGCCATTGTTTTAATGGATTTGATTGATCATCCCCAACCGCCTGTACATTTAGTGCTCGGTTCAGATGCCGTTGGCATCCTTCAGAACGGTTTATCTGTTCGCACTGAGGAACTCAAGCAATGGTTATCAGTGAGTGTCTCCACAGATGCCGATCATGATAAACAGATTAATTTTATTGAAAATCAGCCTTGGGCATTTAAATAAAGTGCATCGAAAATTGTAATTTCACAAACGGTGCCCTGAAATTAGGCCTGATTTTATATTCGGAAAACCGTCCTTTGACATTTGGAATTTAATTGGTTGGAAACCATCGCTTGATGGGTTTTTTCAATTAAGGACCTAGACAATACACTAAAAATGAACGCGCAACAGCAAAACATAAAGCCTGAAGTACATTACTCTTGTCATTTTGAGACTAAAAGAGCAGGAGAGCAGTTTGTATCCCAACACATTTTGAGCTATCAGATCTCTGGTATTCTAAAATTCAATGACGGTGATAAAGAATATATTTTCAAAAAGGGGGACTTCCGTTTCTCCAAAAGAAATCGGCTGATAAAATTCGAGAAGACTCCAGAAGAAAATGCACCTTTTCGATGCATCTCTATCCCCTTGGATCAGGAATTACTTAGAAAAATCAGTATTCATAAAAATATCGCGCCGACGCAGTGTGATAAAGGTGATGCGGTAGTTAAACTTAAAAGCCACCCTTTACTCATAAGCTTTTTTGATTCTCTAAGGCAGTACGAAGACAACAAAGAAGCCCTAAATAATAGCTTGGTTTTTATAAAAATGAAAGAAGCCATTCTTTTATTATTGGAACTGGCCCCAAAATTAGCTAATTCGCTGTTTGACTTTTCAGAACCGGGAAAGATTGATTTGGAAGAATTTATGAATAGGCATTACCACTTCAATGTCAAGATGAGCAGATTTGCTTATTTATCCGGTAGGAGTCTGGCCACCTTTAAAAGAGATTTCCAGAAAGTGTTTAATGTAACACCAAGTAAATGGTTGCTCAGTAAACGGCTTTCTGAGGCCCACTATTTGCTTAAGGAAAAAGGGAAAACACCCTCGGAAGTTTATATTGAACTAGGTTTTGAAAATCTGTCACATTTTTCTTTTGCTTTTAAGAAAATGTATGGTATTTCTCCTTCACAATTGAGACCATTCATACATTCCATATCAGCTTAACAATAAATTTTGAAGCAAAGGCATTGAACCGGCCTCATTGTAAAATATAATTACAATGAGGCCGTACTGTATTTACCTCCGAGTCAAAGAGTGCGTACTGAAGAGTAAAATCAAGCGCAACTTAATTTAGTTAAATAAAATATTAATATTATTGAATACAAATTCAACAATATTAATAAAAAGTTACTAAATTTGAATAATTATGGAAAAGAGATTACCGATTTATTGCCCTAGTTGTAATAATTTTCTTGATGTGGAAGCGATGAACTGCCAACACTGTCATACTAAAGTTGTAGGAGATTACAAACTGCCTCCTATTATGCTATTAACAGCTGAAGATCAGAAATTTATACTAGATTTTGTCAAGGCCAGTGGGAGTATTAAACTGATGGCGGAGCAGATGGCCCTTAGTTACCCGACCGTTCGCAATATATTAGATAGTGTTATTGAAAAAATTAAAAACCTCGAAAACTAGCTTTATGGCTTTTATATTCAATCCTTTTACAAAAATAGCAGGGGGGAAGGCCCTATCGATCGGAGCCTTTTTCGCTTTAATGACACTAGCTATCTCATATTTTAGTCACAGCGCCTTTGATGGTGTAATTGATTCTCATGTAATTCCTTTTATAAGCATTTGGCCTTACATCGCTTTTTATATTATTTCCTGGTTATGCATCGCTCTTTTTTTAGGGTTGGCAGGGCTGGTATTTTCTAAAACCAGGTTTAGATGGATAGATATTCTAGGCACCACATTACTTTCCAGAGCGCCATTATTGCTAGTATCTATCGCCGGATTTGCAATTCCATATATTGACAAGGATCAATTACGCGATATTACCCAAATTCCTTTTTCTGCAGGATTTTTTATTGCCTCTTTTTTTTCACTAATATGCATCATCTGGACTGTTGCCCTTTACTACAATAGTTATCGGGTTTGTATAAATATCAAAGGAGCCAAGGCAGTCTGGACATTTATAATGGCCTTAATTCTGGCGGAGTTTACTTCCTTGGTTTTTATTCATTCCATCCATTTTAAATAATAACATTATGAAGCGAAATTTCTTACTAGCATTTTTATTAATTCCATTCATCGCATTTTGTCAAACACCAAAACAAATTGCAAAAGCATTCGTGGAGGCATTTTGTAATAAACAATACGATACTGCAATCAGTTATATTGACACTTCTATACAAAGTAAAGTGACACCCGCACTTCTGGGACAAATAAATAATGGCCTGAATCAAAAAATAGGTTCTTTTAAAGGGGTATTGGACATAAATCAACACAAAGCTGGTAATTATCTGAATTGCTTCGTCTATACGGCCTTTGAAAAAGACAGTATGGATATCAAAACAGTCCTCAATAAGGAAAATAAAATTGTCGGATTCTTTTTTGTGAAGCATGAAGAAAATCCAAATGCCTATAATATCAAATCCGGCAACCTCACCTTACCAGGTACATTACTTATTGCAAAAGATAATACTCAAAAAAAATTGGTTATCCTTGTGCACGGATCGGGCGCAAATGACCGAGATGAGACCCTTGGTCAACTCAAGCCGTTTAAGGACTTGTCCAAAGGACTCTTAAATGAAGGAATTTCAAGTTATCGTTATGATAAAAGAAGTTATGTCTCTCCTGAATCACTTCCAAAAAACCTTACAATAGATGATGTTGTAACAAATGATGTAATTAACATCATTCATTATTTCAATAACAATGATTCATTCCGGAATTATAAATTATATGTCATCGGGCATAGTCTAGGAGCCTTCATGGCTCCAAGAATAGCTAAAAGGGCCAAGGGAGCCTTAAGTGGCGTAGTTATGATGGCGGCTCCGGCCCGACCAATACAAGATCTTGTGTTGGAGCAATTGACTTATCTGGACTCATTAAACCCTAATAAAGAGTTGACTGAAAAATTAAAAGCAGTTAAACAACAATTGCATTATATGCATAGCAACTCCTTCAATGAAAATTCTCCTTCTGATTCATTATTATCAAAACAACCGGCTAGTTTTTGGTTGTCCTTTAAAGCCTACAAACCCTTAGAAGTTATAAAAAGCATCCAAACACCATTTTTAATCTTGCAAGGAGAAAAGGACTATCAGGTGCAGATGACTGATTTTAATTTATGGAAAAAAGCAACAAGGGGTATGAGCAATATAACCTTTAAAAGTTACCCGGCCCTCTCACATTTATTTATGCAAAGCAATGGTATACCAAGCCCTAAAGATTATGAAGGGGAGAAGCATATCTCTTCGCAGGTAATTAAGGATATTGCTTCTTGGATCAAAAAGAATGGTTAACAGCGAGGCAGGTGCATAAATAATAGCCCCAAAAAAAGAAAAGGATAATATTATCAAAAGGCCTTAAATAATTGAAAGTCGTAGTTTAAAATTAAAGATGAAGAAAATATTGTTCTTCTTTAGCGACCCGCTCAAAATTTATATATACAAAGAGATACAATTCGTGAAAAAGATAATCAGATTATTTGTTGCAATCGTTGCATTTAGTTCCTGTACTGGAATAATGATTACCCGAAATGTCGATCCATCTGGATCGGTTATCATTGGACCCAATCAGCAAGCCCGGCGAAAGGTTTTGATTAAAAATAAATCAAGAAATCCACTAACAGCTTCCACCTTTAAAAATGGCCATAAATTATCCAATTTAACGCTTCCTGCCAAAAGAAAACAGCGTATCTATTTGGAAAACAACAGTAAAATTGAGGTGACTAATAAACAGCAAACTCCTGCCAAAATTAAGGTCACAATTCCTGGTTTGCCTGTAGTAAATATCAGCTCAGGCATAGACAGATAGCCCTCTTTTTTTATACAGCACACTCCATACTAACGTCCGTTGTTTGAATTGGAATAAAATTTATCTAATTTCAATCCTATAATTTAATAATTGACGCGCATTATTTATGGAAAATATGAACGAAAACCTTAATAACTTTTTAAGTAATTTAAACAAAAAGAATCCAGGAGAATCAGAATTTTTGCAGGCAGTAGAAGAGGTTGCAACTTCCATTATTTCATATATCGATTCAGAACCAAGGTATAAGAATACTAAAATCTTAGAACGAATGGTAGAACCGGAAAGGGTTATCATTTTCCGAGTACCATGGTTGGACGACAAAGGTATCATCCAGGTAAATAGGGGTTTTCGGGTACAAATGAACAGCGCAATTGGGCCCTATAAAGGGGGTTTGCGGTTTCATCCATCTGTGACCTTAAGTGTATTAAAATTTTTGGCGTTTGAGCAAATATTTAAAAACAGCCTAACTGGATTGCCAATGGGTGCGGGAAAAGGCGGTTCGGATTTTGATCCAAAAGGCAAATCGGACAATGAAGTGATGAAATTCTGCCAAAGTTTTATGACCGAACTATACCGTCACGTTGGAGAAGACACTGATATTCCAGCAGGAGATATTGGTGTAGGAAATCGAGAAATTGGCTTCCTTTTTGGGCAGTACAAACGAATCGTCGGCTCTTTTAACGGCGTATTAACAGGTAAAGGAAATGAATGGGGTGGGAGCCACATCCGTCCAGAAGCAACCGGTTATGGTTTGATATATTTCGTTGATGAAATATTAAAAACAAAGAATGAGTCAATAAAAGGCAAAAGCGTAGTTATTTCTGGATCAGGTAATGTTGCACAGTATGCGGCTGAAAAATGTATCCAAAATGGAGCAAAGGTTTTGACTTTGTCCGACTCTCAAGGTTTCGTATATGATCCGGAGGGAATTGATAATGAGAAATTAGCCTTTATAAAACATCTCAAAAATGACGAGCACGGATCAATAAAAGAGTATGCAACAAAGTTTGGCTGCGAATATTTTGAAGAGGAACGCCCTTGGAGAATAAAGTGCGATATAGCCCTTCCTAATGCTACTCAAAACGAATTAAACGGCGAAGATGCGAAATTGTTAGTAAAAAATGGTTGCATTTGCGTTGCAGAAGGTGCTAATATGCCATGCACGCCGGAAGCAGTTGCCATTTTCCTTGAAGCAAAAATATTTTATGCCCCAGGAAAAGCTGCTAATGCAGGGGGAGTAGCCGTATCTGGTTTAGAAATGTCCCAAAACTCTCAGCGTTATTCCTGGACACGGGCAGAAGTGGATATGAAGTTAAAAAGTATTATGCACGAAATCCATGAAAAATGCATGAAATATGGAAAAGAATCTATGGCTATATTAATTATGAACGAGGCGCTAATATCAGTGGATTTGTAAAAGTAGCTGATGCCATGTTGGCACAGGGCATTGTTTAAATAAGTTACGAATATAACGCTCAAACGCTTCCACAAAAAGTGCAAGCTTTCCTGCAATTAACTCTGTAGGACAGCTTGCACTTGTTTTTTTAATGGGCTCCTAAGAGGAGCCAACCTATTCAAACCGATATCCAAGCGAAACACCAAATGATTTGTTCCTGAGCGATTCCTGGGGTTGAAAATTACCCCATTTAGGCGTCAAATTTGCAATTCCATATTGGGATTCAAAGCATAATGTGTACCGGTCAAATAATGCGTACCCAAGTTTGAAATGTGCACCATAATCCCATGGTTTCGCGTAAGTAAAACTATTGGTTCCATTTCCACTTGAAGAATTATCATTTTGAAAAGAAATATCACCTTTCCCTTCAAATACGATATCACCCACAATTACAGAACCGCTGGTTGTCCAGCTTCCTCCGGTTCCATACCCGAAATAAGGACCAGCACCGAAAATTAAGTTTCCAGGCCCTAATTTGGGCGAATATATAAAATCAATTGGAAGCTCAAAATAGGAAACTTTTGCTTCAAAGTCTTTTCCCCAACCAACATTTGAAGAACCAGATTGCTTAAACCCTCTTCTCGCATAAATTAAAGAGGGTTGTACAGAAAATTGATTGGCCAAAGCAATTTCTGTCCCCAAACCAAAATAAATACCAGGAACAGATTGAGTGTTTGCTTTTACGTCATCCTCGTCTTTAGCGTTTATATTTGAGTAATTTAATCCGGCTTTTACATTCCAATGTATTTGTCCAAAGCTGGTACAAGAAATGGCTAAAATGGCTGAGAGCGAAAGTAATTTTTTAATTTGCATTTGAATTGGTTAATTTTTCATTACATCGTAAGTTTTAATAACGGTTACAAACGTTACCACTAAATTCAAAAAAACGGTACCACCATTTTGGAGCCTTTATGTGGCATAGGTTCTAGAGTAGGTATTTTTTTATGATTCCGGTGAACTTT
>Ga0164242_10004772_pt1 | contig 15178 bp, 11 predicted proteins | sample OricomgcompostMG_FD_108783 | JGI IMG/M metagenome (GOLD analysis project Ga0164242, IMG submission 108783) | Miracle-Growth compost microbial communities from Emeryville, California, USA - Original compost - Miracle growth compost (MG) ... | reverse complement strand
GCACAGGACGGCGAGCACCAGGCGCATGCCGGCATCCACGAACCGCACCTCGAGAAGCGCGAGCAGCGCGAACGCACCGCAGACGGCCGCCGCGACGGGCCACGCCCGGTCGGCGAAGCGAGCGACCGCGACCAAACCTGCGAGGAGGGCGACAGCCCCGAGCAAGGCTTCCACCGTGACGACCTGCGACCCCGGCATGGCCAGCGGCGCGGTGAGCCAGTCGAGCACGGCGAACATGAATGCCTTTCTCGACGGGGTTCGGACTAGTGACTCGTTTCATTGTGCCGTCGTCGCGGCACGGCCTCCGCCGCTCTCGGTGCTCCACCCGCAAGTCCTGGGTCAATCGTTATGCAGGCGAAACACTGCGGCATGCCGATTCGCTTGGCGTCGGACGACCGTCGTACCCTTGTCGATCATCCAGACGTGTCGGGGCGGGCAGCGCCGCGGATCGCAGGGCGGAGGTCGACGGATGACACAGCATCACAGGCATCCGATGAGCCTCGAACTGCTGCGCCAGGAGGCGCGCGACGAGCTGGCCGCGGTGATCGAGTTCCGGTGCCGGCTCGGCGACGATCCGTGGGACTTCCTGCCCGACCTGCCCACCGTCGACGAGCAGGTGGTGCTCACGTTGCGCGAGGAGACGATCGAGGCGCACGATCTGGCCGAAGCGCGTTCGAGGGCGTACCACCCGTCGGCGGCGCCCCAGGAGCGCGAGCGGTTCGAGTATCAGCTTCTGCGCCGCGTCGCCCTCGACCACCCCGAGCTCACACCCGCCGTGTGGGGCATGCTGGGCAGGCTGAACGCCGCGTAGCACAACGGTTCAGGCTGCGAACGGCCGCGGCAGCTCACAGGTGAACGCCCGGCACAGGTACTCCGTCGGCTCGCCGCGAAGTGCTGTCCGGGCGTCGAACAGGGCGAACCCCGCGTCGGAGAGATCGGATGCCGCCCTCTCCGACACCGCCACCCCCGCGGCACCCGCACCGAGGCTCTGCGTCCGCACCGCCGTCTTCCGCACGACCGTCTCACCGGGCCGTCGAGGGCACACCACGACGAGCTGCCGCAGCTCAGCGGCGAGCGCGGTCGCCGTCTGCAGCACGCCGCCGAACGCGATCGGCGAGCGCGTCGCGACGTCGGCGACGGAGCCGATCCCGGAGCGGGATGCCCGCTCGTAGCGCTCATCGTCGGTCAGCGCGAACAGCACGCGGCACGCGTCCGCAAGCGACGACAGCCCACCGGGATACGCGCCTTCCGACGGGTCTGAGTCGGAGACGAGACCGTGCGCGGCCAGCACCGGATCGCCACCCCCCGGAACCGCGAACGGCGAGCGGCCGGGAGCCGCTTCGGCGGCGTCCATCGTCGCATCCGCCAGAGTGCGGGCCGCGAACGCGAAGCGCGGCTCGCCGGTGGCGAGGAACACGTCGAGCAGTCCTCGAGCGACCAGGCCGTAGTCCTCGAGCGCCGGTGCGGCAGCGGAGGCGCGACCGGCGAGCGAGGCGCGAATGAGAGTCCCGTCGTCTGAGACGTGCGAGGCAAGCAACCCGTCGGCGACCGAAGCCGCCGTGACGACCCACTCCGAGCGCCCCAGAAGGGCGCCGGCGTGGGCGAGAGCACCGATCGCGAGTCCATTCCACCCGGTCAGCACCTTCTCGTCGAGTGCCGGTCGCGGCTGCTCGCTCCGCGCCGCGGCATCCAGCCGGTAGTAGGCACCTTCCCGCCGCTCGCCGTCGACCTCGCTCTCGGAGTCCTGCGCGGACGCGAAGCCGCCGTCGACGAGGAGCGTGCCGAGAAGGAAGCCGGCGATGCCCTCAGCGACCTCAGCGAATCGCGCACCACTGGTGCCGGAGTCGGTCTGGACGGCGAGCGACGCGTCCGCATAAAGGCGCAGGAGCCCGGCGTTGTCGTAGAGCATGCGCTCGTAGTGCGGCTCGCTCCAGTCCCTGCGCGTTCCGTAGCGGAAGAAGCCGCCGTCGACCGGGTCTCGCAACGCAGAGCCGGCCATGCGATCCAGGGTGTGCAGTGCGCTGCGCCGGCCGGAATCGGATCCGCTGGAGAGCAGGAATCCGAGCGCCGGCACGCTCGGGAACTTCGGCCCGGCGAAGTCCGGGGGCGTGCCGAAGCCGCCGAACTCCGGATCCTCCGCGGCGGCGAGTGCGTCGGCTGTTTTGATGAGCCGGCTGTTGTCGAGCACGGAGGCATCCACACCGCCGTCGTGCGCGTCTCTCCCCAGCTCCTCCATCGCCGCCGCAACCCGTGCCGCGGTGTCGGCGACGGAGTCCCGGCGGTGGGTCCAGGCATCCGTCACGGCATCCAGTACCTGCCCGAACGACGGCATTCCCCCGCGCACCTCGGGTGGAAAGTACGTTCCGGCGAAGAACGCGCGGCCGTCCGGCGTGGCGAAGACGCTGAGCGGCCATCCGAGACCCCGCGTGAAGGCGCTCGCTGCCGCGAGGTACGCGGCGTCCACGTCGGGATGCTCCTCCCTGTCCACCTTCACCGGCACGAAGCCGGCGTTGAGGCGAGCGGCGAGCAGCGGGTCGCTGAAGCTCTCCCGGGCCATCACGTTGCACCAGTGACAGGTGGCGTAGCCGATCGAGACGAACACGGGAACGTCGCGCTCTGCCGCCTCGGCGAACGCCTCCTCGCCCCACGGATGCCAGTCCACCGGGTTGTCCGCATGTGCGCGCAGGTAGGGACTCACCGCGTCGGCCAGAAGATTCGGCATCTCGCCAGCCTAGGCATGCGGCCGCAGACCAGGACCAGAGCGGGGAGAGTTCGCTTTCGCTGCCGACCCGATGATGCTCTGAACTGGGGCGCAGCGATAGAGTCGCGAACGTGAACGTCACGATCGTTGACGCACCGACCGCGGCGGCACTGGCGAACATCCTGCCGGTCCTGTTGCTCGCGTTCACGGTCGAGTTGCGCCGCACCGCTCTGCACCGCCGCGGCCGCCGGCCGGGATGGCTCATCGCCGGACTCGCGGTGTTCTACATACTGTTCGGCCTGGTCGAGACGACCATGGTGATGTCGATCGACGGGCGCCTCTTTCCGTCGAAACCGAGCGACCTGATCTGCGCGTTCGCCATCTTCGTGCTGCTGTGCCTGCTCTTCGTGCTGGCTCTCGTACCGTCGCGAAACGGACGCGCCGGCGAGGAGTGAGCCCTGGCGCGGCTCGCTCTACAGCTCGCGGGGCTGCAGCTCGCGCGACTCGAGATAGAACGCGTCGAGACAGTGCGGCGCCGCCCGCTCCAACCACCGAGTCTCGGCGAGCGTGTTGTGCGGCGTGCCCAGGCGGTACTCGATCGCTTCGGCCAGAGCACCGCGCGGATCGGTTCCGCATGTCTCCAGGAACGCGTCGATGAACAGGGCGCGGAACGGCTCGATGTGCTCGGCCAGCTGCGGCTCGACGTCCAGATCCGAGCCGAGCGTCAGGATGACGGTGATCGCGGCATCCGTCGCAGCAGCCCCCGCGGCGACGTCCGGCCAGTCGATGACCACCGGGCCGCGCTCGCTGAGGATCACGTTCTGCGGGTGCAGGTCGCGGTGGATGAACACGGCATCGCCGTCAACTGCGCCTGGCACCCTCGGGAGCCACGACGGAGCGGGCAGCCGGTGCAGCCGCTCGTGCAGCTCCCCCAGCAGCCGGCCGTAGCGCCGATACTGCCCGGGCTCGTGGAGCAACTCGTCGAAGAGGGTGCCGCCGTCGACACGCTCCAAGACGAGGTCGCCGCCCTCCGCATCGAACACGTGCGGAACCGGATACCCGTACTCCTCGAGGTGCAGCATCGCGCGGGCCTCGAACTGGGCGTCGCCGTCGCCTCGGTAGCGACGCAGCACCCTCCCACCGCCGAGGTCGAAGACGTCAGCGGCTCGCCCCTGTGCGATGAGCTCCATGAACGAAGCTTATGCGGGCACGCGCATTCTGAGGGGGTGCGTGCCACGGCGTCCCGCTTCACCCTTGTCGAGTGCGGCGATCGCCTGCATGTCGTCCCACGTCAGTTCGTAATCGAAGATGTCGAGGTTCTCCACCATGCGCTCGCGGTGGTTGGACTTCGGAATGGCGATGTTCCCCACCTGCATGTGCCAGCGAAGCACCACCTGCGCGACCGACTTGCCATGGGCATCCGCGATCCGCTTGAGCTCCGGCGCCTCGCTGATCGTCCCGCCGCCGAGCGGATACCACGCCTCCGTGACGATGCCGTGTTCGGCGTGGAACGTGCGCAGTTCGCGCTGCTGGAACTCCACGTGCAACTCCACCTGGTTCACGGCCGGTGTCACGCCGGTCTCCGCGATGATGCGCTCCAGGTGCTCGATCTGGAAGTTCGAGACCCCGATCGACTTGGCCCGCCCCGACTCCGCGATCGCGGTCAGGGACTTCCAGACCTGGGGGTAGACGCCCTTCTCGTGCAGGGGCCAGTGGATGAGGTAGAGGTCAACATAGTCGAGGCCGAGCGCGTCGAGGCTCGCCTGGAACGCATCCTCGGGGCGGTCCTGATCGCCGTTGGCCAGCTTGGTCGTGATCCACAGTTCACTGCGCGGGATACCGGATGCCCGCACCGCCTCGCCCACGCCCGCCTCATTGCGGTAGCCCGCGGCCGTGTCGATGTGGCGGTAGCCGACCTCAAGCGCGTTCCCGGCGATCTCGGCTGTGTGGTCGGGATCCACCCGGAACACGCCGAATCCGAGTTGAGGAATGCGCGAGCCGTTGTTCAGTTCGAGGGTGGGGACGTTCGTGTCGGTCATGCTTCAACGCTAGCAAGAAACCGATTTCCGACCACGATTCGAACTCAGTCCGCCCGGGCCGGACCGTCGACGGAAGAGCTTCCGAGGTCGTGCACCTCGGCCGCCGATTCCGGCGACGGCCAGGGATTCGCCACGTATGCAGCCGTGTAGTGGAAGACCCTCGACGGGTCGTCCGGATGCTCCTCCGCAGCGGCAGCTCCCCGTACGCGCCACTTCTCAAAGACCTCGACGACCTCCTCGGCCATCTGCTCGGCCTCTTCCTTCGTCAGCACGACCGCGCCCATGTACTGCAGGCGCGACGCCGCCGGGTCACGGGGAAGGCTCTCGTCGAGAATGCCCTTGATCCATTCCAGACGCTCCGCCATGAACCTGTCCGCCATGTCGCTCGTGTCGGGAAAGTAGAGACCCTGCTGGAACGCCATGGTCCAGACACGGTCCCGGCCATCCCTCGCCTTCTCGGGCACCTCCTTGATGAGGCCGGCCTTGGCGAGGGTCCGCAGGTGAAAGCTGAGCGAGTTCGCGGGCTCGGCGGTGATCCTCGCGAGGTCGGCTGCACGGAGATGGTCGCGGGCAGCCAATTCCCAGATGATCCGCTGCCGAAGCGGATGCGCGAGCGCACGCAGCATTACAGGATCCGTCACCGCGTGCGACTTCTCGACCACGAGTTCAGATTATCAAATGGGCAATATCTGTTGCGCAAGATATCTTGCGCAACAGATATTGCGGATCTATGCTCGTGGCCGTGAGCGACTCCTCCCCCGCATCCGCTGCGGCCTCCTCCGGCGATCACTGCGCCGATCCCGCGGCCGGAAACGGCACACAGACACTGTGGCGCAATGCGCCCTACCTGCTCCTCATGACGGGAAAGACCTCGCAACTGATAGCCAACGGTGCAGCGGTGTTCGCGGTTCCGCTGATCGCGTTCGCCATCACCGGCTCCGTCTTCTGGTCGGGTGTGATCGGCGCGATCAGCGAGGTCGGCGTGTTGTTGGCGGTACTGCCCGCCGGCGTCATCGCCGACCGCGTAGATCGGCGGCTGCTGCTACTGCTGTGCTCCGCGGTCGGCCTGCTCATCTGGCTGGCGCTCTGGACAGCGGATGCCACGGGCGTGCTCAACGCTTTCGAACTTGCGGCAGCGCTCCTGGTCGCCTCGGCAGTGTCCGCCTTCTATGCACCGACGGAAGCTGCCGGCATCCGCTACGTCGTGTCGTCCGAGCAGCTCGGAAGCGCGATGGCGGCGATGCAGGGCCGAGGTGCCGTGGCCAGCCTGCTGTCCGGACCGTCGGGCGGGCTGCTGTACGGACTCTCCCGCGCGCTGCCGTTCCTCGCCGGCTCATTCGGCTACGCGCTGGCGGGAGCGACCGCGTTGTTCGTGCGGGTGCCGCTTAACGACAGGCATCCGCAGCGCCACTCCCAAAGCGTGGCCGCGTCGCTTGTCGACGGGTTCCGGTTCGTGTGGACAGTGCCGGTCATCCGCACGGGGATCGGGGTCTTCGCGCTGCTCAATCTGGCCTTCGGCGGCGCGTTCGTGTCGATCAATCTGCACCTGGTGGCCATCCACACCGCACCGCTGCTCATCGCACTGGTCGACGTGGCATCCGGTGTGGCGATGCTCGCTGGATCGATTGCCGCACCGCCGCTCGTCAAGCGATTCCCGAGCGGCCCGCTCGCGATCGTGTGCATGGTGCCGTCGGTGCTCGGCGGCTTCGGGCTGGCGCTCTCGACGCAGTACGTCGAGTACGTGCTGCTCGCGATCGTCATGTCGCTGTTCATCCCTCCGGTGAACTCCGGTCTGCTCGGCTACGTCAGCGCGATCACACCCCAGACCATGCAGGCACGAATGAACTCGGTGCTGTCGCTTTCGTGGACGGTGGTGGCGCCGGTAGCGCCACTTCTTGCCGGCGCGCTTTTGAGCGCGGTCGGTGTGGGCTGGTCGATCGCCGCCTTCGCCTTGCTGCTGCTCGTCGGCTTCATCCTGTTCGCCCTGAACCGAGCCGTGCGCCGCATCGGATTGCCCGGGACGTGGGAGGCCGATCTGGTCGAGTGGCCGTCGGAGCACCGCTTCCCCGAGCGTCAGACGTCATAGATGCGGATCAGCTCGCGCTTCAGCACCTTGCCGCTCGGGCCGAGCGGCATCGACTCGACGATCTCCACTCTGCGGGGGAACTTGTACGCCGCGACCTGCGCCTTCGTGTGCTCGATGAGCTCCTCTTCGGTCGCGGTCGCGCCCGGCATGAGCGTGACGGCGGCCATGATCTCCTGCCCGTGCGTCTCGTGCGAGACCCCGAACACGGCGGCCATCGAGACGGCCGGATGCGTCGACAGCACCTCCTCCACCTCTCGCGGGTAGACGTTGTAGCCGTTGCGCACGATCATGTCCTTCTTGCGGTCCACGATCGTGATGTAGTCGTCGTCGCTCTTCGTGCCGAGGTCACCGGTGCGGAACCAGCCGTCGATGACGGCTGCGGCCGTGGCCTCCGGCAGGTGAAGGTATCCCTTCATCAGGTCGTGTCCGCGAACGACGATCTCGCCGAGCTCTCCACGCGGAAGAAGTTCGATGCGGTCGTCGAGTTCCGGGTTCGCGACTTCCACTTCGACGCCCCAGAGCGGCTGACCCACGGTACCCGCCCTGGTCGGCTTTCCCACGACGTTGAACGTGGCGACGGGCGACGTCTCTGTCAGCCCGTAGCCCTCGTGGATGTTCACCCCGTACACCTCTTTGAACCGCTCGATCACGGCGAGCGGCAGCGCTGAGCCGCCGGAGAGGCCGTACTTCAGCGGTGGGCGCTCCGGATTCGCCTTCGCCGCCTCGAGCAGCGCGATGTACATCGTGGGCACGCCGGTCATGATGGTGCACTTGTGCTTGTTGAGAAGCTCGAGCGCGGTGGCTCCGTCGAACTTCGGAAGCAGCACGACGGTCGCTCCCGCGCGGAACCCGACGTTCATCACGCAGACCTGCCCGAACGTGTGGAAGAGGGGCAGGCATCCGAGAACAACGTCGTCAGCCCTCAGATCGAACGCATCGGTCAGCAGCGAGCTGGTCTGCTCGACGATCGCGAAGTGACAGCCCTCCGCTCCTTTGGGCTTCCCGGTGGTGCCGCTGGTGTACAGGATCGTCGCGGTGTCGAACGGATCCATCGGCTCATAGCTCGCGATCGGTTCCGCGACGGATGCCTCGTCTTCCAGCCGCGGGAACGGCAGGTCCGCCGTCGCCTCGTCGGGCACCAGCACGCTGAGCACGTCGACCCCGGCCAGTCCCGCAGCCTTCGCACCCTCGCCGAGCAACGGAGCCGCGCAGATCAGGGCAACGGCGCCAGAGTCGCGCAGCACGTAGGCGATCTCGTCGGCCTTGAGCAGTGCATGAACGGGCACGACGACTCCGCCGAGGGCGAGGATCGCGAAGTACACGCGCGGAAAATCGGGCACGTTCGGGATGAGCACGGCAACCGGCGTTCCGTGTCCGACGCCGCGAGCACGCAAGACCCCCGCATACCGGCGGGTCTCCCACCACAGCTGCGCGTAGCCGATCTTCTGATCGGCGAAGATGACCGCAGTGCGGTCGGGATTCTGTCTGGCCGCCTCCGCGAGGATGGCGGCCACGGAGATGGTCGCAAATCCTGTGGGCCTGGCGGGCGAGGAGACGACGCTGTCGGCCGTCTCCGGGTTCTCCACCGTCTGTGGCATCTCTGTCATGGCTGCTCCTTGTCGACGTTGACACGGCACCCGATCGGGATGGCTAGAAACCTACACTCCGGTGCTGTGGATGGTGTCAGCGAGCGGCCGCGGTCCGTTCGGTCAGGGAAGCCCCGCGAGCCGCAGCAGCGCAGCGGCGGCAGCGCCGACGATCACGACGACGAGGAACGGGGCGCGCAGCAGCAGGGCGATGAGCGCGGCCACGAGTGCGCCGATCCGCGAGTCGAGGGTCAACTGCTGCCCGTTCGCGAGCGTGTTGATCATGGTGAGGGATGCCAGCAGCCCGATGGTGAGAGTGCCGGCTACCCGGGTCATCCGCTTGTTCTTCAACACCTTCGCCGGCACGAGGTATCCGAGAAGCTTCGTGAGGTATGCGACGACGCCGGCCGCGATGATGTAGAGCCACGTGGTCACGGCATCCGCCCTTCGTCCGACGACAGTCGTCCTTCGCCGGCAGCTCGGTGGGGCGGCTCCACGTCGGGTTCGAGACCCTCGTCCGCAGCGCCGACGCCGAGCAAGCCCCAGACAGCGGCGACGACGGCGGCGACGAGTACCGGCACCCCGGGCGGCACGAACGGGATCACCACGACTGTCACGACCCCGCACGCCACGGCGATCGCGACCGGCTCTCGTGCTTTCAGCCGTGGCCACAGCAGTCCGAGGAACGCCGCGACGGCTGCTCCGTCCAGCCCCCATGTCTTCGGGTCGCCGATGGCTCCGCCGAGCAGCGCGCCGAGTGCCGTGAACACATTCCACAACAGGAATATGCCGATGCCGGTCACCCAGAACGCGCGCTTCCGCTCCGCCGGATCGGTCTGCGCACTCGCTGTCGCCATGGACTCATCGATCGTCACGTGCGCGGCGCCGAAGCGCAGCCATCCCTTCGGCTGAAGCAGGGCGTTCAGCTGCATGCCGTACACGGCATTGCGGATGCCCAGCAGCGCGGCCGATCCGAGCGCCGCGCCGCCTGCTCCTCCCCCTGCCAGCACGCCGATGAACGCGAACTGCGACCCGCCGGAGAACAGCAGCAGGCTGAGCACCTGCGTCTGCCAGAAGTCCAAACCGGAGGCGACGCTGAGCGCGCCGAACGAGACGCCGTAGAGGCCGGTGGCGATGGCGACGGATGCGCCCGTCCGCGCCGCAGGAGACCGCCAGAGTTTCACGGGTGACAGTCTGTCAAAGCCCGCCGTCGTCTCGGCGCGTCGTAGGACCAGACGCGTACCCCGCCGCGAATCGTCCGGCGACGGATCGAATCCCGCACACATCACCCGAAGCAGAGTGATCGTCATCACTCGTGGAGCGCTGCCGGCGGTGGTACTTTCAGGTCGGCCTCGCGGATGCCTCGAGACCGCCCATCTCCCGAAGGGTCGACGACGATGTCGGATGCCACACAGACGCGGGCGACCAGCCCCGCCTCCGAAGAACCCGAACACGCGCTCAAGGCGAACGGGGTCAGCGCCGCCGGGGCGGTCGTCATGGCCGTCGCGGGCAGCGCTCCCGCGTACTCGATCGCGGCCACCACCGCTCTGCTCATCGGCGCCGCGGGCCTCGCCGCGCCCGCTGCACTGCTGTGGTGCGGCATCCCGATGCTCGGCATCGCCTGGGCGTTCTCGTACCTCGGCCGATCCGATGTGAATGCCGGCGCCTCGTACTCCTGGGTCGGCCGTGCGCTGCATCCGATCCTGGGCTACCTTTCGGGTTGGTCGCTCGTGATCTCGGCGACGATTTTCATGGTTGCGGGAGCCCTGCCGGCCGGTCAGTACACGGTGTCGTTGTTCGATGAGAAGGCCACGAGCAATGTGTGGCTCGTGACCGGTGTCGGTGCGCTCTGGTTCCTGGTGATGGCCGGATGCGTTCTCGTGGGCGTCACGATCACCGCTCTCGCGCAATGGATCATGTCGTCGATCGAGGTCGCCATCCTCGTCGTGTTCGCGGTCATTGCGATCGTGAAGGGTCTGGTCGGGGTGCACACCGCCGGTGCGGCATTCTCGTGGGACTGGTTCGGCTTCTCGCACTTCGGCGGAATCACGGGGTTCGTCGGCGCAGCGCTCATCGCGGCCTTCTACTACTGGGGCTGGGATGTGAGCTCCAACCTCAACGAGGAGACCACCAACGGCCGCAAGACGTCGGGTGCCGGCGGCATCATCGGGGTGATCATCGTGTTCCTGCTGTTCGAGGTCTTCACGATCGCCACGCAGGTCATGCTCCCGGAGAAGACCGCAGCGAATCCGAACGCCAATCTGATCGGCGATCTGGGCCAGGCGATCATCCCCGGAGTGGGCGGCAAGATCCTCATCGTCGCCGTCATGCTCTCGACGATCGCCACGCTGGAGACCACGCTCATCCAGGTCACCCGCTCGCTGTTCGCCATGGGCCGCGATCACACTCTGCCGAGGCTCTTCGGCACCACGCACAAGAAGTGGAAGACGCCCGCCTTCGCAACACTGATCGTGACCGGCGTCTCCCTCGTGCTGTTCATCGGCTCGAATGCATTGGGCAGCGTCGGTCAGATCATGAGTGCCGCGATCAGCTCGATCGGCTTCCAGATCGCTTTCTATTACGCGCTGGCCGGCATCGCCGTCGTCGTGGCGTATCGCAAGGAGATCTTCAAGTCGGTGAAGAACTTCATCTTCATCGGGCTGTGGCCGGCTGTCGGCGCGGTTTTCATGGTGTGCATCTTCTTCTTGTCCATTCCCGGAGCGGACCCGCTGGTGCTCATCATCGGCATCGGCACGATCGCACTCGGCCTCGTGCCCATGGCGATCTTCTGGAAGAAGGGCAGGAAGTACTTCAGCCGCCGGCCGCTGGAGACCGGGGACGAGATCACGCCGGCAACGGTCAACATCGCGTTGCCGGACCCGAAGATCGACGACTGAGCGCGCGCAATAGGATGGAGGGCTCATGTCCTCCGTCCCCGTCGACCCGCCCGCCGACCTCGTCATCCATTTCCCGCCCGAGCTGCCGGTCAGCGAACGGCGGGATGACATCGCGCGCGCCATCGAGGACCACCAGGTCGTGATCGTGGCCGGCGAGACAGGCTCGGGCAAGACGACGCAGCTGCCGAAGATCTGCCTTCAGCTCGGCCGCAAGTCCATCGGGCACACGCAGCCGCGACGCATCGCGGCGCGCGCGATCGCCGAGCGAGTGGCCGAGGAGCTGGGCCAGGACGTCGGCGGGCTCGTCGGCTTCAAGGTGCGATTCACCGACGAGGTGTCGAAGGCGACGCGCATCAAGGTGATGACCGACGGCATCCTGCTGAACGAGATCCACCGCGATCGTGACTTGAACGCGTACGACACGATCATCATCGACGAGGCGCACGAGCGCAGCCTCACGATCGACTTCCTGCTCGGATACCTGAAGCGGCTCCTGCCGCGCCGTCCCGATCTCAAGGTGGTCGTGACGAGCGCCACGATCGACCCGGAGAGCTTCGCCCGGCACTTCGCAGACGCCGAGGGCAATCCCGCTCCTGTGATCGAGGTCTCAGGGCGCACGTACCCGGTGGAGGTGCGGTACCGCCCCCTCGTGGCCGAGGACGAGGGTGACGACGATGTGGATGCCGCCTCGCCTGCAGACCGCGACTATTTGACGGGCATCACCGACGCGCTCGACGAGCTGGGCCGCGAGAAGCCCGGCGACGTGCTCGTGTTCCTCTCCGGTGAGACGGAGATCCGGGATGCCGAAGATGCGGTGCGCGGGCACCTCACGCGCCGTGGCGAGGCGGCTTCGACTCAGGTTCTCCCGCTGTACGGCCGGCTGTCTGCCGCTGACCAGCACCGCGTTTTCGGAGCCGTGCCCGCGGGCATCCGTCGTCGCATCGTGCTGTCCACGAACGTGGCGGAGACGAGCCTGACCGTTCCGGGCATCCGGTATGTGATCGATGCCGGAACCGCCCGCATCTCGCGGTACTCGACGCGTGCGAAGGTGCAGCGTCTGCCGATCGAGGCGATCTCCCAGGCATCCGCGAAGCAGCGATCGGGACGGTCGGGACGCACGAGCGATGGCATCGCGATCCGGCTCTACTCGCAGGAGGACTTCGAGCGGAGGCCGGAGTACACGGAACCGGAGATCCTGCGCACGAACCTCGCTGCGGTCATCCTGCAGATGATCTCGCTCGGGCTGGGCGACATCGCGGCGTTCCCGTTCCTCACCCCGCCCGATTCCCGAGGCATCAAGGACGGCCTCGATCTGCTGACGGAGCTGAACGCCATCGGCGACGGCGCGCTCACGAAGACCGGGCGAGCCCTGGCGCGTCTGCCCATCGACCCCCGGTTCGGGCGGATGCTCGTGGAGGCCGGCCGTCACGGCGTAGTACGCGAAGTGATGGCAATCGTCGCCGGTCTGACCATCCAGGACCCGCGGGAGCGGCCGCTCGAGAAGCGCGCGCAGGCGGATCAGCAGCACGCGAGATTCACCGACCCGACGAGCGACTTCCTGACACTGCTGGGCCTCTGGAATCACCTGGAGAAGAAGCAGAAGGAGCTGTCGTCGAGCGCATTCCGGCGCATGTGCAAGGCGGAGTTCCTGAATTACCTGCGCATCCGGGAGTGGCAGGACCTCTATCGGCAGCTTCGCCGTACCGCGAAGCCGTTGGGGCTGGTCCCGGGCGATCCGAAGATCGATGCCGACGGCATCCACAAGTCTCTGCTCGCCGGGCTGCTGTCGCACCTCGGCCTGCGGGATGCGCAGAAGCGCGACTACCTCGGGGCGCGGAACACGCGCTTTCTGATCTTCCCGGGATCCGTTCTGGCCAAGAAACAGCCGCAGGCGGTGATGAGTGCGGAGCTCGTGGAGACGAGTCGCCTGTTCGCCCGAATGAATGCGGCGATCGACCCGGCCTGGGCCGAGCCGCTCGCGGGCGACCTGGTGCGCCGCAGCTACAGCGAGCCGCACTGGGAGAAGCGGCAGGGCTCCGCCGTCGTGTTCGAGAAGGTCACCCTGTTCGGGCTGCCGATCATCGCGCGGCGTCGCGCTCAGCTGAGCCGCATCGATGCCCCACTGGCGCGTGAGCTGTTCATCAGGCATGCACTGGTCGGTGGCGAGTGGCCCGGCGACGTGCGGGATCACGCGTTCGACTTCCAGCGCTCCAACGCGAAGCTGCGTGCTGAGCTCGAGAAGGTCGAGGAGCGCACCAGGCGCCGGGACATCCTGCTCGACGACGAGGCGATGGTGTCGTTCTTCGACGAGCGCATTCCGGCGGACGTGACCGACACCCGCTCGTTCGAGTCGTGGTGGCGCCAGGAGCGGCGAACCAATGGCCGCCTACTCACGATGCGCCGGGAAGACCTGGTCGACGACGTCGAGGAGGCGACGATCGACGAGGATGCCTTCCCGCCGGTCTGGCGCCAGGGCGACCAGCGGCTGGCGGTGAGCTATCGCTTCGAACCGGGGTCGGACGACGACGGCGTGACCGTGCAGGTTCCGCTCGCCCTGCTGCCACGGCTCTCACCCGAGGGCTTCGACGCGCAGGTCCCCGGGCTGCGCACCGACCTCATCACCGCGCTGATCCGCACTCTGCCCAAGGCGCTCCGTCGCTCCCTGGTGCCCGCCGCGGACTGGGCGGCTCGCATAGCTGCGGAGCTGCCGCCGGGGCTCGGGTCGTGGCCGAGCCAGACCGATCCCGGCACGGGCGCCCACGGCGCCGACACGAGCGTCGCTGAACCGTTCTCTGCGATCCTCTCCCGCACCATCCGACGGCTCACCGGAACGCCCGTCGATCCCACTGACTTCGACATCGAGCGCCTCCCCGGCCACCTGCGCATCACCTTCCGTGTGATCGATGAGCGCTCCCGCGTCGTCGCGACCGGCAAGGACCTCGAAGAGCTGCAGCGCAGCCTCGCGCCCAAGGTGCGGGAATCGGTGGCGAAGGCATCCGAGCGGCGCCGTGATCCCATCGAGCGCAGCGGCCTCACCACCTGGGACTTCGACGAGCTGCCGCGCTTCGTCGACACCGAGCAGGGCGGACGCGGAACGGGCATGCCACGTAGCGTCATCCGCGGCTATCCGACGCTGGTGGTGGAGAAGGACGGCGTGGCCATCCGCGTCGTCGGCACGGTCGACGAGCAGGAGCGCTCGCTGCCCGACGGCGTGCGCAGGCTGCTGATGAACGGCATCCCGTCGCCGGTGGGGTACGTGCAGGAGCACCTGACCGGTGCGGAGAAGCTCGCGCTGGCCGCGAGTCCGTACTCATCGACGAAAGCGCTGTTCGACGACTGCCTCGCCGCTGTGGTCGACTCGGCACTGCGGGAGTCCGTGCCGGGTGGTCTGGTGTTCACACGTGCGGAGTTCGAGCGTGTGCGCGATCTGGTGTCGACCACCGTGATGGATGCCCTGTTCGACACGGTCTCGCTCGTCGCGGCCATACTCACCGGGTCTCGTGCCGCCGAGAAGGCGCTCTCGGCGACGTCGTCCATGGCGCTGCTCGGCGCGCTGACGGATGCCCGTGCTCAGCTCGCCGGCCTCGTGTTCCCCGGTTTTGTCTCCCGCACCGGACTCGCGCACCTGCGACACCTGCCGCGGTATCTGCAGGCCCTGGTGTGGCGCATCGAGCGTCTGGCCGACAACCCGGGGCGCGACCGTGTCTGGATGAACGAGGTGCAGACGGTCACGACACGATTCACGGATGCCGGTGGCAGCATCCCGCTCCCCCCGCACCCGCGCCCCTCGCTCGAGCATGCCCGATGGATGCTCGAGGAGCTGCGCGTGAGCCTTTTCGCACAGCACCTCGGCACGGCGGAGACTGTGT
>Ga0164242_10004771_pt1 | contig 15182 bp, 16 predicted proteins | sample OricomgcompostMG_FD_108783 | JGI IMG/M metagenome (GOLD analysis project Ga0164242, IMG submission 108783) | Miracle-Growth compost microbial communities from Emeryville, California, USA - Original compost - Miracle growth compost (MG) ... | reverse complement strand
TTGTCAAACTGACGATTTTGTCAAACTGACGATTTTGTCAAACTGACGATTTTGTCAAACTGACGATTTTGTCAAACTGACGATTTTGTCAAACTGACGATTTTGTCAAACTGACGATTTTGTTGAAAATAAATTTATTTTCAAACCTTCTATATATTTTTATCCATATATTTTTAGAAATATTATTTTAACTCTTTCACATTCAAAAATTAAAAATCATTATCCTAACTTACGATATAATATTTTTAGAAACAGTGTTATAAATTATCCCAATAGCGTCCGAGTGAATCTATAAAAATTTTTAGAAACTATGTTATAGATTATCCCAATTTCTATTCGGGTGAATCTATAAAAATTTTAGAAACTATGTTATAGATTATCTCAATAACTTTCGGGAGGTCCCATAAAAATTTTAGAAACGGTGATATAAATTATCCCAATAACTTTCGGATGAATCTATAAAATTTAGGATGATATCATAAGTCATTTCAAAAATTCTCGAAATGTGTCATTTATTAGTTTTTCAATTTTGAATGTGAAAGAGTTAAAATAATATTCCTAAAAATATATGTATAAAAATATATAGAAGATCTGAAAATAAATTTATTTTCAACCAATTTCTGTTTGAGAATATCGCCAGTTTGAGAATATCGCCAGTTTGAGAATATCGCCAGTTTGAGAATAACGCCAGTTTGAGAATAACGCCAGTTTGAGAATATCGCCAGTTTGAGAATATCGCCAGTTTGAGAATAACGCCAGTTTGAGAATATCGCCAGTTTGAGAATAACGCCAGTTTGAGAATATCGCCAGTTTGAGAATATCGCCAGTTTGACAAAACCAGAAACTATAATTTTATTTTCTATAACTCTATAAATATTTTTATAAAAATATATGTATAAAAATATATAGAAAGTTGGAACTAAAAATAGCAAAAAGGTTTATTCAATAAACGACATCTTATAGATATTTTTATAAGATTTTAGAAACAGTGTTATAAATTATCCCAATAACTTCCGGGAGGTCCCATAAAAATTTTAGAAACAGTGTTATAAATTATTCCAATTTCTGTTCGGGAGGTTCTATAAAAATTTTAGAAACGGTGTTATAAATTATCCGCCTTCGGCGTAAGCTCCGCTTCCCAATTTCTGTTCGGGAGGTTCTATAAAAATTTTAGGAACAGTGTTATAAATTATCCCAATTTCTGTTCGGGAGGTTCTATAAAAATTTTAGAAGCTATGTTATAAAATCTTCGATTTTGCAAAATCGAAGATTTTATAAATTTTTATAGAACTTCTGGGAGGTTCTATAAAAATTTTAGAAGCTATGTTATAAATTATTTTAATTTATATTCGGGAAGTTCCATAAATGAAGATTCAAAATAATCATTTAAGAAAACACAATTGAGTGAAATAAAATAACTTTTTAAATGGACGAATTACCACCGTATCGAGATGACTTTCTTAACGTTGAAGATTCAAAAGATGTTCTTCGTTATATTAGTGAACATTTACACCACGACAACATTCTTCGGATTGAAAAAAATAACTACATTATTGACACGTTCGGGTTTGAGATTCGGTGCCAAATTAAGGGTCAAAAAATTCGTTTCGGCCATTTTCCTCGAATGAATCAAAATTTCACCGTTGAAAAATTGGACGAAAAGGGGGTTCGAAACATCATTCGTTATTATGATAATTTAATTGACAAGGTTATTTTTCCACCGCTTCCGTGAGAAATAAATTTTAATTCGTTGAACAAAACCGTTAAATCGGTCAGTTTCATAATCACTTTCGGATGAAAGATTTTCGAGGGTGAAAAGAAACCGAACTTCTTTGTTTTTCTCACTCAAGAACCAGAAATTGACCTTGAAATCAATCTTTTCAATACTATTTTTGACCGAAGTTGCAAATGTCTCGAGTTCTTTCTTTTTCCATTTTTCGATTCGGTTAAAAAACCGAACGTTGTCTCGTTTATCTTCATCGATGAAATTGAGGAGATCTAAATAAGTCCCGAATCGAATATTTTCATCATCTGATTCCGGAATCTTAACTCGGCAAAATTGAGGATACGTTCCAAAGAAAACCCCCTTGAAATGAATATCATATTTGGTAATTTGAACCTTTCCATTAAGCCTTTTCGATAATGAATCAAAATTTTCAACCCAAGTTAAGATTTCATTCAATCGTTTCAAATCAAAATAAATATCAAGAAGAATAATTGGAAGTGTGATAGGCATTGTTTTCAACACTAATTTCGCGATTGGTGGCGATTGGTTCTTTCGTTGAAGAAGGAGAACCTCTTTTGGTGTTGCACGGTCAAAGCCTAAAAGATAGTCTCCTGGATATCCATAAGTTCGTTGAAAATAGCTTTCAACTCTCCCCCCGGCAAATCTGTGATCAAAAAATGGTGAACCGGGGAAAAGCCGATTTAGATCCAAGGTCTGATTATAGATATCACCATAACGACAATTACCGGGAAGAACTAACCCGGGAGGATTGATTTCAATGTTGCTCTTTGTGAAGAAATAGATAAACAAAATCACGACGATAGCAAGAAAAATCAAACATTTCAACCAGAAATTCATCTGTCTAACATTTAATTTAGATAATATATTTTCGCTTAAAGTGAAAAAAGAAAATAAAAAATGTCATTATCAGACTCTGAAGAATCCGATATCGAAGTTAACGACGATGAAGCGACATCTTCTGATGATATGAGAATTGAATTCTCTCTTGACTCGGTTGTTTTTCAAAAACTCCTCAAGAGTTATAAGGAATTTGCAACTGAAGCTATTTTTAAAATGACTTCTGATATTTTAATCATCTATCCGGCGTCAAATCAAGATGAAAATTCAGCGTCGAAGAAGAAAAAGAAAGGTTCGGCTCAAGGTCCTAAATTTTACGGCCGAGGCGATTTCAAAGATGTTAATTATTATTATCAATTCCTTAATCGTCAGCATTATCTTTTACTAAACATCAAAGCGTTAATTGACGCAGCGAAATCCTATGGAAGTACCGATCAAATTATGTTTCGAATTTCGTCAAAGAATCCATCTGGCATCGCAATTAACTCAAGCAGTGGAATGACGTTTAAGATGAACAGTGGTCAATTCGTCAGCGGAAAAGTTCTCGAACCTGGCGCCGATGAACCGGTCGAACTTTCAAAGAGCGGTAAAATGAAATATACCCTCCCGGAACACGATTTTGAGAAAATCTTGAAAGCATTGTCAGTCGGGACGTCTGAAAATACTCGAGTCGAGATCCAAATTTACCCCGACTATTTCTTTATTCGTTTTAACAACAGTAGTTTGACTCACAATTTCAAGATTGGAAACACTGAAAGCGAAAACGAAGAACAATATTCTTCATTGAGTGTTTCGAAAACAATGATTAAATCATTGAAAAGCAACACAAATAAAGCTGGAAACTGTGAATTCCGTGTCGTCGATGATTTCTTTGTCATCGAACGTCGTCTTGGAAGTGGTGGAATCATCACCTTCTGTCTTCCAACCGTCGAATAAGTTTTAATAGATTGCCTCTTTTTTTCTGTTTAAATGATCTGAGAACCTTAATATCTTTTACTACCAACTCAAAAATGTTTCTTCCGTGTAAGGCGCTTCCTTCGGACAAACTGACCGACTTCGTTCAGAATGCGTATGATCAAACTATTGACTGTCAGAATTTGACCGACGGGCAACGCGCTCGTTCAATTCTTTCCGATGTCCCGTCGATCTACAACGAAATTCGGAAGTTCTGCAACTCAAAGAGCCTTCACTTGGGCGGTGAATGGAATGTTTGCGACTTTGTGAAGCCTGGCTTGTATATGGTCAAGGGCCTCGCTGACCATAGCTACGACGTCGTCGGACACATCATTTATCATTCTTCTTCGTTAGCAATGCCTGGTTTTATTCTTGACACCGAAAAAGATATTCGAATTCCACCGTTTAACACCGGCGATCCGATCGTCGTCGAAGAACCCCTCCGTGAAGAAGACGGGAAGTTGATTATCACTGGCGAAAACGAAACACTGACGCTGACCGGGGCGACGGGTGTTATCTTTCCTCACTATCCTATCTTTCGGCTTTGGTTCCGCGACGGTGTTGTTTATCTCAGCTCGACAACTCGCCTACAGGTCCTCGGCAAGGTATTGCTAGACGAATACCGAGCTGAAGATTTTATTGCCAGTCAGGGCCTCGAACAAATCCTCAAGCCCGAGTTCTTTGAGGGTCGCGAAAATCACGTTTACTATCTTCAGTTCATCGATCCCCGTTTTCTTCCGTATCTGACCTTAATAAACACAACGAGGATTGTTCTGATTGGCGTTCTTGACCAACAAGGAAAGTATCTTGATCCGGGTGTTGTTCCGTTCCAAACCCTCCATTGGAACAATGAACTTTCGATTTTGAACGCGCCGTTAGCCGATTTGCTCAACCCGTTCGTCCCGAACACCCCGGTTCTAATCCACAGCGAGACCCACAACCCAATTTTAGTAATCCCGAAGTCTTACGAATGGCGTCGGATCTTGGTTGGTTCGACGACTCAGTCAATGAAGAGCTACGTTGCTCATCGCTACTTCGAGATTGTCCAAGCTCGGTTCAACAGTCCCGAAGACCTCGCGAAGATTTTCCCCTTTGACCGTCAAGGTCGCGATACACTTGACTTTCTTGCTTGGATTTTCAATTCTTGTCTAGCGCTCTGCTACCGCGTTGACGAAAAGGAATATCATAACCGATATTGGGGTGAACGGGGCGCGTTTCGTTCATTGTCTCACTACGCCGAAGACATCAATTTTATGAAGATCCTCAATATGGGACTGAAGAAGAAGTCAAACGACCTTCGGTTCTACCTTGAATCTGAGAAGAAGTCGAACCCAAAATCTCAAATGTATTCTCTCTTCCGAAATGTCGAAAACGACCGCCGTTTCAGCCCCGAGTTTCTTTATTCTGTGTCTTCCTCTTATTTCAAGGCTCTTCGTCTCATCTCAAAAAAGACCTAAATCTTCCATAAAATTATTTTCTTCTCCATCTTAAAAATATTTAAGATGAAACGAATTTATGACACTTTTTACACTCAACTCGAAACCGAACTTCGTAATTTGGGTGTTAACGCTGATAATTACATTATTCCACTTCGAAATATTTTCAACCATAACCCTCGTCTCCGCTTAGGAAAGAACGTCAAAGCCTTGTCGATCGCTTGTTATTTTGACAACGTGATCGGAAACGATTTTTCTAAATTTATGGAAATTTATAACAGTCGAGAATTCCCGTTTCGTCCACAAATCATTTTTCGATATTATGTCTGGTTTGAGATGATTAATGACGCTGAGGTTCCTGAATTTTTCCAAGAATTACGGGAAAATTGGTTTTATCCCGAAATTCCTACCCGTGAAGAGGAAGAGGAATAATCTCTTCACCATTATGATAATTTATCTTCGATGCCACCATTCCTTTAATTGTCCACGTTGTCCATAATCCCTCTTCTTCCCCATTTCGATAATTTCCTTCTGCCCGTTTTTGACCATTTGAATACCATTCAACCCATAATCCTTCTCTTCTCCCGTTTTGATAATTTCCTTCCGTCCGCTTTTGACCATTTTCATACAACGAAACCCAAACACCTTCTTTCTGTTTTTGAAAAATTCCTTCTTCATTGATTTTTCTTTCAAACATTTTTTGACCGAATAATTTAATCTCATTATCGACCTTGATAAATGATGGTTCAACCACAAAAATCAATTTCAATTGTCGAAAATTTTTAAGTGATGAAAAATGCTCAGCAATGACATCCTCCATTTTGAGATAGATTGTTTCTTTTATGCCTTCAGCGAAAAATTTAAAAAGAAAAATGGAATACCAGATTGTTTCAGGGGTCGGATGTTTGACTTCTCGAATTGGAAGCGATATTTCGACGATTGAAAAGGCGTTTCCTCTTCCAACGACTGATCCAATTCGATTCGAAAAGTCATTTTATCCGCGATATACTGATGCCCTTTTTATCAAGGCAATCTTCGAATTGTCAGGACGAAAATTATCTTTGAAAGACCTTGACCGAATTCCGGCTTATTGCCGAATGTCTTCTGAACAAAAAAATCTTTTGATTACCAAACCAATTCGAGAAGTTTTTGTTCTTTTTGAATCACAGTTTAAAGACCATCCTGATATTGTTGAAACGTTTATTAAAACCGCTTCAAGATATCTTGATCCGCTACCGAGTTTTGAAATTGATTTTCGCTATGGGTGTGCTGATTTGTTATGTGGTCGAAAATTGACGGAGATGAAATCTTATTCGGTAATGACAAGAAATGACCTGATTAATGCGAGAAACCAAGTTCTCTCATACGCTTGTCTCGCGAAATACACTGGACATCCCGAGATGATTTTTGAAGAAATCGAAGTTGTTAATGCCTTGACGGGTGAATTTTGGATTTGGAACTGTTCCGAATTTTTCCAAAGTGGAGAGGCGGATCGCTTTTATTGGACTTTCATTTATCCGTTGATTTCGAATAATACGGTCGATGAAGATGATATTATTCGGACAAAGAATCTCTACGAGCAAAATATTCCCGGAATCGACCAAGTCCTCCAAATGATCGGAAGGCGAGAATTTCAACAAACCGCTATTTTTAGGAAGAAACTGGGGATACTTGAATCACAACTCAAAATCGAAATTGAAATTCGTCAGAATATCGTTGCGAAATATTGTAATAAAATTGAGAAAAGAAAGGAAGAAGTTGATGAAGATATTATTTTTCCTAATTAGGAAAATTAAAATCTCAACATTTCAGTCAAATCTAAATTTATCGATTCTAAATGGAACAAATTATTGGAGAACATCTTTCTTCACTTGAAAATTTTCGATCTTTAAGTTTAATTTTTGATCTTGAACCACCTTTCATCAAAAATTTAATCTTTGGAATTGAGGCATATCAAAAAGGGGGAATCTATCAAAATAGAAAAGAAGAAGGATTATGGATCGAATGGGGTGAAAATGGTCAAAAACGCTCAGAAGGAAATTATGTTAATGGGGAAAGAGAGGGTTTATGGATTTATTGGTATGATAATGGTCAAAAACGAACAGAGGGAATTTATCGAAATGGAAAGAAAGAAGGAAGCGGAGATTACGGCGAAGCCGGATTATGGATTTATTGGTATGAAAATGGTCAAAAACACTCAGAAGGAAATTATCGAAACGGAAAACAAGAAGGGTTATGGATTGAATGGTATTCAAATGGTCAAAAACGAACAGAGGCGATTTATCGAAATGGGAAAGAAGAAGGAAGCGAAATTTACGGTAAAGCCGGATTATGGATTTATTGGCATTATAATGGTCAAAAACACTCAGAAGGAAATTATGTTAATGTGGAAAACGAAGGTTTATGGATTTATTGGGATGAAAATGGTCAAAAACGAACAGAAATAGATTATCGAAATGGAGAATTGATTAATGAGGCTATCTTTTAAATTTTCTGATCGATAAATTTATTGATCTTAAATGGAACAAATCATTGGCGAACATTCTCAAGATTTTCGATCGTTGAATTTGATCTTTGATCTTGATCCTCCTTTGATTAAAATTGATCAAAAGATCTTATTTTTGGATGAAATAGTTTTTTCAATAACTGTTGATGGAATAAAATTTGAAGGCATTTATCAAAATGGAAAGAACGAGGGTCATTGGATTTATTGGTATGAGAATGATCAAAAGGCATCAGAGGGAAATTATCAAAATGGGAAAGAAGAAGGTTTATGGATTGATTGGCACGAAAATGGTCAAAAACACGAAGAAGGAAATTATCGAAATGGGAAAATAGAAGGGTTATGGATTTCTTGGGACAAAAATGGTCAAAAACGAGCAGAAATAGATTATCGAAATGGAGAACTTGTTAGTGAGACTATCTTTAAAATTTTATGATCGATAAATTTATTGATCTTAAATGGAGCAGATTATTGGAGAACATTTTTCTTCACTTGAAAATTTTCGATCTTTAAGTTCAATTTTTGATCTTGATCCTCTTTTGATTAAATTTGTCAAACAGATCTTATTTTTTAAAGGGATAGTTTTTTCAACAACCATCGAAGACGAATTTGAAACAAAATCTGAAGGCATTTATCAAAATGGGAAGAAAGAGGGATTATGGATTTCTTGGTGGAAAAATGGTCAAAAACAAACAGAAGGAAATTATCGAAACGGGAAGAAAGAAGGTTTATGGGTTTCTTGGTATGAAAATGGTCAAAAGGCATCAGAAGGAAATTATGTTAATGGGAAACAAGAAGGAAGCGGAGCTTACGGCGAAGCCGGATTATGGATTTCTTGGTATCCAAATGGTCAAAAATGGGAAGAAGGGAATTATGTTAATGGGGAAAAAGAAGGATTATGGATTTGGTGGTATGATAATGGTCAAAAACAATTAGAAGGAAATTATGTTAATGGGAAACAAGAAGGATTGTGGATTTATTGGTATGATGGTCAAAAATTAGAAGAAGGAAATTATGTTAATGGTGAATTGATTAATAAGACCGTCTTTTAAATTTTCTGATCGATAAATTTATCGATTTTAAATGGAACAAATTATTGGTGAACATCTTAAAAATTTTCGATCTTTAAATTTGATCTTTGATCTTGAATCACCTTTGATTAAGATTGATCAAAAGATCTTATTTTTGGATGAAATAGTTTTTTCAATAACCGTTAATGAAGATGAAATAAAATCAGAAGGAAATTATCGAAATGGAAAGAAAGAAGGTTTATGGGTTTCCTGGTATCGTGGTGGTGAGAAAGCATCAGAAGGAAATTATCGGAATGGGAAGAAAGAAGGTTTATGGATTAGTTGGAATTATAACGGTCAAAAATTAGATGAGGGGAATTATCGAAATGGAAAATTAGAAGGTTTATGGATCATTTGGTGGAATAATGGTCGAAAATGGGAAGAAAGAAATTATCGAAACGGTGAATTGATTAATAGGACTATCTTTTAAATTATTTGATCGATAAATTTATCGATCTTAAAATGGAAAATGTCATCGGAGAACATCTTTCTTCTCTTGAAAACTTTCGATCTTTAAGTTTAATTTTTGAAATTGATCCTCCTTTTATTAAAAATTCGATCTTCGGGATTGAAGTTTATCAAAAAGGAGGAATTTATCAAAATGGGGAAAAAGAAGGATTATGGATTCATTGGTGGGAAAATGGCCAAAAACGATCAGAAGGAAATTATCGAAATGAAAAGAAAGAAGGGTTATGGATTTCTTGGTATCAAAATGGTCAAAAAGGATCAGAAGGAAATTATGTTAATGGGAAACAAGAAGGATTATGGATTTATCAGTATGATAATGGTCAAAAACGGATCGAAGGAAATTATCGAAATGGGAGACAAGAAGGATTATGGATTTCTTGGTATGAAAATGGTCAAAAAGCATCAGAAACAAATTATTGATATAATTTGCTTGACAAGTTCTTCACGTTCCTAGAATAAAAACCTTATATCACCGATCGATTTTTCAAGATTATCAAAAGTTCATAATCAATAAAAATATAAGATGAACAGAAATCGATATTCTTTTCAGGTTCAATAATTAATCCTTCTATTAAAGAAACGAAATATCCATTTGGAAGAATTCAATGATAAAGAAATTGTGTCATCGAGTCGAATTATTGATTTCGGGAAAGAGACTACCAACTTCGAGTTGTAATTTGGAAGCTGAAACGATAAAATATTCTCAACTTTTCATTTTTGTCAAAAAAAACGATATTAAATGTCCTTCATCGATGCGTTTGCGCGTGTTAATCGTGATGAAATTAAACCTGTCTATAGCGGTCAAAGAAAGCTCAACGTTGAAAAACTTCGCCAATCACCAATGAAAGAATCAATCAAAAATGAACTTCTCGCGATCTTTCCAAAGGTCAAATATTTTACCTTCGACGAGACGATTGAAAAATTAGAAATTTCGATTCAAGAAGCTTTAGATACAATTGAGGGGAACTTTTATCTTGCTTTCGAACACCAGAGATTTAATTCGGAATTGCTTTTTACCGCCTATTTTTGGTATTTGATTAAAGATCGTGTCATTGATATTTTACCACTTGTTGAGATCCCGAAGAATAATAATGTTCTTTTTATCGATGATTTTGTTTTAACCGGAACTTCTCTTTCCTCTTCAGTTGTCGATCAATTTAAATACGAGACGAAGAGGAAAGATCTAAAATTTTACGCGAGCATTGTTGCTTCATCTGTCGAGGGAACAAGAGAATTAAATTCTTTTGGTGTGAAGATTTTTTCACAAGATACTTTTAATTTGGTTGAAACAAGCCCCGAATTAACCCTCGATTGTCATATCGGGGGAACTTACGAGCTCGGATTTGGTGAAAGTATTTATCCCTTCTTTTCCGATCATAAAATTTCTAATATTATAGTCAACTTACCAAATCTTTTTCATTATGGTCGAATTGGTGATCTTGAAATTGGTTGTTTAATTACATATCCTCCCGATGAATTAATCAAGAAAGTTATTTGGGAAAAATATTTTCGCGATTTAATTGCCGAACCAAAAATTTTTAATTATGATTCCTAAGTTTTTATTCAATTGAATAAAATTATTGTGTATAAACAATTATTTGTTGAATGTTCAATGAATAAATAACAACATTCCCCGGAATACCAAGTTGAGAAAACCCCAGCTCGAAGCAAACCGACATTTTCGCTTTCACCTAAAATTGTAATAAATGGGATATTTTCATTTTTTGAAACATAACCACCAAGACTTAAAAATCCGAGTTGAATGATTTTGTTTTCTGAAACAATACTCATTCCGACGACGTTAGATGAAGGAAGACCTTGTTCAACATATCCTATTTCAAGATAATCCCCATCTCCCAAACTGAAAGAAGTATAACTGATGTCAAAAACTGTCTGAACGACTCCCGAATTAATCGTTGATGACGAAGACACCGTTGCCGGGAAAAACAGCGTTCGGGGGTTTCCGTTTCGGAGAGATTGAGAAACAGCCCGACCTAACTCAATTTCCTTCTGTTCTTTCTCTGAAAGGTAAGCATTTTATCACATCGTTTCGCCATTTTATCCAAATTTGGATAAATCAAAGATTATTTTCGAGTGATTCTAAATCACGAAGCCAGAGTTCTTCAGGGGTAATATTAATTATTTCGTCAAGTTTCTTTCTCATTTCATTTAGGTTATTCTCGAGTTTATCAACCCCGTTTCGAAGTTCTCGGGCTGTAATTTTCCCGAGAATTTCTTCAACCTCTTCTTTTTCGAGTTCGGTTTCGTTCGCGATTCGTTTGACGACCTTTTCATCACGAGGGTCGTTGCTTTGCAATGATTTCATCACCCGATAGAATTTTTCTTTTTCATTGATTTCATTTTCGAGATCTTCGATTTGGTATTCGCGACGTTGATAATAAATCTTTAATCTTAATTCATAAAAATCAGTCAAAATATCATCGACATTCGTATATTCTTTTGGCTTGTTATCTTTCAACAAGACCATATTTTGAAAAGAATGACAACCGCGAAGTTTGAAAAGTTCCATCAGGAACTGATGGCGGTCATTTTCATCGATGTCGTCAGGGATCGCGTTTTTCGTTAATTTGAAGCTGAAATCGACGGTTGTCGCCTTTGAATGATCGGTTAATTCGCGAATGACCTTCTTTTCACTTGCTAATTCTTGGAGAAATTCATAATAAGTTTCAGTCCAAACAAAGAGGGGTAATTCGGTAATTTGGATCCGAATCCCGTTGTCAATCAATTTTCCTTCGCTGAAAAAGCCTGTCGGGTTCAAAATAATTCGCCCGGTATAATTTCGATAATACGGGATCATCTTCATCAATGATTTCTTGTTAATCAAACGACGAATATTTCCGATGACCGCCTTGACGTCATAATTAGGAATAAAGGTCGAGAAGCCCGTCGAAATCCCACTTGCCCCGTTAACAAGGCTCATCGGAATAACAGGATACATTCTTTCGGGTTCAATTTTGATACCCTCTTCTTCCTTGATTCGATAAAGAGGATAATCAGCCGGTGGAAAGAGTTTTTGAAAAACGGGTGATATTTTCGCTTGGACGTATCGAGCGCTACCGAAGTCGGACGGACCGCCCGCCCGCGAGCCAAACTGACCGAGGCCCTCCATTAGGCAAACGTTATTAGTCCCGGCGAAGTCCTGACAAAGATGAGTTATTGCGTCAGAAAGGCTCTTGTCGCCGTGGTGGTAGCCTTGAGTATCGATAATTTGACCCGATAGTGAAACGACCTTCTTGAAATTATTCGATTTTCGGAGACCCCAAATAATTTTTCGGGTTGAATATTTGAGATTGTCCTCGATTGCCGGAATTCCTCGGGGAAGAGTGTAGTGAAAGAAGATCAATAAATCACCTCGAACAAAGTCTGAAATCGGTTGGTCTTCACCGATGTCATCATCGAGGGGCTCGCTACTCCGGATCCAGTTTTTCCGGGCTTTGTTTTCGGTTTCGTCGTCCATCGCAAGCCGAATCATCGCTTCCGATTCCTCATTCCGGGAATAAGTGATAATTTTGTTGATTTTGAAATCTTCCTTGATGTCGGCATCACTACTCGATGCGAGACCCTTCAATTGACGGGCTTTAATCTTCCTCCTTGCCGGATCTTCTTCGAGCCATTTTTGATAGCTCAAGAAACGGTAAAACAACTTATTTTGACCTCCGAAATTGAGGCGAACAACGGGCGTAAAGTAAGTTTTGACAAACCCAACTTTCAACAATGACGGGTATCTTTCTTCAAACAAGGCGATGAGGAGAGCTCGAATATGATTTGAATCTTCGTCTTGGTCGACCCCGATGACGAAGGCACCGTAATTTAATTCATTGAGATTTTCGACAATCGTATAATCGGTTTTTTCTTTTAATCCAAGAATCTTCTTGATTCCGATGATTTCTTTGTTCTCAGCAATGTCCTCGAGGTTATTTTTCATCACGTTAATAATCTTTCCTCGAAGGGTAAACAGTCCCATATAATCCTTCCCATTCGGGGTAAATGAAATTAACTTCTTGATATATTCCGAGGCTGATTTCCCTTCACTGACGTAGAGACTACAATTCGGTGATTCCCGGGTTCCAGCCCTATTTGCAGGAAAGTATTTTTTCAAGGAAATTTTTCCCTTCTTCCCGTCGCTTTCTTTCATTTTCTTCTCTGATTCTTCTTTCCAGTAATTGTGAAGAATTTGAACGAGCCGTGTTTTCTTCCATTCCTTGTTGAGTTTAACGTTTTCACCAGGTTTTAGGTCAAGTTTGAAATCCTTAACTCCGATTAAGCCGGTGAAATGATCCTTCACCTGTGAAAGGAAGGCCGGTGTTCCTGACGAAATTTCAACCTTAATCAGAAACAAAACATTATCTTTAATCAGGGTCGGGAAATTATCCGGCTTGACCTTTGATAACTTCGGTCCTAATTCTGAATCGGCTTCGATAATTTTCTTAAAATAATTATAAAACGCGTCTTTTGCTGAACGAATGTGAATGCCCTGATGACACGGGAGTGAGTTGATAAAACCGTTAATCTTTGGACATTGAAAATCTCGATGGATATCACAAACGATAATTTCGTGTCCTTCCGGCATTGTCCAAGACGCGATGACTTCAGGGGTTGGAGGCCCAAGATATTCTTCAGTCTTTTCAGTAATGACCTTCTTTTTGACCCGCCGATGTTTTTCTTTCCGGCCTTCCATCGCTTCGAGAACCTCAATTTCTTCGACTTCGACCTTTTCAAGTTCAATCCGAGGGTAATATTCAAGCCAGTCTTTGAATTGACGATTGGCAAAATGATATTCTTTAACCGCCCCATCGAGTCGATAATAAATGAAATTAATTCGTTTGCAGAACGTTGTTGACGCCGAAATAACGTCGAGGGCATAAAGGTCAAGGTCTGGCGAACCAAACGTTTCTTTCAGTTGATATTTAATTGAAACTTTTGCAATCCCGTCCCACGGTTTGATTTTGAATGTTTCTTCTCCATATTCTTTTGGTTCGAAATCGATAAAGCGTTGTTTGTAGTGTTTCTTTTCAATGTCATTATAAACATCAACTTGAAAAAATTCACTGAAAAGATTTGTCATTGAACTTCCAAGCCCGTTCGCCCCACCGACCGCGTTCACCTTTTCATCGTCGCGAAAATTCGTTCCCGAGAAGAATGAACCAAAAAGGACTTCCGGAACCGGGCGTTGAACCTTCGGATGAATCCCGAGCGGAATCGGAAAACCTCCGTTCTCGACAGTAATGACCGGGATCGTATCCGTTTCTTCGAAAATGACCGTGATTAAATCGTTCTTGTCGTCCGGATCAGCGCGACGAAGGTTATCGACAGCATTGATAAAGACTTCTCGGAAGGTCTGAAGGTTTGCGTGGCTTGTTTCAGATTCTTTCAAACGGAAAAAACCAGTTTCAAGATCCCAAACAAAACGAACATTGGTTTCGATCGAGGTATTCCCGAGGTGAAGATGAGGCCTTTTTCGATATCCTTCAGTTTGGTCAAGAGCATCAACATCCTCGACAGTAAAAGCACGGAACATTTTATTTTTGGCCTTTTCTCTAATTAGAGAAAATAAGAGAGTCTATCAATTGGTTCAAAAATTTAAAAGAAAGTTCGATTAATCAATTCTCCATTTTGATAATTTCCTTCTGTTTGTTTTTGACCATTTTTAAACCAAGAAACCCATAATCCTTCTTGTGTTCCATTCCGATAATTTCCCGATGATTCTTTTTGACCATTTTTAAACCAAGAAACCCATAATCCTTCTTGCTTTCCATTTCGATAATTTCCTTTTGCTAATTTTTGATCATTATTCCACCAAAAAATCCAATGACCTTCTTCTTTCCCATTTTGATAATTTCCTTCTGATAATTTTTGACCATTTTGATACCAAGAAATCCATAACCCTTCGCGTTCCTCATTCTGATAAATTCCTTCGAATTCCCCCTTTTGATAGACTTTGATTTCGTCAAAATATATCGAAGATTCTGCTTTAATAAAAGGAATCTCAATTTCAAAAATTAAACTTAACGATCGAAAGTTTTCAAGAGAAGAAAGATGTTCTCCGATGATCTGTTCCATTTAAGATTAATATTTTTCTTAATTAAGAAAAATAAATCTAATTAATCAATTTTCCGTTTCGATAATTTCCTTCAAATTCTTTTTGA
>Ga0164242_10004770_pt1 | contig 15187 bp, 17 predicted proteins | sample OricomgcompostMG_FD_108783 | JGI IMG/M metagenome (GOLD analysis project Ga0164242, IMG submission 108783) | Miracle-Growth compost microbial communities from Emeryville, California, USA - Original compost - Miracle growth compost (MG) ... | reverse complement strand
GCGGGTCCGTCCGCATCGACGGCCGTGAGACCACCGGCGTCCCGGCGCAGCGCCGCAACGTCGGCTTCGTCTTCCAGCACTACGCGGCGTTCAAGCACCTGTCGGTCTACAAGAACGTCGCGTTCGGTCTCGAGATCCGCAAGCGCCCGAAGGACGAGATCCGCAAGCGCGTCTTCGAACTGCTCGAGCTCGTCCACCTGGAGCAGTTCGCCGACCGGCTGCCGTCCCAGCTGTCCGGCGGTCAGCGCCAGCGCATGGCCTTGGCCCGCGCGCTCGCGGTCGAACCGTCCGTCCTGTTGTTGGACGAGCCGTTCGGTGCGCTCGACGCGAAGGTCCGTCGCGAGCTGCGCGACTGGCTGCGCCGCCTGCACGACGAGGTGCACGTGACCACGGTCTTCGTCACCCACGATCAGGAGGAGGCCCTCGAGGTCTCGGACGAGATCGTGGTGATCAACCAGGGGCGCATCGAGCAGGTCGGCACGCCCGACGACCTCTACGACAAGCCGGCCAACGACTTCGTCATGGAGTTCCTCGGCGCGGTGACCCGGCTCAACGGACGCCTGGTGCGCCCGCACGACCTCGAGCTGTTCGCCAGCGAGGTGCCCGGATCCGTGCCCGGCGAGGTCACCAGAGTTCAGCGGATCGGCTTCGAGGTGCGCGCCGAACTGCGCATCGGCGACCAGGAGCCCTGGTCGCAGCTGACCCGCGGCCAGGCCGAGGCACTGGCGCTCGCGGCGGGATCTCGGGTGTGGGTGCGGCCGTTGGGCTGAAGGTTTGACAAGATGCCGGGGTGCAGATCTCGGCGAAGACGGATTACGCCATCCGTGCGTTGCTCAACCTGGCTGCCCACGAGCCGGAGCTGGTGAAGGTAGAGACGATCGTCCAGGAGCAGGGACTGCCCCGGAAGTTCGTCGAGGCGATCCTCGGCGAGCTGCGCCGCGCCCAGCTGGTGCGCAGCCAGCGCGGTGCGGAGGGTGGTTACGCGCTGGCCCGTCCCGCCTCCGAGATCACGCTGGGCGCGGTGATCCGCGCCGTCGACGGACCGCTGGCCGAGGTCCGCGGCCTGCGCCCGCACGAGACGACGTACGCCGGTGTCGCCGAGCACCTGCCCGAGGTGTGGATCGCGGTGCGCTCGGCGCTGCGCCGGGTGCTGGACGAGACGACCCTTGCCCAGGTGCTGACCGGCAAGCTGCCGTCCACCGTGCGCAAGATGGTCCAGGACCCCGACGCCTGGCTACCCCGGTAGCCGCGATCGCCGTGCGGCTCGAGATCGTCCAGGGCGATATCACCGAGCAGCGGGTCGACGCGATCGTCAACGCCGCGAACTCGTCCCTGCTCGGCGGTGGCGGTGTCGACGGAGCCATCCATCGCAAGGGCGGGCCGGCGATCCTGACCGCCTGCCGCGAGCTGCGGCGCACCACCTATCCGGACGGTCTCGCCGTCGGTGATGCGGTGGCGACCACCGCGGGCGAGCTGCCGGCCCGGTGGGTGATCCACACCGTCGGCCCGATCTTCGGCCGCGGGACGCTCCAACAGCTGGCGTCCTGCTACCGATCCGCGCTGTCGGTGGCCGCGTCGCTGGGTGCGATGTCGATCGCGTTCCCGCTGATCTCCGCCGGCGCGTACCGGTGGCCACGGGACGAGGCGATGACGACCGCGATCGAGACGATCGGCGGCTTCGACGGCCCGGCGGTCGCCACGCTGGTCATCTTCGGCGAACGTGACCACCGGCGGGCCATGGCGCTCGCGAACCGCTGACTCGGCGCGCCCGGGCAGCCGCATAGGATCGACGGATGACCTCGACCCGCCCGCGTCCGGGCGTGCGCGCCGTGACGCGCCGTCTCGCCGACAACGGCGGGGGCGGCCGCATCATGCGTACCGTCCTGCCCGGCGGGCTGCGCGTGGTCACCGAGGCGATGCCCGGCGTCCGCAGCGTCAGCGTCGGCGTCTGGGTGCCGGTCGGCTCGCGCGACGAGACACCCGCGCTCGCCGGCACCAGCCACTTCCTCGAGCACTTGCTCTTCAAGGCGACCACGACCCGCACCGCCCTCGACATCGCCAGCGCGATGGACGCGGTCGGTGGCGAGTTCAACGCGTTCACCGAGAAGGAGCACACCTGCTACTACGCGACGGTGCTCGACCGCGACATCGCGCTCGCCGTCGAGATCGTCGCCGACGTCGTGCTCAACGCGACGATCGCGGCCCGCGACGTCGAGGTCGAGCGCAGCGTCGTGCTCGAAGAGATCGCGATGCGCGACGACGACCCGTCCGACCTCGTGCACGAGGAGTTCTCGGCGGCGCTGTTCGGTGACACGCCGCTCGGGCGGCCCATCCTCGGCAGCGAGGAGTCCATCGCCGGGCTCACCCGCGCGAAGATCCACGGCTACTACAAGCGCCGCTACCGCCCGGCCGAGATGGTCGTGTCCGTCGCCGGCAACGTCGAGCACACCGCGATCGTCCGGCTCGTCCGCGCCGCCTTCGGCGACCGGCTCGACCCGTCGGTGGCCGGCAGCCCGGTGGACGTCCCGCCGCCGAGCGCGTCCGTCCTCGCCGACCGATCGGTCGCGGTACTGTCCGACGACACCGAGCAGGCGAACCTGATCCTGGGCATGCACGGGCTGTCCCGGCACGACCCGCGCCGCTTCGCCCTCGGCGTGCTGTCGTCCGCCCTCGGCGGCGGCATGTCGTCGCGGCTGTTCCAGCGCATCCGCGAAGAGCGCGGGCTCGCATACTCGGTCTACTCGTTCAGCAACGGCTACGGCGACGCGGGGCAGTTCGGGGTCTACGCGGGCTGCCAGCCCGGCAAGGCCGACGAGGTGCTCGGGCTGATGCGCACCGAGCTGGACGCCGCGGCACGGGGCGAGCTGACGGCAGCCGAGATCGAGCGCGGCAAGGGGCAGATGCGCGGCAGCATCGTGCTCGGACTCGAGGACTCCGGCTCGCGCATGACGCGCATCGGCAAGAGCGAGCTCTGCTACGGCGACGTCATGGGCGTGGACGAGCTGCTGGCCGAGGTCGACGCGGTCTCGCTCGAGGACGTCACGTCCGTCGCCGCCGAGGTGCTGGGCCGGCCGCGCTGCCTCACCGTCGTGGGGCCGTTCGGTGAGCACGACTTCGACGGTGCGGTCTGAGGTTCTGGGGGAGATGCACATGAGCGAACCGATTCGGGTGGGCGTGCTCGGCGCGCGCGGGCGGATGGGCCAGGAGGTCTGCCGTGCCGTCGACGCCGCGCCCGACCTCGACCTGGTCGCGATGGTCGACGCCGGCGACTGGCTGTTCAGCGTCGCCGACGCCGGCGCGCAGGTCGTCGTCGACTTCACCCACCCCGACGTCGTGATGGACAACGTCCGCTTCGCGATCGACCAGGGCATGCACGCCGTGGTGGGCACGACCGGGTTCACCGAGGAGCGGCTCGCGACGGTGCGCGACTGGCTCGCCGCCGACGGCCCGTCCCTCGGCGTTCTCGTCGCGCCGAACTTCGGTATCGGCGCGGTGCTCTCGATGGTGTTCGCGCAGCTGGCCGCCAAGTACTACGACTCGGCCGAGGTCGTCGAGCTGCACCACCCGAACAAGGCGGACGCCCCCAGCGGCACCGCGGTGCGTACCGCGCAGCTGATCGCCGAGGCACGACGTACAGCCGGGCTGCCTGCTTCGCCGGACGCGACATCGCAGTCGCTCGACGGCGCCCGCGGCGCGGACGTCGACGGTGTGCACGTCCACGCGCTGCGCATTGCCGGCATGGTCGCGCACCAGGAGATCGTGTTCGGCACCGAGGGCGAGACGCTGACGATCCGGCACGACTCGCTGCACCGGTCGTCGTTCATGCCCGGCGTCCTGCTCGGGGTGCGCTCGGTGGTTTCGCGGCCCGGGCTGACCGTCGGGCTCGAGCCGCTGCTCGGCCTCTGACCGTCCCGTCGTGAACGCCCGCCGCACGGTCGCGCTGCTCGTCCTCGCGCTCGCGGCCTACTTCGCGCTGATCGGCTACCGCGGCGTCTACCTGCTCGGGCAACACTCGGCGGGGCTGAAGACGCTCGGCGTCGCCGTGCTCGTCCTGCCGCTCGTGGGCATCTGGGTGATCGTCGCCGAGATCCGGTTCGGCTTCGCGACCGAGCGGCTGGCCAAGCGCCTGGACGCCGAGGGCGCTGCCCCGGACGACGAGCCGGCCCGCACCGCGTCGGGGCGGATCGACCGCGCGTCCGCGGACGCGCTGTTCGAGCGGCGCGCGGCGGACGTCCAGGCTGCGCCCGACGACTGGCGGGGCTGGTACCGGCTGGCGATCGCCTACGACTGGGCGGGCGACCGGAAGCGGGCGCGGGAGGCGATGCGCACGGCCATCTCGAGCTGCGAGGGCCGGCCGGCGGGCTAGTCGCGTCCGACGTGGGTATCCAGCCACGTGACGAGCGGCTGGATGGCGCGCCAGGCCTTCGCGACCTCGGTCTTGGCCTGCGCGGTGCTCAGCCAGTCGGGGAAGCCGAGGTCCTTGTTGGCGGTCATCGTCTTGTAGCGCAGGAGTTCGCCGCGCGGATGGTCCTTGTGGTAGCCGCTGGGAACGCGGGTGATGCGGTCGCCGTGGACGTCGAACTTCGCCTTGGTGACCTTGGCGATCGCACGCTCCAGCGCGGGGCCCGCGACGTCGTCAGCCACGCCGCGGCGCAACCGCTCGACCTGGCCGGACGACGTCTGCCAGTAGCCGCCGGCGACGTACAGCCCGGCTGCGGAGATCTGCACGTACATCGACGACTCGGCGAACCACGCGCCCTGATGGGTCTTGTACGGCGTCTTGTCCTTCGCGAACCGGACGTCCCGGTACGGGCGGAACAGCTTGCCCGGGCCGAACTCCTTCTGCAGCGCGGCGACCAGGGCCTCCATCGGCGCCTTCACCGACTCCTCGTAGACGTGCTTGTGCGCCGTCCAGAATCCCTTCGAATTGTCGTTCTCGAGGTCCTCGTAGAAGTCCAGCGCCGTCGTCGGGATGCCCGTGAAGCTCACCCGGCCACCCTAATCAGCCGTGCGGACCCCGCGTGCGGGTGGCGGTCGCGCTGCCGGATCACGTTTGTGTTCGCCGTAGCCGCTCTCCGCGCGCGAAAGCGGCCACAGCAGACACAAACGTGATCGTCCGGACGGAGCTGCGGTCGGATACTCAGCCGGTGGACCTCGGCGGGATGACGACGGACGAGCTTGTCGGCGGCTGGTGGGAGTACTGGCGCCGCTTTCGCGGCGACCGTGCCGAACGCAAGGCACTCGAACTGGGTGAGCCGCAGACGGTGGTCCGTGCCCACGACCTAGTCGCCGAGCTCGTCGACAACGGCGGTCGCGAGGGCCTCGAGATCATCGTCGCGCTGATCGACGCGGCACCGGACGACGGTGAACTCGTCACGGTAGGCGCCGGCCCGCTCGAGGACTTCCTGAACGTCTGCGCCGATCCGCTGGTCGATCAGGTCGAGCGTCTCGCCCGGCGGTCGCCGCGTTTCCGGACGGCGCTGCGGTCCACGATCCTGCCCGACCGTCTGCACGCCCGCTTCGCGCCGCTGCTCGGACGCTAACCCCCGCGGTTCGATCAGGTTTGTGTTCGCCGTAGCCGCTCTCCGCGCGCGAAAGCGGCCACAGCGGACACAAACCTGATCGTCGGGACGAGCCGAGGGCGCGTCAGGCGAGTGCGACGTGCAGGCGGATCTCGCGCAGTTCGCCGGCGCCGGTGTCCAGCGCGCGGGCCAGCCCGTCCGGCTGCCAGCCCGCCCCGATCAGGAACTCCCGCGACGCGGTGTCGGCCTCGGGGATCCACATGACGGCGCGCGACATCCCGTCGCCCTGGGCGTGGTCGATCGCCGCTGCCATCAGCCGGGACGCGTGCCCGCGCCGGCCCCAGCGCGGCTCGACGAGCAGCGGTCCGACGGCAACGGTCGAGGACGGCTCCGAGTCCTCGGGCTGCAGGTCGTCCGCCGGGGCCACCGCGACGAACCCGACGACCCACTCCTGCTCCTGCGCGACGAGCACGTGGTGCCGCGGCGACGGTGGGGACGTCACCGCCGACGACCACGCGGCCGCGGCGGCCTGCTCGGTCAGCGCGTCGAGCACCGGCGCCGGCACGATCGACGCATAGCCGTGCCGCCAGGTGGCGACCTGGATGCGCGCGATCTCGGCGACGTCGTCAGGACGCGCGGGACGCACGCTCACATCGGCCATGCACCGAGACTATTCGGCCCTCGGGCGGCCGGCGCGTGAGCCCGCTCAGAGGTGACGTGCCCGCGCCCAGCGCCCGACCAGCAGATCGTCCGGCTCGCGCATCAACCGGGCGGCGAGCGCGGCCAGTGCCACGATCACCAGCCCGGCCGCGATCAGCACCGCACCGGCTCCGGCGACGTTGGCCGGCAGGCTGGACTCGACGATCGCGACAACACCGACGCCTACACCCGCACCGCCTGTCCACGTCGTGAACCGGCGCCGAGCGTGCGCCGCCGCCAGCGCGACGACCGCGCCCAGGACGATTGCCACGATGCCGACGCCGAGTTCGTGCAGGCGCGGCAGCGCCGCCCACACGCCCGCGGCCAGGGCGAGGGTGCCCGCGAGCACGAACGGCGTCGCCGCGCCGGCGCGCTGCGACGCGTCCAGCCAGATGCCGATGAGCAGGTACGCCGCGCCGACCAGCAGGCACGCGTTCGACACGACCGCGAGGTTCAGTACCGGGGACGGATGGCCGCCGAGCCCCCGTGACACCAGGTGATCCACCTCAGCGCGGGAGAGCAGCGCCGGCTGGGCCCTGTCCAGCACGTAACCCCAGACCGTGAACGCGCCCAGCCCGAGCAGGAACGCGTGCCCGCGGGCGCCCCGCACGAACAGGTAGGCGAGCGACCAGGTCACCAGGGACGTCCAGACGATCGGGTCGACCAGCACCGCGTGCGTCCCCGCGCCGTCGTTGAGCGTCAGGAACGCCATCGCCAGCGGCACGCCGAGCGCGCCCGCGACCGTGCCCGCCGTGGCGAGCGGCCCGCGCCGCGCCAGCGCGGCCACCGCGTAGCCGAGGGCCGCGAGCCCGAAGCCCAGGACGATGCCGATGATCTTGCGGGAATCGTCGATTCCGCCGACGCCGGTGGGGGGCCCGGACGTCGCGAAGTCACCCGCCCACAGGACGGCACCGAGGATCGCCACCGCCACTCCGATCCCGGCCAGGGTGACGGTCAAGCGGGGCTCGGGACGCCGGACGAGCCGGTCACCGAGCTGCTCGGACAGCCAGCTCTGCCGGATCCGCGGCGGCGCCACCGCCGGGCGCGGCATGCCGAAGCGACCCGGATGGCGCGGGGCCGGGCCGTAACCGCTCGGGCCGTAGCCCGACGGCGTGAACGCCGACGGCATGGAGAAACTCGTGGACGGGCCCGCCGGAACGGACTCGTACTCCGGGCGCCACCCGCTCGGGCCGGCCGGACTCAGGACCCGCGGCGATACCGACGGGCCTGCACTGATCCCCTGCGGGACCCCCACCGCAGCCATCTGCTGCGTCTCGTCAGGAGCTGACATGCGCGCAGCGTAGGCACGTTTCCGGAAAACTTCACTTCGAGATAACAGGCGAGATAGCAGCCGAGATGACAGCCGAGGATGCGGCCCTGGTGCGGGCCGGCTTCAGACCTGCTCGGACGGGCTCTCGTCGGCTGCCTTCGCCGCGAGGAACTCGGCCTCCTCGGCGCGCTCCTTGCGCTTGGCCCGGACGTGCCGGGCGCCGAAGGCGACGACGACCAGCGCGAGGATCGCGAGCGGCACCCAGGTGAGCGTCCGCCCGACGACGTCCAGCGCGTTCGAGAACGCAAAGCCCAGCAGCACGCAGCCCGGTGCCCAGATCAGGCCGCCTGCGACGTTCCAGACGAGGAAGACGCGGTAGCGCATCCCGCTCATCCCCGCGACGGACGGGATGACCGCACGGAACAGCGCGGTCAACCGGCCGAGGAACACCGCCCGGCCGCCGTAGCGGTGCAGGAACTCGTCCACCTTCACCCAGCGGTGCTCGCCGACCCACTGGCCGAGCCGGGAGCGGCGCAGGCCCGGCCCGAACGCCTTACCGAACTCGAAACCGACCGAGTCGCCCGCTACCGCGCACAGGAACGCGACGAGCATCATCAGCCACAGGTTGAGCGTGTGGTGCGCGCAGAACACCCCGGCGACGAGCAGCGCGGTCTCACCGGGGAGCACGAGGCCGACGAGGATCGCCGCCTCGCCGAAGCACAGCGCACCCGCGATCAGGTACAGCCACGCCCCGACGGCGTTGCCGATCGACTCCACCCAGCTCTCGAACATCGCCTCATGGTGTCATGGCGTTCCGCCTTGTCGGATCGCCTTGTCGATCGCGGTGTCGATCCGTTGTCCGGGATGACCTCTAGGGTCGCGGCATGCCCGACGTGCCGCGCCTGTCCGCCCCGGCTGCGCGGCGGATCGCGCTCGCCGCGCAGGGCTTCGCCGACCCACGGCCGACCGGACGGGTCGACGCGCGGCACATCCGCCGCGTGCTGGCGCGCATCGCGATCCTGCAGATCGACTCGGTCAACGTCTTCAGCCGCACGCACTACCTGCCGCTGTTCTCCCGCCTGGGCCCGTACTCGCGCGACCTGCTCGACACGCTGACCGCGCACACGGCAGGCCCCGTGCGGCGCGAGTTGTTCGAGTACTGGGCGCACGAGGCGTCGCTCGTTCCGGTCGAGTTCCAGCCGCTGCTGCGGTGGCGGATGGCGCGGGCGCATCTCGAGGCATGGGGCGGCATCAAACGCCTCGCCGCCGAGCGCCCCGGGCTCGTCGAGCAGGTCTTCGACCTGGTCCGTGACCAGGGGCCGCTGCGGGCAGGCGAGACCGGCATCCAGCGCCCGGCGCGCCGCCCCGGCGAGATGTGGGACTGGCACGACGGCAAGATCGCGCTCGAGTACCTGTTCTGGGCGGGTCGCATCACCGCGGCCCGCCGGGTCAACTTCGAGCGCCTGTACGACCTGCCCGAGCGGGTGCTGCCCGCCGAGATCGTCGCCGCGCCAACGCCGAGCGACGCGGACGCCCAGCGGGAACTCGTCCGGGTCGCGGCGCGCGCCTACGGCGTCGCCACCGAGCCGGACCTCGGCGACTACTTCCGGCTGCCGCGCGCGGAATCGAAGCTGCGCGTCGCCGAGCTCGTCGAGTCCGGCGAGCTGCAGCCCGTCCGGGTGGACGGCTGGGACGCGCCCGCGTACCTGTGGCCCGAGGCGCGCCGGCCGCGCCGCGTCACCGCGCGGGCGTTGCTCTCGCCGTTCGACTCACTGGTCTGGTTCCGGCCGCGCACCGAGCGGCTGTTCGGCTTCCGGTACCGCATCGAGATCTATGTGCCGGCCCCGAAGCGGCAGTACGGCTACTACGTGCTGCCGTTCCTGCTCGGCGACCGGCTCGTCGCGCGGGTCGACCTCAAATCCGACCGGCAGGCGGGTGTGCTGCGCGTCCAGGGCGCGTTCTGCGAGGACGGTGCCGATCCGCATTACGTGGCCGGCGAACTCGCCCAGGAACTCGCGGTCACCGCGCGGTGGCTCGGCCTGGACGGCGTGGTGGTGATGCCGCGCGGCGACCTGGCGCGCGAGCTCGCGGACGCCGTGGCGGCGCCGCGGGAAAACCCCGCTTTGGAGATGATTTAACAAAGACTTGACATCATATGTCTGCTGAACGCAGACTCGTCGAGCCGACCACGGATGGTCGTCCCAGAGAGGGGGAGTCCCTTGGTAACTCTGCTCGCAATCGTGTTCGCGCTGGTGCTCGCCGGGGTGCTCGCCCCGATCGGGGTCCGGGCCGCGCGGGACCGGATGAACCCCGCGCCCGACCGTCGCCAGGCCACGCTGGCGGCGCAGGCCGCGACAGCGGCGAGTGTGGCGAGCGTCGCGCACGCGGCGCTGCCCTACTACGCCAAGGCGTTCTACGCCGCCGGCCCGCAGGACGGCTACCTGCTCCCGCCGGCCGCGACCGCGACGGCCGCGAAGTCGCGCTGACCCGGCGGTCACGCGCCTGCTCGGCGGGCCCGACGACCGTCGGGCCCGCCGATCGTCAGGCGGCCGCGCGGAACAGCCGTACGTCGCCGCTACCGGTACGGGCCCGGACCGAGATGGCCGGGCCCGACCGGTCGGCGCGATCGGTGATCGGCAGCTCGGAGATCACCTGACCGGAGCCGGCCGTGACGTCGAGCCGGGCCCGGACCCCCGCGGGCAGCCCGATGCTCATCGATCCGGATCCGCTGCCGAGATCGACGTCGCCGAACGCCGCCGCGACGCTGACCTCGCCACTTCCGGAGCGCAGCCGGACCGAGCCGCGGGTCAGGCCGACGTCGAGGCGTCCGCTGCCGCAGGTGCACTGCAGGTTGCCGCCGACCTCGCCGATGCGGACATCGCCGTTGCCGGTGCGGATCGTCGCGGCGCCCGCCACCCGAGCCGCCGAGACAGACGAACTGCCGGAGCGGACGGTCAGGTCGCCGCCCACCTCGCCCAGCCGCACCGTCGCGTGCCCGCTCGCGATGTCGGCACCGCCGCAGCGCCCCTCGATCGTGATGTCGGCGGTGAAGGTGACGATCTTGATCGCGGTACCGGTCGGGACCTCGACGACGACGTCCAGCCGTTCGAGGTTGCGCCGCCACGAGCCGAACAGGTCGGCGAGCCCGCCCTGACGCGGGGTGCCGATCGTCAGCGTGGGGCCCTGGAGCTCCACGGTCGTGTGCTCGAGAACAGCGCCGCCGGCCAGATCGACGCGCGCCTCGCTCAGGCCGTCCACGCAGTGCACGGTGATCGAGCCGTGGCCGAGCCGGGCCAGCAGGTTGATGCCGCCGTCGATCGGAAACGTCCTCGTGGTCATCATCCGCCCGCCCCGTCAGCCGTTGATCCAGCCGGTGACCCGGTGCGCACCGCCGCCGCCACCGCGGCGGCCGCCGTGCCCCGGCCCGCCACCGGGCCCGGACCAGCTCACCCCCCAGCCGCCCCAGCCGTGCGACAGCGCGGCGCTGGCCGCGCGGACGAGCCAGGTGTTCACCGAGACCCCCTCGCGGTTGGCCGCCGCTTCGACCTCGGACTTCAGCGCCTCGGACAGGCGCAGCGAGATGCGCGCGGTGGCGTCGCCCTCGTCGGTGCGCGGGGACGCGACGGCGTCACCCGCGGCGGAGGAGACGTCCACCCGCACCTCGTCCGCGTCGAGTCGCACGCTGACGCTCGGGGCGCCGGGGGCGTCTAGCAGGGCTGCGGTGATCTCGTCGCCGGCCGCCGAGAGGGCGGCGAGGATGGCGAGCCGCATCGCCGGCTCGGCCGCGCGGGCCAGCGCGGTGGCGACCGCCTTGGTCTGCTCGTCGCCGAGTGCCGCGGCGGCGGCGAGTTGCTCCTGCACTTGCGCGACATAGGTCTGTAGCTCCATGATGTCATCATGACATCACTGATGCCGTCACCGCAATTGCTCTTCGGTGTCAGGGTGCTGCCGGCGCGCAGCGGCACTAGCGTGAGGCGGTCCCCGGATCGCAGATCGGAGCCTGCCGTGTCGGATTCCCCCGGCTCGCGCGCCGCGCTGTCGCGCGGCGGCGCCGAGGTGCGCGCGATCGCGTGGACGCAGTTCGCGGCGCCGGATGATGTCGACTGGAGCACCGACGCCGAGGGCGGCGAGGCGCTGGCCGAGTTCGCCGGGCGGGCGTGCTACGACACGTGGGACAAGCCGAACCCGGCCACCGCCACTAACGCGGGCTATCTGCGCCACGTCCTCGAGGTCGGCCACCTCGCGGTGCTCGAGCACGCGACCGTGACGTTCTACGTGCGCGGGATCTCGCGCGCGCTGAGCCACGAGCTCGTCCGGCACCGGCACCTGAGCTTCTCGCAGCTCTCGCCCCGGCACGTCCCGACCGATGCGGACGAGATCGTCGAACCGGACGTCATCGCCGCCGACCCCGAGCTGCACGCCCGCTTCGTCGCCGCGACCGAGGCCTCGCTGGCCGCGTACCGGGAGCTGTTGGACGGGCTGGAGACGACGATCGCCGACTCGCCGTCCGCGACGCTGCGCCGCAAGCAGGCCCGGCAGGCGGCTCGCTCGGTGCTGCCGAACGCGACCGAGACCCGGCTGGTCGTCAGCGGCAACTACCGGGCGTGGCGGCACTTCGTCGCGATGCGCGCGTCCGAACACGCGGACGTCGAGCTGCGCGCCCTGGCGATCGCGATCCTGCGCGAGCTCCAGCGCGTCGCGCCGAACGCGTTCGCGGACTTCGAGATCGTGACACTGCCCGACGGCACCGAGGTGGCGTCGAGCCCGCTCGCGACCGAGAGCTAGACGAGAGCTCCTACAGCCTCGCTGAATACTTCGGTGTGTCGGTCGACGTCCGCCGCGGTCGTGGCCGGCGACATCAGTGCCATGTTGTGGAACGGCGTGAGCAGCACCCCGCGGTTGGCGAGGTAGACGTGCAGGTAGTCCTCCAGCTCGGCGTCGGCGGCCGCGGCCGACTCGCCGCCGGTGCGCGGCGCCGGATCGCAGAACCGGTACTCGACGCGCGCGCCCAGCCGACTGACCGTCCACGGCAGGCCGTGCCGGTCGACGACCTGCTGCACGGCGTCGCCGAAGCGATCCGCCAGGGCGGTCATCGGCCCCCAGGCGTCGTCGGTGAGGACGTGCTCGAGCGTCGCGCGCATCGCGGCCACCGAGACCGGGTTGCCGGCAAGGGTGCCGCCGACGCCGCCCATGTCGATCAGGTCGAGGTCGGGCATCGCCTCCAGCCGCGCCGCCAGCTCCGCCGACAGGCCGTAGGCGCCGCAGGGCACGCCGCCGCCGATCGCCTTGCCGATGGTCAGCACGTCCGGCTGCAGTGACCATGCCCTCGTGGCACCGCCCGGGCCGGCCGAGAGCGTGTGCGTCTCGTCGTTGATCAGCAGCGTGCCGGTGTCGCGGGTGAGCCGCCGGACGGTGTCGAGGAAGCCGGGCTCGGGCAGCACGATGCCGATGTTGGTCAGTGCGGGCTCCATCAGCACGCACGCGACGTCGCCGTGGCTCAGCTCGCGCTCGAGCGCGGCCGCGTCGTTGAACTCGACGACGCGCGTGGTGGTGGTCGGGTCGACCGGAGCGCCGACGTTGCCCTCGCGGATCACCTGCCGCCCCTGCTCGTCCACCTTCACGAGCACCTCGTCGACGCTGCCGTGGTAGCAGTAGGAGAAGACGAGGATCTTCGGACGTCCCGTCACCGCACGCGCCAGCCGGATCGCCCACCGGTTCGCGTCGGTCGCGGTCAGCGAGAAGCTCCACAGCGGCAGGCCGAAGCGGCGCGCCAGCTCCGCGCCGACCCACGCGGCGTCGGTCGTCGGCATCATCGTCGTCAGCCCGTCCCGCAGCCGTCGCTGCACCGCCTCGACGGTCGGCGCCGGGGCATGCCCGGCCATCGCGCCGGTGTCGCCGAGCGCGAAGTCGACGTACTCGTGCCCGTCGAGGTCGCGGACGTGCGCGCCGCGGGCGGAGTCGACGTAGAGCGGGAAGCCGCCGGCGGCCTTGTTCATCCAGGTCATCGGGACGCCGCCGAACAGGTTCGCGCGGGCCGCGCGGTACGCGTCGCGCGAGCGCGGATGGCCGTCGGCGAAGCGTTGCCGCTCGGCGGTGAGCAGGTCGGTGAGGCGGCGCCGGTCGAGCGCGGTCGCGGTCATCCCGTGATTCGACCAGATCGTTGGGGCGGGCGCGGTATTTTTGGACCATGCCGCCCGCCGCAGATGCTCGCCGACCGTTCGGGCGGCTGCTCACCGCCATGGTCACCCCGTTCGACGTCGCGGGCAGCCTCGACCTCGACGCCGCGGTCCGCCTCGCCACCTACCTCGTCGACGAGCAGCACAACGACGGGCTCGTCCTCAACGGCACGACGGGCGAGGCACCGACCACGACCGACGCCGAGAAGGCCGAACTCGTCCGCGCCGTGGTCGACGCGGTCGGCGACCGGGCGCACGTCGTCGCGGGCGTCGGCACGTTCGACACGGTGCACACGATCCATCTGGCCGACGAGGCCGCGAAGGCCGGTGCGCACGGGCTGCTGGTCGTGACGCCGTACTACTCGAAGCCGCCGCAGGCCGGTGTGCTCGCGCACTTCCGGGCCGTCGCGGACGCCACGGACCTGCCGGTGCTGGTCTACGACATTCCGGGGCGGACGTCCACGCCGATCGCGACCGAGACGATGCTGGCGCTGGCCGAGCATGACCGGATCGTCGGTGTGAAGGACGCCAAGGGCGACTTCACGGCATCAGCGCGCGTGCTGGCCGAGACCGAGCTCGCCTACTACAGCGGCAACGACGGCGACACGCTGCCGCTGCTGTCGATCGGGGCGGTTGGCGTGGTCGGCACGTCCACCCACTTCAGCGGCGCCGGCACGAAGGCGTTGATCGCGGCGTTCGAGCGTGGCGACATCGCCGAGGCGCTGCGGCTGCACCGGCAGCTGCTGCCGATCTACACCGGGATCTTCCGCACGCAGGGGACGATCCTGGTCAAGGCGGGCCTGCGGCTGCGCGGGCTGGACGTCGGGCCGGTGCGGCTGCCGCTGGTCGACGCGACCGAGCACGAGCTCAGCCACCTGCGCGAGGACCTCGCCGCTGCCGGGCTCTGACCCGCTCGGCTCGTCCAGTGGTCACTTTCGCGTCCAGTGGTCAGTTCTAGGTGACCATTCGATGCGTAAGTGACCACTCGTGGACGGTCGCGCCTCCCGGGTAACGCTCGACCTCAGCGTTAGGGTTCTCGGGTGGCGACCAGCACCCGCACCCGACCTCCCGCGCGCTCCACCCGCGGCCGTCCGCCGGCGAAGCGGAACCCGGCCGCGGTCGTGCTGACCGCGCTCGGCCGCGCCCTCGCCGCCCTCTGGCGCGCGCTTGCGTCGCTGGCCGGTTCCTCGGCCCGCGCCGTCGCGAGCAACGCCGCCACGGCCCGCGAGATCGATCCCGAACACCGCCGCGACGGTGCCGCGCTGGCCGTCCTGGTCCTCGGCGTGGTCTCGGCGGTCGCCGTCTGGGCCCACGCCGCCGGGCCGATCGGGCGCGGCATCGACACCGCGTGCCGCGCGCTCGTCGGCAACGGCGCGCTGCTGATCCCGGTGCTGCTTCTCGTCGGTGGCGCGCACATGCTGCGCCAGGTGGCCGAGCCGCACTCCCGCGGGCGGTTGATCGTCGGCTCGCTCGCGCTGGCCGTCGCCGTGCTCGGGCTGCTGGACCTCTGGGGACGCTCG
>Ga0164242_10004769_pt1 | contig 15190 bp, 15 predicted proteins | sample OricomgcompostMG_FD_108783 | JGI IMG/M metagenome (GOLD analysis project Ga0164242, IMG submission 108783) | Miracle-Growth compost microbial communities from Emeryville, California, USA - Original compost - Miracle growth compost (MG) ... | reverse complement strand
CGGCGAGCACCGCGACGTACCCCACGAGCACGAGCAGCCCCGCCCACCACTCGAGCAGCGGAGCCGACGAGTCGACCTGGCTGTAGAAGCTGCCGCCCGTCAGCGCGTCCGCGGCCGCGCCGGGCAGGTACGCGACGACGTCGCCACCCCACGACGTCGCCCCGAGCGCGAGCCGTGCGACCGGCTCGACGAACTGCGTCCACGCGAGCACCACCACGACGACGGCGACCTGGTTCGTCAGGACCGTGCCGACGCCCACGCCGACGAGGGCCCACAGCGCCATCGCGAGCACCGCGAGCCCGACGACCCGCCACGTCCCGGGCTCGCCGAGCAGCGTCGGGTGACCGGTCGCCGCGAGCACCGCGGCACCCGCGCCGGTCGAGACCGCCGTGCCGACCACGCCGAACACCAGCCCGACGCCGAGGCCCGCGACGAGCTTGCCCACCAGGAACACGGTGCGGCGCGGCTCGGCGAGCAGCGTCGGCGTGATCGTGCGGTGGCGGAACTCCGACGCCATCGCGAGCGCGCCGATCACCAGCGGGAACACGTAGCCGATCGAGCTGCCCACCGTGTAGACCGAGCGGGCCGCCTCGAACGGCGTCATGGTCACGGAGCTCGAGCCGTCGGCGGCGGCGGGCCGCGTCACGGTCCACGCGAGCACCGCCGCGATGAAGGCGAGGTACGCGACCATCGCGGCGAGCAGGATCCACCACAGCCGCGTCGTGACGACCTTGCGGTACTCGGTGACGAAGGCGGCGCGCATCAGCGGCTCGCCTCCGGTGCGTCCGGACCGTGCCCGACGGCCTGGGCGGGGGTCGCGGGGACGCCGGCGCCATCCTCGCCCGTCAGGCCGAGGAAGACGTCCTCCAGCCCGACGTCGCGCGTCGCGAGCTGGTGCAGCTCGAGGCCCGCGGCGTGCGCGGCGGCGCCGACCGCGGCCGCGGCGACGTCGAGCACCTCGGCCTCCCCGCCGTGCTGGGGCCCGGCGAGCGTCCAGCCGGCGCGCGTGACGAGCGCGGCCAGCCCGGCCGCATCGGGCGAGGCGACGAGCACGCGCGCCCGCGCCAGGCCCGCCAGGTCGCGCAGCGACGAGGCGTGCACCAGCCGCCCGCGCGCGATGATCACGACGTCGTCGACGGTCTGCTCGACCTCGGACAGCACGTGGCTCGACACGAGCACCGTGCGGCCCTCGGCGGCCAGCGCGCGCAGGAAGACGCGCAGCCAGCGGATGCCCTCGGGGTCGAGCCCGTTCGCCGGCTCGTCGAGCAGCAGGACGGGCGGGTCGCCGAGCAGCGTCGTCGCGAGCGCGAGCCGCTGGCGCATGCCGAGCGAGTAGCCGCCGACGCGACGGTCGCCGACGTCCGCGAGCCCGACGAGGGCGAGGACCTCGCGGGCGCGCGCGTCGGGGACGCCGACCTGCGGTGCGTAGACGCGCAGGTGGTCCAGGCCGGTGCGGCCCGGGTGGAAGCTCGCCGACTCGAGCGCGGCGCCGACCACGCGACCGGGCCGCGCCAGCTCGCCGTAGCGCCGGCCGCCGATCGTCGCGGTGCCGGTGCTCGGCCGGACGAGCCCGAGCAGCATCCGCAGCGTCGTCGTCTTGCCGGCGCCGTTCGGTCCGAGGAAGCCCGTGACGCGCCCGGCGCGCACGGTGAACGACAGGTCGTCGACCGCGCGCACCGCGCCGAAGGACTTGGACAGGTGGCTGACCTCGACGTCGGTCATGCGGCACGGGCCGGGTCGGCGGGCAGCGTGACGCGCATCGTGGTCCCCTCCTCGGAGTCGGCGACCTCGATCCGGCCGCCGTGCAGGTCGACCGCCCAGCGGACGATCGCGAGCCCCAGACCGGTGCCGCCGGTCGACCCGCCACCCGTGAGGGCGGGCGTGTTGCCGCGCACGAACCGCTCGAACACGTGCGCGCGCTGCTCGGGCGCGATGCCGGGCCCGTGGTCCACCACGTCGATCCGGACGTCGGCGCCGACGCGGCTCGCCTCGAGCCGCACCTCGTCGTCCTCGGGGGAGTGCCGCACGGCGTTGTGCAGGAGGTTCGCGACGACCTGGTGCAGTCGTTCGGGGTCCGCGGGGACGGTCAGGTCGGGCGGCTCCACGAGCACCGGGAACCGCAGGTGCTTGTCGGCGCCCACGAGCGCCGCGCCCTCCGCGGCCTCGGCCAGGAAGTCCGCGAGACGCACGTCCGTGATGCTGAGCGGCACGTCGCCGGCCTCGAGCCGGGACAGGTCGAGCAGGTACGTGACGAGCCGGCCGAGGCGCTCGGTCTGCGACAGCATCGCGTTCATCGTCGACGGGTCGGGCGCGCTCACGCCGTCGACGATGTTCTCGAGCTGCGCCTGCAGCGCGGTGATCGGGGTGCGCAGCTCGTGGGACACGTTCGCCACGAGCTCGCGCCGGAACGTGTCCGCCTGCTCGAGGTCGTCGGACATCGTGTTGAACGCGACCGCGAGCTGGCCGACCTCGTCGCGGCTGGTGGCGCGCACGCGCTGCGAGTAGTCGCCGGCCGCCATGCGCCGCGCGGCCTGCGTCATCTCGCGCAGCGGCGACGTCATGCCGCGCGCCAGCACCTGCGTGACGACGAGCGACACGACGATCGCGAGCGGCAGCGTGCGCGTCGGGCCCAGGTGGTTGTAGAGGCCGATCCACGTGATGAACGCGGCGAGCGTCACGGTCGCGGCGACGAGGACGCCGAGCTTGACCTTGATCGACCGCAGGCGGTCGAGCGGCCGCACGTCCGGCAGCCACGACGAGCGCGCACCCTCGCCGCGGACGTGGCGCGGACCGCTCACGCCGGTGCGGGCCCGCCGCCCGCCGGTGCGTCGCCCGCGTCCGCGGGCTCGAACGCGTAGCCGACGCCGTGCACGGTGCGGATGAGGTCGGGGCCGAGCTTGCGGCGCAGCGCCTTGATGTGCGAGTCGACGGTGCGGGTGCCGCTCGCGTCGACCCAGTCCCAGACCTCGGCGAGCAGCTTCTCGCGCGTCAGGACCGTCTTCGGGCTCGACGCGAGCTCGACCAGCAGGTCGAACTCCGTCGGCGTCAGGTGGACCTCGCTGCCGTCGCGCGTCACGCGGCGCTGCGCGCGGTCGATGACGACGTCGCCCAGCTCGATCGGCGGCACGGGCTGCTCGGCCGCGGCGATCTCCGCGGCGCGCGCCGCGCGCTCGGTGCGGCGCAGCAGCGCCTTCGTGCGGGCGACGAGCTCGCGCATGCTGAACGGCTTCGTCATGTAGTCGTCGGCGCCGACGCCGAGGCCGATGAGCATGTCGGTCTCGTCGTCGCGGGCCGTGAGCATGAGCACCGGGACCGGGCGCTCGGCCTGGATGCGCCGGCACACCTCGAGGCCGTCGATGCCGGGGAGCATGACGTCGAGCACGACGACGTCGGGCTGCAGCCGGGACGCGAGCGCGACGCCGGACGGGCCGTCGTGCGCCGCCTGCACGCGCCAGCCCTCCGCGGACAGCCGATGGACGATGGCCTGCGCGATCGCGGGCTCGTCCTCGACGACGAGCACCGTCGTGGCCGACGGACCGCGCGGCGTGGGCGTCTGTGCCGAGTTCGCCATGGACCCAGCGTGGCACAGCGCGCGCCGGATCGAGCGGCGGCGCGTGGCGCGACCTGCACGAAGACCGGGCCGCGGCGCCCGCGGCCGACGCCGCGCGGGCGTCCCGGACGGGCCCCGGCCCAGGGGCCGCCCGTAGGATGGCGCCACCATGCTGACCGAGTGGCTCCTCGTCGCGCTCGGCGTGCTGCTCACGTTCGGCACGGCGGTGTTCGTCGCGAGCGAGTTCTCGCTCGTCACGCTGGACCCGGGCGTGGTGGCGCGCCAGACGGCGCCCGACGACCGCCGCGGGCAGTCCGTGGTCGCGGCGCTGCGCCGCCTGTCGACCGAGCTGTCCGGCGCGCAGGTCGGCATCACGCTGACGACGATCCTGCTCGGCTACACGACGCAGCCGGCCGTCACGCGCCTGCTCCGCGGTACCGGCGGCGGCGGGACGACCGCGGCGGTGGTCGCGGCCGTGGTCGCGCTCGTGCTCGTCAACGGGTTCTCGATGGTCGTCGGCGAGCTGATCCCCAAGAACTTCGCGCTCGCCGTGCCCCTGGCCACCGCGCGCGCGGTCGCGCCGCTGCAGCGCGGGTTCACCTCGGCCCTGCGGCCCGTCATCGGCGTCCTCAACGGCAGCGCGAACGCGCTGCTGCGGCGGGTCGGCGTGGAGCCGCGCGAGGAGCTGTCGGGGGCGCGCTCGCCGCAGGAGCTCGCGGCGCTCGTGCGTCGCTCGGCCGAGGTCGGCACGCTCGACGAGTCGACGGCGACGCTGCTCACGAACTCCATCGACTTCGGCGAGCTCACGGCGGTCGACGTCATGACGGACCGGCAGCGGATGGTCGTCGTGCGGCGGGACGACTCGGCGGCCGACGTCGTCGCCCTCGCGCGGCGCACGGGCCACTCGCGGTTCCCGGTGATCGGCGCGTCCAGCGACGAGATCGACGGGCTCGTGCACCTGCGCCAGGCCGTCGCGGTGCCCTACGAGCGGCGCGGCGACGTGCCCGCGGCCGCGCTCATGGTCGAGGCGCCGCGCGTGCCCGAGACGGTGCACCTCGGCCCGCTGCTCGTCGAGCTGCGCGCGCAGGGGCTGCAGATGGCGGTCGTCGTCGACGAGTACGGCGGCACGTCGGGCGTCGTCACGCTCGAGGACGTCGTCGAGGAGCTCGTCGGCGAGGTGGCGGACGAGCACGACCGGCGGCGCTCGTCGGTCGCGCGGACCGACGACGGGTCGTGGCTGCTGCCGGGCGTGCTGCGGCCGGACGAGCTCGCGGAGGTGACGGGCCTGCGGGTCCCGGACGACGGGCCGTACGAGACGCTCGGCGGCCTGCTCATGGCCCGGCTCGGCCGCATCCCGGTGCAGGGCGACGAGATCGACGAGGACGGCGTGCGGATCGCCGTCGACCGCATGGCGGGGCGGCGGGTCGAGCGGGTGCGCGTGCGCGCGGGGGACGGGCGGGCCGATGCCTAGCGCGCTCGCCCTCGTCCTCGGCGTCCTGCTGCTCGCGGGCAACGCCTTCTTCGTCGCGTCCGAGTTCGCCGTGATCTCCGCGCGGCGCAGCTCGATGGAGCCGCTCGCGGCGGCCGGCAACCGCAGCGCGCGCACGGTGCTGTGGGCGATGGAGCACGTCTCCCTGATGCTCGCGTGCGCGCAGCTCGGCGTGACCATCTGCTCGACCAGCCTCGGCGTGGTCGCCGAGCCCGCCGTGGCGCACCTGATCGAGGCGCCGCTCGAGGCGCTCGGCGTCGGCCCGTCGTGGACGCACCCGATCGCGTTCGTCGTCGCGCTCGCGCTCGTCGTGTACCTGCACGTGGTGCTCGGCGAGATGGTGCCGAAGAACCTCGCGGTGGCCGGTCCCGACCGGGCCGTGCTCGTGTTCGGCCCGCCGCTCGTCTGGCTCGCGCGGGTGCTGCGGCCCGTGATCGCCGCGCTGAACTGGCTGGCCAACCACGCGGTTCGGCTGCTGCGGGTCGAGCCGCGCGACGAGGTGGCCTCGGCCTTCACGGCCGAGGAGGTGCAGTCGATCGTCGAGCGCTCGCAGGCCGAGGGGTTGCTCGAGGACTCGCAGGGCCTGCTGACGGGCGCGATCGAGTTCTCCGACCGGACGGCGCAGGACGTCATGGTCGTGCCCGACCGGCTGGTGGCGCTGACGGCGGCGAGCACGCCCGCGGAGGTCGAGCGGCTCGTGGCGCGGACCGGGTTCAGCCGTTTCCCGGTGCTCGACGGGGACGGGCTGCCCGTCGGCTACCTGCACCTCAAGGACGTGCTCTACGCCGACGGGACGAGCCGCGACCTGCCCGTCCCGGCGTGGCGCGTGCGCACGTTCGCGGTCGTCGCGCCCGGTGACGAGGTCGAGGACGTGCTCGCCGCCATGCAGCTCACGGGCGCCCACCTGGCGCGGGTCGAGGCGGACGGCGCGACGGTCGGGATCGTGTTCCTCGAGGACATCCTCGAGGAGCTCGTCGGCGAGGTCCGCGACGCCATGCAGCGCGACCAGCAGCCCTGAGATCGGCGTTCACCCGGCGTTCACCGGCGTGTCGCATCGGCGTGTCGCAGGATGAGACCGATTCGTCCGACTGGACACCCGTCCAGGGGCTTGGACGAGGGTCGGACGTGCCGTTATGGTTTCGTGACCGCTGCTCCGGCGGGCCCTCTCGAAGACGGGCTCTCGCCGCGCGCCTGCGGTCCAACGACGACGTGGCGGCGGGAGGTGCGGTGGCGGACGAGCAGGTCGCGCGAGCGGGATCGTTCCCGACGCGGCGCAGCCTCCGGGAGGCCGAGCGCCGCGCCGCCGCCGTCGCCGCCGAGCAGACCGCCGCACCCGCGCCGGCGACGACCGTCGCGGACGGGCCGCTCGGGCGCGTCGGGTTCGCTGCGGCCGAGTCGCCGGTCGCGCGCCCCGCGCGGAGCGTCGGGCAGGCGCCGTTCGCACCGGCGGCGGCCGCGCCTGCGCCCCGCGCCGTGATGGCGGGGCCCGTGCCGACGACGCCGATCGCTGCGCCGGCACGGCCCGCTCCCGTGGCGTCGCCCGCCGCGGCCCCGGCGAGGCCGACGTGGGTGCCGTCCGTCGCCTCGTCCACGCCGGCCGTCGCGACCGCGACGGCGCCGGCCCCGGCCGTCGCAGCCCCGGTGGCGCCGGCCCCGGGCGCCGCGGCCGCTGCCGCGCCGGTCCAAGTCACGCCGAACCCGGTCGCGCCGGTCCTGGCCGCGCCGAACCCGGCCGGGCCGGTCCTGGCCGCCCCGAATGCGGCCGCGCCGGTCCTGGTCGCGCCGACGCCGGTCGCGCCGACCGAAGCCGTGCCGCTGGCGGCTGCCGCGACCGCCGCTGCTCCTCAGCCGCGCGCCGTCGCGGCCGCGTCGTCCGCGCGGGCTGCCGAAGCTGCCGAGGCGGGGACCGCGCACACGCCCCGCGAGGCGCTGCGGCCCCGTGCGAGCGCTCCCGCCACGTCCCCTGCCGTCACCACCCCCGCCGCCGCGACCCGGCCCGCGGCGGCGCGCCGGCGCCGGCCGACGCGCGCCGTCGCGAAGTTCGGCGTGCTCGGCTCGCTCGCCTCCGTGACCGTCGTCGTCCCCCTCGCGCAGGGCCTCGTGCACAGCGCGGCGGCGCAGGACGGGCCGGCGATCGCCGGCGGCGCGCTCCCGAGCACCGTCACCGCGCTCACCGGCAGCGTCCTGGGCGCCGAGCCGCCCGCGTCGCTCGTCGTCCCGGCGGGGACGGTCGCGGTGCGTGACACGACGACCGTCAGCCGCGACCTGACGCGCACGACGCTCGCCAACTGCACCGGCCTCGTGCCGGACGCGAAGACGGCGACCAACGGCCACGTGCCCGAGCGCGACCTGTGCACCCTCTGGGACGGCCACACCAAGGTCCGCGCCGACGCCGCCGTGGCGCTCGCGCAGCTCAACGACGCGTACGTCGCCCGGTTCGGGCGGAACCTGTGCCTCGCGTCCGGCTACCGGAGCCTCGCCGCGCAGTACGCGGTCAAGGCCACGCGCGGCTACCTCGCGGCGAACCCGGGGACCAGCAACCACGGCTGGGGCCTCGCGATCGACCTGTGCAGCGGCGACACGCACGGCGCCCCGTGGACGTGGATCAACGAGAACGCGCCCGTCTACGGCTGGAAGCACCCGCTGTGGGCGCTGCCCAGCGGCGTCGGCCCGCACGAGCCGTGGCACTGGGAGTACGCGGCCGGCGTCGAGGCCGACGGCGAGAACCCCGGCTACTGACGCCGTCCGTGGCCGCGGATCGCGCGGCGGCCCCCGCCGGCCCGGCCGGGCTCACTCGAGCCGCAGGCCCCAGCGTGCCTCGTGCGCGGCGCCCGGCTCCAGCCGGACCAGCAGGTCGCCCGTGCGGAACGCGTCGGCGACGCACGTCATCGGCTCCGCGGCCACCGCGCTGCGCCGGATCGCGTCGACGTGGTCGCCCGTGCACACCTGCCACGCGTGGAACGCGTCACCGGCCCACATCGCGACCGTCGCGCCGTCGGGGGCGGCGAGGCGGATCCACGACAGCCCCGCCTCGTCGCGGCGCAGCCCGACCCACGCGTCGTCGAGGTCGCGGCCGCGCAGCTTCTGCTCCTCGACCAGGTCGTAGACGCCCGCGACGGGCTCGACACCCGTCGGCAGGAGCCGGTCGTCGACCGTCACGTGCTGGTCCGCGTCGACCCGCAGCGTGCAGTCGTCGACGTCGGCGCCGCCCGTCGAGAGCCACGGGTGGAAGCCGAGCCCGTACGGCGCGGTCGCGGTGCCGGGGTTCGTCGCGCGCGTCGTGACCTCGAGCCCGGCGTCAGTCAGCGCGTACGTCGTCGAGACGCGCACGGGCCACGGGTAGCCGGTGCTCGGGACGATCGTGTGCTCGAGCGTCACGTGGTCGGCGCCGGCCGACGTCGCGTCGAACGAGACGAACGCCAGGAGGCCGTGCAGGGCCGTGCCGCGCACGTGCTCGCTGACGGGCACCTCGTAGCGCGTGCCGTCGAACGTGTACTCGCCGTCGCGGAGGCGGTTCGGCCACGGCGCGAGCAGCTTGCCGGCGAACGCGGGCGCCATGACGTCCGCCTCGTGGCTGACGACGACGTCGCGGTCGCCCACCCGGTAGGCCCGCAGGCTCGCGCCGACGGACGACACGATCGCGGTCTGGTCTGCGCGGGTCAGGACGTGCTGGGTGCCGGAGACAAGGCTCGTCGAGTTCGTCACGGGCACACGCTAGTGGCGGAGCGGTCGGCCCGCGCCGTCCTGACTGTGGACAGGCGGCTGCGTGGACCACCCGGCATCGTCTACAGTCCGCGTGCAATCGGACATGACAGACATGACGGGCGCGCTGACGGTGCCGGCGAGGGGGCAGGGTTGGACGGCGTCGCCATCCTCGAGGGCGAGGTGCGGGAGCTCATCCGGCGCCGCGGTGTCGACCCGGTCCGCGACCGCGCCGGTGTCGCGGCCCTCGTGTCGGACGCGCTCGCCGACTACGACGAGCGGTCGGTCGCAGGCGCCGTCCCGCCGCTGCCCGACCCGTCCGCCGCGCACAAGGCCGTGGTCGACGCGGTCGCCGGGCTCGGGCCCCTGCAGCGCTACCTCGACGACCCCGAGGTCGAGGAGATCTGGATCAACGAGCCGTCGCGGGTGTTCGTGTCGCGGCGCGGCGAGTCCGAGCTCACCACGACGATGCTCACGTCGGGCCAGGTGCGCGACCTCGTCGAGCAGATGCTCAAGAGCTCGGGTCGGCGGCTCGACCTGAGCAGCCCGTTCGTCGACGCGTCGCTGCCGGGCGGCGAGCGGCTCCACGTGGCGATCCCCGACGTGACGCGGCGCGACTGGGCCGTCAACATCCGCAAGTACGTGGTGCGTGCCCACCACCTCGACGAGCTCGTCGCGCTGGGGTCGATGACGCCGCACGCCGCGGCGTTCCTCCAGGCGTCCGTGCGCGCCGGGCTCAACGTGCTGGTGTCGGGCGGCACCCAGGCGGGCAAGACCACGGCCCTCAACGCGCTCGCCGGCGCGATCCCGGCGCGCGAGCGCGTCGTGTCGTGCGAGGAGGTGCTCGAGCTCCGGCTCGCGGCACGCGACTGGGTCGCGCTGCAGTGCCGGCAGGCGAGCCTCGAGGGCACGGGCGAGATCCCGCTGCGGCGGCTCGTCAAGGAGGCGCTGCGGATGCGGCCGGGGCGGCTGATCGTCGGCGAGGTCCGCGAGGCGGAGGCGCTCGACCTGCTGATCGCGCTGAACGCGGGCATCCCGGCGATGGCCACGATCCACGCCAGCTCGGCGCGCGAGGCGCTCGTCAAGCTCTGCACGCTGCCGCTCCTGGCCGGGCCGAACATCTCGGACCGGTTCGTCGTGCCGACCGTGGCCTCCGCGGTCGACCTCGTCGTTCACGTGGAGCTCGACGCGGCGGGTCGGCGGCGCACGCGCGAGATCGTCGCCGTCCCGGGCCGGGTCGAGCAGGGCGTCGTCGAGACCACGGACGTGTTCGCCACGCGCGAGGGCCGGCTCGTGCGCGCCGACGGCTTCCCGCCCCACGCCGACCGCTACGCACGGTCGGGCACCGACGTCGTCGCGCTCCTGCGCGGGCGGGAGTGAGCGTGGGCGTCGTCGTGGGGCTGCTGCTGGGTGCGGGCGTGGCCTGCGTGTGGTGGGCGTGCTGGGCTCCGCTGCCGGACGCCGGTGCGCGTCGGGCGCGGCGGCGCTCGCGCGTCGAGGACCTGCTGGTGCGAGCCGGCGTCGAGGGCGTGACGCCCGGCGGGCTGGCCGGCGCGAGCGCGGCGCTCGGCGTCGCGGTGCTCGTGGTCGCCACCGCCGTGACGCGGGCGCCCGCGATCGCGCTCGCGTTCGCGCTGTTCGCGGCGGCCGCGCCGGCCACGTACCTGCGGGGTCGCGCGCGTCGCCGTCAGGCCCGGCTGCGTGGCCTGTGGCCCGAGGTGGTCGACCACCTCTCGTCGGGCGTCCGGGCCGGGCTCGCGCTGCCCGAGGCGGTGGCCCAGCTCGGGGAGCGCGGGCCCGTCGAGCTGCGCCCCGCGTTCGTCGCGTTCGCGCAGGACTACCGGGCGACGGGCCGGTTCGCGCAGTGCCTGGACGCGCTCGCGGCGCGGCTCGCCGACCCGGTCGCGGACCGGATCGTCGAGGCGCTGCGGCTGACGCGCGACGTCGGCGGCACCGACCTCGGGCGGATGCTGCGGACGCTGTCGTCGTTCCTGAGGGACGACCTGCGCGCCCGCAGCGAGCTCGAGGCGCGCCAGAGCTGGACGATCTACGCCGCGCGGCTCGCCGTCGCGGCGCCCTGGGTCGTGCTGGCGCTGCTGTCGACCCGGCCGCAGGCCGCCGCCGCGTACCGGACCGCCGCGGGCGTGCTGGTGCTCGTCGCGGGCGGCGTGTGCACCGTGGTCGCGTACTCGCTCATGCTCCGCATCGGGCGCCTGCCCGATGACCCGCGGGTGCTGCGGTGAGCCCCGGCGTGCAGGGAGCGCTCGTCGGGCTGCTCGGCAGCGTCGGCGTGCTCGTCGTCGTCGCCCGGCTGCGTGCGCGACGCATCCGGCTCGACGACAGGCTCGCGCCGTACCTGCGCCCGAGCCGGACCGAGTCGGCGCTCATCGCCGACCGCCCGGTGCGCGCACCGCTCTCGGCGCTCGAACGGATCGCCGCGCCGCTGCTGGCCGACGCGCAGCGGCTCGTCGCGCGGCTCGGCTCGCCGACGGCCGAGCTGCAGCGCCGGCTCGAGCGCGCCGGGCGCGCCGAGACCGTCGAGGAGTTCCGCGCCGGGCAGGTCGTGTGGGGTGCGCTCGGCACGGCCGCGACGCTCGCGCTGGCCGTCGCGGTGGCCGCGTCCCGGCCGGTGTCCGTGCCGGCTCTCGTCGTCCTGGTCGCGGTGGGCGCCGTCGTCGGCGTCCTCGCGCGCGACTGGACGCTGACGCGGGACGTGCGCCGGCGCGAGCAGAGGATCGTCGCGGAGCTGCCCACGGTCGCCGAGCTGCTCGCGCTCGCGGTCGCCGCGGGCGAAGGTCCGCTCGGCGCACTGGAGCGCGTCGTGGCGACGGCGCGCGGCGCGCTCGCGGCCGAGCTCGGCCGGACGCTCGCCGACGTGCGGTCGGGCACGTCGCTCGTCGTCGCCCTCGACGCCCTGGCGTCGCGCACCGGAGTCCCGCCGCTCGCGCGCTTCGCCGAGGGCGTGGCCGTCGCGGTCGAGCGCGGGACGCCGCTCGCCGACGTGCTGCGGGCCCAGGCGCAGGACGTCCGGGAGCACGGGCGGCGCGAGCTCATGGAGTCGGGTGGGCGCAAGGAGATCGGGATGATGGTGCCGGTGGTGTTCCTGGTCCTCCCGGTGACCGTCGTGTTCGCGGTCTTCCCGAGCCTGCTCGTGATGCGGATCGGTCTGTGACGAGGAGAGGGAAACGATGACGCACGAGCACCACGACGGTGACGCGGCTCCGGGCGGGGGAGCGGACTCCGGCCCGCGCCGGGCGAAGCGCCCGCACCGGACCGGTCTGACCGGGCGGGCGGCGGACCGGACGGGTTCGAAGGGTCGGACCGGGTGGGCCGGCCGGACGGGTCGGGCCGGTCGGGCCGGCTGGTCAGGGTGGCGCGACGACGCCGCGGCGCGGGTCGTCGGCCGGCTCCTGCACGCCGGCGACGACCGGGGCGACGTGCCGGGCTGGGTCCTCGTCACGCTCATGACGGCGGGCCTGGTCACCGCGCTCTGGCTCGTCGCCGAACCCGCGCTCAAGGACGTGTTCAACTCCGCGATCACGGGGGTCACCCACCGGTGACACGTGGCCGCGACCGTGGTTCGGCGGTCGTCGACTTCGTGCTCGTCGGTGGGCTGCTCGTGCTGCTCTTCGTCGCGGTGCTCCAGCTGGCGCTCGCGCTGCACGTGCGCAACGTGCTGATCGACTCCGCTGCGCAGGGCGCGCGGTACGGCGCGCTGGCGGGGCACGACGCGCAGGACGGTGCGGCGCGTACCCGCGAGCTCGTCACCGCCGAGCTGAGCTCGTCGTACGCCGACCACGTGAGCGTCGACCGGGTGGAGGTCGGCGGGCTCGCGCTCGTGGACGTGCGCGTCGCCGCGCCGCTCCCGCTCGTCGGGCTGCTGGGGCCGGCCGGGCATCTGGTGGTGCACGGCCACGCCCCGGTGGAGCGGCCATGACCCGCGCGGTCCGCGGGCGGCCGGTGCGCCTCGGCGCCGCGCTCCACCGGCCGCCGGCCCGCGCTGGCGAGGGCGTCGTCACCCGGCCCGCCGGCGAGGCCGGGAACGCGCAGGTCGAGTTCCTCGCCGTCGCGCTCGTGCTGCTGGTCCCGTTGGTGTACCTGGTGCTCGTGATCGGGCGGGTGGAGGCCGCGTCGTTCGCCGTGGAGGGGGCGGCCCGCGAGGCGGCTCGTGTGGCAGCGGGGGCCGACACACCTGCGGACGCCCAGCGGCGCGCGATCGCCGTCGTCGGGATCGCCCTGCGCGACCAGGGGTTCGACGACGACCCCGCGGACGCGCTGCGGCTCACGTGCTCGTCCACGCCGTGCCTCGCCCCCGGAAGCACGGTCGACGCGCGCGTGGAGGTCGACGTCGAGCTGCCGTTCGTGCCCTCGTTCGTGCGGAGCGTCGTCCCTCTCGAGATCCCCGTCACGGCGGAGCGCGTGGCGGCCGTGGACGCGTACCGAGGCGCCTCGTGAGCCGCCTGCGCGCCGCGGCGGGCCGGCGCGGGGGCGACGAGGGGCAGGTGACGATCCTCGCCATCGGCTTCACCGCGGTCGCGATCGTGCTCGTGCTCGTCGTCGCGGCGGCGGCGAAGGTGCACCTCGAGCGGAGCCGCCTGCTCGCGCTGACGGACCTCGTGGCCCTCGACGCGTCCGACGCGGTGAGCCAGCCGTCGTACTTCGCGGCGCAGGGCCGCGGCGACGGCGTGCCGCTCACCGACGCGCGCGTCCGGGCGTCGGTGGAGCTGTACCTGCGCGCGCACCCCGACGCGACGCGCGGGCTCGGCGACGTCGTCGTGCTGGCGGCCGACACCCCGGACGGCCACTCGGCGCACGTGCGCCTGGGCGCGGTGGCGCACCCCGGCGGGGCGGGTGGCGTGCTCACGGCGTGGAGCGGCGGCGTCCACCTCGAGGCGGACGCGGTCGCGCGCGCGTCCTGACGGGTCCGTCGGCCCGGGGGCGGCCGCGCCCGACCGGGTAGCCTGGACGGTCGTGGCCACCACCGACTTCCCCGCCGAGATCCGCGACCTCCGCACGACGCTCGAGTCCATCCAGGCGGTGAGCGACCCGACCGTGCTCCAGGCCAAGATCGCGGAGCTGTCGGAGCAGGCGAGCGCGCCGGACCTGTGGGACGACCCCGAGAAGGCGCAGAAGGTCACGAGCGCGCTCTCGGCGACGCAGGCCGAGCTGGACCGCGTCAGGAAGCTGGGCGGCCGCATCGACGACCTCGAGACGCTCGTCGAGCTCGGCACGGAGATGGGCGACGAGGAGAGCCTCGTCGAGGCGGAGGGCGAGCTCGCCGGCATCCGCAAGGACCTCGGCGAGCTCGAGGTCCGCACGCTGCTCAACGGCGAGTACGACCAGCGCGAGGCCGTCGTGACGATCCGCTCGGGTGCGGGCGGCGTCGACGCCGCCGACTTCGCCGAGATGCTGCTGCGCATGTACCTGCGCTGGGCGGAGCGCCACGGCTACCCGACGACCGTCCTCGACACGAGCTACGCCGAGGAGGCCGGCCTGAAGTCCGCGACGTTCGAGGTCAAGGTGCCGTACGCGTTCGGCCACCTGTCCGTGGAGGCCGGCACGCACCGGCTCGTGCGGATCTCGCCGTTCGACAACCAGGGCCGCCGGCAGACGTCGTTCGCGGCGGTCGAGGTCATCCCGCTCATCGAGCAGACCGACTCGATCGAGATCCCCGAGTCGGAGATCAAGGTCGACGTGTTCCGCTCGTCCGGCCCCGGTGGGCAGTCCGTCAACACGACGGACTCCGCGGTGCGCATGACGCACCTCCCGACCGGCATCGTCGTCTCGATGCAGAACGAGAAGTCGCAGATCCAGAACCGCGCCGCCGCGCTGCGCGTCCTGCAGTCCCGCCTGCTCCTGGTGCGCAAGGCCGAGGAGGACGCGAAGAAGAAGGCGCTCGCCGGCGACATCAAGGCGAGCTGGGGCGACCAGATGCGCTCCTACGTGCTGCAGCCGTACCAGATGGTCAAGGACCTGCGCACCGAGCACGAGGTCGGGAACCCCGCGGCGGTGTTCGACGGCGACATCGACGACTTCATCGAGGCCGGCATCCGCTGGCGTCGTGGGCAGGAGCTCGCCGCGTCCTGACGGCGGTCCCGGCCCGGTTCTTGAGCGGATCGGCCGGGTCGGCGTCGGAAGCGCTCAAGAACGGCGCGGTGGTCTGTCGGGCGCGGCGCGGCGCGGTCGGCGGTCGCGCGCGGTTCTTGAGCGGATCGGCCGGGATGAGGTCGAGAACGCTCAAGAACCGCGCCGCTGGCCGAGAGCCGCGCGGGTTGGCTCGCGGAGGGCCCCGCGCCTGCCCGCGTCAGGCCGTCTGGCTCTCCGTGCGGGTCGTCGCCGCGCGGCCGCACTCGAGGCGCGCGATCGGCACGCGGAACGGCGAGCACGAGACGTAGTCGAGCCCGGCCGCGTCGAAGAAGTGGATCGAGTCCGGGTCGCCGCCGTGCTCG
>Ga0164242_10004768_pt1 | contig 15196 bp, 12 predicted proteins | sample OricomgcompostMG_FD_108783 | JGI IMG/M metagenome (GOLD analysis project Ga0164242, IMG submission 108783) | Miracle-Growth compost microbial communities from Emeryville, California, USA - Original compost - Miracle growth compost (MG) ... | reverse complement strand
CCAGGGTCCGGGTCCAGGCATCCCGAGCGGCACCCTCGTTATAGGCATGGGCGTTCGTGTCGTTGAAGAATGCGTGGCCCGCGCCCGGGTACACCTTCGAGGTGAAGTCCACGCCCGCCTCCCGCATGCCCTCGGCGACGCTCGGCAGCGAACCCATCAGCCGCTCGTCCTGCTCGCCGTAGAAGGCGAGGATCGGCGCCGTGATGTTCGCGAGCTCGGCGGTCTCGGGCGGTTGACCGTAGAACGGCACGGCCGCGCGCACGCGTGCGTCGGCCGACGCGAGCGCGAACGCGTAGCTGCCGCCGAAGCAGAACCCCGTGACCGCGATGCGGCCATCCACGTCGGGCTGTTCCTCGAGGAAGTCGACGCTGCGCCGTAGCGCGCCGACGGCCCAGGCCCCGAATTCGGGTGCGTTCCGGGCAGCGAAGGCCTCACGCAGTCGTGGTTGTCCCTCGGAGCGCACGCGCTCGTCCGGACTGAACATGATCGCCTGCAACTCTGCGCCGAGCGCGGGCGTCACGCCTACCCGTCCCAGCAGGTCGGGCGCGAGCACCAGATAGCCCTCGGCCGCGAACCGGTCGGCGACGTCTTTGATGTGGTCGGCGAGACCCCAGATCTCCTCGATCACGATCAGCGCACCCTTGGATGTCACACCATCCGGCGAGGTGGCCAGGTACGCGTCGAACGGTCCGTCATTGTCGAGTTGAATCATCGTTCCCATGTCGCCATGCTGCCACCGCATCGCCGGTAGCGGGCAACTGCAGCGAGCCGGCTCAGCGTGTGTCGTGATCTTCGAAGATCAAGGCAGTGCGGGTGTCGCGCACCGCCGGAATCGCCGTGAGCTCGTCGAGCACAACGCGGCGCAGATCTTCGTTGTCGCGAGCGCGCACGAGCAGCAGAACGTCGAAGTCACCGCCGACGAGCGCAATGTGCTCGACCTCCGGGATTCTCTCCAGTCGATCGCGCAATTGCTGCCACGACGCCTGTTCGACGTGCATCGTCACGTATGCGCTCGAGCCTTTGCCGACCTTCGCAGGATCGATCTTCGCGGTGAACCCGGTGATCACGCCGTCATCAACCAGGCGCGACAGGCGCGTGTACGCATTCGCGCGGGAGATGTGCGCGCTCTCGGCAATGGCAGTGATGGATGCCCGTCCGTCGCGGCTCAGCTCCTGCACGATCCGCAGGTCCACCTCGTCGATCGGCATACCGTCCAACTCCCGTCGTCAAGACATCCACTCTGTGGACATTCTGACACCTCACCCCTGTTGACGACAGCATCCGTCTCGATTGAACGGTCATGCTGGAACATTCGGTCTGAATTGGCGATCCTGAGAGTAGCCGACGTCTTTCGAGGGAGAACAGATGCCAGCGTCCGCCGAGACCCTGCTGCCGGCCGCCGAGCCGATCCGCCTGATCGACCAGGACGGCGCGGCGATACACGCCAACGAGATGGGGATGCCGTCCTCGGGGAGCCTTATCGAGGGTTACCGGCACCTCGTGGTCGGCCGCCGCATCAACGACCAGGCGAACGCGCTGGTGCGGCAGGGTCGCCTTGCCGTGTATCCGTCGTCGTACGGGCAGGAAGCGTGCGAGGTCGCCGCCGCGATGGTGCTCGACGACCGCGACTGGCTGTTCCCGACCTACCGAGATGCCGTCGCCGTGATCACGCGCGGCGTGAGTCCGCTCGAGGTCTTCGTGCAACTGCGCGGCGACTGGCACTCGGGGTATGACCCGCATTCGCACAACGTCGCTCCGCAAGCCACGCCGCTGGCAACGCAACTGGTGCACGCGGCCGGGTTCGCGCACGCCGCGAAGCTGCGCGGCGAGGACACCGTGGTGCTGGCCATGTGCGGCGACGGCGCGACCAGCGAGGGAGACTTCCACGAGGCGCTGAATTTCGCCGCGGTCTTCGGGCTGGCCGTGGTGTTCCTCGTGCAGAACAACGGCTATGCGATCTCGGTGCCGTTGTCGCGACAGACGCATGCCCCCTCCCTTGCGCACAAGGCGATCGGCTACGGAATGCCGGGCAAGCGGGTCGACGGCAACGATCTCGCCGGCCTGCTCTCGGTGTTGCAGGATGCCGTCGACTCGGCCCGAGCAGGCGACGGTCCGACCCTGATCGAGGCGGTGACCTACCGCATCCAATCGCACACCAACGCCGACGACGCGACTCGGTACCGCAGCGATGACGAGGTGAAGCCGTGGCTGGAGCGCGATCCCGTGCAGCGCGTGCGCGACTACTTGCGTTCGATTGGCGAGCTCACCGACGGAGACGACGCTGAGATTCACGCGCAGGCCGAGCGGGTGGCATCCGCGCTCCGGGACGGGTTGAACGCAGATGTCGATCTCGACCCCGCCGAATTGTTCCGCCATGTCTATGCGCACCCGACGACGCAACTTGACGAACAGGCACGGTCGCTGAGCGACGAGCAGGCACGGTCGCTGAGCGACGAGCTGTCGGGCGATCAGGCGGAGACGACGATGGGGGCGCGACCATGACGCTGCTGCACGACACCGAGGCTTCTGCACGCACGACCGTGCAGACCATGACGATGGCGCAGGCCCTGAACCGCGCACTCGCTGACGCTCTCGAGGACGACCCGACGGTCGTCGTCTTCGGCGAGGATGTCGGCCCGAACGGCGGAGTCTTCCGCATCACCGACGGTCTGAACGCACGGTTCGGCGAGAGCCGCTGCTTCGACACCCCGCTGGCCGAGTCGGGCATCATCGGCACGGCGATCGGGATGGCGATGAACGGCATGCGCCCGATCGCGGAGATGCAGTTCGACGCGTTCGCGTATCCCGCATTCGAACAGATCGTCGACCACGTCGCCAAGATGGGCAACCGTACTCGGGGCATGATGCGGCTGCCAATGGTCATCCGCATCCCGTATGGCGGCGGCATCGGCGGAGTCGAGCACCACTGTGACTCGTCCGAGGCGTATTATGCCCACACACCGGGACTCACGATCGTCGCGCCATCAACCCCGCAGGACGCATACGGCCTGCTGCGCGCGGCGATCGTGACCGCCGATCCGGTCGTCTTTCTGGAACCGAAGAAGCTGTACTGGACCTCCGGTCTGGTCGACACGAGCGCGCCCCTCCCCGCGATCGGCCGGGCGCGCGTCGCGCGAGCGGGAACGGATGCGACACTGATCGCGTACGGCGCCTGCGTCCCGATCGCGCTCGAGGCCGCCGAGGTCGCGGCAGGCGAGGGGCGCAGCCTCGGGGTGGTCGATGTGCGCAGCATCGTGCCCTTCGACGATGAGACGGTGTGCGCGGCGGTTCGGTCAACCGGTCGTGCCGTCGTGATCGCTGAGGCCCCCGGTTTCGCGAGCGTGGCGTCTGAGATCGCCGCCCGCGTGATGGAGCGATGCTTCCATCACCTGCAAGCTCCCGTGCTGCGGGTCACCGGCTTCGATACGCCGTTCGCGCCTCCGAAGCTGGAGAAGTACTACCTGCCCGGGGTCGACCGGGTGCTCGACGCGGTCGACGCGCTGCAGTGGGAGGATGAGGTGCTCGTCCGATGACGGCACGCGTCTTCACACTGCCCGATCTCGGCGAGGGACTCACGGAGGCCGCGCTCGTGCGCTGGCTGGTCGGTGTCGGCGATGAGATCGCCGTCGACCAGCCGATCGCCGAGGTGGAGACGGCGAAGTCGGTGGTCGAAGTGCCGTCGCCGTACTCCGGTGTCGTCGAGACACTGCACGGGGAGGAGGGCGCGGATCTCGTCGTCGGTGCTCCGCTGATCGAGGTCGCGCCGGTCGGTGAGGATGCGACGGTTCAGGATGCCGGTGGCTCTGACGCCGGGGCCGGGGTCACAGGCGCTGACGGCTCGGATGCCGCGGCGCCTGCTTCCGACGGCAGAAACGATCCGGAGATCGCCCTCGAGACGACCGGGGGTTCCGGGAATGTGCTGGTCGGCTACGGCACGACCGATTCGACCCACCTCGGCCGCCGCCGGCGCCGCATATCGCGAGGGGCGTCCGCTTCGGTTCGCGGGCCTGCCATGACCACCGCGTCGGTCCCGATCGCTGAGCCCGCCCTCGGCGATGAGGCTGCCCTCGGCGATGAGGCCGCCCTCGTCACCGCGCCCACCATCGTTCCGGCACCCACCCTCGTCACCGCACCCACCCTCGTCACCGGGCCGGCCCTCGTCACCGGGCCGGCCACACCACGCGGCGCTGCGGGCTCCGCGATCCCGGTGATCTCGCCGTTGGTAAGGCAACTTGCTCGGACGCGCGGCATCGACCTGGCCTCCGTGCGTGCGACCGGCGCGGGCGGCGTCGTGACGCGGCACGACGTCGAAGCGGTCACCGTGCACGAGCCTGTCGAGCCGACGCCAACGTCAAGCACCCGCCCCGACGAGAGCAGCGCCCGCCCTGGCGAGATCGACGAGCACACCGGGCTCGGCATCCGTTCGGCGACCCCGTTCGGGATGCTGCGGCGCACCATCGCCGCGACGATGACGCGCAGTCGCGCGGAGATTCCCGAGGCGACGGTCTGGGTCGACGTGGACGCGACCGATCTGTGGGCGCTGCGCCGTCGCATCCAAATCGGTGAGCGGCATCCGTCACTGCTGGCGTTCATCGGTGCGTACACGGTGGGCGCGCTCGCGCGCTATCCGATGCTCGCCGGTCGCGTCACACCGGACGGGCAGGGCACGGTCGAGTTCGACGGCGTCAACCTCGGCGTCGCCGTCGACACGCCACGCGGCCTGCTCGTACCGGTCGTGCGCCGGGCGCACACACTGAGCCTGCGCGGCCTCGACGGAGCACTCGCCGAACTGACGGAGCACGCCCGGTCGGGCTCGGCCGCGCCGGCAGAGCTGACCGGATCGACGTTCACGATCAACAATTACGGCAGCCTCGGTGTCGACGGCAGCGCCGCGATCATCAACCATCCGGAGGTCGCGATCCTCGGAATCGGGCGCTTCATCGAGCGTCCGTGGGTGGTCGATGGTGCGATCGTGCCTCGCATGATCACCCAGCTGTCCCTCGTCTTCGACCATCGCGTCTGCGACGGAGGAACAGCGGCGGGCTTTCTGCGCGCGATCGCCGACGACATCGAGAACCCGTTCGAGCGCTACGTGGACGTGCGCCCCGGATCCTCGTGACGCGGGCCTGCGCCAAGGGTTCTGCCGGTGCGAACGTACGCCAGGAGTTGCGCCCTGCATACCGAGAGCTCCGGGGTTCGAGAAGCGCGTTCTCCGTCAGGACTCCAGAAACCCGGCGTACGTCGCTGCGTCCGCGACGGCACCCGCTTTCCGCACTCACGCTGCACCGACGTCGCGCGGCATTCCGAATCGTGCCCGACCGCCAAGGCGTGGCTTCTGCTGCGAATCGACATGAGGCGGCGGAATGAACCACACCTCGCTCCCGTGCACGTCGATGACCCATCCATCCTGATGAATCCGCGTATGGCAGGGCGGACAGAGCAGCACCCCGTTGTCCAGATCGGTCGGGCCGGTATCTCGTTTCCACCAGTCGATGTGGTGTGCTTCGACATAGGCGACATCGAGGCCGCAACATGCGCATCCGCCATCCCGTTCGCCAAGGGCGACGCGTTGCGCCCACGAGAAGAGACGGGATGCACGTCCAAGGTCGAGCGGCAGAGTCTCGCCGTCGAGAATCGCCGGAATGACGCCGGCTGACGCCGCCATCTTGCGCAGCGTGCTTGCGCTCACCGGCTGATCGAGTCCGTCGATGCTCGCGTGACCGACGCCTGCCGTCAAGACGTCCAGCTCTGCGCGCACGACCACAGCCATCGACGGAGTCGACGGCATCCGTGTGCAGCCGATGACGTGCCGAGCGATCACTGCGAGTGCGTCTGCCTGCAATTGCGGAATCGTTCGGTCGTCGGGCACGATCGGCGCAGCACCGTCGGCGACGCCACCAGCGTTCTCGTGCGCGGCCCGGCGCGAGCGGATGGTGTGCGTCACGATCGCCTCCACTGCCGCTTTGATCGGCGCCGCGGTTTCCGGGTCGAGTCTGGCCGAAAGATGAACCATTCCGTTGTGGTCCTGCCGGAAGTTCAGGCTGCGATCTGCGCGCAACTCTTCCTCGCGAGGTGCCACACCGTCCTGATCGAGTCGGGCCTCCGCCTCGCGGATGACGCGGTACAACAGGTCGAGCGGAATGTCGGCTGCACGTTCGGCGAGCGTCTGCTCGACAGCGTCCGCCCGCCCGGCGTCCGCGCGAGCGGAGACGCGGTCGAGCATCGACGTGATCGCCGCTGCGGCGTCCACGCTGATCTCGCCGTCGTGCAGGGCGCGGGCGACATGAGGATGCGGCGCGGGCAGCGGTTCGCCGAGGAGCGACCGGCGGGTACTCGTTGCACGCCCGACGGAGAGCAGCCGCGTCGCCGTTGCGATCGATCCGCCGGTGCTCGCGGCGACCATGCGTGCCGGGTTCAGGAAACCCTGCTTCTTGGCCAGCCCGTCCTTACCGAGTTCCGCCGGCGAACGATGCGCCACCTCCGCGGCGACCCGTGTGAGCATCGCCTGCACATCGCGGGCGAGCTTTGCCAACGCGTCGGTCGCGCCGACGAGCTCGCTGTCGGTCATCCTCTCGAGCTCGGACTGTGTCACGTCACTTGAGTCGGCGGACCCGCGGTGCACGCCGTCCGGAGGGGCCACCTTCCACGCAGCGCGGAGCAGCGCGAGGCCATTCTCGAGGGGCTCCAGTGCTGTGCTCATGCTTCGATCCTTCCGCGACCCACTGACATTCGACGATGGAAAAGACCAGATCACCACGCAATTGTGGAGAACCTCGAAAGATCCAATCTGTGGAGGCAGAGTGACGAACCGCGGCGAGCACGATTCTGCGCGGCGGGAGCGACTCCGACACCGACGGCACCCCTGACCCCGATCCCCCCAACGTTGACGCCGATCCTCGGCTGCTGACACGGCGCCCACAATTCGCCATTCCGCGTCTGTCTGGTCTACCCTCAAGTCACACTCGAGCACGCGCAGCTCGAAAGCAGCCCGACAGACAGAAGATCACCGTGAGTACCCGCTCCTCGCGCCCGCCACGACGCCGTCGCCGATCGGCCACCCCAGTCGCCCCAACCGCCCCAGCCACCCCAGTCGCCCCAACCGCGCGAACCGGCCTGACCATCGCAGTCGCCTGCGCCATCGCGTGCGCACTGGTCATCGGCTCGATCGTCGTGGGAGCCTGGTCGGCGGGCCTGAGCCGGGCGGCGGCATCCGCTATGGCGAACGCGGGTAGCGCACAGGCATCCGCGAGCCCGGCCGATGCGACCCGGCAGGCGGCCGCGAGTCCGACGGCTGCACCGGCCGAGCTTGTCGCCGGTGCCCGGGGTGCCGGCCGAGGGATGCCATCACGGCCGCGCGTCGGCATCCGCACGTTCATCGCGCCAACAGACATCCACATCGAGGCGAACGAGCGCTACGCGTCGACGGCCGACGGCGCCCCGCTGCGACTGGATGTCTGCTCCCCGCCTGCCGCGTCCGGGCCGCGGCCCGCTGTGCTCTCGATCCACGGCGGCAGTTGGACGCACGGCGACAAGGCGAACGCCGACTGGCGCAGTGTGTGCGAATGGCTCGCGTCCGAAGGTTTCGTCACGTTCTCGGTGGACTACTCGCTGGTACCGACCGCGGTCTATCCGACGGCGGTCGACGAGTTGCAGCACGCGATCGCCTGGCTGCGCGCGCCGGCGAACGTCGATCGGTACAACATCGACCCGCGTCGCATCGGCGTGTTCGGAGGATCTGCCGGCGGCAACCTGGCCGCGATGGTCGGGTTGCGGGGTCACGGTGACGTGCATCGTGGCACGCGCGTCGCCGCGGTTGCGGAGCTGTCCGGGCCGACGGACCTCACCGCGGCCGGGATGCGCCTGGGCGGCGGCGGTCCGTGGTTGCGCGGCATCGAGCTCGACTACCTCGGCTGCCGTAGCACCCTCTACTGCCCGCCTGCCCGCGACGCGTCCCCGGTGTTCCAGGCCGACCGCAGTGACCCGCCCGTCTTCATCGGCGGCTCGGAGCACGACCTCGTGCCGTCAGCACAGGGCGAAGCGCTCGCGGCTGCGCTGCAACGAGCCGGCGTACCGCACACGATCCGGATTGTGCCGGGCTCGGGGCACTCGATCGGGATTCTGGATGCGGGGATGCGCCGCGACGTCGCGGCTTTCCTGCACGCGCATCTCGGCTGACCGTCGCACTCCATGTCGGCCATCGGTGCCACCTACGCGCGCATGCTCTCGAACAGCACATCCAGAACGGACTCCAGGTGCGCCGTGTCGCCGGTCGACCGCATCACGACGACCCCACCCTGGATGCCTGCCAGCAGGGCGGCAGAGAGCCGCTCGGCCGAACGGTCGGCACGCATCGCTCCGGATTCCTGTATCGATCGGATGCCGTCGGTCAAGTGCTTCTGCCACCGCTGGATCAGCGCTCGCGTCACCTCGCTTGCGCCCGGCGTGCTCCCGAGCTGTCCGATCAGCGAGTTCAGCGGACAGTGCGTGCCCTGCGCGCGATATCGGGCGACGACGGAATCCCGCCACGCCTCCCATGCCTGCCACGAGCCGAGATCGCCGAGATACGGCTGTTGGTCGGTCAGAACACGGTCGGCCTCGTCCCGCATGACCTCGAGGAGGAGTTCGTCCTTTCCGCCGGGGAAGTAGTGGAACAGCTGCCCCTTGCTGGTGCGCGTCGCGGCACCGACGTCATCGAGTGTTATCGCGGAGAACTCGTTCTCCCGCAGGTACGCCGCCGCCCCCTGCACGATTCGGGCGCGAGTCGTGCGTCCTTTCCGAGTGATGGTCATCACGTCACCCTATGCTTTTCTGGACTTGCAAGTCCAAAAATGCGTTCCTAGTGTCAAGGCATGACTCAACGATTGACAGCCAAGACCGCCATCATCAGCGGGGCCACCGGCACCATCGGCAGGGCGATCGCCGCCGCTCTGGCGGCCGAGGGCGCTCACGTGATCGCCTCCGGCCGAGACGCGGCGCGCGGCGAGGCGATCGTCGCGGCGATCCGCTCCGACGGCGGCAGGGCAGACTTCGTCCGCGCTGATCTGGACGGGTCCTCCGCCGCCAGCCGTGCTCTCGCCCGGGAGGCGAGCGATCGGCTGGGCGGCCGCGTCGACATCCTGGTCAACAACGCGGGAATCTTTCCCGCACACTCGACGCAAGCAGCGGATGACGACCTGTTCGATCGGATCTACGGCGTCAACGTGAAGGCACCGTTCTTCCTGACCCAGGCGCTCGCCCCGTCGATGATCGCATCCGGCGGCGGCTCGGTGATCAACCTGGGATCATGGGTGGCGCGCCTGAGCGTGCCGTCGAGCCCGCTGTACAGCTCGTCCAAGGGCGCAATGGAGACCCTGACCCGCGCCTGGGCCGCGGAGTTCGGGGGCCGTGGCGTGCGCGTGAACGCCATTTCGCCCGGCGTCATCCGGCCCGCCGATCGCGCTCCGGGCGCCCCAGGAGATTCACTGATGACCACGTCGCCCGCGGGACGGGCCGGCCATCCGGATGCGGTCGCGGCCGCCGCCGTCTATCTCGCGTCAGACGAGTCGTCGTTCGTGCACGGAGCGGTGATCGACGTCGACGGCGGTCGCGTCAATGTCTACGCCGCTGCCTGACCGCGGATCATCCTGCGGCCGCGCCCGCCATCGTGCCGCGGATGCGACGCGCCAGCGCAGCAGCGGTCTCGTTCATCTGTTCGGCGAGCGTCGGTAGATCCGCGTCGGCGATGTTCTCGCGCGGAAAGGTCACCGCGATGCCCGCCGCCGGCCAGCCGACGTGATCGAGCACGGCCACGCCAACGGAGGCCATGCCCTCGGTCACTTCCCCGTCTTCGACGGCGAAGCCGCGCTGCCGAGCCGACTGCAGCGCGGAGCGCAGCTCGCGATAGTTCGACGGCCCGCGCCCGGTGCGCCCGACGAAGGCGGCGGCATCCGGGAACAGAGCCCGCAGTTGCGCCGGGGGCAACGCCGACAACAGAGCCCTGCCGCTCGCGGTCAGCTGGCTCGGCAGGCGCACGCCGACACCGGTGACCAGCGCCGGCCGATGCGCCGCGCGCTCCTCGACGACGTAGACGACGTCGCGCCCGTGCAGCACGGCCAGGTGCGCGCTCTCGCCAACCTGGTCGACGAGTCGGGCGATCAGCGGACGGCCGAGGTGAGCGAGCGGCTGCTGCCGGGAATAGCCGGAGCTCAATTCGAGCGATCGCACCCCCAGACCGTACCGGCGCGCCTCGGGAAGATGCGCGACGAATCCGCGTTCCTGCAGCACGGCGAGCAGGTGATAGGCCGTCGACCGCGGCAGCTCGAGCGCCGAGGCGATCGTGGCGGCGGGCACCGGCCCGCGCTGCGAGGCGAGGAAGGAGAGGATGCGCAGGGCCTGGTCAGCTGCGGGCACCTTCGACGACGCGCTCTGCCGGTCCGCACGCCCCATCGCCTGGCCTCCCGATCGCCCTGGTCAGTCAGAGCCTACCGAGAGCCGGTGTTTCCGCGAGGCGCCGCGAGAGTTGTTTCCAGCCGATCGTGCTTGTCCGGGATTCCGGACGACTGCACGCGCTCACCCATTGCTGCGGGCATCCTGCCGTAGTGCAATCGAACGCATGAGCACCGCCACGAGCGCCACCGCTGCCTCGCACAACACTGACCCCGTCACCGTCACCGTCGGCACCGGCCCGGTCTCGATCAACGACATCGTCGCCGTCGCCCGACACGGTGCCCGGATCGAACTGGACCAGGCCGCACTGACGCAGGTCGGGGCATCCCGAGCGGCGATCGAGGCGCTCGCCGACGACGTCGAGCCGCACTACGGCATCTCGACGGGGTTCGGTGCGCTCGCCACCACGTTCATCGCCCCCGAGCGGCGCGCACAGTTGCAGGCCAGTCTGATCCGCTCGCACGCCGCCGGCAGCGGCCCCGAGGTCGAACGCGAGGTCGTCCGAGCCCTGATGCTGCTGCGACTCTCCACCCTGATGACGGGTCGCACCGGCGTGCGCCGCGAGGTCGCCGAGACGTATGCCGCCGTTCTCAACGCCGGCATCACGCCGGTCGTGCGGGAGTATGGCTCGCTGGGATGCTCCGGAGATCTGGCGCCGCTCGCCCACTGCGCGCTCGCCACCCTCGGCGAGGGAGAGGTACGGGATGCCACGGGCGCGCTCATGCAGGCATCCACCGCGCTGGCGGCCACAGGCATCCAACCGCTGCAGTTGCGCGAGAAGGAGGGACTCGCGCTGATCAACGGCACCGACGGGATGCTCGGGATGCTCGCGCTCGCGCTCGACGACCTGGGTCGGCTGCTCACGACCGCCGACATCGCGGCGGCACTCAGCGTCGAGGGGCTGCTCGGCACGGATGCCGTCTTCGCGGCCGAGCTGCAGGCGTTGCGTCCACAGGTCGGCCAGGCGCTCGCCGCACAGAACATGCGCGCGCTGCTGAGCGGCTCCCCGATCGTCGCCAGCCATAAGGGACCGGAATGCACGCGCGTGCAGGATGCCTATTCGTTGCGTTGCGCTCCGCAGGTGAACGGCGCGGCGCGCGACACGGCTTCGCACGCGATCATGATCGCCGAACGTGAGTTGGCATCCGCCGTCGACAACCCGGTGCTGACGCTCGACGGTCGAGTGGAGTCGAACGGCAACTTCCACGGCGCGCCCGTCGCCTACGTGCTCGACTTCCTCGCGATCGTTGTCGCGGATGTCGCGAGCATGAGCGAGCGGCGCACCGATCGGTTCCTCGATCCGGCGCGCAATCAGGGGCTGCCGCCGTTCCTGGCGCACGAGGTCGGCGTGGACTCCGGCCTGATGATCGCGCAATACACCGCCGCTGGGATCGTGAGCGAGCTGAAGCGGCTGGCGGCGCCGGCGTCGGTGGACTCGATTCCGTCGTCCGCGATGCAGGAGGACCACGTCTCGATGGGCTGGGCCGCCGCACGCAAGCTGCGGCGAGCGATCGACGGGCTGAGCCGGGTGCTCGCGATCGAGATCATGTCGGCGACGCGCGGACTCGACCTGCGTGCACCGCTGCAGCCGGGCGCGGCGACGGGAGCGGTGCGCGACCTGGTGCGCACGCGCGTGCCGGGCCCGGGCGCCGATCGACACCTCTCACCGGAGATCGAAGCGGTCACGGAACTCGTCGCCGGTGGAGATGTCGTGGCGGCGGCCGGCCGGGTCGTCGAGCTCGTCTGACGCGCTTCTACAGCCCGAGCAGCATCTTGGCGCCGAGACCGAACATGATCAGCGCGATCGCGGCGTCCAGGATGCGCCAGGCCGCCGGCCGGGAGAAGAGCGGCGCAAGCAGACGGGCGCCGAAGCCGATGCCGACGAACCACACGGCGCTGGCCACGATGGCGCCGCCGCCGAACACCCACCGGCCATCGGGGCCGTGCGTGTTCGCGATCGACCCGATCAGCAGAGCCGTGTCGATGTAGACGCTCGGGTTGAGCCAGGTGAGTGCGAGCGCCGTGACGATCGCGAGGCGCAGGGAGGAGCGCGGGGCGGTGCGCGTCTGCGCCGCGACGGTCGTGACAGCAGCTGAGGCGGATGGGGCCGGTGCGTCCATCGGTTCCGGTACTGGTGCCGGCGCGGGCGGTGCTGCCGACGCTGCGCCTCCCGGCGCGTCCTTGCCGCCGGTGACGAGTGCCTCGCCTCGGATGACGCGGCGAACGGCGAGCAGGCCGTATCCGATCAGGCACAGCCCGCCCACGATGCGCACGATCGTCAGCACGAGCGGCACGCGTGTGACCACGATGCCGAGACCGCCGATTCCGGCCAGGATCAGCGCGGTGTCCGAGAGCGTGCAGATCACGACGATCGGCAGAACGTGCTCGCTGCGGATGCCCTGGCGCAGCACAAAGGCGTTCTGCGCACCGATCGCGATGATCAGCGACAGTCCCAGTCCGAGCCCGGCGAGCGCCGTGGCGAGCAGTGCGGTCACATAACGACGGTACGGCCGCGGGTCACCTCGTATCCAGCTCATAATTCTCGTGCGACATTAGAATCGCTAATGTGAATTTTCAGGTGGATCAGCTCAGTGCGCTGATCGCAGCCGTCGATCACGGCACCTTCGACGCGGCGGCCCGGGAGCTGAACGTGACGCCGTCGGCGATCAGCCAGCGCGTGAAGGCGCTCGAGGAGGCGGCCGGGCGCGTGCTGTTACAGCGCGTGAAGCCGATCCGTCCGACCAGTTCAGGCGAGGCCGTGTTGCGGTTGGCACGCCAGGTCGCGCTGCTTCAGGCCGAGACGACCGACCTGTTGTCGATCGGCGATTCCGACGACACGTCCGGCGACGAGCCGGGCGACACGCACCTCGCGTTCACAACGATCCCGCTGGTGATCAACTCCGACTCACTGGCCACCTGGGCGCTGCCCGCGCTCGCGCAGGTGACGACCGAGCATCGGGTGACGTTCGACGTCTATCGGGAAGACCAGGACTATTCCACGGCGCGGCTGCGAGACGGCAGTGTGATGGCGGCCGTGACGTCGTCCTCCGAACCTGTCGCGGGCTGCGAGGTGCGGCGACTGGGCAAGATGCACTATCGGCCGATGGCGAGCCGGAGCTTCGCGAACCGGTGGTTTCCGGATGGCGCAACGGCCGCAGCGCTGCGCGCAGCGCCGATGGTGGTCTACGACCGCAGCGACGACCTACAAGACCACTATCTGCGCCGCCACGCCGGCCGCCGTGTCGATCCGCCTCGAAGCTACGTGCCGGCATCCGCCGAGATGGCGACCGCCGTGCTGCTCGGCCTCGGCTGGGGCATGGTGCCGGAGGCGCAACTCGACGAGCTGCAGACACGCGGCGACCTGGTGTCGATCGGCGACGACGGTATCGACGTCGTCCTGTACTGGCAGCAGTGGCGGCTGCGCTCGAGACTGCTGACGGCGGTCGCGGATGCCGTGGCCGCGGCGGCGGCCGAACGGCTGCGGTGAGCGGCTGCGCGACGCGCACCGACCAGCAAGTGCGTGCGGGGTGTGTCCGGCATCCCGGACACCGTCGGCGCGATCGGCGTTGTGGCGCGGCTGAGGGCAGGGTGGAATCGCTGTATGAGCGAACCACGTACCGTCCGCGCGCCGCGCGGCACAACTCTCACCGCGAAGAGCTGGCAGACCGAGGCGCCGCTGCGGATGATCCAGAACAACCTCGATCCGCAGGTGGCCGAGCGCCCCGATGACCTCGTCGTCTACGGTGGCACGGGCAAGGCCGCCCGCAACTGGGAGTGCTTCGACGCGATCATCCGCACGCTCGCCGAATTGGAGAGCGACGAGACGCTGCTCGTGCAGTCCGGCAAACCGGTGGGGGTGTTCCGCACGCACGAATGGGCGCCGCGCGTGCTGATCGCGAACTCGAATCTGGTCGGCGACTGGGCGACCTGGCCCGAGTTCCGCCGACTGGAGAGCCTCGGCCTCACCATGTATGGGCAGATGACCGCCGGCAGCTGGATCTACATCGGCAGCCAGGGCATCCTGCAGGGCACATACGAGACGTTCGGCGCCGTGGCGACCAAGAAGTTCGGCGGCACCCTCGCGGGCACCCTCACCCTCACCGGCGGATGCGGCGGCATGGGCGGCGCACAGCCGCTCGCCGTCACCATGAACGATGGCGTCGTTCTGATCGTGGATGTCGACCGGGACCGGCTGCAGCGCCGCGTCGACCATGGGTATCTGGATGAACTGGCCGACGACCTGGACGACGCGATCGCCCGCGTCTCGGCGGCGAAGGACGAGCGCCGCCCGCTGTCGGTCGGCCTGGTCGGCAACGCGGCGACGGTGTTCCCCGAGCTGCTCGCCCGGGGCGTCCCGATCGACATCGTCACCGACCAGACCAGCGCGCACGATCCGCTGTCCTATCTTCCCGAGGGCGTCTCCGTCGAGAACTGGCATGCAGCCGCCGAGGCCGATCCGGAGGGCTTCACCGAGAAGGCGCGCGCATCGATGGCCAAGCAGGTCGAGGCCATGGTCGGCTTTCTGGATGCCGGTGCCGAGGTGTTCGACTACGGCAACTCGATCCGCGCGGAGGCTCAGCTCGGCGGCTTTGAGCGCGCGTTCGCGTTCCCGGGGTTCGTGCCCGCGCACATCCGCCCGCTGTTCGAGGAGGGCAAGGGGCCGTTCCGCTGGGCGGCGCTGTCGGGTGACCCCGCGGACATCGCGGTCACCGACCAGGCCGTCCTCGACCTGTTCCCCGAGAACGAGTCACTCGCACGCTGGATCCGCATG
>Ga0164242_10004767_pt1 | contig 15198 bp, 12 predicted proteins | sample OricomgcompostMG_FD_108783 | JGI IMG/M metagenome (GOLD analysis project Ga0164242, IMG submission 108783) | Miracle-Growth compost microbial communities from Emeryville, California, USA - Original compost - Miracle growth compost (MG) ... | reverse complement strand
GGTCGCGCCCTGTGCCAGGTGCTGGGTGGTGCCGGCCGAGTCCCAGGACAGGGGAGCGGACTCGTGCCACAGCGGGGTGCCGTCGGCACGGGTCATGGTGAGGGTCGCGGGAGATTTGGTGATCGTCAGGGTTGCGTCCGAGGTGGCGATGACGTACGACGACGGGGTCTGCGTCAGGCTCGACCTGGCACCGGGGTAGTCGGTCTTGACCACGATGTTCGCTGCCGGCGCGTCGGGGTCGGTGGGCTTGGTGTTCGCGGGGTCGGTGAAGGTTCCGTCCGGTGCGACCTCGACCCGCCACAGGTCGGCGTCCTCGATCGTCACCCGTAGTTTGGCGGCGCCCGCGTCGAAGACGTAGCTGTCACCACTGCGGTGCATTGCTGTGACGGCGCCGAGCCGCCCGTCGGCTGCGGCGGACGCGCTGGGTGTCAGGCCGGCGAGTGCCGTCAGAGCGAGGACCGCGGTGGCCAGGACCGCCACGACGCTGCGCAGGTGATGCTTGATCATGATTCGTTTCCTCCGATTCGATCACGAACACGCGATTCGACGAATCTAGAGGATGCGGTGGGTGTTGTGGCGCTTGCGAGCGGGTGAAATGCGGATCCCCGCACCGAGGGCTCGGTGCGGGGATCGCGATGGGTGTCAGGTGGTCAGCTCAGTGCTGCTCGCCCTGCTGGCCGTCGCCGTCAGCGTTGCCGTCGCCGGACTGGCCCTGCGGCTTGTGCTGGGGCACCCACGGGTTCTCCTGCGCCTGCTGCTGGTCCTCGACCGCCGGCACGGCCGTGGTGGCCTGCTCGTGGATGTCACCCTGGCCGGGCTGCTCGCCGGTCGACAGCGGCAGTCCGCTGATCGCCTGCGTCGGCTCGTCCGAGTGGTCGCCGCCGTAGGAGGGCGGCGCGCCGTGGTCGCCCCCGGACGAGGCCGGCGAGCCACCCTGGTAGCCGGGCTGCTCGTAGGCCGGGGTCGAGGTCAGGCCGTAGGACAACCGGTTGATCTCGTCGCTGGACACCGTCTGCGTCGGCGCCTCCGAGTTGTCGACGGGCGCCGACGGGGAGCCGTCGGTCGGCGCGGACTGGGCATTGACCTCGTCTGCGGAGACGGCCTGCGTCGGTGCCTCCGCGAAGTCCTGGGCGGACTGCTGGGACTGCTCCGGTGCGCCGGACTGTTCCGGCTGACCGTACGGCCGGCCCTGCTGCGACGGCTGGCCGTACGCCTGCTGGCCGTAACCGCCCGACTGGCCGTACGGCGCGCCGCCCTGGGCGGCCTGCTGGCCGTAGGGCGCAGCACCGCCCTGCCCGTAGCCCTGCTGTCCCTGCTGGCCATAGGCCTGCTGCCCCTGTTGGCCATAGGCCTGCGGTTGCCCCTGGCCGTAGCCGCCCTGCTGGCCGTAGCCACCCTGAGGCTGCTGGTTGTACTGGCCCTGCTGACCGTAGCTGGGTTGCGGTGCCGTCGGTTGACCGTAGGACGGAGTGGTCGGGGTCCCCGACTGGCCGTAGCCCTGCTGCTGGCCCGGCTGGCCGTAGCCCTGCTGTTGTCCGTAACCCTGCTGACCCTGCTGTCCGTAACCCTGCTGGCCGTAACCGCTCTGCGGCGGCTGGCCGTAGCTCTGCTGCTGGCCGTAGCCCTGCTGCTGTCCGTACCCCTGGTTGTACGCACCCTGCTGCTGCCCGTACCCCTGCTGGCCCTGGCCGTAAGCGGCCGGCTGCTGGCCGTAGCCGCCCTGGCCGTAACCCTGGCCGTCGTTGCCGGATGCGTTCGGTGTGCCCTTCTTCTTCCCGAGCAGGAAGAGCACGGCCGCGCCGATGAGACCGAGCACGAGCAGGATCACGCCGAGCACGATGCCGGTGGTGTGGAAACCGCCGCCGATGTTGTCGGCGCGCTTGCCGGCATACAACGACCCCGAGGCCCCGTCACAGGTGACCGAACCCTTCGACACCGTGCTGCGCGCCACCTCGTAGTACTTGGTGCCGTCGGCGGTCACCGAGAAGTCCTTGGTCGGACGCCCCATCGTGGTGCCGTCGACCTTGCAGGTGGTGGCGGTCCGGTCGGCCGCGGTCCGGCTGTAGACCGAGAAGCCGCCGTCCATCGACAGCGTGCTGCCGTTGCTGAACTGGGTGAGTTTCAGGCTCGAGCCGCTGAGCAGCCCGATGATCAGCAAGACCAGCCCGATGACCGCGACGATCGCGGGCACGGCCAGTAGCTTTTTATTGCCCAAGGAGTTCATATGGCGCAACCTAACGCATTCGGTGTGAGTGTCGTGGACTCCGCCGGCCCCCTTCAGCCCGCCAGTCCCGCCCTGGTCTGCCGTTTGATCCTAGACAGCATCGCGACCATTCCGCGCATGCGCAACGGGGACACGGCCTCGGCGAGCCCGAATCTGAACGGTGTGTCGTCCGGCACGTCCAGCACCGCCTGCGCCGGCTGGCCGTTCAGTCCCTCGTGCAGGATGCCCGCGAAGCCGCGGGTGGTCGGCGCTTCCTTGGGTGCGTTGAAGAACAGGTGGACCGTCCCGTCGGTCACCTCCACCGCCAGGAAGAGCGGCGTCTGGCACTCGTGCACCTGCTCCAACTGCTCCGGGTGGTCGGCATACCGCGCCGGCAGGTCGGGCAGGTCCTCGCTCAACTCGAGCAACAGCTGCAACCGGTCCTTGGGTCCGACCGAGCCGAACTCCTCGATCAGCTCGGCCAGGGGCGGCGGCAGCGTGGCGTCGTCCGTCACGCCGAGGGTCCACCTTGTTCCACGGGCACGCGCACCGCGTTGCCCCACTCGGTCCACGAACCGTCGTAGTTGCGCACGTTGCCGAAACCTAGCAGGTGCGTCAGCACGAACCACGTGTGCGACGAGCGCTCACCGATGCGGCAGTAGACGACCACGTCCTCCTCGGGGGCGAGGTGCTGCTCGGACTGGTAGAGCTGCTCCAGGTCGGCGCGACTCTTGAACCGGCCGTCCTCGCGGGCCGCCTTCGACCACGGCACGGACCGGGCGCCGGGAATGTGCCCGCCCCGCAACGACCCCTCCTGCGGGTAGTCGGGCATGTGGAGCAGTTCGCCACTGAACTCGCCGGGGGAGCGCACGTCGACCATCGACTTGCCCAGGTGGGCCAGCACATCGTCCTTGTAGGCACGGATCGGCGCGTCGTCGCGCTCGATCACCGGGTAGTCGGCCTCCTGCGCGGTCGGGACCTCGCGAGTCATCTCGCGGTCCTCGGCCATCCACGCGGACCGGCCGCCGTCGAGCAGCCGGACGTCCTCGTGCCCGAACAGCGTCATCACCCACAGGGCGTATGCCGCCCACCAGTTGGACTTGTCGCCGTAGATCACGACCGTGGTGTCGCGACCGATACCGCGCTCGGACATCACCTTCGCGAACGCCGCACCGTCGACGAAGTCCCGGGTGACCGGGTCGTTGAGGTCGGTGTGCCAGTCGATCTTGAAGCTGCCGGGGATGTGGCCGGTGTCGTAGAGCAGGACGTCCTCGTCGGACTCCAGGACCACCAGGCCCGGGTGGTCCCCGGCGAGCTGATCGGCCAGCCAGCCGGTGGTCACCAGGCGCTCGGGATGTGCGTACGTTGCGAGCTCGGCGCTCGGATCCGTGGGGTAAGCCATAACGCAACGTCACGCCCTGCGGTGCCCGGCCCTGCATGGTGGATGACGACTCGCGTCCGCACCCCGCCGGCGCAGTCCGCCGCGGCTGGCAGGATGGGGGAATGTTCGGTGCCAACAAGAGCCACAAGAAGAACGGCAAGCAACCCGTGCCCCTCGACAAGGGGCCGCTCGGGGGCACCGCGTTGAGCCTGTCGCAGCGGCTGATCTCGGTCGGCATCGACGGCAAGGCGGGTTTCGACAGCGCCGCGCAGGTGGCGCAGGCCGCGCTCGCGGACCATCCGGCGGATCGCGAGCGGGCGATCGACAAGGTCGTCTCCCAGCACCGGCGGCTCGCCGCCAGTGCCGGATTCGTCACCAGTCTCGGCGGATTCGTCACCATGGCGGTCGCATTGCCGGTCAACCTGACCGGGTTCTACCTGATCAACACGCGCATGGTCGCCGCCATCGCCCACCTGCGCGGATACGACCTGACCGATCCCGGCACGCGCACCGCCATACTCCTCACCCTGGTGGGTGGTGACGCCGACGACGTGCTGAAGAAGGCCGGTGTGGTGAGCACCGGACGACTGGCCAGCCTGGCCAGCAGTCAGCTGCCGCCTCCCGCGGTCATGGTGGTCAACAAGGCGGTCGGGTTCCGGCTGATCAGCCAGCTCGGGGACAAGCTGTTCACCAAGCTCGGCAAGGGGATCCCGGTCGCGGGCGGGGTCCTGGGAGCCGGGCTGGACGCCTTCCTGCTCTCCCGCATCGCCAAGGGTGCCCGCAAGGAGTTCCCGCCCAGCGAGCGATTGCTGCGCGCCGGAGGGCGCTGACGTGCCCCGGCTGCCGAGCGTGCGCTGGTCGGCGATGCGGCGCATCTCCGATGCGCTGCAGGAGGCGGCCGAGCCGGGCGGACCGGCCATCGCGACCCGGGTCGCGTGCCTGCCACGGATGACCAAGGCGGTCGCACGCGGCGAATACACCGGGGTGAGCGCCGGTCACCTCGCACTCCTGGCGGCCGCCGCCGCGTATGTCGTCTCACCGGTCGACCTGCTGCCCGAGGCCCTGGTCGGAGTGGTCGGACTGGCCGACGACGCGGTCGTGCTGGCCTGGCTGGCGCGCACGCTCGCCCACGACACCGACAGTTTCCTGGAATGGGAGAAGCGGCGCGGTGCCACGATCAAGGGTGAGCGGCTGTCCTGAGCGGGCTGTCCACAGCCCGGCGAGGGCGAGGTCACCGTCCCCAGCCGGTATGACGAGCCCTGTGCGGCCCTGTCGCCGGCGTCGCACGCTGCCGAGCATGACCTCCAGCGTGCACGGCGTCGGCGAACTGATCGCCTATCTGCCCTACAACCTCGGTTTCGTCCCACGGCACTCGCTGGTGGTGATCGGGTTGCGCGGTGGTCGCTACTGCCTCACCGCCCGGCTCGACCGGCCGCGCGGAGCCGATGTCGCCGGCGTGGCCGAGCAGGTCGCCACCACGTTCGCGCGCTGCGAGCCCGACGAGGCGCTGGTGCTCAGTTACGACGGATTCGGGGCCGCGGACCGCCGCTTCGTGCTGGAGCTCGGCGAGCTGCTGCGAGGGATCTCGGCCGACATCTCCCACGTCCTGCAGGTGCGCGACGGGGTGGGCCGATGGCGCGCCGAGCAGTGCTCCTGTGACAGGTGCCCACGCGGTTGGGCCCCCGTGCCACCCGCGACCGACGTGGCACCGGTGGCCGAGCGTGTCGCGTGCGGCGTCGCCCCCGCGAAGCGCCGCGCCGACCTGGCGCTGCGACTCGAGGTGCGGCATCCGGCGATCGCGCGGGCGGTCGAAGCTCGCCTGACTGCCGACGAATCGCTGCCTGGCGACACCGCACGGGTCTTGCCCGCCGTCCTGCTCGACGGACCGACCCCGGTGCACGCGGTGCCGGTCGACGTCCTCGCCGCCGCGACGCAGGCCGTCGGCTCGGTCCAGGTGCGCGACCAGCTGTTGTCGTGGCTGATGCCCGACTTCCTGCCCGGTGAGCTGACCGACGTCGACGCCGAGGTCGACCCGCACCACCTCGGCCTGCCACCCATGTGGCTGCGCGAGTTGGACTCGTTCGACGACCCGGTGGCGATGGTGGCGCGCCGCTTGGAGGAATGGGTCGCGTGCATCCCGCCGCCGCGCAGCGTGCCGGTGCTCATGCTGCTCGCCGGGGTCCGCTGGGTCAGCGGCGACGGAGTGCTCGCCTCGATCGCGGTCGACCGGGCCCTCGAGCTCGACCGGCGCTGCCGGCTCGCCCACCTCTTCGCGCAGGCGCTGCAGGCCGGACTGCGCCCTGAGGGCGGCGGGCAACGACCCGCCTGAAGAAGTGCCCCACGAAGTTCTCCGCTCGTGCCTCGCTCCGATACTTCGCGGGGACCCCAGGTGAGAGCGCCCACGAAGTTCTCCACCCCACGACCTGGGCGGCGTTGCCCGTTTCGTGAGACGCCTGCGGCGATGGCTTCGACCCGGCGGTGCGGTTTTGCTACCGTCATACCTGTCATGAGTCCCAGCGTCCGCTGACCTGCAGCGGACACAGCCCCGGCTGGCTGGGCGGCAACCCTCCACCGCGGTGGGGTGCCCCGGGTGAAGACAAGGTCGACCGCGACACGCGGCCGGCAAGCGCGGGGCCGCCTGGGCCCCTTGGGGCTCGAGGAGTGGCAGGTGACCGTCATACACCCGGCGACGCGATGGTGTGCACCACCGGCCGGTACGAACCCGGACGCTCGCGCGCTGCGATTGACCGACGTCCGCCTCGAGAGCGGTGAGGTGCTGCCCGAGGTCGTCGTCACGTTCCAGACGTGGGGCCGCCTGGCGCCCGATGCGAGCAATGCCGTCCTCGTCGAGCACGCGCTCACCGGCGACTCCCACGTCGAAGGCGACCCGGGCCCGGGCCAGCCGACGCCGGGCTGGTGGCCCGGGCTCATCGGCCCCGGCCGACCGCTGGACAGCGACGAACTCTTCGTCGTCGCGATGAACGTGCTCGGTGGCTGCCGCGGCACCACCGGGCCCGGCTCGATCGCGCCCGACGGGAAACCGTGGGGATCCCGCTTCCCCCGCACCACGATCCGGGACCAGGTCACCGTCGAAGCTGCCGTCGCGGACGCCCTCGGCATCCACTCCTGGTTCATGGTGCTGGGCGGTTCGATGGGCGGGATGCGGGCGATCGAATGGGCAGCGGGCCACCCCGGCCGCACCCGCTCGGCGCTGATCCTGGCCAGTGGTGCCCGCGCGACAGCGGACCAGATCGCGTGGGGTCAGGCCCAGACGCTGGCCATCACCGCCGACCCGGACTACGCGGCCGGCGACTACTACGACACCGGGCGTGTCCCGGCGACCGGTCTGGGCATCGCCCGCCGCATCGCGCACACCACCTACCGCAGCGCCGCCGAGCTCGATGACCGGTTCGGCACCCGTGCCCAGCCGGGGGAGGACCCGTTCGCCGACGGGCGGTTCGCCGTCGAGAGCTACCTGGACCACCAGGCCGGGAAGCTCGTAGGGCGCTTCGACGCCGGCGCCTACGTGCAACTCACCGCGGCGATGGCCACCCACGACGTCGCGCGCGGCAGGGGCAGCCTCGCGGAGGTGCTCGGTTCCTACCCGGGCCTGTTACGTGTCGCCGCCGTCGACTCCGACCGGCTCTTCCCGGTGGCCCTGTCGGAGGAGATCATCGCAGCGCACGGCCGAGGGCACGTCCGGTTGATGCGCTCGGCCCACGGACACGACGGATTCCTGATCGAGACCGAGCAGGTCGCTGCCATCGTGACCGAGACGGTGACCGACGCACGACGACACCGGTGGGCGGCGCAGGCGGCGGGCTGACGTGACCCACGTCACCGCACAGCCCGCCCCCACGAGGCAACCGTCCGGTAGCGTCGGGACCACACCTGGTTCGAGGGGTGTGGCTGGAAGAGGTGATCGGGCAGTGGCTGTCGTCGTGGGATACGTGCCGACCAAGGAGGGCGCGGCCGCGTTGCGCCGCGCGGCCTCCGAAGCCGTGGTCCGAGGGACTCCACTGGTGGTGCTGGACTCGGCCCGTTCCGACGGTGAGGACCGGACGCCGGACGCCCGCGCGCAGCTGGAGGCGCTGGCGGAGGAGGACGTGAGCTACGAGGTGCGGACCGTCGCACCCGGCCAGGACGCGACCGACGAGCTGCTGCGGATCGCCGAGGACGAGTCCGCCGACCTGCTGGTGATCGGGCTGCGCCGGCGGTCACCGGTCGGGAAGCTCATCCTGGGTGCCAACGCGCAGCGGATCTTGCTCGACGCGGCCTGCCCGGTGCTGGCCGTCAAACCTCCCGAATAGTCTCAATGCACCGGATTCGCGCCAGTGCCAGTGCTTTTGGCGCGCAAGTCGCCCCCGCCCGACGGCCCGAAGATGGGGCGACGGAATGTTCTGCCCCTCAACTCGTTTTATAATGGTGTGGAAGTGCTCGCGACCGGGTCGGACCAGCCCGGTTCAGTGATCGCATCGCAACCCCAACCTCGGTCGGCCGTCTTCCCCGGACGGCAACGTAGTGATGTCCGTAAACCCTACGGGCCGAAAGTCGTGGAAGGTAGTTGGTGGACCCAGTGTCGAAAACCCCCGGAACCCCGGCCCTGCCGGCGGAGTTCGCGCATCCCGCGCTGCAAGAGTTGATGGCGGCCGGTCTTGCGAACGGTTCGATCGACAGCACGCAGCTGAAGGATGCACTGGAGGCCAGCGAGATTGCGCCACAGCGGATGAAGACCGTGCTGCGCGCGCTGGACGAGCACGGCATCGCGGTGACCCTGGACACCGAGCACGCGGCGCGTGCGGTCGCCACCACGACGGCGCGGCGCGGGACCAGTCAGAAGACCGCCGCCAAGAGCACGGCGAAGAAGGCCGCCGACGCCAAGAGCGATCAGAAGCCGGCAGCCAAGAAGGCTGCCACGAAGAAGGCCGCCACGTCGGACGACCCCGAGGACGAGACCGCGGCGAAGCCGGCCGCCAAGAAGGCGGCGGCGAAGAAGACCACCGCCAAGAAGACCGCCGCGAGCCGCAAGAAGAGCGAAGCGGACGGGGTCGAGACCAAGGACGAGGAGACCAACGACTCCGGCGCGTTCGTCATCCGCCAGGACGACGAGGACGACGCGCCCGCGCAGCAGGTCGTGACCGCCGGCGCCACCGCCGACCCGGTCAAGGACTACCTGAAGCAGATCGGCAAGGTCGCGCTGCTCAACGCCGAGCAAGAGGTCGAGCTGGCCAAGCGCATCGAGGCGGGCCTGTTCGCCGAGGAGAAGCTCAACTCGGGCGAGAAGATCGAGATGAAGCTCAAGCGCGAGCTGTGGTGGATCGCGCAGGACGGCAAGAAGGCCAAGAACCACCTGCTCGAGGCCAACCTGCGACTGGTCGTGTCGCTGGCCAAGCGCTACACCGGCCGCGGCATGCTCTTCCTGGACCTGATCCAGGAGGGCAACCTCGGTCTGATCCGCGCCGTCGAGAAGTTCGACTACACCAAGGGCTACAAGTTCTCCACCTACGCGACGTGGTGGATCCGGCAGGCGATCACCCGTGCCATGGCCGACCAGGCGCGCACCATCCGCATCCCGGTGCACATGGTCGAGGTCATCAACAAGCTCGCCCGTGTCCAGCGGCAGATGCTGCAGGATCTGGGCCGCGAACCGACTCCGGAAGAGCTCGCCAAGGAGCTCGACATGACGCCGGAGAAGGTCGTCGAGGTGCAGAAGTACGGCCGCGAGCCCATCTCCTTGCACACCCCGCTCGGGGAAGACGGTGACAGCGAGTTCGGTGACCTCATCGAGGACTCCGAAGCCGTCGTGCCGGCCGACGCGGTCAGCTTCACGCTGCTGCAGGAGCAGCTGCACTCGGTGCTCGACACCCTGTCCGAGCGCGAGGCCGGCGTCGTGTCGATGCGTTTCGGCCTGACCGACGGCCAGCCGAAGACCCTGGACGAGATCGGCAAGGTCTACGGCGTGACCCGCGAGCGGATCCGGCAGATCGAGTCCAAGACGATGAGCAAACTGCGCCACCCGTCGCGCTCGCAGGTGCTGCGCGACTACCTGGACTGAGAGCAGCTACAGCTATCCGACCCGAGTGGTCACTTACTGGCAGGTATGACGAAATACCGGCCAGTAAGTGACCACTCGGGTCTTTTGTTGCCGCCCACCTGCGGTCAGTCGTCCTCGCGAGAGCGCCGGAAGATCACCCGGGACGGCCAGTCGGCGACCTGCCGCAACCCCCGCCGGACGGCCGCCCGACCGGTGCCGGGCAACACCGTGGAGGCCAGGCGCTGCAACCAGGACTGCTGGCGGCGGACGCCGCGCAGGATCGCACGCGCCTGTGGGTCGATGGTCGTGGGCGCGGTGCCCGGCGCGGCATACCTCTCGTGTTCCAGGGACCGCATGGCGGTGTGCAGCGCGGTCACACCGTCCTGGGGCAGCGCGGCGCGGGAACGGTAGTAGCGCTCGGTCGCACGCGGCGACGACTCGGAGTCCGGCGGCGGGATGCCCAGGTCGTGCAGCCGAGTCTGCAGCACCTGCCATTGCGCCTCCACCGGACGGTGCTCGCGCAGGCGGGCGCTGATCGACGCACGCTGCCGGCGGGCGACCAGCGGCAGCACCAGGGCGCCGAGGAAGCCGATCGCCAGCACCCCGAGGAGGATCAGCAGATCCCGCAGCAGGTGCGGGTGCGTGCTGTTGCTGCCGGACGTGGGCGCGGCCGCCGCGGTCGGTGCCGCCGACGACGCCGAGGACGGTGCCTGGGTCGTGCTGGTCGTGCTGGTGGACTGACCGGGGACCCGACCGCCGCCCTGCGCCACCGTCGGATCGGTGTATGACGGCGCAGCGCCTGTCCGGTCCCCGGGTGTCGGCTCGAACCGCGTCCAGCCCATCCCGCTCAGGTACAGCTCCGGCCAGGCGTGCGCGTTGGACTGGGTGACGGTGTAGATGCCGTTCGCGGTGGGCGTGCCCGGCAGGAAACCCAGCGCCATCCGCGCCGGTATGCCGTCCGCGCGCGCGAGCATGATCATCGCCGTCGCGAACTGCGTGCAGTAGCCGCGTTTGGTGACCAGGAAGTTGGACAGCGGATCGAGCTTCTTGCCGTCGACCGTCTGGCGCGCGGCCAGAGTCAGGGAGTAGGTGAACTGATCCGAGCGCAGGTAGTCCTGGATCCGCACCGCCTGGTCGAACGAGTTGTCGCCGCCGATCTTGCGGGCCAGCGCCTCGACCCGTGGCGCGGACGGGGGGTCCAGCTGCAGCTGGTTGGCGAACGTCTCGCGGTCGGCCGGGTGGCCCGGCTGGTAGGCATCGCGTTGCGGGATGAAGTAGCTGACCGAGTAGCTCTTGGCGGACCGGGCGACGTACGGCTGTTGGGTGAAGCGCGAGTAGCCCCACTGCACCGGGCCGAAGCTGGCCTGGGCGATCGGGAACGGAGCGGGCACGTCCGGTGCCTTCATCGTGTTCGCCGTCACCCGCATGTCCTCCACCGCGTCGCTCGTGGACTTCACGGCGCCGGCCGGCAGGGGGAGGGGCTGACCGTCGCGGGCCTCGACCAGGTTGTTGGAGCCCGGAAAGTCGGACCATTCCCCGTCGGAGTAACTGCCGCCGGCCGTGACGCGCAGCGGCGGGGGTGCGAGATCGCTGGAACGGAACGTCAGCACCGGGGTGCCGTCGGTGCTGCGCAGGTCGCGGGCGAGGCTGACGGTCGTGCTGAACGCGACGACACCGGTGCCGGTGCCGCTGCCTCCGCGCCCCAGTCCCTGCGCGAAGTAATGGGGGTCCGCGCGTGGTAGCAACACGGGAATGATCAGCGCGAGCGCGATGGTGGCGATGCCGAGCGTGCGGGCGGCCGACGCCAACCCGCCCAGCCCGAGCTGGTCCTCGTGCACGGTGGGTGTCAGCGCCCGGGCCCGCACCGAGGACCAGGCACGGACCAGCACACCGCCCCGGTGCGCGATCATCGTCAGCCAGGCGCCGGCCAACAGGATGAAGAACACCGGGTTGAGCGCGGCGCCGGTGTTGGACGTCGAGAGCATGTAGATGACCATCATCGGCACACCCGCGAGAGCCGGCTGGCGGCAGGTCACCGACAGGAAGTCGACCCCGATCGCCAGACCCGGCACGATGACCTCGAGCATCATCAGCAGCCCGGGCGTCACCGGCGCCGGCGCGGCGGAGTGCTGCACGGTGTCGTTGGCCTCCTGCACCAGGTCGTGGACGGCGCCGAAGAACGAGGAGTCCAGGTGGTCGTGCAGGTTGAGGAGTATGACGACCACGAGCAGCGCGGCGAGCTGGACGGCCAGGATCGCCGCGGGTGTCGCGCGGGTGAGCCGCATCGACGTGCCGACGACGGCGCCGAAGGCGCACAACAGGAACAGGCCCCACAGCCAGGCGCCGCCCTGCAGCAACGTGGTGAGCGGCCACATCGCGACCACCGAGCCCAGCAGCGCCAGCGCCGCCTCGCTGGGCCGGCCGCGGGTGATCACAGCGAACCCACTTGCACCAGTGCCTTGTTCGTGACCGTCGACCACGCCTCGGCGATCGGCAGCCGCGCATCGACGACGACCACGCGCCAGCCCGCGGTCGCCAGCTGGTCGCGGACCCGTCGCGCCGCCTCGCTCGGCTCGGAGCCCTCCGCGGCGCCTCGCCGGCCGTGGGCGAACGTCGGCGGGTCCAGGACGAAGCCGAGCGCCGCCGCACCGGGCTGCCGCAGACCGGCCAGCTCGACCGGGATGTCGTCGTCACCCGCGGCGACCACGGCGACCGCGAGCCCGCCGGCCGAGACATGCTCCAGCGCCGCCGACAGCACCTGCTGGAAGTCGGCGTCGGTGCCGAGTGCGACGGAGGCGAGGTCCTCGATCATCTCCGGGACGGGGCGGTCGATCATCAGCTGCGCGTTGGAGGTGCGCAGGGCTTCCTGGGTCACCAACTGTGTCCGGTAGCCCAGCTCCTCGAGCCGGACGAGCACGGAGGCGACCGCGCTGACGGCCCATTCGAAGGAGCTGGCCGCGCCGGAGCCGGCGTGCGCGGACTCCCGCGAGTCCAGCAGGACCAGTGCCGAGCGGCGGGCCGGCCGGTCCTCCTGCCGCACCATGAGTTCGCCGCGGTGTGCCGTGGCCGGCCAGTGCACCTTCCGCAGGTCGTCCCCGTCGTGGTAGGTGCGGATCGACACGTCCTCCTCGCCGTGCAGCGCGATCATCTGCGGGGTCTCGCCGTCGTTGCCGACGCCGGAGCCCGGCGGCTGGCTGGACCCCAGTGGCACGACGCGCGGCAGCACGAGCAGCTCGTCGGTGCTGGTCAGGGCACGGCTGATGTGGGTCAACCCGAACGGGTCACGTTGGGTGAGCGTGACCGGACCGAGCTGGTAGCGGCCGCGCAGGTGGCTGCGCACGACATACCTCACCTGCCGGGCGGCGCCGGGCTCGAGCTTGGCGACGACGAACCGCGGACGGTCGCCGAGCACGTAGTCGATGCGCTCCTCGGCAAGGTAGAGCCGGCTGGAACGGTGGTCGATGTTGGTGAACGTCACCTCGACCTCGGCGCGTTCGTCGGGTATGGCGGTCGGCGGGTTGACGGTGCGCCGGACCTCCAGGCGGGGCGCGGGGCGGCGGGCGAACAGCAGCGCGCCGACGGCGAGCAGCACCAACAGCACGCCGACGCGCACGATGTCGGCGAAGCCGAGCACCAGGCCGGCGCAGGTCAGCACGAGGCCGGCACTGATGAACCCGCGGCCCAGGCCGGTGAAGGTGTGGCGACGTCCCGTGGCCATCAGCGGGCGTGGGACGGCACCGCGACGTGACGGACGATCTCGCTGAGGACACCGCCGACACCGCGATGCAGGTGCTGGTTGTCGCTGGACAGGATGACGCGGTGGGCCAGGACCGGCTCGATGAGCCGCTGCACGTCCTCGGGTATGACGTGATCGCGTCCGTCCAGCGCCGCACCGGCGCGAGCAGCACGCAGCAGGTGCAGCGACGCCCGCGGCGACGCACCGAGCCGTAGGGCCTTGCTGCCGCGCGTCGCGCCGACGAGGTCGACGATGTACTGCCGCAGCGCCGGGCTGGCGTGCACGGCGCGGACCCGGTCGGCCATCCGGGCAACGGTGTCGCCGTCGGTGACCGGCTGCAGTTGCTCCAGCGGCGACGGGCCGCCGTGCACGTCGAGCATCTCCAACTCGGCGGCCGGTGTCGGGTAACCCATCGAGATGCGGGTCATGAAGCGGTCCCGCTGGGCCTCGGGCAGCGGGTAGGTGCCCTCCATCTCGATGGGGTTCTGGGTGGCCATCACGAGGAAGGGCGCCTTCAGCGGGTAGGTCTGGCCGTCGACCGTGACCTGGCCCTCTTCCATGCACTCCAGCAGCGCGGACTGGGTCTTGGGCGAGGCCCGGTTGATCTCGTCACCGACGACGATGTTGGCGAAGATCGCGCCGCGGCGGAATTCGAAGGTGCGGCTGTCCTGGTTGAAGACGCTGACCCCGGTGACGTCGCTCGGCAGCAGGTCGGGAGTGAACTGGATGCGCCGCATCGGGCAGTCGATCGACCGGGCCAGGGCCTTGGCCAGCATCGTCTTGCCGACACCCGGGACGTCCTCCAGCAACAGGTGGCCGCCGGCGAGCAGCACCACGACCGCGGTGCGGATCGCCTCGGACTTGCCCTCGATGACCGACGAGACGGCGCGATGGATGGCGGTGGCGACCTGCTGGACGTCCTCGATCGTGGTCGGGTTGTCGGCAGGGGAATCGGCGGGCGCCGGGGTGATGGGACCCGTGTCGGTCGTGAAGGACATGTCTCGATCCTGCCTGATGGTTGCGGATCGGTCACCTCATTGCCGTGAACACTGCAATGCAATCGTTGCCCGAGCGGTTGAGTTCGACCGTCCCACCGTCCATTGTGCGCCCCGTCCCTGACGCTCCACTTCCCCCCACCACGCCAACGCCCCCAGCCGACAGGACACAAAACGGGCCGAACGGACACCGAATTTCCGTCGAATTCGCCCATTTTTCGTGTCCTCTCGGGGTGTTGGGTGTCCTCTCGGTGGAGGGGGCGGAGGGGCGGCGGGGTGGCGTGACGAGGGCGCTCCACTCCGCACCACCGCCTCCGACCTGCGCAAATACGCAGATCGGGCGTGCCATGCATGGCGTCGGGGGCGACAGGTGGAGGAAAGTGGAGTACGGTGGGGCGAAGTTGATGAACTGCGGCACGCGCGTCAGGGAACGAGGAGGAGGTGCGGTGCATGTTTCTCGGCACTCACACCCCTCGTCTCGACGAGAAGGGCCGGCTGTTCCTGCCCGCGAAGTTCCGCGACAAGCTCGCCGGTGGCCTGGTGATCACCCGTGGCCAGGAGCGCTGCCTCTACGTCTTCGCGATGGCGGACTTCGAGCGGCTCGCGGCCGAGATGAACAACACTCCCGTCACCAACCGGGCGGTCCGCAACTTCCAGCGGGTGCTGCTGTCCGCAGCCTCCGACGAGATCCCGGACAAGCAGGGCCGCGTCACCATCCCGGCCGTGCTGCGCGAATACGCCGGACTGACCAAGGACTGCACGGTGATCGGCACCGGCAACCGGGTCGAGGTCTGGGACACCGCGGCCTGGAACGACTTCCTCGCGGCAACCGAGGACGACTTCGCTGAT
>Ga0164242_10004765_pt1 | contig 15200 bp, 17 predicted proteins | sample OricomgcompostMG_FD_108783 | JGI IMG/M metagenome (GOLD analysis project Ga0164242, IMG submission 108783) | Miracle-Growth compost microbial communities from Emeryville, California, USA - Original compost - Miracle growth compost (MG) ... | reverse complement strand
TTCATCGCCCTCACCGGCGACGACGAGAGCGCTGACAGGCACGTGAGGATCGAGGAACGAGGCCCGGAGCGTGCCGCGGAAGCGCGACAGACGATCGACGAGCAAGGAGCCTGACCATGACCGACTTCACCGCGCCCCGGGCGCTGCCAGCGGACGACCGGATCGAGCTCGAGCGACGCGCGCCGGCACGGGGCGGCTTCAACGGCCGTCTGCTGCGCATCGAGCTCGTCCGCGTCCTGCGCAACAAGCGCACGCTCATCTTCACGATGCTGCTGCCGATCGTCTTCTACGTCGCGTTCGGCGTCCCGCAGTCCGGGCAGTGGCCGGGCACCGACTTCGACCCCAAGTCCTACGAGATGATCAGCTTCGCCCTCTACGGTGCGCTCGCGGCCTCATGTGCGATCGGTGCAGGCGTCGCGGTCGAACGCGCACAGGGCTGGAGCCGGCAACTGCGCCTCACCCCGCTGTCCGGCCCGGCATACATCGGCGTGAAAGTGCTCACCGCGATGATCGCCGCGGCACTGCCGGTCATCCTGGTCTTCGTCATCGGGGCGGTCACCGGCGCGTCGATGTCGACCGGCGCCTGGCCGACCACGCTCGTGCTCACCTGGCTCTGCGGCAGCCTCTTCGCGTCGCTGGGCCTGTTCGTCGGCTACCTGGTGCCGTCGGAGAACGCCATGCAGATCCTCGGCCCCGGCATCTCGCTGCTCGCCTTCGCCGGCGGCATCTTCTACCCGCTGGCCGTCATGAGCGACACCATGCAGACGGTCGCCTCCTTCACGCCGATGTGGGGTCTGTCGCAGATCGCGCGCTATCCCATCCTCGGTGGCTCGTTCGACCCGATGTGGGTGGTGAGCGGTGTGCTGTGGATCGGCCTGTTCTTCGCCGGAGCCGTATGGCGTTTCCGCCGCGACACCAGCCGCGTCTGACCGGATGGCACACTGAATCGTGATGGACGACAACACCCAGCGACCGACCCCGAAGTGCCGCCCTTCGGGGTTGGTCGCCGCGTTCGACAAGGACACCGAGGAGTCGATCGGCAACCGCACGATCATGCTCTTCTGGGCCGGGGTCTGGCTGTTCTGGATGCTGCAGCCGTTCATCGACTCAGTGCGCCGGCTGGACACCGTCGGTGGCCTGGTCGGCGCGATCGTGGTGCCCGTCTTCTGTGTGGTCTACCTGTGGCACTTCTACGCCTGCCGGGCGGCGTTCTTCCGGCTGTCCTACCCGTGGGGCTACCAGGCGCGGCCGCGGGACTACGCCCGCTACCTCCTGCTCGGTGCGCTCGCCATCGTGTGCATGATCGCCGTCGGTCAGGACGGGATCGCCGCAGCCATCTTCTTCGCACTGTCCGGGTTGTGGACGTTGCCGCTGGTGTGGGGCTGGATCACGGTCATCGCGACCGCGGTCGCCTACATCCTCATGTGGAACCTGCCGGGGTGGCACTCCGACCCGAGCACGTTCGTCGGTCTCGGCTTCGGCGCGGCCGCGATCACGGTGGGCATGGTCGCCGGGCGGCGCCAGCACCAGCTGCGTGAATCCCGCCGGGTCAACGCCAATCTGATGGTGCAGCAGGAACGCAACAGGATGGCCCGCGACCTGCACGACATCCTCGGCCACTCGCTGACCGTCATCACCGTCAAGGCGGAGCTGGCCGGCCGGCTGATGGATGCCGGCGCCGGCGAGCGTGCCCGCGCGGAGGTGGCCGACCTGGAGCAGTTGTCCCGGACAGCGCTGGCCGATGTCCGGCGCGCGGTCGAGGGCTACCGGGAGATCTCCCTGTCCGGCGAGCTGGCGCGGGCCAAGGAGGCGCTCGCCGCAGCCGGCATCGCCGCCCGCACCCCGACCGCGCTCGACGAGGTGCCCGCCGACCTGGTCGAACCATTCGCGTGGACCGTGCGCGAGGGCGTCACGAACGTGCTGCGGCACAGCAAGGCGTCGACGTGCACGATCACGGTCACCCCCTCGTCGATCACCGTGGCCGACGACGGCGTGGGCCACCCCGCGGGCGGATCCGACGGCAACGGGCTGGCAGGGCTGCGCGAGCGGGCGCTCGCCGCGGGTGCGGTGCTGATCACCCGGTCGGTGGATCCGCACGGGTTCTGCGTCACGGTGGCGGCCAGCTCCAGCTCCGACCTCGACCCGCATGCCGCTGCGGACAGCGGTGCGGAGGACAGCGGCTCGCGTCATACCATCGGGCGGGCCTCGGGGGAGGCGATGGCATGAGCACGACGATCAAGGTGATGCTCGCCGACGACCAGGCGCTGGTGCGCGGCGCGCTCGCCGCGTTGCTCGAGCTGGAGAGTGATTTGACGGTCGTCAGCGAGGTCGGCGACGGCACCGAGGTCGTCACGGCTGCGATCGCGGCCGAGCCGGACGTCGTCCTGATGGACGTCGAGATGCCGGGCAAGGACGGTATCTCCGCGACCGCCGAGCTGCGCAAGGCCCTGCCGGGTGTCCGGGTGCTGATCGTGACGACGTTCGGCCGCCCGGGTTACCTGCGTCGCGGGCTCCAAGCAGGCGCAGCGGGTTTCGTCGTCAAGGACACACCAGCGCGTGAGCTGGCCGATGCGGTGCGACGGGTGCACCAGGGACTGCGGGTCGTGGATCCCGCGCTCGCCACCGACAGCCTGATCGCGGGCGAGTCACCGCTCACCGCGCGCGAGACGGACGTGCTGCGGGCGGCGCGGGGAGGTGGCACGGTCGCGGACATCGCGGGTGAGCTCTTCCTGTCCGAGGGCACCGTGCGCAACCACCTGTCGGCGGTGATCGGCAAGACCGGTGCCCGCACCCGCGCCGAGGCTGCGCAGATCGCGGAGACCAACGGGTGGTTGTAGGGGGGCGGCGTGCCGTGGGGCCGCGTTCGGGTGCGTAACCGGCGACGGTCGCCGGTTGAGGGCGCCGTCGCTAGCGCGTGATCGGCCAGCCGGTGATCTGTTTGGGACGCGGCGGCGCGTAGGTGCGCACCTTGGACGTGCGCAGACCCAGGCGGTGCAGACCCTCGGCGATGGTGACTGCGGCGGCGACACCGTCGACGACGGGCACTCCGGCGCGTGCCCGGACCTGTGCTTCCAGATCTGCCATGCCGCCGCAGCCCAGACAGATGACCTCGGCCCGGTCCTCGGCCACGGCGAGCTCGCACTCGCGCACGATCGCCTTGACCGCCCGCTCCGGGTCCGACTCCAGCTCCAGCACCGACATGCCCGAGGACCGGACCGACGCCAGGCGCCGGTCGAGCCCGGCGAGCATGAGCCGGTCCTCGATGAGCGGGACGGTCCGGTCCAGCGTGGTGACGACGCTGTACTTGTGACCGAGGAACTGTGCGGTCGACGCGGCCGCCTCGGTGATGTCGACGACGGGGACGTCGAGCAGCTCCTGCAGGCCCTCGCGACCGTGCTCGCCATACCCGGCCTGTATGACGGCATCGAACTCGCCGTCGTAGTGCAGCACCCGGTCCATCACGGCGACGGCGGCCAGGTAGCTCTCCACGTTGCCTTCGCACGACTCTGCGCCGAAATGCGGTGTCAGTGCGATGATCTCGGTGCCCGGTGCGGCTGCGGCCCGTGCTGCCTGCCCGATGGACTCGGTCATCGTCGCGGTCGTGTTCACATTGACGACGAGGATCTTCATGATCCGGCCTCCTCTGCTCGTTCGACCAGCGTCTCCACGGCCTCACCCGGCAGCACGATGACGGGCACCGGCGACTCGTGCACGATCCGCATGCCGGTGGATCCCAGGAACACGCGGCGTCCCGGGCCCATGTCGCTAGAGCCGACGACGAGGACGTCACCGGTGGTCCAGTCGACGTGCTCGATGGCGTCGGCCCACTCCTCGCCGAAACCGACGACGGTCTCGCCCACCTTCGGCGCGTTGGGCAGGGCGCGAACCTCCGCGAGCGCCGACGCGGCGTGCTCCTGGATCGATGCGGTCACTGCGGCGCGCTCCTCCTCGCGTGCTCGTCGATCGGTGGCAGCCTGCCGTGGCTCGAGCGAGAAGGAGGCAAGGCGTAACTCGGCGTCCATCTCCGCACAGATGCCGGCCGCGGCGACCACGAGGCCGGACGTGCCGGCCGCGCCGCCGTACGCAGCGGTGACGCGGCTGACCCGATCCAGACGATTGGCTCGAAAACCACGCGGTGCCAATGCGATCGGCACCGGGCTGGAATGCACGAGATGGTTGGTGGTGCTGCCCAGGCTGATCCGTCCGAGGACACCACGGGAGGCGTTGCCGACGACGATCACGTCCGCCGACTCGCTCTCGGCGAGTTCGATGAGGCCGCTCGGCACCGATCGCGCGTCGTGGACGCGGTATTCGGCCGCGACATCGTCCGGCACATGCTGTTGCGCCTCTTCGAGGTCGTTCATCAGTTGCTGCCGCAGCAGGCTGTTGTACTGGAAGTCGACCCGGGCGACGGTGGGTGCCGATTGCGTCTCCATCACCCTGGTCACCAGCAGCCGGGAGGACCGGGAGCGGGCGAAGTAGACGCCCAGGCGGAGCGCTTCGAGACCCGCGGCTCCGGGTTGGTACGCGACGATCGTGGTCATGACGAGGTCTCCTTCGAGAGGGTCAGTGGTGTGCCTGGACGGCGATCGCTTCACCGTCGACGTCGCGGAAGGTGCGCGACCGGTCCGCGACGGCCAGGTAGAGGACGAAGCCGAGGCCTGCGGCGATGAACCAGGAGAAGGGACCGTAGCCGCTCAACGCGCCCAGGGAGTCGATCTGGCCGGAGAACGCGAACGCGATCGAGATCAGTGCTGAGGGGATCAGAGCGATGACCGCTCGTTTGTTGACGCCGTTGCTGTAGTGGTAGTCGCCGCCCTTGTCCAGGGTGTAGAGATCGGGCACGTTGACCCGTTGCTTGCGCAGCACCCAGTAGTCGGCCATCACGATCCCGAAGAGCGGGCCGAGCACCGCGCCCAGGCCGCCGAGGAAGTAGTTGATGACGGCGGGGGAGTTGTAGAGGTTCCACGGCAGGATGACGAAGCCGATGACACCGGAGATGATCGCGGACTTGCGGAAGTCCAGCTTCTTGGGCGCGACGTTGGTCAGGGCGTATGCCGGGGCCACGAAGTTCGCCATCAGGTTGACCCCGACGGTGAGGATGACCAGGGACAGGCACGCCAGCACGAGGAACGGTGTGGCGAACGTGTGCACGACGTCCTCCGGGCCGGCGATCACCGTGCCGTCGACGGTGAACCGGCCACCGGCGAGCAGGACCACGATGCACCCGAAGAAGATCGTGTTGACCGGGATGCCGGCGATGTTGCCCAGCACGATGGACCGTTTGGACTTGGTGCCCCGGGTGAAGTCGCAGAAGTTGAGCACGAACGTCCCGTAGATCGCGACCCACCCGGAGGCGCCGGCCAGGATCTCGTGCCACATGTCCCAGCCGTGCAGCGCCCAGGGCTTACCACCGAGGGTGGCCTTCGGCTGCCAGGTGATGTGTCCGTGGACCTGGACCACGACGGCGATGGCCATGGCGAGGAAAGTCACCAGGATGATCGGCCCGGAGTAGGCCTCGAACTTGCGGACCATCTCGATGCCGTAACAGGCGATGATCACCTGGATCACCCACAGCACGGCGAAGCAGATCCAGCCGAGGTAGTCCAGCCCGAGCAGTTTGTGCTCGGTCAACCCGCTCGCCCCCGGGAACAGCGCGAGCACCAGGATGTTGCAGACCAGGGACGCCAGGTAGGTCTGGATCCCGAACCACGCGATGGCGACCCCACCGCGGAACAGCGCCGGGATGTGGGCGCCGCGGACGCCGAAGCTGATCCGGCTCATCACCGGGAAAGGCACACCGACCTTGTAGCCGACGAAGCCGGAGATGGTCAGCAGCACCAGCAGGAAGAGCGACCCGAAGCCCATCGCCAGCAGGATCTGCCAGGCGCCCAGACCGAGCGCGAACATGCCGATCGCGAAGGTGTAGTTGCCGAGGCTGTGCACATCGTTGGCCCACAGGGCGAAGATGTTGTAGGAGCCCCAGGTGCGGCCCTCCTTCTTGGAGGGTGCGATGTCGTAGTTGTACAACCGGTGGTCGTAGGCGACCGGCAGGACATCGACGCCGACCGCGCCGTGTGGTTGGTTCTCGACGGGTTGGCTGGTGCATTCGGTGTTCGACATCGCGCCTCCTCAGCGTTGCTGAAACCGTAGGAGCGCGAAGGGGACTCAGGGAATGGCCGGGGAGATATATCTCTCAGTCAGCGGATATATCCGGCCGGCTCTTGCGGGATTCGTCGATGTATGCCGTCAGGCGGCTGTGGTGTGTGCGCGCCGCAGCGCTGAGCCCCGCGCCGTCCCGTGCCAGAAAGGCCTCGAGCATCCGGGTGTGGTCGGTCTGCAACTCCGCGCGCTGCACGGCGTCCAGCAGACTCATGGCCTGTGACGGCTCGGTCAGGTCGGCCGCCAGGCTCAGCATGTGCAGCAGGCGCGGCATACCGCACGGGGCCAGCAGCGTCTCGTGGAACGCGCGACTGAGGGACTGATAGCTCGGCACGTCGTCGGCCCGGATGGCCGCGGTGAGGTCCCGGTGCATGGTCTGCGCTCGCACGTCGTCGTCCGTGGTCGCGGCAGCGGTGGCTGCTTCGATCGCCGCCGCCTCCAGGGCGCCACGCACCAGGTAGAGCTCGTGCAGCTCCGGGCCGGAGAGGACGGTGACCGTGTAGCCGCCGCGCGGCTGGTGGCGCACCAGGCCCTCGCCGATGAGGGTCTTGAGCGCTTCGCGCACCGGGATCCGGCTGACCTGGAAGAAGGCGCCGATCTCGTCCAGCGGCAGGCTTGCTCCAGGCTTCACCTGCCCCGAGACGATCACGCGACGCAACTCGCTGAGCACGTAGGGGCCCGTCGCGTAACCGTCGGCACGGTGCAGCTTGCCGATCCATGCGCTCTCGTCAGTGGTCATTGCTGCCAGTATCCCGTGCCGGGCGCGCATTGCGCACCGTCGCAACCGAACTCGGCGCGGGTGAGGTGTCAGCGTTGTGCGCCGGGGAACGCCAGCAGTGTGGGGGAGTCACCCGACGAGATCGTCGGTGACGAGCATCGTCGCTCCGCCGGTGGCGAAGCCCGCGACGTCGGCTGCGGCGGCCTGCCCCTCGGCCGAGGCCATCCCGGCGGCGAGCGCCTCCTGCGAAGCGAAATTGAGCACGGCGATGAGGTAGTAGGGCGGCTCGGACCCGTCGGTCGTCGCGCAGTGACCCGCGTGCCAGCCCTGCAGGCCGGGGATCTTGTCGGCCAGCGGTTTGTGGGTCGAGGTGTAGTGGGCGTCGAATGCGGCGGGGTCGTCGGGCCGGCCGTAGGCAACGATCAGCTGGGGCATGAGGTCTCCTTGTGTCGAAGGTCAGGAGCGGTATTTCGACGGTACTCGCGCACCGTGCTCGACGTCGGCCGTTCGGCGGCATCCACGACGACGCGGCTGCGGTGATTTTGGCGGTATGGCGCCCTGCTGGGACGATGTATGACGCGATGACCGACACCCTGACTCCCACACCCGTCCTGCCGCCGCTCCGGATCGGCCGGCACACGATCGCCGCACCGGTGGTGCTGGCGCCGATGGCGGGCATCACCAACCGGGCGTTCCGCCGGCTGTGCCGCAGGTATGGCGCGCAAGGGTCCGCGGCGGGCGGTGCATCCGGGGCGAGCAGCCTCTACGTCAGCGAGATGATCACCTCGCGGGCGCTCGTCGAGCGCAATGCCATGACCATGCGGCTCATCGAGCACGACCCGGACGAGTCGCCGCGCTCGATCCAGCTCTACAGCGTCGACCCGCAGACCACCGGCCGCGCCGCGCACCTGCTGGCCAGCGAGAACCGTTGCGACCACATAGATCTCAACTTCGGATGCCCGGTCCCCAAGGTCACCCGCAAGGGCGGCGGGTCGGCGTTGCCGTGGAAGACCGACCTGTTCCGTGGCGTCGTGTCGGCAGCGGTCAAGGCCGCGGCGCCATACGACATCCCGGTCACGGTGAAGATGCGTCGCGGCATCGACGAGGACCACCTGACGTTCCTCGAAGCCGGCCGGATCGCCGAGGGTGAGGGTGCCGCCGCCGTGGCGCTCCACGCACGCACCGCCGCGCAGGCCTACTCCGGACACGCACACTGGGACGCGATCGCGCAGCTCAAGCAGGCCGTCACCAGCATCCCGGTGCTGGGCAACGGCGACATCTGGTCCGCCGAGGACGCGCTGCGGATGGTGCGCGAGACCGGCTGCGACGGTGTCGTCGTCGGCCGCGGCTGCCTGGGCCGTCCGTGGCTGTTCACCGATCTCGCCGCGGCGTTCGCCGGTGGTTCGACGCGGGTGCGGCCGACCATGCGTGAGGTCGCCGACACGCTGCGACTGCACACGGTCTACCTCGCGGAGTTCTTCGAGTCCGAGGACAAGGCGTGCCGTGACATCCGCAAGCACATCGCCTGGTATTTCAAGGGATTCCGCGTCGGTTCCGAGCTGAGGGCGGGCCTGGGGCTGGTGCAGTCGCTGGCCTCGCTGGACGATCTGCTCGCCAGCCTCGACCTGGACCAGCCCTGGCCGGGGGACGCCGCCGAAGGACCGCGCGGCCGGGCCGGCTCGGAGCGGCACGTCGTGCTGCCGGAGGGCTGGCTCGACTCGCGCACCGTGGACGACCACACGCGCCGCGAGGTCGCCGCGGCGGAGGAGTTCAACAGCGGCGGCTGAGCCCGGTCAACCGACGGCGACCTCCGCGATGGCGTCCGCGACCTCCTGCGCACTCCACTGCATGGTCGCGGAGCCGACGGACACCTCGGTCCACGACCATCCCGGCACGTCGGCGGATGCCCAGCTGCGGGTGGCGATCACGTGCTCCCGCTCCAACAATTGCAGCGACCTTTCGCGCAGCGCCTCGTGCCCGGCCTGCGCGAAGACGGCGAACTCGCGCGTGTGCGGCGGGTCGGGGGTGACCCGCAAACCTCGCTCGTGGAGCAGCGCCGCGATCTCGACCGCGCGATCGCGGTATTCGGCCATCCGTGGCAGGTGTGCATCCAGCCCGGCGAGCGCTGATGCGGCGTAACCCGTCATGCCGTAGAGCGTGCCCCCGAGACGGCGGCGCCATTGCAGGGCCTCTGCGACGAAATCCTCCGGGCCGGCCAGCGCGGCCCCGGCGAAACCGCCCAGTCCCTTGTAGAACGAGACGTAGACGCTGTCCGCCAGTGCTGCGATCTCGTCGACCGGAGCGCCGAGGTAGGGCGTGGAGTCCCACAGCCGCGCACCGTCGAGGTGCAGCGGAACTCCGCGCTCGCGGCAGCGCGCGCTGAACTGCTCGATCTCGGCGAGCGTCGGCAACACGAAACCGGCCTCACGCAGCGGCAACTCCAGCATGGCTGCCCCGAGCGGTCCCGGTATCGCGTCCAGGTGCGCGAGCGTCGGCAGCTCCCGGCCGGTGCCGAGTCGTTCGTACCGCAGATCGTGCAACAGCGCGGGCCCGTCGAGCTCGTGACGCCGCAGATGCGACAGGTCGGGAATCGCCACGCGACGGGAGCGCAAGCGGTCGGTCCAGCACCGCAGCGCGGCCTGCTGGGCCATCACGCCGCTGGGGAAGAACGCCACTGCGGGTTTGCCGAGCAGATCCGCGACGCGCGATTCGAGCTCGGCGACCAGTCCGTCGTCGCCGTACCGGTCCCACGTGGCGGCCGGCGCAATGGTGCGCGCGACCTGCGTCAGTGCTTCGCCCGGGGCGGGGAGTTCATGGCCGAGCATGCGGCGCGCGTCCGTCGCGGCTGCCTTGAACCTGGCTTCGAACGATGTGTTGTCGCTGGCGTCGTCGGGGGCAGGCATGCCCACATCCTGCCGTAGGGCGGGACCGTCTCGCCCGAGGGTCAACCGGCACGTGTCGCCGTGGGCTACTTCTCCACCGCGCGGTCGGGGTCGGTGATCCAGTGCGACCACGATCCGATGTAGACGCTGGTCTGCGGGTGGATGCCCGACGCCTCGAGCGCGAGCGCCAGATGCGTCGCCTGCACGCCCGATCCGCAATAGACGCCGACCTCGGTGTCGGGGCGGATGCCCAGCGCCGTGAAGCGCATCGCGAGGTCGTCGGACGGCAGGAATTCGCCGCTGGGTGTGAGGTTGGCCAGTGCGGGCGCCGAGACGGCACCCGGGATGTGCCCGGCGACCGGGTCGACGGTTTCGTTCCGTCCGGCGAACCGGTCCGCAGGGCGGGCGTCGAGCAGCAACTTGTTCGCCGCGAGCTCGGCGGCACCGTCCGCGTCGAGCAGGGCCGCTCCGGGGTCGGTCGGGTAGAAGTCGCCGGCGACCGGCTCGGGTTCGTCGGTCGACACCGGCAGCCCGGCCGCCCGCCACGCTGCGAACCCGCCGTCGAGGACCTGGACGTCCTCCTTGCCGAAGTACTTCAGCAACCACCAGCAGCGGCTCGCGGCCAGCGAGTTGCCGTCGTCGTAGACCACGACAGGCCGGTCGTTGTCGACACCGGCGGCGCGCATCGCTGCGGCGAAGACCTCCCGCTGCGGCATGGGGTGCCGGCCGTCGGGTCCCGGCGTGTCGGCCATGACTCCCTCGAACTCCACCCAGTGAGCGCCCGGCAGATGACCCGCCTGGTAGGCCGGGCGGCGGGTCTGCTCGCCCATCTGCCAGCGGGTGTCGATGATCGTGACGGAGTCCAGGATCGGCGCCAGTGCGGCGGGGATGATCAGCGGGTGGGTGGGTCGCGTCATACCCGAAGTCTGCAGGGCACGGAGGGTCACCGCAACGCCGCCGGGAATGGGCAGCGCCCCGCGTGGGTAGTCTCGGAGAGGTCAACGCACCCCGCCGGGGTGTCTGCGCCACGAGACCGATCACTGGAGGCCGAACCGTGCTTGTCCGTCGCATTGCCCGCCCGATGCTGTCAGCGATCTTCGTCACCGCCGGCTTCAACGCCGTGCGCAACCCCGACCGGACGGCGCCCGCAGCGGCGCCCGTGGTCGACAAGATGCGTTCCGTGCTGCCCGATCAGGTCGCGTCCCTCATCCCCGCCGACCCGGCCACCGCGGTCCGGGTGAACGGCGCGGTCCACGTGGTCGGTGGCCTGCTGCTGGCAACCGGCCGCTTCCCGCGGGTCGCCTCGTTGGCGCTTGCCGGAAGCCTGGTTCCCACGACACTGGCCGGGCACGCCTTCTGGCAGGAGGACGACCCGGCGAAGCGCGCCCAGCAACAGGCACACTTCTTCAAGAACATCAGCTTGATGGGCGGGCTGCTGATCGCGGCCGTCGACACCGAGGGCAAGCCGAGCATTGCGTGGCGTGGCAGGGCGGTTGCCCACCAGGCGGGCGATGCCGTCGCCTCCGCGCTGCCGTCCGGGTCCGAGAGCTCCGACGCGGTCAGCTCGCTGCGGGCGACCTTCGGGCACGTCGCGGGTGCGGCCAAGAAGCACGGCTCCCACGTGGCCGAGGTCGTCAAGGAGCAGGCGCCTGTGGTCGCCGACGCGGCCAAGGAGCGCGGCGCTCAGGTGGCGGAAACCGTCAAGCAGCAGGCACCGGTCGTCGCCGACGCGCTCAGGGAGCACGGTGAAGCGGTGGCCGAAGCGACCCGGGAGCAGGCACCCGTGGTCGCAGGGGCAGCCCGGGAGCACGGCCGGCGGCTCGGCCGGCGCGCTGCGAAGCGGGCCTCGAAGGCGGCGCAGAAGGCGCGGACCCAGCTCGCGTGAGTCCTTCGCCCACATCGGGTTGAATGGGGGCATGTGCCGCAACATCCGCCCGCTGAACAACTTCGAGCCCCCGGCGACCGATGACGAGGTGCGCGCTGCCGCGCTGCAGTTCGTCCGCAAGATCGCCGGGGGCTCCAAGCCGTCCAAGGCAAACCAGGCCGCGTACGACCAGGCCGTCGAGGTGATCACGCAGGCAAGTCGTGAGCTGATCGACTCGTTGGTGACGACGGCGGCGCCGAAGAACCGCGAGGAGGAGGCCGCCAAGGCCAGGGCGCGGTCCGCCGCTCGCTACGAGTCGGCCTCATGACGGCTGACATCACCGTCCGCCCGCTGGACCGCAGCGCGCAGCGCGCCCTCACCGGGTGGCTCGGTGATGCGCGAGCCGCCGGCATCGACCTGGACGACATCGACTCGATCGGGGGCGCGTATGACGACTACGTCCACGAAGTCCTGCTCACTCCCGCCGACGACCGGCCCGACCCGACGCCGAAGCTGACGATGATCGCGATGGCGATGGGTGAATACCTCCAACGCAATTCGAGCCTGCAATGGCGTGTCGCGGGCGATGCCCAGGGCACCGACCTGGCGCTGGCCTCGGTCGACGACCTCGGCGTGCTCTACCCGATTGATCCGGTGGCGCAGGCGTGGTCACAGCGGCAACGCGGGTGGATCCCGGTCTTCGCGCGCGAGCTGATGCGCACCATCGGCGGCGCGGACGAGTGATGAGTGCCGGGACGAGCACGGCGGCCAGGCTGAAATGGTGCGCCAACTGGGCCAACGGCTCCACCCTGCTCGGCCTCGCGATCGCGCGTGTCGGCCGGGCCCGGGTGGTGCAGGGGCCGCGTGGTCTCTACCTGGCCGGCGGTTACCGGTTCAGCTTCCCGATCGCCGGGGCGTTCACGGTCGGCAACGTCCTGATCTCGCGAGGAGACTGGGCGCTCCTGCAGCGCGAGAGCCCCGCACTGATCACCCACGAGGAGCAGCACAGCTGGCAGTACGTTGTTTGCGGCGGGCTGCCCTTCCTGCCGTTGTATGCCGCGGCGCTCGCGTGGTCCTGGCTGCGCACCGGAGACTTCGCGTCCCGCAATGTCTTCGAACGCAATGCCGGGCTGGTGACCGGGGGTTATCAGGAGCACTCGGTGCGGACACTGCGCGCCGCGATCGGCAGCCTGCGGTCGGTCGGCACGGCATGAGTTATTCGGCCGACGACCGCCAACGCTTCGTGCCGGAGGACCCGGTGCAGAAGCGCGCCGACCGCGATGACTTCGCGCGTGACCGGGCGCGGGTGCTGCACTCTGCCGGCTGGCGCCGTCTCGCTTCGAAAACGCAGGTGCTGCAACCGCACAACGACTTCATCCGCAACCGGTTGACACATTCCCTGGAGGTCGCGCAGATCGGCCGCGAGTTCGGCGGGGTGATCGGCTGCAACGCCGACGTCGTCGACACCGCGTGCCTCGCCCACGACCTCGGACACCCGCCCTTCGGACACAACGGTGAGGCAGTCCTCAACGAACTGTGCGGCGACATCGGGGGATTCGAGGGCAACGCGCAGACGTTCCGGATCCTGACCCGGCTGGAGGCGAAACGCTCGCGTGCCGGGGGCGGGTCGGTCGGCCTCAACCTGACCCGGGCCTCTTTGGACGCGGCCAGCAAATACCCGTGGTTTCACGGCGAGAACCCGTCCTACCCGACGAAGTTCGGTTGTTACGCCGACGACGCGGAGATCTTCGGCTGGGTCCGGGCGACCGCCCCCTCCGGCCGCCGGCAGCAGCGCTGCGTCGAGGCGCAGGTGATGGACTGGGCCGACGACGTCGCCTATTCGGTGCATGACGTCGAGGACGGCATCACCTTCGGCCTGATCGAGCTGCGTGCACTGCGCTCACCCGTCGAGCGGGACACCCTTGCCGAGCTGGCGCGGCGTGTCTACGCCCCGCAACTGGAGACCGCGCACCTCTCCGGGTCGTTCGAGCGCCTGCTCGCGTCGGGCGTCATACCCGAGGAGCTTGCGCCGGGGCGACAGGGGGTCGCCGCGCTCAAGGACATGACCAGCAGGCTCATCGGCCGCTTCGTGGCCGCCGCCGAGCAGGCGACCCGTGACAAGTACGGCGACGGTCCGCTGACCCGCTACGCGGCCGACGTGGTCATCCCGGTGGATGTGCTGGCCGAGTGCGTCATGCTGAAGGCGGTCGCCGCTCATTTCGTGATGCTGACCGACGCCCGGCGGACGCTGCAGGCGGAGCAGCGCGGCATCATCGCCACGCTCTTCACCGCCTACCAGGAGCATCCCGACCGGCTCGACCCGTTGTTCGCCGAGGACCACCAGGCCGCATCGGACGATGCCGCCGCGCTGCGGGTGGTGGTCGACCAGATCGCCTCGCTCACCGACCACCGAGCGCGCCGACTCGCGCAGGAATGGAGCTGATCATGTGGCAGTTGTCGCGTCTGCCGATCGTGGGCGCACCGATGGCCGGCACGGGCACGCCGGCGCTCGCGGCGGCCATCAGCGAGGCCGGAGGGTTCGGGCTCCTCCCGGGTGGCTACCTCACCGGCGTCGCACTCACCGACGGCATCGCGCGGGTGCGCGAGCTGACCGACCGGCCGTTCGGCGTCAACCTCTTCGTGCCGACACCGGTGGACGAGCATCGTGACGCAGCACGACTGCGCGCGTATGCCGCGGCGCTCGCGCCGGTCGCCGAGTCCGTCGGTGTGCGGTTGCCCGAGCCCCGCTGGGACGGCGGGGACAACTTCGCCGAGAAGGTCGACGCCCTGGAGCGGGCCCGCGTCGCGGTGGTGTCGTTCATCTTCGGGCCACCGCCGGTCGATGCTGTGGAGCGGTTGCACGCGGTGGGCAGCGAGATCCTCGCAACCGTCACCGATCCCACGGAGGCACAGGCAGCCGCCGCGGCCGGTGCCGACCTGCTGTGCCTGCAGGGCACCGACGCGGGCGGCCACCGTGGCACGCACCGCGCCGAGGCCGAGCCGAACCCGTACGGCTGGCGCGAGTTGCTGCCGCAGGTGCGGGCCGTGACCGACCTGCCGATCGTGGTGGCGGGGGCAGTCATGACGTCGGCCGATGTCACGGACGCCTTGAGCGGCGGCGCCGTTGCGGTGCAGTGCGGTTCGGCGTTCCTGTTGACCGACGAGTGCGGCATGACCGATGCCTATCGCGCCGGCTTCACCGCGCCGGAGCTGACCGAGCAGGTCGTCACACGCGCCTTCAGCGGGCGGCCGGCGCGCGGCATACGCAACGAATTCGTGGCGCGGTTCGACCCGCTCGCGGTGCCGGTCTACCCGATCGTGAACCAGTTGACCAAACCGCTGCGCGCGGCCGGCGCCGCCACGGGGGACCGGGAGCTGGTGGCGCTGTGGGCGGGCACCGGGTGGCGCCGGGCTCGGCCCGGCTCCGCAGCAGACGTGGTCGCCGCACTCGCAGCGGACCTCCGATGAGTCTGCTCCCGCGGGGCGGCTGTGGACGCAGCCGCTGCTGCGCGGCCGCCGCGACCTAGACTGCCGGTGTTATGGCGGGTCGCATCAAATCCGAGGACGTCGAACT
>Ga0164242_10004764_pt1 | contig 15201 bp, 15 predicted proteins | sample OricomgcompostMG_FD_108783 | JGI IMG/M metagenome (GOLD analysis project Ga0164242, IMG submission 108783) | Miracle-Growth compost microbial communities from Emeryville, California, USA - Original compost - Miracle growth compost (MG) ... | reverse complement strand
GCGCTGTTATGGGCGGCGGGGATCGTGTGGACCGCCTATGATGTCGCCGAGGCCAATTCACCGCCCGCCGATCAGGGCAAGGCGCAGGTCCATCAAACGCAATCGGGCGATTCCGATGCGGCGGCGCAGGACACAGCCCTTCTTCAGCAGTTCGTCGGCGGCAAGTGAGCCTCAGCCGGTGGTGCAGGCGACCGCCGGCGCGCCGGGACGGGTGAAGTCGGCGCTGTCGCCTTTGCCGCGCAGTTCGTAGCCGTCGCCCTTGTACCAGATGCCCGAGCCGACGCGCCGCGCGTCGAGCACCGCGATCTGCTTGCCGGCGGCGCTGATTGTGCCGGTGTCGGCGCGGTTATCGAAGACAATGTGGAAGGCATAGCCATCGTCGCAGCGATAATCGGCCGCAGCGGTCGCCGGGATCGCGTCGCCGGGACCGCCGTCGATCGGGCCCGGGGGAGGCGCCGTGTCGGCCGGAGTCGGCTTGAGATCGGTCGCGCTGATCCGCCATTGCTTCTGCGCCGCCGTCGCGCCGTCGATATCCGCGGTGCGGTGGAGCGACACGTCGCCGCGCAAGTTGAACGGCCGCCCGCCATCCTTCAGCCGACCATAGACCTGCACCGGCACGCTGACGTAGCGCTGGCCGGCACCGGCGTCGATCCGGCCGGGCGCGCCGATATTGGCGTGGTATTCGGCGTATTTGGCGAAGCTCGCGGCGAATGCCGCCGGGCTCATGCCCGAGGCCTTGCCGCCATCGCCCCACAAGGCACGGGCCTGGGTGTACTGGTCCGCCTCGATCAGCGCGAAGTAGGTCTGCACGACATTGGCCGCGCCCTGCGCGCTTTCCGGCGTGAACGGCGCCTCCGAAACCGGTGTGCGATCGTCAGGCAACCCGCCCGGCGTCCCTGGCGCCGGCAGATTGAGCGGTGACGGGCTGGAGGATGGCGATGGACTGGGCTTCGGCACCGGCCGCTTTGCAGTGGCCGCCTCAGCTGGCGATTGCAGCGCATTCGCCATATAGGTGTCGATGTCGCCCTGCGCCTGCTCGGCTGCGCTGTTGATGTCGACCGCCTGCCCGTTGTTGGTGGCGGCGCCGTGGCGGGTGCAGGCCGCCGTGACGACGATCAGCGGCAGCGAAACGAGCAAACGGCGCACCCGGGAACCCCACCTTGATCCAGATCAGTCCAATCGATTCAACGCCGTACAGCCGCCCACGTTCCCGCAGTCGACGATCAGGGGCGTAGCGCCTCGTCCTCATCGTCGTCGAGATCGTCGTCGCCGAAGCTGCCGTCGTCGAATTCGTCCTGAACGTCGTCCTCTTCCATGTCCTCCTCGGATTCGCGGGGGTCGTCGTCCTCTTCACCGTAATCGTCGTCCGTCATCTCGATATCGTCGAGATCGGATTCGTCATCGGCTTCGTCCTCCAGATCGGGATCGAGATCGGTCTGGATCGTGCCATCGCTCGGCCCCGATTGCGTTACCTCCAGGATTTCTGCGCGCTGGCTCTCGTCGTAACCGTCCTCGTCATAACCATCGTCGCCGGAACCGTGCCCGGGAACCTGATAACCGCCCATCGCCCTGTCTCCTTGCCGGTTTGCGCCATCGAACGGCGTTGGACCGATCGTGGTTCCCGGTAATTGCGACAAATCGTTTCAACGTCCCATGTGCGGCCGAAACAAGCGCCCGCGCTCGGTGACCAGGATCACCGCCAGCGCGACAACGCCGGCCCCGAAGAAGCCGACGTAGAGGGGCACCGTCGTGCCATGGAACGCCTGGCCGATCATGGCGCCGATCAACGCCCCGCCGGTTACGCCGATGAAACCCTGCACGCTCGATGCCGAGCCGGCGATATGACCCATGTTCTCCATCGCCATCGCCGAGAAGTTGGACGTGGCAAGGCCGAAGCAGCCCATCGTCAGCGCCTGCAGCACGATGAAGGTCGCCAGCGTCTCGTAGCCGGCCAGCGCGACGACGAGGTGAATGGCGGAAAAGGCCATCTGCGTCAGCAACGCGGTATGCGAGATGACGCGCGTGCCGAGCCGCATCACCAGCCGCGCGTTCACGAAATTGGTCAGCGCCATGGTCGAGGCGGTGATCGCGAACACCACCACCAGCAACCGCGGCCGGTGGAAGGTGTCGAACATGATCTGCTGAACCGAGTTGACGTAGCCGTAGAGCGCCCCCAGCAGCGCCGCCGACGCCAGCGTGTAGCCCAGCGACCAGCGGTCGGCGAGCGTCTGCATCCAGCCCCGCGCCAGCCGCGCCGGGGCGAGCGGGCGTCGATCCTCGGGCTTGAGCGTCTCGGGCATCCGCACCGCGAACCAGCCGAGCGCGAGCAAGGTGCCGACCGCGGTCATCCAGAAGATCAGCCGCCATTCGCCGAACAGCAGGATGGTCTGGCCGAAGGTCGGCGCCAGCACCGGCATGATCATGAAGACGATGAAGGCCAGGCTCATCACCCGCGCCATCGCGCGCCCGGTGAAGCAATCGCGGACCAGCGCGATCGTCACCACCCGCGTCGCGGCGACGGCGACGCCGCCGATCGCCCGCATCGCCAGCATCAGCTCGAAGCTGCCCGCCGCAGCGGCGGCGACGTTGGAGACCAAATAGATCGCCAGCGCGCCGATCATCACCGGGCGGCGGCCGTAGCGATCTGCGAGCGGGCCGTGGATCAGCTGGCCGACGCCCATGCCGATCAAGAAGGCGGTGACGATCAGCTGCCGCTCGTTCTCAGTCGCTACACCCAGGTTGCTGCCGATCGCCGGCAACGCGGGCAGCATCGAATCGATGCCGAGCGAGCCAAGCGCCATCAGCGCGGCGATCAGCGTGACGAACTCGGGAAAGGCGAGCGGCGGCGTGTCGGTCGGGTGGACAGCGGGATCGGTCATCACGCGCCCGCCATGCCGCATGTGCGCGCCCGCGTCACCTGTCTTGACCCTTGCGCGAGGCTCCCGTAGCGTATTACAAGATCAATACACCCGGAGGTCTCATGCGCCATTTCACATTGTGCGCCGCCGCTGCAATGCTGTCTCTTGCCGCGTGCAGCGACAAACCCGGCGCTTCGATCACGCTCAACGCCGGCGATGCCAACGGCACGATGACGATGAGCGACAATGGCCAGACCGGCGAGGTCGCGCTCAATGTTCCCGGCTTCTCCGGCAAGCTCAAACTGCCCAAGCTGCATCTCGACGGTAACGATATCGAGTTCAACGGGGTCCATCTCTACCCAGGCTCGAAAGTCACCGGCATGAACGTCGATGCCGGCGGCGACAGCGGCACCGTCCATATCGCCTTCGACAGCCCGGCCGATCCGGCCACCGTGCGCAACTGGTTCCAGGGCAAGTTGACCGGCGCCGGCTTCACGCTTCACGCCGAAGGGAGCGGGCTGGCCGGCAAGACCGACGAGAACAAGCCGTTCAGGCTGGAGTTACGGCCCAACGGCAACGGTCACGCCAAGGGCGAGATCATCGTCAGCTAGATTGGGACTCACGATCACCGATGTGATTCTCTCCGTTAGGACTTAGGCGTCGGGCTTGATGCCCTTCTTTTTCGTGGCGGACGATGAGGCGCCTATCGCGATGCCAACGCCCACGCCGATCGCAATCCCGGCACCAATATTGTGCATGAGGGTGCCGATCACGACTCCGAACGCCGAGCCAAGGGCGATGCCTAATCCCATATGCGCCTCTGTGCTTTCCGCCGAGCATACAGGAACCGGCGACTGGTGCGACATCGATCGGCCGAATTGACCCGCTAGCTCACCGTCAGCCAGCTTGCTGGCGGCGGTGAGGCGCGCCTATATTGGTCGTTTCCGTCTTCGTGTTGTGATTGGATTGACCGATGCTCGATATCCCCGCCGCCCAGGTACCCACGCTATCGCTGGGGCAACAGGCGAGCGATCCCGAAGGCTTCGCTGCCGCGTTCGGCGGCTCGTTCGAGCGGTTCGGCTTCGCGATCGTCGCCGATCACGGCATCGACCAGGGGCTGGTCGATCGCGCGTGGAAGCTGACCGAAGAGCTGTTCAAGCTGCCGGAGGACGAAAAGCGCGCCTATCACATGCCGGGCGGCGGCGGCGCGCGCGGCTACACGCCGTTCAAGACCGAGATCGCCAAGGGCGCGAGCGTCGTCGACCTCAAGGAATTCTGGCACGTCGGGCGCGAGCTGCCCGAGGGCCACCGCTTCGCCGAAGACATGGCGGCAAACGTCTGGCCCGATCGCCCCGAAGGCTTCCGCGACACCTTCATCGAGCTGTTTGCGGCGTTCGACACGGCGGGCGACAAGCTCCTGTCGGCGATTGCGCGCTATCTCAAGCTCGAGCCCACTTGGTTCGACCGCGCCGTCACCGATGGCAATTCGGTGCTTCGCCTGCTCCATTACCCGCCGATCCCCGCCGATGCCGAGGGCGTGCGCGCCGGGGCGCACGAGGACATCAACCTCATCACCTTGCTGCTCGGCGCCGAGGAGGCCGGGCTCGAGCTGCTCGACAAGGACGGCCGCTGGCTGGCGATCAAGCCGCCCGAAGGCGCATTGGTGGTCAATGTCGGCGACATGTTACAGCGGCTCACCAACCACGTCCTCCCCTCGACCACGCACCGCGTCGTCAACCCGCCGCCCGAGCGCCGCGGCCATTCGCGCTATTCGATGCCGTTCTTCCTTCATCCCGCGCCCGATTTCAGAATCGAGACGCTGCCGGGCTGCGTATCGGCAGCCAATCCGGACCGCTATCCCGAACCGATCACCGCGCACGATTATCTTCACGAGCGGCTGGTCGAGATCGGGCTGGTCAAGAAATAGTGTCTTCCCCTCCCTACAAGGGAGGGGATAGGGGTGGGTCAGCAAGGCCGAGGGTCGATCCCTCGGCCTTGCTTTGCCGGACGAGGCTCGCTGGCGCTCGCACCCACCCCCGGCCCCTCCCTTGCAGGGAGGGGAGAAGAGGAATTGCATGACCGAACCGCTTCGCATCGCCCTCGCCGGGCTCGGCACTGTCGGCGCCGGCGTCATTCGCCTGCTCAATGCGAACGGCGCGCTGATCACCCGGCGCGCGGGGCGGCCGATCGAGGTGGTTGCCGTTTCCGCACGCGATCGGACGAAGGACCGCGGCGTCGATATTTCGGGATTCGACTGGATCGACGATCCCGTCGCGCTCGCCGAGCATGACCGCGCCGACGTGGTGGTCGAGCTGATCGGCGGCTCGGACGGCCCGGCGGTGGCGCTCGCCCGCGATACGCTCAAGGCCGGCAAGGGCTTCGTCACCGCCAACAAGGCGATGATCGCACATCACGGCTTCGAGCTGGCCCAAACTGCCGAGGCGGCGGGCGCGCCGCTCAAGTTCGAGGCAGCGGTGGCGGGCGGCATTCCCGTCATCAAGGGGCTTCGCGAAGGCGCGGCGGCAAACGAGATCGGCCGCGTTTATGGCGTGCTCAACGGCACCTGTAACTTCATCCTCTCCAAGATGGAGAGCGAGGGGCGCGACTTTTCGGACGTGCTCGCCGAGGCGCAGGCGCTCGGCTATGCCGAGGCCGATCCGAGCTTCGATATCGATGGGGTCGACGCCGCGCACAAATTGTCGATCCTGGCGAGCCTCGCCTTCGGCACGCGGCCGGCGTTCGACCGGGTCGCGGTGCACGGCGTTCGCCACGTCATCGCCGCCGACATCGCCGAGGCAGCGTCGCTCGGCTATCGCATCCGCCTGGTCGGCATCGCCGAGGCGGGGCCGCACGGGCTGTTCCAGCGAGTTCACCCGCACCTCGTGCCCGTCGACCATCCGCTGGCGCATGTCACCGGCTCGCTCAACGCCGTGGTTGCCGAGGGCAATTTCGTGGGCCGGCTGTTCTTCGAGGGCGCCGGCGCGGGCGACGGGCCGACCGCTTCCGCCGTCGTCGCTGACCTGATCGACATCGCCCGCGGCGAGTTCGGCCCTGCCTTTGCGATGCCGGCGGCGAGCCTGGTCGACGATCCCAGGGCGGAAACGGGCGACCGCCGCGGCCGGGCCTATCTACGCTTCACGGTGGCGGACAAGGTCGGCGTCCTCGCCGAGATCGCGGCGGCGATGCGCGATGCGGGCGTGTCGATCGAGAGCCTGATGCAACGCGGCGCGGTCGCCGACGGCAGCGTGATCGTCGCGATCGTCACCCACGAGGGACCGGAACGGAGCGTGGCGCAGGCGCTCGAGAAGCTGCGCGGCTCGCCCAGCCTGTCGGGCGAGCCGGTGTGGATGCATATTCTTTCCTAGTCCGTCGCCCCAGCGAAGGCTGGGGTCCATGTCTGTTGAGATTGACCGCTACGCCTGGATTCTCTCACTGACAGATTTGGATGCCAGCCTGCGCTGGCATGACGATTATCTCTTTAAAGCCGCCTGCGCCGCCGCCAGCCTTGCGATCGGCACGCGGTAGGGCGAGGCGCTGACGTAGTTCAGCCCAACAGGCTCGCAGAAGGCGATCGAGGCGGGGTCGCCGCCGTGTTCGCCGCAGATGCCGAGCTTGATATCCGGGCGGGTCTTACGGCCGCGTTCCGCCGCCAGCTCGATCAGCTCGCCCACGCCTTCGACGTCGAGGCTGACGAACGGGTCCCGCGGGTAGATTCCCTTGTCGACATAGCTCGTCAGGAAACGCCCGGCGTCGTCACGGCTGACGCCGAGCGTGGTCTGGGTGAGGTCGTTGGTGCCGAACGAGAAGAACTCGGCCGATTCGGCGATCTCGCCCGCCTTGAGCGCGGCGCGCGGCAGCTCGATCATCGTGCCGACCATGTAATCGAGCGTGCGGCCCTTCTCCTCGAAGACAGCCTTTGCGGCTGTGTCGACCACCGCCTTCATCAGTTCGAGCTCGCGCCGGGTGGCGACGAGCGGGATCATCACCTCCGGCACCACCGCCTCACCGGACTTCGCGGCGACGTCGCACGCCGCCTCGAAGATCGCGCGCGCCTGCATCTCGTAGATTTCGGGATAGGTGACACCCAATCGGCAGCCGCGATGGCCGAGCATCGGGTTGAACTCGTGCAGCTCGGCGGCGCGGCGCTTGAGCGTTTCGACATCCACCCCGGCCGCAGTCGCGACCTCGGCGAATTCATCTTCCTCGTGGGGCAGGAATTCGTGGAGCGGCGGATCGAGCAGGCGGATCGTCACCGGCAGCCCGGCCATCACCTCGAAAATCTCGGTGAAATCCGCGCGCTGCTCGGGGAGCAACTTGTCGAGCGCCGCCCGCCGGCCCTTCTCGTCCGTCGCGAGGATCATCTGGCGAACCGCGGTGATGCGATCGGCGTCGAAGAACATGTGCTCGGTGCGGCACAGGCCGACGCCTTCGGCGCCGAACTCGCGCGCGGTGCGGCAGTCGAGCGGGGTCTCGGCGTTGGCGCGCACCTTGAGGCGGCGCACCTTGTCGGCCCATTCCATCAAGGTTCCGAAATCGCCGGCGAGTTCGGGTTGCACGGTCGGCACTTCGCCGGCCATCACCTCGCCGGTCGCGCCGTCGATGGTGATCGTGTCGCCTTCTCTGATCTCGCGTTGGCCGATACGCATGACGCGAGCTTTCATGTCGATCGAGATCGTGCCCGCGCCCGAAACGCACGGCCGCCCCATGCCGCGCGCGACCACGGCGGCGTGACTGGTCATGCCGCCGCGCGCCGTCAGGATGCCGCGCGCGGCGTGCATGCCGTGGATGTCCTCGGGGCTGGTCTCGACGCGGACGAGGATCACCGCCTCGCCGTCATTGGCGCGGCGCTCGGCTGTATCGCTGTCGAACACGGCGACGCCTGAGGCAGCGCCGGGGCTCGCCGGAAGGCCCTTGGTCAACACGTCGCGTTCGGCTTCGGGGTCGAGCGTCGGGTGGAGCAGCTGGTCGAGCGCCGCCGGATCGACCCGCGCGACTGCTTCCTCCTGCGAAATCAGCCCCTCCTCCGCCATGTCGACCGCGATCTTGAGCGCGGCCTTTGCGGTACGCTTGCCCGAGCGGGTTTGCAGCATCCACAGCTTGCCCTGCTGCACCGTGAACTCGATGTCCTGCATGTCGCGATAATGGTCTTCGAGCAGGAGGACGACGCGCGCGAGCTCGGCATAGGTCTCGGGCATCGCCTCTTCCATCGAGGCCGGTTTGGCGCCGGCCGTCTCGCGCGCGGCCCTGGTCAGATATTGCGGGGTGCGGATGCCCGCCACCACGTCCTCGCCTTGCGCGTTGATCAGGAACTCGCCGTAATGGGCGTTGTCGCCGGTCGAGGGGTCGCGGGTAAAGGCGACGCCGGTCGCCGAGGTGTCGCCCATGTTGCCGAACACCATCGCCTGGACGTTGACCGCGGTGCCCCAATCGCCAGGGATGCCATTCAACCGGCGATAGACCTTGGCGCGCTCGGCCTGCCACGAGCCGAACACCGCGGCGATCGCACCCCACAGCTGGTCGTGGACGTCCTGCGGGAAGGGCTTGCTCCACAGCTGCTCGACCAGCGCCTTGTATTCGCCGACCAGGCCCTTCCAATCCTCGGCGGTCATCTCGGTGTCGAGATTGTAGCCGCGATCCTCCTTGGCGACCTCCAGCGCTTCCTCGAACGCGCCGTGATCGAGGCCAAGCACCACGTCCGAATACATCTGGATGAAGCGGCGATAGCTGTCCCAGGCGAAGCGCTCGTCGCCGGCCTTGGCGGCGAGGCCGGCGACGGTCTGGTCGTTGAGGCCGAGGTTGAGGACAGTGTCCATCATCCCCGGCATCGAGACGCGCGCGCCGCTCCGCACCGAAACGAGCAGCGGATCGCTCGCGTCGCCGAAGCTTTTGCCGGTGATCGCCTCGATATGCGCGATGCCCTTCGCGACTTCCTCGCGCAGGCTGTCGGGGAAGACCTCGCCGTCCTCGTAATAGCGCGTGCACATCTCGGTGGTGATGGTGAAGCCCGGCGGCACCGGCAGGCCGATCCCCGCCATCTCGGCCAGGTTCGCACCCTTGCCGCCGAGCAGATTCTTGTCGCCCGCTCCGCCGTCCGAAACGCCGCCGCCGAAGCGGTACACGTAATGCGCCATATGTTGCCTTCCCCAGGTGGTGATGCGCCGGCCGTTATGCTCGGTCCGTGCGCGTGAATGCTTGATCTAGGCTTGTCTCCACGCCTGCATAAGGTGATGAATTTACGGGGTCCCTGTGCTCCCGCTCAGCCCTCGATCTTGGAAAAATCGGCGACGCCATGCACCGCGTCGCGAATCCGCGCCAGCAGCGCGAGACGCGCCGTGCGCTTGGCCGGATCGGCGTCGTTGACCGTGACGGCGTCGAAGAACGCGTCGATCGGCGCGCGCAGCATCGCGAGCGCCGCCATCGCCGCCTCGAAATCCTCGCGCGCGACGGCGTCTGCAGCGGCCGGCGCAGCGGCATCGAGCGCGGCGATGAGGGCAGCCTCGGCGGGTTCGGGGGTGTAGCCCAATCCCTCTCCCCTCGGGGGAGAGGGAGGGAGCGGCGAAGCCGCGGAAGGGTGAGGGTCTGTGCCGGTCGACGGACCCTCACCCTTCCCACTCGCTGATGCGAGCGGGCCCCTTCCCTCTCCCCCAAGGGGAGAGGGAGCTGCATCCCAGCCTTCCTTCTTCAGGATATTCGCCGCGCGGCGATAGCCGGTGAGCAGATTGGCGCCGTCCTCGGTGCCGACGAACGCCTGCAACGCATGGACGCGCGCCAGCAGCCGGACGAGGTCGTCCTCGCCGCCCAATGCGAACACCGCGTCGATCAGGTCGTGGCGGACGCCAGCCTCGCGTTGTTGGACCTTGAGACGGTCTGCCAAAAAAGCCACGATATCAGGTACTATTGCGTGAGACCCGATTACGGAAAATAGCGTTTCGCGAACAGCCTTAGCCGTTTCGGCATCTACAGAATGATAAATTGGTCCGCTAACGCCCGCCATAGAGGTGGTGACTTTTCCGTCATCCCAAACAACAAATCCTGGCGACTCTACCGATTTCCGCGAGCTTCCTTCAAGCAGGTCGGCGGCGTGCGGGCCACGGTCTCGAAGTTGGGCAGCTCGAAACATAAGCTGTTTTAGAATTAATAGCTCAGCGGGCACCCTGATCCGATTGTTCAAGATTAACTGGATCATCGCGATTGCCGCGCGACGAAGAGCAAATGGGTCCTTCGAACCCGTTGGCTTTTCATCAACAGAAAAGAAGCCAACAAGCGTATCCAGCTTGTCCGCCAAGCTCACCGCCACCGTCACCGGCGCGGTCGGCACCTCGTCGCCCTGGCCGACCGGCTTGTAGTGATCGCGGATCGCCTCGGCGACCTCCTTGGGCTCGCCCTGCGCGCCGGCGTAGTAGCCGCCCATCAGGCCCTGCAATTCGGGGAACTCGCCGACCATGCCGGTGACGAGATCGGCCTTGGCCAGCCGCGCGGCGCGCTCGGCTAGGCGTGCGAGTTCAGCGCGCGCTTCTCCCCTCCCTTCCAGGGAGGGGTCGGGGGTGGGTGCGCGGCCCGCAGGGTCGCGCTCGGCACGTGCGTCAGAGCCGCCGCCTTCGGCGTCGGCACCCACCCCTAGCCCTTCCCTGGAAGGGAGGGGGATTATGCCTTCTTCGACCAGCCACCTTGCCAGCTTGGCGACACGTTCCACCTTGTCGGCCACGGTGCCGAGCTTTTCGTGGAAGACGATATGGCCGAGCTTTGTCGCCTGCTCGTCGAGCGGCGCCTTCAGATCGGTCTCGTAGAAGAACTTGGCGTCGGCGAGGCGCGCGGCGAGGACTTTGCGGTTGCCGTCGACGATCTTCGCGCCGCCGTCCGCCGCGTCGATGTTGGCGGTGCAGATGAAGGCGTTGACGAGCTTGCCGTCCTTGCCCCGGCAGACGAAATATTTCTGGTTCACCCGCGCGGTGAGCTGGATCACCTCGGGCGGCACGTCGAGGAACGCCTCGTCGAAGCGGCCGAGCAGCGGGACCGGCCATTCGGTGAGACCGGCATTTTCGGCGACCAGGCCTTCGTCCTCGATCAATTCGAGGCCGGCCTCGGCGGCGAGCTTCGCCGCGCCTTCGCGGATGATCGAAGCGCGCTCGTCCTGATCGACGAGCACGTGGCAGGCGCGCAGCTTATCGACATAGTCGCTCGCCGAACCGATGGTGATCGCGCCCGGATGGTGGAAGCGGTGGCCGAGCGTCGCCGAGCCGCTGGCGATGCCGGCAATCTCGAAAGGCACGACCTCCTCGCCGAGCAACGCGACGGTCCCCTGCAACGGGCGGACCCAGCGCAGGCTTTCGGTCGAAGCCGAGGCCGTGCCCCAGCGCATCGACTTGGGCCAGGGAAAGGCGCGGACGATCGCGGGAATCGCCTCGGCAAGAACCTTGGCGGTCTTGCGGCCAGGCTTGTTCACCACCGCGAACCACACGCCGTCGCGATCCTCGAGCTGGTCTTGGCGGAGGCCGGTCTTGCGCAGGAAGCCTTCGAGCGCCTGCGGTGGCGCGGAAGTGCGCGGGCCCTTGGTTTCCTCGGCTGTGGCCGCGGTTTCGAGCGGCAGGCCGCGCGCGATCAACGCGAGGCGGCGCGGGGTGACGTAGGTGACGATCTTGCCGGCCGCGAGCCCGGCGTGCGCGAGCTCGGCGGCGAACAGGCGCGCGAGATCGTCACGCGCCTTCGCCTGCATCCGCGCCGGAATTTCCTCCGAGCGGAGTTCGAGGAGGAAGTCGGTCACCATTCCTCCCCGGCACGGGGAGGGGGACCGCCAGCCGCAGGCTGGTGGTGGAGGGGGAGAGCCGCAAACGCAACAATACCCTCGACGACGCCATCAGCGTCGCGCAACACCTCGGCCGCCATTACCCTCAAGATGCGGTAGCCATTCTCTACCATGAAAGCGTCGCGTCCATCGTCGCGCACGAGCATGTCGCCGTGCTCGTGCCCTTTGCCATCAACCTCGATCACCGCCCGAGTCCGCGAGCAATGGAAATCAGCGACATACGGTCCAATCGGATGCTGCTTGCGGAATCTCAGCCCAGTCCGCTCACCCTTTATGCGCTGCCAAACCAATATTTCAGGCAATCTCATTTCTCGGCGGAGCTTGCGAGCGGTATAAACTTCGGGGCGGTGCATTTTGGGCACGCCCCCTCCACCACCAGCTTCGCTGGCGGTCCCCCTCCCCGTGCCGGGGAGGATCATGGTTGCCACCCGTTCTTGTCCATCCACGCGGCGCAGCTGCCCTTCGCGAGATCGCGGACGCGGCCGATATAGGCCTGGCGCTCGGCGACCGAGATCACGCCGCGCGCCTGGAGCAGGTTGAAGACGTGGCTCGCCTTGATCGCCTGTTCGTAGGCGGGGATCGGCAGCTTCGCCTCAAGGCAGTTCTCGCACTCCGTCGCGGCCTTGCGGAACAGGTCGAACAGTACGTCGGTATCCGCCACCTCGAAATTCCACGTGCTCATCTCGCGCTCGTTTTCGAGGAACACGTCGCCGTAGCTCATCCCGGCGTCGTTGAAGGCGAGGTCGTACACATTGTCCTTGTTCTGGATGTACATCGCGAGTCGTTCGAGGCCGTAGGTCAGCTCGCCCGCCACCGGCTTGCAGTCGAAGCCGCCCATCTGCTGGAAATAGGTGAACTGGGTCACCTCCATGCCGTCGCACCACACTTCCCAGCCCAGCCCCCAGGCGCCAAGCGTCGGGCTCTCCCAATCATCCTCGACGAAGCGGATGTCGTGGCGGGTGAAATCGATCCCGATCGCGGCGAGACTGCCGAGATAGATATCCTGCAGGTCGGCAGGGCTCGGCTTCAGCACCACCTGATATTGGTAATAATGCTGGAGCCGGTTGGGGTTCTCGCCATAGCGGCCGTCGGTCGGGCGGCGGCACGGCTGGACGAAGGCGGCGTTCCAGGCGTCCGGCCCCAGCGCGCGCAGCGTCGTCGCGGGGTGAAAGGTGCCCGCGCCCATCTCCATGTCGTAGGGCTGCAGGATCAGGCAGCCCTTGTCGCTCCAATAGTCATGGAGCGTGAGGATCATGCGCTGGAAGCTGAGCGGCTCGGTCAAGGGGGCTGCCTGTTGCGGTGCGGTACGTGTGGCGCGTGCCTTGCCGGAAGGGCCGCGCGGAATCAAGCCGAGCCGCCCAAGTCAGCCACGCAGGACATTATGTCATGTGTTGTTGACAAAGTCACGACTCGGCGACATATAGTCATGCGTACCTGACATTCGGTCAGGGAGAGCTGACGGAGAACGAGGCGTGTCGAGCGGCGCGAGCCAAGCATGAAGAACCGGCTGAAGGTGCTGCGTGCCGAACGCGACTGGAGCCAGGCCGAGCTCGCCGGGCGGCTCGACGTGTCGCGCCAGGCGGTCAACGCGATCGAGACGGGCAAGTACGATCCGTCGCTGCCGCTGGCGTTCCGCATCGCGCGGCTGTTCGGCCAGCATATCGAGGAGATTTTCGATGATGGGTTTGACGATGAATGACGACCGCTCCGGCGTCGACCGGCTGCGCGCGCGGCAACGGCGGCGGTGGCTGTTCGCGTTCGGCGCGCTGGTGCTGCTGGTGGTCGACCTTGCGGTGATGTGGGGCAGCGGCAGCTTGCCGCGTCGCGTTGCGGACATCCCGCCCGACATGGCGATCGGCGCGGCGGTGGGGATGCTGATCGGCGCCGCGATCAGCTATCGCTTCATCTGCCGCCTCAATGACGAGCACGACGTTCGCGCCCGCCGGATCGCCGGGCAAGCCGGGTTCACCGCCTTCCTGCTCGCCTATCCAGTGTGGGGGCTGCTGGCGATCGGCCATGTATTGCCGGCGGTCGACGGCGTGGTCCTTTATCTCGGCGTCGGCGGGATTTACCTCGCCACTTTCCTGTGGTGGAAGTATCGCTGACCTTTCCCCTGAGATCCGAAAGAGAGCTTCATGACCAAGAAACTGGCCGCCCTGCTGCTGAGCGTCGCGCTGAGCACGACGCCGGCAACCGCGCAGCAGCCGGTCGCTCCGGCGCCCGCCGCTCAGGCGACGGTCGATGCCGATCCGGCTTTGTGGGTGGCGAAGGACCAGGACACGACGATCTACCTGTTCGGCACCGTCCATGTGCTCAAGCCCGGCCTCTCCTGGTTCGACGAGGCGGTGAAGAAGGCGTTCGACAAGTCCGACCAGCTGGTGCTCGAGCTGGTGATGCCCGATCCGGCGGCGATGCAGGCGCTGATCACCCGGATCGGCGTCAATCAGGACACGACGACGCTGACCGACAAGCTGCCCGCCGCCGACCGCCCGGCCTATACCAAGGCGCTGACCGACCTCGGCATTCCGCCGGCGTCGTTCGACCACATCGACCCCTGGCTGGCGGCGACCGAGCTGTCGATCCTGCCGCTCGTCAAGCTCGGCTACACCCCGACGAACGGCCCCGAGATGGTGCTGACCGAGGCAGCCAAGGCGGCGGGCAAGCCGATCGTCGGGCTGGAGACCGCGGAGCAGCAACTCGGCTATCTCGACGGCTTGCCGGAAGCGGCGCAGATCGCCTTCCTCGAATCGACCGTCAAGGACGTGCCCAAGGCCGAGCAGCAGTTCGACCGGATGGTCGCCGATTGGTCGAAGGGCGATCCGGATGCGCTGGCGAAGATCATGAACGACGATCTCGACGGCCAGCCACAGCTCAGAAAGACATTGCTGACCGACCGCAACGCCCGCTGGGCCGACTGGATCGTCAACCGCATGAAGACGCCGGGCACGGTGTTCATCGCGGTCGGCGCCGGGCACCTCGCCGGCCAGGGCAGCGTGATCGACGACCTCAAGGCGCGGCACGTCGCGGTCACGCGCGTCGCCTATTGAGGCACCGCGCTTGCCTCGCGCGGCCGCTTCGCCTATAGCGCCGCGCTTCCGGCCATGGTCATCCCTGGAGGCGTGGCGGGAAGATGAACCCATACGTTTCGGAGAATGAGCATGAGCGACAATCTGACGCTCGCTGCCGAGGCGCGTGACCGGGTCGGCAAGGGAGCCTCCCGTTCGCTGCGTCGTGAAGGCCGCGTACCCGCCGTGATCTACGGCAACAAGGAAGAACCGACCCCGATTCACGTCGGCGAGAAGGAGCTGACCAAGCTCCTGATGACCGGCCACTTCATGAACTCGGTGATCATGGTCGATGTCGGCGGCAAGCCGGCACGAACGCTGCCCAAGGACGTGACCTTCGACGTCGTCACCGATCGGCCGGTCCATGTCGACTTCCTGCGCATCTCCGAACACGCCAAGGTGCACGTCAACGTGCCCGTCCACTTCACCGACGAGGAGAAGGCGCCCGGCATCAAGCGCGGCGGCGTGCTCAACG
>Ga0164242_10004763_pt1 | contig 15203 bp, 13 predicted proteins | sample OricomgcompostMG_FD_108783 | JGI IMG/M metagenome (GOLD analysis project Ga0164242, IMG submission 108783) | Miracle-Growth compost microbial communities from Emeryville, California, USA - Original compost - Miracle growth compost (MG) ... | reverse complement strand
TATGTCCAAGATAAGATACTTGGACAAGTACAGATCCGTACGCAGGTTCCAACCGACATCTGGGAACACCTCCAGCTCTGCGGTGGGTTTTCGTTCATCCCGTCGTTTTAGTAGCCGGGGGCACTGTCCCGCGCAATCCCCGCCAGCCACTCCAGCGACACTACCACCAATTTTTCCCTGGCGCGAGGTGCACTTGCTACCATGCTTGTCCCGGGTTCGAAAAAGAAAGAAAAATGACCGGAAAGTGAACAGTGGCAACATGGAAAGAAGGTTTTCGAGCAAACATGAGTGAAAAGTGACAAACTTGGAGGTTGAAAAAGGAAGTTTCCTTTGCGAAGGGGGTCACCATTACGGTGGCGGTCCCCCGCGGGAAAATGCCCCACCACTCGCCACTCGGCGGGAGCGTCCGCTAGGTTCTCTCCAAGAACCAGGAACCAGGAACAGGGGCAGGGCGGCAACTTTATGCCCCAGCGTTTCAATGCGGCTCTGCCCACTTCAATCGAAAGCCTATGAGTGGTTCGCACCGGGGATCAGAGCCCACGCTACAATGCATGTACGTCCATAAGTGATTCCCCAACCTTTAAGCGACCGAGGCCAACTTCAAATTAACCTGCTGCTAGTTATTTCCTTTCAATTAGGCCACCAACAAGTCGACCTCTATTTATAATTCACCCCAGAAGGTTTCCTCCATTCCTCCTCCCCGAAGGCCGGAACATACCTCATTTCCCCGACGCTCTCGCCTTCCTCTCCAACCTTTTACTCTTGAAAATTGAGGCAAAGCAGCGCACATCACCATACGATATGGTAGAAGCTTCACTTTATGACGCTGCCTTTTGGTGGACCCACAGAAGACGATTGCGATCTTATCATCCAAACCAACAATGGCTGGCTTTTCTACTGTCACTTCGACCCGAGTCTAGCGCAGGAGGAAATAGTGCTGATTATCTCTTCAGCTCTTTTCGGCGGGCAAGCTGAAACGCATTTCTGGGCTATCCCCTGGCATAATCACTTTCCCGATGTGAACTCTTATTCATGACAAATGGGATTTGGTGCTATGTCAGATGCCGTGATCATGTATGCAAGACTAGATACAGGTGCGTGCATGTCCTCCTCTTGATATATTTTTGCCAGGTGAGAACTTACGACTCCATCTTCATATCCGGCACCATCCTACCCGAGTGTTCCTTCTGATCAATGGAAACATCGTCCAAGTCCGTCGCTGTCGAGTCGTTAAAGGCCGCCGGTTCCTCCTGACCACGGTTTGCCAAGAATGGCGGCAGATTATCCGGATCAACGTCGACCGCGATCACCTCATCACCGACTCTCTCGACCGCTGGAGTCTGTCAGCCGTCAAAGTACGGGGAGAGGCGGCCGTACCTGGAGGTGTGGGGAGTCATGCAGAGGGTAGTTTTCTTACAGTAGATGGGATCGCCGCCAAGATATCCAATGGGCTCCCGCTTCGTGTTCCCCGCGGCGCTGGCTGTGAAGGTGACTTCGCATCTGCGCAGAGCAGCCTCAGTTAGCAGCAATATTCGCTAGATAGATTACAGCACAACTTTAGCAGAAAGAGGGTGGTTGGGGGGTCACAGACGAGTAATAGTAGATCTTGGTGATCAACCCCTCCCATTCTGGCCTTTTGGTCTGGCCATCCGAGCACCACGCGTTGTAGCTGCTCCATCTGTAGCGCTGCTGGCCCATCGTGTTGACGGCGCAAATGACGTTGGTCACGTCGGTGATGCGGCGGACGGCGGGGCCGGGTGCGTTCGAGTCGGACGGATCACGCAGGTTGGCGCTGATGCTACCAACGTCGGGGAAGCTGACGGAGAGGGCGTCGGGATTGGAGGGCACCGCTAGGTGCACCGTAAAGTTGCGCTTGTGGTAGTAGCTCAGAGTCCCTTCATTACGTTCCTAAAGGCACAGACAAGGTTGTCAGCGGTTTAATGGGATGGGAGCGGATAGGTAGACTGAGGGACTGTGGACATACCGCTGCGTTGAGACCTGGGGCGCCCGGCTGCTTGGTCGGGTACCTGGCAATGCGCTGCATGTATTCCCCACCATTGAGCGAATCCGGCCAGCCCGTCTTGGAGGTCCAGGCAGTTTGCTGCCAACTCTTCCACTCCGGATTGCTCGTAGTTGGATTTCCTCTGTGGCTTTGATGTTAACAGTGAAACTTGGTCGTGGGGATGCTCTCGACACATGTTTTGAGCTACCCGACCGGGGGAAATAGATGATAGGGTCTTACCTCTCGTTGAAGTAGCGGACGTTGGTGGCTAGATTGTTGAGGAGATCTGCCGATACGGATTAGGTCACTCGATGCCGACATACAGCTGTGTCGTTAGCCATAAGAAGAAGAACATACTGTTGCAGTGGCCCTGCATAAAGTTCTGCCATGTCGGGACGCATGTACGCGTGGTCCCTGTTAGTTTGGTCGGGTATAGGCCGTAGAAGTCCGAACCTCCCTCTTCCGTGGAGGCGAAGGGGAATTCGTCGCAGTTTGTCAGCATGTCTTTGCTGGACTTCTTGCCGGACGAGTCCGCCCAGACCGTGTCCAGCCGGGCTTCGTTGTCGGGTTTGCAGTAGCCGCTGGGGCAGCTCCTGCGACGTCGTCTCGCCGAGTCCCTGTTCTCCCACGTGAGAGTCCAGCTCGTCGCCGTGCCGCGGCTCTCTGGTTCGTAGCGCCAATTTCCGAGGAAGGTGGTGATGGAAGAGCAGATTCCCGGCATATCGGACCGACGCCCAGACCCGCCATCGGTGGTGGGGATGGTCAGGGCAAAGTCCGAAAAGTAGGTGAGACAATTATCTGCGTCTTATTAGCCCGTGTCCGTTCGGTTGGGGAGAATAGTAAGGAAAGAAACGGGGGAGGGGATGGGCAAATAGCAAAAAGGCCCTACAGTATAGCCGCGGAAGTATGTTGGGGCAGTCGGTTGCGCTGTCGTCGCGCTTGTCGACGGGCAGGCTCCGCGGTGCACATTTCGAGCCCTTTGACGTTGTGCATGTGAAGTCTCCAAATTTGAATTTACCGTCTTGGTCGTCCCGGCGCGTGAGTTGAGACGTGACGTTGCTCGCGTACTCCAAGCTTCCTACCAGCTCGGCTTCCATACGGTTCTTCTCAAAGGCGCTCGCTGACGCTAGCTGTGCGGGCGTGTCAAATACCGCGCCCGGGAGAGGCTCTTCGGGGATCCAAAGAGGAAGAGACCGCCTCGTGTTCGCATCCGTCGAACTGACAGTGATGGGTCCGTAGAGATCGATGTCCTGGAGGGGGAATGGGTAGTAAGCTTTCGTTTGCCACTTGCCATACAGGATTATCTCGGCCACCGCGGCAAACCCGATGCGGTATAAGAACTTGACTCCGTATTGGTAGGACCATCCGGTGCTTATCGAAGCCTTGACGGAGGCGTAGAATTTCAGCGTCGTGTTAACAAACGCCGAGACATGTGCGTCTACGAGGGGTTTCTAGGGGAAGGTCAGCCCAGGGTATCATCTATGCTGGAAGGAGAGAGAGGGAAGGGGGGGGAGAGATAGAGAAAACGGAGGAAAAAAAAGGGTTAGGCTAATCAGGTAAAAGACATACTTTGAACACGCCAAGGCCCCCTCCAACTTTAATTCCCAGGTTTACTTCCGGTGTAATTAGCACGCCGAAGCTGACCGATGCCTCGACATTGGCATCGAACTCGGGTTGGAGGCCTTCTGAGTCATCCTGCTGCTCTTCGAGCTCCTTCTTTGCCCGCTGCCTCGTGTCGTCGTCGTTGGGCATGTACATCTCCATGGGCTTGAACGTGTAGGAAGCCCCCACGCGCATGGAACCGGCCATCTTCACCTCGCCCTCGATCTGGCCCCAGAGATCCAGCGACGGCCCGACGGCCGCGATGCCTTTGATGGCGAGGCCCGGGTAGCTCAGGGTGTCGATAATCTTGCGCCTCGGCGACTGATAGGTCAGCGACGCGTCTCCAGCGACGGTGAGGCCGGCCGTCATGCGAGGATGGGAGCCGATGAAGGCGTAGGTATCAATGATATTGGGCGGCACGATGGTCCCGGAGAAGTAGTAGGCGTACTGCGTGCGCATCTGCAGCTGGAAGTCGGCCGTGATATCGAGGCCAGCGTTGATGGTGAAGCCCGCGTCGTTGGTGCACGACAGCCGGCCGCTGTAGAGAGTGAAGAACTTGGAGAAGCCCATAGGCAGCATGCCGCTGTCGCCGGCCTTGACGTTGTTGAGCTTCTCGAGCCAGGCCTGGAAAGCGCCAAACCAGCGACGCTCCACGCCGGAGGAGGAGCTGTAACGGTCCATCTGCGTCCCGGCATCCGGAGAGAAGTCGGCCTTGCCATGGTGGGTCTCTGTGCGGACGTTTCGCTTGCGGTCTAGGTCTTTGGCGCGATCCAGGCGTGTGCGCCATTCGTCGAAAGATGCGGGTGGTTGGTCGCGCCGCGCAAGCGAGCGCTTCGTCGGCTCGTCTGTGATCTCATCCCAGTAGTCCTGCAGGTTGGTGTAGTCCACGCGCATGTTGACGGGGTCATCGTCCCGCTTGATCAGGTGGAAGTTGTAGTCGATCTTGACAGTATAAATGCCTACCGTGAGCGGTTAGCTTCCCTTGCCGGCATAGTTTAGGTAGAGAGCTGGGGTCATATATATTAACCATTCTGGTTTTCGGTTGCCGATCGCTTTCTCTTGACCCAACCGGGTAGGTCAGGGTTGTAATCCGGTTCCATGGAAACAATCCTGGCCCAGGGGCCTTCGCCGACATGAGGCGGCAATCTGATGATGGTGTCCTCGGCTCCCTTGTAGAATGTCCTTCGGCACTGGATGGAGTCTGGCGGGTGATTGCAGTACACCTGGAAGGTCTCCTCAGAGTGGGTAAAAACATTGTCGATGAGAGTTTTATTGAGGGTAACCAGGGCCCTCGGCCGGATTCCGTTGGCCTCTTGGCGATTCACAACGGTGAAGTCCTCATCGAAGGCATTGTTCAGGGAGCCTGCGGGTCCGTCGAGCATGATGAAACCGTAGGGGTCGGATCCCGGTTCTGATTCGAGGTCGTTCGGCTTGAGGTCGTGGTTGTTGTTACCAAAGTTGTTGGCCCACTGCCACGACACGTCGGCTTCGTCGTCCGGAGCCCGGTCACTCCACAGATAACTGGGTTCGACGGGCCAGTTATCGTCGAAGCGGGATGGGGGATCACAGCATAGCGGGTACTCAGGGGTCACGCCGGGGTAATTGGGATAGTTGGCACAGTTGAGGGCATCCCGTTTTGTCCAGTCAATGAGGGTGTGAGGGATGAGTGCTTTGGTCACAGCTAGCTTGCCGGCCGGGCAGTTCTTCACTGCGCATGTGAACATATCATTATGCAGCTGATTGGATCCGTCGTAGCCGGGCTCCTTGGTTACGTCGTTGGACCAGACGCATTCGTCGACATCACCTGTTGCCTTCGTTAATCCCCGTTCATCCTCAAGCAGATATGGGGGCGGGTTGCTGTTGATCGTACCTTTCTTGGGACAACAGTAGGCCCGAAGGCCCTGCGATCGATCGCTTCCTTCGCATAGGGCTGCAAAAGGGAAGGGGGAAAATCCCGGCTTGTCAGAGAACGCCGACTAGAAACTTAGGGGGTCCCGAGTACTATAGTAGTACTGGCAGGGGGTCTTACCTCCATTGTCTTTGTCTAGCCGCCAGGCTTGGACCTTCTCATCATCGTTGCAGGCCTGCCAATTGGTGTCGCAATTGGTCCAGCGGCACTCGTCGACTATTTCTGTGCTGTCGCAACAGAGCTAGAAGAATCGTGAGCGAATAGAAACCTAAACCTAGTATTCCGGAGAGATCGGCGGTGATGTACTTACACTGATCCGCCCAGTCTGGCACACGGCGTTTCCTTTGGGGTCCCTGTAGGAGTCGGTTGTGAGTTCAAACTGGCTCTCTCCACAACCTCGCTCGCATCCAAACACATTCCTCTCGGGGACGCCAATCCATTCGCAGTTCTTCGGTGCGTGCTTGGTAGGGCAGCAGACGTGGTGGAACTCGCCCTTATCACACTGCGCAAGGGGGCGGTGGTAGTCGAGCTGCCACGGATCGTGTGCTAGCGCCACGGACGTGTAGCCGGAGGGGCAGGTTGAATAAGCATCGTCCTTATCACCTCCCGAAGCGCAACCTACCGCGACGAAGCAGTTCTGGCCGGTATATGCCGCCAGGTCGTCTACGAGGTCCTCCTTGTCCTTGTCGCTGAGAGATGTGTCTCCGACAGCATCGGCCATGGCTTTTTCCCCAAAGAGATCGTTCATGGCCTGGAACTGGGGTGAGTCGAGGTCTAGCGACCAGATCATGAGGCCCTTCAAGCAGCGGGATGATTGATACGCCAGCTTGTCCTGGAAGCTCTGCGCGTCATCAAAAGAAATCCACTGGTTGGACCCGTAGACCATCCACTTGACGGTGGACTCCTCGTCGTAGAAAACCTCAGAACCCAACTCGCCCTTGCGGCTCATTATTTCTATACAAAAAAAGAGATGTTAGTGTGACCTGTAGAGATAGATAGTTATAATCATAAGCAGGCTCCGAACTCCAGGACTGACCAGAGTATGATAGAATTCCGGCTTCGTTGGTGCAACTACCGGGAAGACTTGGGTCGGAGAATCTGCAGTTAGGCGGCGAGGTGCAGGAGTTGTCCTCCATGACGAAACCGCGTCCGTAGAAGCCATATCCCATAACGACGTTGGAAGGGGATATCCCGTTGCGCCAGAGTAGATCCAGGCCGTCCTCGATCTCGGTAGTGTTTGTATGTCCCTTGAGATACGGGCCGGTGAACTTGAGCTTCTTGTCCCACGTGCCGTGGATATCATAGGTCATGACGTTGAACCAGTCGACATGCTCCTCAAGCCGTTTGATGTCGAACCCTCGGAGATACCAGTAGCTTGACGGCAGGGTTATTGTGAGCTGCCAACCCGGATCCACCGAGTTGAACGCCTTTTTGATATTAGCACAGAGAATCACAAAGTTGTCAAAGTCGACAGGTTTGCCCCCGCGATCGTCGGCAGCTGGGTATTCCCAGTCAATGTCGGCGCCGTCGAGCGAGTACTTTTGCATGTAGTCAATGAGCGAGTCGATGAAGATCTGTTGGTTTGGGTACGTCGAGGCCATCTTTGAAAAACGGTCCCGGGTGGGCGGGTCGTTGAATGTCCAACCGCCGATGGCAACGTTGACACGAAGGCCAGGATACGTCCTCTTGAGACGCGACGTGCGTGCCATTATGGACCCTACCTTGCCCTCGATCTTGTGGTCTTCGGTGATGTACTCAAAAGCAACATTAATGTGGGTAAGGACGCCCGCGGGTATGTTTTCCGGTTGGATGGCATCGCAATCACGGGATGCCCCCCAGGCACCGTAATAGGCGATCCGAACCTCGGACTTCATCGCATCGGTATTGGAGTCGCATGTTTTCCGTCTGGCAACAGAATCACCGTAATGAGCACTGGATATTCCCATAGGGGCCACACTGTAAGGTAGGTTGGTACTCACTCAACAGCGGGACAGCCACCCTTGTTCTGGCATTTGTCGTTGCAGAACCCGCTCGTCGTTCCGCAGTAACCCCATTGACTAGATGGCGGGAAACAACCCGGTGTTAGGCAACCAGTCCGAACCTAACTCTCATTCAGGGCAGAGAGGGTTGGAGAGGGGACTGACCTGCAGCACACATTCAGAGGGCAATCAAACTGCCCTTCTGGGGCGTATTCTCCACACTCGGATTGTGCATTGCAAGAGTCTTGACAGCTATAAATCACGACAGGAGTCAGCCTCGAAGAGCTGGCCATGACATGCAGCTAGGAACAGGAATCTTCAGCATTACCCATCCCCGCAGAAGTCCGGACCGAAGCCACAATTTCCTATGATTCAAGAGAGACGTCCAATGTCAGAAATCGTTTCAAAAGCTGCTATTCGGCAGGAGCCGTCTGTCTGAGGCGACTTACCACTGCTGCTGCAGCAGCCCGACTCGCACGGCTTGGCCACGCTGCATGTGGAGTCTTGCTGGGCCAACGTCGTAGATAGAAGAGATAGAAGAGGTATAAGGACGGCTAGGAAAAACATGACGCTGGAGCGTCGAGTCATTGTGACAGGCTGGTCACAGCAGCGTAGCTAGGAAAGGAGAGGCCCTGTTTGGCAAAACTTCTGCTTTCCCTTTGACCAAGCTGGGGTGAGGGAGGCGTGGAGATGCCACCGGTACCTATGAGCTTTAAGCTGCTCATCTGCAAAGCCACGGCTCGCCCTGGAGGCCGACCTGCTACCATATTCGCGCGTTAGGCCGGCGTGTCTTGTGCCTTGCATCGATCCGGGAAATGATGCATGAGGCACAGCTCTTGGCTGTCAGCACTATTGCCAATTACTGGTGCCCATTTGGTAATTTCCACACAGTACAGGCGACCATTCGCCTAAAAGGAAGACGTATGCAAGACTCTACGTTACTATCGTGGGGGTGAGAAAGTGTGTTCCGGCGTCGATCGGTGTGGATTGGCCGGAAGGAACTGCGTCTGCGGTTATGAGAAAAGAGGATGAGATCCAGGGGCTCTTCGAGCACTAACGGGAAAGACGGCTGGCTGATATCCACACATACCCATCGCGTCCCTTGAAAGCTGCAACATTCTCCTCGGTACGGTGCAGCTCGCGACTTTCTGCAGCGGAATATCCGACTTGCTCGCGACCAAAAATGTCCATCATCAGCTTCACGTCGTCGCTGCTTATCATCTCCTCCCTCCTCTGGGGGGCGTTGTCGATCAAGCTGTGGGATACTCCCGGCGAACTTCCAAAAACCATCCCGGCAGCATGTCGAGCTATGTTGACCGCCAACATCGACTGCGGCCCGCGTCTCGTGACGGCGCAAGAAGTCACCTACCTCAGAAGTCTCAATGAGAGTCTTCTAACGGAGTACTGCAACTCGACCTGCACCAGCGCCATCCAGGTCAGTTAATCGCATTGTCTACGGTTCCCGTATGCTGACAGTGTCACTTCAAGACTTGGGCGGACAACGTTGGCACTCGCTGCGGCTCGACGGTTTATGATTTTGGACCCAATATCTCCATGGCTGGAAACGATATAGCGGAGCCGCTCCGTTGGGCGCATGGCGTCGCTTGCCTGGAGGACCGAGAAACGGATGAATTCTGTATGCTCGCCATCGCTAATGGTACGGTAAGCGAATGTGACGACTGCGCGCTGCAGTACGTTGCTTCTCGCGTCAACGCCAACTACGCCCCAGACTCTATCAGCGACGACACCTTCTCCGAGATGGTCTCGTCCTGTTCCGTGGCCGCCACGCTCTACCCAGTCCCGACGGCAAGCTCTGACGGGCCCACGCAGCCAACGTAAGTGTGATTCAACGGTGCCCGGGGGGTGCTAGCGAGTTCTCTCTAACGCGGCCGACTCGCCAACAGTCCGACTGAGGATCCTATCGTGAGAACGTGTCGTGGCACCAATTACACGGTCCAGGCTGGGGATTCGTGCAAGTCCATCGCGGCCGATAACGGTCTCGCCATTGATCGCTTTCTGGCGGACAACAGCATCGACTTCCAGTGCGAGTCCCTCACAGAGGGCTCCACAGTGTGTATCGGCAAGAGCTGCCTGTTGCACGAGGTCGGTGGTGTCTTTCGTTCTACTTCCCAGGTTCCAGGCTAAGAAGGCTGTAAAAATAGGTAAAAGCAAATGAGAAATGCGCCGATTTCCTCAAGGATAACAAGTTCACGCTCACCGAGCTCGTGGCGTGGAACCCCTCTATCCATGCCAACTGCGACAATTTCGACATCTTTGTGGGCCGAACCATCTGTCTCTCGTGAGCAAAACCCCAACCCCGGAGGAAAGTTCGCACTGAAAGCTGACTGGATACAACAGCCCCCCGGGTACGGACGAGTACGAGGAGGTCACTATCACCTGGTCAGATCCGTGGACGACGCCTCCAGGATCCTGGATCGCCGGGCAAACGGTCGGCACCGACGCGCCAAACACCACTGTCCCGGTGATTCCGACCATCATCCCGACGGTGACCGTTACGGCCAATGCCTCGAACGTGGGTGAGTACAGAAAGTACACCGAGTTCTGCCCCATCACCTACGACGACTACGACGCGGGGTTCGACTGGGAGGATTTGAGCGACGAGTGCAAGACGATGCTCATTCCGTACTGCTCACCATTCGCGACGGGCGATCCACTCCCCAGCACAAGCTTCCCGAGTACGTGTCTGCCAACCGCAGTTTGAAGAAACCTAAAGATGTGGGTTACTCGAGGCAAGGGCAGGGAGGAATACTTGGTCGCGCGTGGGCTATATTCACAACTAGTAGCAGCACTCTGGAAATAGCGTTATTCGCGTAGCATTTATGTAGCAGCCCCTATCGCTCTCCATAACTTCAAGAATCATGCCGCTGCTGGTACACTCCGCATCCGTCTTCGTTGCCGTGAGCCAAATACGTGTCTACCGCTTCAGCCAAGGTATAGCCCCCCAGGAAGGTTCCTCTCATAGACTGGAGATCAGGAGGGTCTATCTTGTTGCTCCAAACACATCGCCCGTGCGAGTCCAGCCAGAAGAGTTTGACGAGGCCCTCCTCGACGGCTGCGTCGTCGACCACGCATAGGAGCATCACCGTCATCTCTGAGGCCCGCTCGAGCGGTTCCTCGTCGGCATCCTCGGAGAGCTCGTAACCCTCGTAATCCTCGATCACGGAGCCTATAATGGTGTCGGCTATAGCGGGAATGCGCCGCGTAACCATTTCCAGGATGGCGTCTCTCCCAGGGTTGGAGCCAAGGTTGTAGAGGTCAGCGTTGTCGAGCACCATGTCGCGATCAACCCCTGAAGGGGGAGCGCCGATGACCGAGCGCGACTCCAGCTCGGCATACCTCGCCTCTAGGGCGGGATCGTAGCAGAGTCGTAGCCACACAGGGTTGTCGCAGTTGGGCGCTTTAAGCCGCAGGCTGATGCGGCGCTCCTGGGCCGTCTGGAAGGGCAGTAGGACCCGGGACGTCCTCTCTGGGGCAACCAAATCTCCGGCAGGAGTGCCGAAGCCATCCTCTACGGAGAAGGCGCTCGAGTGGTAGTGCTGCAGTGTTGGTCAGCCCAGTCGAGGAAATGAAGGGCATGGCTGTGCGCAAGGCACTGTTAGGACAGCGTACGGAGGAATGTGGGCCACTTACGAGTCGCTCCTTCGGAGCAAGTGCGAGATAACTGCGAACGAGACGGTTCCATTGCTGCTGGTCCGTTTGGGTCTCCGCCGAATAATCCCAGTGTTCCTTGGAGGGAGGCACAGGGCTGTCAGCGCTACCCAACTCTAGACCAACTCGGGGGAGGGTTGTCGAGGTTAGCCGAATGACTTACCAGAGCAAAAATGTCGAAAGGAATGGCGCCGAACGCGGCCATCTCTTCTTGGCTTTCCATAGTCGACGTACGATGGTAGTGTAGTGAACGCGAAGGAGCTATTGTGTCTTGGCGTAGTCAGCTTAGAATACACCACTAATTTAACACTAGGTATGTGCAGGGTATCGTGCGGTTAAATGGCAGATGCTCCTGCAGCTGCAGGGGAGGGCATCGGTGCCGATGGCTTCGGCCCTGCCCGCGCGCTACGCGTAAACTCCACTAAAAGACCCCCGCACATTTATAGATAGCAACACGGCTTGCAATCCTACCTACCTTGACTTAGTGTAAACGCTAGTCGAGCTGGGCAGCTTGTCTCCTAACTGCCAACTTCCTGTGCCGCGCGCTAGAAATTCCATTCATGACAGACTCTCTGGGAAGATTTCCCGGTCAACCGCCTAATAACGCCAAGGATGCTTCGATGCACTCCTTCTTGTTTGCATCCAATATTCTCCAATATTCCACACAGTGCACAGTGCTGCGTAGCTGCATGGGCAGACCCTAATCTCGAGTTGGCAATGCTACAGCACATTCAACCGGAACCAAATTGTAGGAATCTGACTGTTCTGCAGCTGGAGTTGCAGCGAAAACAAGTGAAAACCACATGATCCCAGGCCACAATCAACATGGTGCGCAAGCCAACGAGTCCCCCAATGCAACAGGGCGGCGGGGTGTGCAGGTGTGGATGCAGGTGTGGATGCAGGTGTGGACGCAGATTGTGGAAGAACGGAGCGAGCTTCTACGCTGGCAGCACATCGCACTAGTCTGATCATGGGCGAAGACCCTGGGAGAGTCGACGACGGACCCCAACCTAATTTTGACAGGGTGGGATTCGGTGACGCCTCCGATACGACTGCATTCTGATACTGGAGATAATCAGAGTTACGACCCAACCCGCTCGCCTGCCCCTTTTCCCCCCTCCCTCATCACCTCGATCCTTTCGCCGACCCATGCACACGAAAGCGTCCCTGGCCGTGTCGGCCAGGCGTTAAGGTCCCCACAGCCGATAGCGGCCACCTCACCTTATATCTATAGAAGCTCTTCAGGCCGCCCCCCCTGTCTATGATCGGCGGACGATAGTCATACTCGGGCAAGAGAAAGCACTAGAACAAGTCCCCACGAGAGACAGATCTATACTCGGCCAACGCGTCATCATGCGTCTACAAGACATTCTCGTCCCGGCCCTCGCGATCGGCGTCGCGGCCCGTGGCGTCCCCACCAAGACGCAACGCAGATCCCTAACCACCCGCCAAGAGGCGCATGGGACGGTTCCTGACGACACTAAGCAGCCCTGTACGTACTTTATCGACGTCGAGTACGCAGACGAGGATTGCACCTACTGGGAGGTCTTCTGGGACGTCAGTCATGAGGACTTTATCGCAATGGTTAGAAATCCATCCCGGACATGTTCCTCCTGGACACCAGTACTAACACACAGAATCCTGCCGTAGAACCCATCGCTCAAGGATGACTGCAGTGGCATCAAGGTAGGGTATTCGTACTGTGTCGAGATCAACCACGGCCATCCGACGACCACCACCGGCACCGGCACCGGGCCGACAGATACGAGCGCCCCTGTCCCTTCACCCGTCCGGGACGGGACCACTAAAGCCTGCGACAAGTACTACTTTGTAGAAGACGGCCAGACCTGCTCAGACGTGCTCAAGAACACTGGCGTCAGCCTGGCAGACCTCTACAAGTGGAACACGGACATCAACGCGGACTGCACCGGTCTCTGGGCCAAGGTCTACATCTGCGTTGCCGGGCCCGGCGCCACTACGACGACGCCGGGCGGCTCAACGCCAACCGACGACCCCTCGGTTCCTTCCCCCACCCAAGAAGGGGCAATTGCCGACTGCGAGAAGTGGTACTTTGTTGAAGCAGGCACAACCTGCAGCGATGTCCTTAGGGAATTCGGCCTCACCATTGCGCAGTTCTACGGGTGGAATGAGGGAGTCAAGGGTGATTGTACAGGAATGTGGTCCAAAGTTTACGTCTGCGTTGCCGGCCCCGGCGCCACGACGACGACGACGACGACGACGACGCCAGGTGGTTCAACTCCGACTGACGACCCCTCGATTCCGTCCCCTACCCAGGAAGGCTCCATTGCGGACTGCGACAAGTGGTACTTTGTCGAATCAGGCACGACCTGCAGGGATATCCTTAATGAGTTTGGTCTCACCATTGCGCAGTTCTACGGGTGGAACGAGGGAGTCAAGAATGACTGCACGGGGATGTGGTCCAAAGTTTACGTCTGCGTTGCCGGACCCGGCGGCAGCCCGACGGACCCAGACCCCCCAACCACGACTACCGACCCGTCAATCCCCTCCCCTACCCAGGAAGGCTCAATTACCGACTGCGAGCAGTGGTACTTTGTCGAATCAGGCACGACGTGCAGCTCTATTCTGAGCCAGTTCCATCTCACCATCGCAGAGTTCTACCAGTTGAATAAGGGTGTCAAGGACGACTGCACGGGAATGTGGGCCAAGGTCTACGTCTGTGTCAAAGGGCCCTGATCTTAGCGTTAGTTAGGGCGCCGGTCGACTCCTGGGCTTCCTACTATGGCGGTGTGGCCGCACAGTGGGCGTGTTTTGTGCTGTTGGTGCAAAATGGCTCTTAATAACGTCGACAGTGGAAAATCGCAGGGACCGTAGCTCTACGCGAGCATCGTAGCTTGAATCGTCATGCCACGTGGTTTTGTTTGTTGGCTTATACCATTCGGTGTACATATTTCTTCACAAGTCTATATGCCTTGTGCGCAGACTCCTTAAATCCATCTCGTCCCACATTTTCTAAGGCACGCGGTGCCGCACAACCGTTCCCAGACCGGCATGCATCTAGTGAGGTAAAGAGGATGCGGTGGGCACGGAGATGGGTGGCGGAGCGGATGGAGAGGATGTGTACAAATGCATGTTCAAAACATGAGTATCTAATAATACGTATAACTATAGCTTTGTTACAGCTATTCGAGAGGTTATCGCCAACCCCTTAGTAGCGTATCGGCCGGGCAACCACTCCTTATTCTACCCTCCTTAGAACTACACCTCAGAACTACGTCACAGAGGTCTACTAGACCCCACCTGTATTTTAAGACCTCAGCTACTGCGTAGAGAGAGGAAGACCTCTTCCTCCTGACAAGAATCAGTCTCTGACTGAATAAGGGATACACTTGCGATTCCCGGCCGACCACCCTGTGATCCCCTGTAGTTGCGGGGCCATCTTGCCTGACTTCTGGTGTGACCCTTGACAAGCTTTAATAGTCTATTAAGTGAACTCGAGAGGCCTTATCTATCTAAGTTGGGGAATCCTAGTTCAGCCCGTATTACAATAAGATCAGCTCAATTGAGATTGTATATCACTAGGCTGCAGGAACGGGACAGATCCATACTACTGTCCGTAGCACTTGTTAAAGGATTACCTATCTGTTTAAGATAGGATATTTGGACGAATATAGATTTGTATGTAAATTCCAACTAGCATTTGGGAATATCTTTAATCCTGTAATAAGTTTTTATTCATTTTATCGTTACAGTGGTTGGGAGGGAAATATTGAAGGTAATAAATATAAAGGTTGAAAAAAGGGCGCTTCTTTCCTTTTACAAAGAAGGTTATTACTATTAGGGAAGGAGGGGGGGTTCTTAAAGGAAAAATGCCTTACTATTCGGTAAGAGTATTTGCTAGATGCCTTCGGGAAATAGGAATAGGAGCGGGGTGTCAAATTTATATCTTAACGTTTCAATATGGCTCTATCCACTGCAATTGAGAGTCTATCAGTGATCCTCTTGCCTTTGCAATCAAAACCTATGGGGCACTACTCCTATATATGTATGTCTATAAGTGATT
>Ga0164242_10004762_pt1 | contig 15204 bp, 18 predicted proteins | sample OricomgcompostMG_FD_108783 | JGI IMG/M metagenome (GOLD analysis project Ga0164242, IMG submission 108783) | Miracle-Growth compost microbial communities from Emeryville, California, USA - Original compost - Miracle growth compost (MG) ... | reverse complement strand
GATCGCGCTCGCCAGGACGAAGAGCTTGAAGGTCGATCCGGCCTGGAACCCTGCGGAGCCGCCGAGTTCCTGGGGGATCGTGTAGTTGATGTAGCTCTGGCCCTTCTTGCGGTCATTGCCCATGGGGCGCGACTGCGCGAGCGCGAGGACCTGGCCCGTCCCGGGCTGGACCTCGGCAATGGCGCCCACCGCGTGGTCGGTCGGGTAGACGTGCTTGCTGATGGAGGCGTCGGCGGCCTTCTGGTACTGCATGTTGAGCGTCGTCTTGATGGTCAGGCCACCGGAGTAGAGCAGCTTCTTGCGGGCGTCGACCGACGTGCCGAGGTCGGGGTCCTGCTCCAGGTAGTTGACGACGTAGTCGCAGAAGAACGGCGCGGTGGAGTTCACGCAGCCGTTCTGCGAGGGCTGGACGTGCAGGCCCAGGCCCTTCTTCTTGAGCTCGTCGGCCTGGTCGCTGGTGATGACGTGCAGCTGGGCCTCGCGGTCGAGGACGACGTTGCGTCGTGCGATGGCCGCGTCCGGGTAGTTGGTCGGGTCGTAGCCGGTCGGGTTCTTGACCAGGCCGGCCAGCAGGGCGCTCTGCTTGACCGTGAGCTGGTTCGCGTTGACGCCGAAGTAGTGCCGCGCGGCCGCCTGGATGCCGTAGGCGCCGTCGCCGAAGTAGGCGGTGTTGAGGTAGCGCTCGAGGATCCAGTCCTTGCTGTGGGTCTGCTCCAGCGCGATCGCGTAGCGCAGCTCCTTGAGCTTGCGGGCGTAGCTGTCCTCGGTGGCGGCCTTGATCGCCGCCTTGTCGCCGGTCTCCTCGGCCTGGGTGAGCAGGGTCTGCTTGACCAGCTGCTGGGTGATCGAGGAGCCGCCCTGGACAACCCCGTTGTTGGCCTCGTTGGTGACGAACGCGCGCAGCGTGCCCTTCAGGTCGATCGCGCCGTGCTGGTAGAAGCGGTAGTCCTCGATGGAGACGATCGCCTGCGTCATGTTCCGCGAGATCTGGTCCAGCGGGCGGTAGACGCGGTTCTGGTCGTAGAGCGTGGTGATCAGGTTGCCGTCGGCGTCGAGGATGCGCGTGGTCTGCGGCAGCGTGCCGGTGTCGAACGCGGCCGGCAGGTTGTCGACGGAGTCCGCGATCTGCCGGGCACCGAGCCCCAGCACGCCGGCGAACGGGATCGCCAGGCCCGCGACGACGACGCCGAGCACGACGGCGATGATGCCCATCACGCCGAGGTGACTGAGCACGCGGGACCGCGGAACCTGCTGCGACATGCCGATCAGGGTACCGGCCGACTCCAGCCCGGACCGTCTCGGCGTGGGCGCGGCGAGCCCGGCAGGGCCCTGGATGGCGATACCCCCGGCCCTGGTCGGTCTAGTCATTTCGAACTACTCAACTTGGGTCGAACGAGTCTGGGTGTCGGCCGGAACCTGACTCTAGGTTGATCAGCACGGGAACTGGCCGGTCACGTGGTCGTGGGGACGCTCGTGGCCGGTCCGATCAATGGGGACACGCCATGTGGGAACAGGATTGGGCGGCTCGTGCTGCCTGCACGTCGGCACGACCGGACGAGCTCTTCGTCCGCGGCGCCGAGCAGAACAAGGCCAAGCAGCTGTGCGCGACCTGCCCGGTGCGCACCGAATGCCTCGCCGAGGCCCTCGACAACCAGATCGAGTGGGGCGTGTGGGGCGGCATGACCGAACGGGAGCGACGCGCCCTGCTGCGTCGCCGGCCGAACGCCTCGTGGCGGGCGGTGCTCGAAGCCGCCCGCACCAAGGAGAAGGCGGCGGTCTGAGGCCGCCTACTGCTCCGCGAGCAGCTCGCCGACCCGGCGCAACCCCGCCAGGTCGTGTACGTCGCCAGGAAGCGCCGGCACCACCGCCGTGGGCACGCCGGGGTGCGCCGCGGCGAACCGGGCGCGGAGCTTCTGCTGGCGGCCCACGAGTCGCTCACGGTCGGCGTGGATGCGCAGCAGTCCGGCGGTGACGGCCTCGGGGTCCAGCCGCTCGGCGGCGGCGACGGCGGCAGCGGCCGAGAGCGCGGGCTCCTCGGACAGGGTGGCCCGGTTGACCACGAGCCCGGCCAGCGGCATCCGGTCGCCGCGCAGCCGCTCCACGAAGTAGGCCGCCTCGCGCAGCGCGTCGTCCTCGGGCGCCGCCACGACGAGGAACGCCGTACCCCTGGCCTGGAGCAGCGCGTAGGTGCGCTGGGCCCGGGTGCGGAAGCCGCCGAAGACGGTGTCGAGGGCGGAGACGAACCGCTGCAGGTCCTTGAGGAACTGACCGCCCAGCACCTTGCTCAGCGCGCCGGTGGCCAGCGAGAAGCCGGCCGTCATCAGCCGGGCCGGGCCGCGCGCGGGCGCCAGCATCATCCGGATGAACCGGCCGTCGAGGAAGCTGGAGAGCCGCTCGGGCGCGTCCAGGAAGTCCAGGGCCGATCGGCTCGGCGGAGTGTCGACCACGATCAGGTCGTAGCTGCCGGTGCGCTGGGCGTCGCGGTGCAGCTGGCCCAGCTTCTCCATCGCCATGTACTCCTGCGTGCCGGCGAAGCTGGAGCTGAGCGCGATGTAGAAGGGGTTCTCCAGGATCTGCTTCGCCTTCTCCGGGCTGGCCTGGCTGAGCACCACCTCGTCGAAGGTGCGCTTCATGTCCAGCATCATCGCGTCGAGCCGGCCCCCGGACACGCCTGCGACCGGCCGCGGCGTGTTGTCCAGTTGCTCGATGCCCATCGACTGCGCCAGCCGGCGGGCCGGGTCGATGGTGAGGACGACGACCTTGCGGCCCTGCTCGGCCGCTCGTAGCGCCAGTGCGGCGCTGGTGGTGGTCTTGCCGACGCCGCCGGAGCCGCAGCAGACGATGATCCGGGTCTGCCGGTCGGCGAGCAGCCGGTCGACGTCGAGCGCGTTCATGCCATCCCCTGTCGGGTCAGCTCGGCGGCGAGCTCGTAGAGCCCACCGAGGTCGACACCGCCGGCTAGTCGCGCCAGCTCGTACGTCGGCACCCCCAGCGCGCCGACCACGGCACGCTGACTGTCCTCCAGCGCCCGCCGCTCGGCGTGCTCGGCGGCCTCGGCGAGCAGGCCGTCGACCAGCTGCGGGGAGGCGTCGAGGCCGGCCTTGCCCAGGTCGTGCTCGATCTCGGCGCGGTCCAGGGTGCCGGCACGGGCCGCGGCCAGGGCGGCGTCGGGCAGGTCGCGCGGCCGGACCTGGTTGACGACCACGCCGCCGACCGGGAGCCGGGCAGCGCGCAGCTCGGCGATGCCGTCGGCGGTCTCCTGGACCGGCATCTCCTCCAGCAGCGTGACCAGGTGGACCGCGGTCCGTGGGGAGCGGAACAGCGTCATCATCGTGTCCGCCTGGTGCTTGATCGGGCCCACCTTCGCCAGCCCCGCCACGGACTCCGAGACGTTGAGGAACTGGGTGATCCGGCCGGTCGGCGGTGCGTCGAGGACGACCGCGTCGTACTGTCGGGCGCCCTTGTTGCGGCTGTTGCGCTGGACCGCCTCGAAGACCTTGCCGGTCAGCAGCACGTCGCGTACGCCGGGGGCGACAGTGGTGGCGAACTCGATCACGCCGAAGCGCTCGAGCGCCCGGCCGGCGGGGCCGAGCTTGTAGTACATCCGCAGGTACTCCAGCAGCGCCGACTCGGCGTCGATGTGCAGCGCGTAGACGCTGCCCGGGTCACGGCCGTCGGCGCGCAGCCCGGCGGCGATCCGGGTCTCGGCGTAGGGCAGCGGGTCCACGTCGAACATCCGCGCGACGCCCTGGCGGCCCTCGACCTCGCAGAGCAGCACGTGGCGGCCCTCCCGGGCCAGCGCCAGCGCCAGCGCAGCGGCCACGGTCGACTTTCCGGTGCCGCCCTTGCCGGTGACCACGTGCAGCTGCACGCGTGGCCAGTCCGAAGTCATACCGGCGACTCTATCGAGGAGTGTCGGAGGTCAGCGTTAGGTTCGGTTCATGGCACTGGCGACGTACAAGGATCTGTGCATCGACGCCGTCGACCACGAGGCGATGGCGTCCTTCTGGGCGAGCCTGCTCGGCCTCACCGTCGAGAGCGTCGGGGCGACCAACGCCAAGCTGGTCGGCCCGACGCCGCGGCACACCGTCTGGGTCAACCGCGTGCCCGAGCCGGTCACGGTCAAGCAGCGGGTCCATCTCGACGTGCACGTCGGCGCGGTCGACGACGCGCTGGCGCTGGGCGCGACACCGCTGGACATGGAGTCGTTCACGTGGAAGGTGCTGCGCGACCCCGAGGGCGGTGAGCTGTGCGTCTTCGAGCGTGACCAGGTGCCCGACTACCGGCTCTACGAGGTGGTCGTCGACGTCGGCGACGACGTGGCTGCGGCGTCTTGGTGGGCCGGCGTGCTGGGTGCCACCGCCAGCCAGGAGGAGGACTGGTCGGCGCTGGACCAGATCCCCGGTGCGCCGTTCGAGTGCGTGGTCTTCCAGGAGGTGCCCGAGCCGCAGCGGGTGAAGAACCGCATCCACTGGGACCTCACCGTGCCCGACCTGGAGGAGCTGATCGCCTCCGGCGCCACGGTGGTGCGCGAGCGCGACGACGAGATCGGCTGGACCGTGCTGGCCGACCCGCAGGGCAACGAGTTCTGCGCCTTCGAGGAGACGGCGTGACCGAGGCGTCAGGGCTGCCCGAGCTGCTGGTGCCGGACGCGGCCGCCTGGCACGACTGGCTGGCGGCCAACCATGCCACCTCGCCGGGCGTGTGGCTGGTGCTGTCCAAGAAGGGCGGTACGACGACCACCCTCGACTATGCCCAGGCGCTCGACGAGGCGCTGTGCTTCGGCTGGATCGACGGCCAGGTCCGCCGGCGCGACGACCAGACGACGTTCCAGCGCACCACCCCGCGTGGGCCGCGCAGCCGCTGGTCGCGGCGCAACGTCGACCACGTGACCCGGCTGATCGAGGAGGGCCGGATGACTCCGGCGGGGCTCGCCGCGGTCGAGGCCGCGCGCGCCGACGGCCGCTGGGACGCCGCGTACGCCGGCCCGGCGACGGCGCAGACGCCCGAGGACCTGCTCGCCGCGATCGCCGAGGTGCCGGCCGCCCAGGCGATGTACGACGTGCTCACCTCACAGAACCGCTACGCCCTCTACCACCGGCTCTCCGCGATCAAGGGCGAGCAGGCGCGGCAGCGCCGGATCGAGTCGTTCGTGCAGATGCTCGCCCGCGGTGAGACGCCGCATCCGCAGAAGCGGAGGCCGTGACGCGCATCGTCGCCTCGGTGGGTGGCGTCATGGTGGGCCCGCTCGCCGGGGTCGACCGGGGTCGGGAGGACGACCTGGCGTTCACCGCGACGCGTCGGTTCCGGGGCCGGGGCCCCGAGTGCCGGCCTGCTCCGCGCAGAAGCCCGCGATCGCCTCGACCATCTGGTCGAGGGCGGCCCGCTCGATCGGGTAGTGGCCGCCCTCGTCGAGCAGCACCTTCGTCACCGGCACCTTCGTGATCCTCGCCAGGAACGGCTCGCTGAGGTGGAGCGGCGTCCAGCGGTCGGCCGCCGGCTGGGTGAGCAGGACCGGGCAGACGTCGAAGTCGTCCGGCTCGACCACCGGCTGGTAGTTGAGGTAGGTCGACAGAAACGTCGTCGTGGCGCTGTTGCCGGCCGAGGTCTTGTCGGCGTAGCAGGCCCTCAACGCACGGCGGTCGTTGACCAGGGCACGCATCTTGGAGACCCACCGCATCGGCCAGCGGAGGCCACGCAACGGCGTGGCGGCGAGCAGTCTCATGAGGGAGGCGCCGACGAAGCCCGACACCGGGTCGAAGCTGGTCTCGACCCGGACGCGTCGCGAGCGTTGGTCGAGGAACGTCATGCCGACGATGCCGGCAACCCGCTTGTTGAGCGCGGCCACGTGGTAGGTCTCCATGCCACCCGCGGAGAGGCCGTAGAGCACGATCGGGCGGTCATCTCTGGCCAGCTCGGCGTCGACCAGCCGGGACCCGAGCCGGACCCAGTCGTCGTAGGTGATCAGGGCGCCGGGGGCGACCTCGGTGACGCCGTACGTCGGCATGTCGATCGCGATCGTCTCGTAGCCGCGCTCGGCGAGCGGGCGGCCGAGGATGGTGGACATCTGCCGGCCGTTGGTGCCGACGCCGTGGAAGAGGATCACCTTCATCGGCGCCTCGGGGTTGCGATAGGTGTCGAGGTGGACGCGGTGGCCGTCGGGTCCGTCGGGCTGCCACCACTCCTCGGTGGGCTCGGTGTCCGGGGTGAGCCGGTACTCCTCGGGCAGGAAGTCCTGGATGGCCCGCCAGGCGGGCTGCTGTGCATAGGTCATGTCACGACTATGAACCGGCCTCCGCTCTTAATGCAAGTGATACTTGCATTTATACTGCTGTGGTGACGCTCACCCCCAAGCAGCGGCCGGGTGGCCGGACGGCTCGCACCAGGGCCGCGGTACTCGACGCCGCGACCGCCCTCCTGGCCGAGGTCCCGCCCGGCGACCTCACGGTCGGCCAGATCGCCGCCCGTGCCGGCGTCAACGAGACGACGATCTATCGCAAGTGGCGGACCAAGGAGGCGCTGCTCACCGACGTCCTCATGACGCTCTCGGGCGAGCGGCTGGTCGCGCCCGACACCGGCTCGCTGCGGGGCGACCTGGTCGCCGTCGTCGGCGCGGTGGCCGAGTTCCTGCGTACGCCGGGCGGCTACGCACTGGCCTATCTGGGGGCTACGGCCGAGGACGAGACCGCCGGTGCACTGCGGGACGGGTTCTGGGCTGACCGGTTCGAGCGGGCCCGGGTCGTCTTCGATCGTGCCGTCGAGCGGGGGGAGATCCCCGATGCGCGGCTCGGGGCACTCGCGTACGAGGCGCTGATCGGCACCCTGCACTTCCGGATCCTGGCTCGGCGGCGACCGCTCGATGCCGACATCGCCGAGCGGCTCGTCGACCTGGTCCTCGACGGCGTGCTGCCCGCCGACCGTGGGTAGCACGGCCCGGTCGTCGCTGCCGAGGTGGGTGGCCTAGACCATCACGCCCATCGCGGCCAGGACGCGGGCGGCCAAGTCGGCGTCGCCCGTGACGGCGACTCGCTCCGCGGCCTGCGGTCGCCGGCCGCCGGCGAGCAGCAGGAACGTCTCGCGGTCCATCCGCAGGGCCACCGTGGGCTCGGCGGGCGGCTCGGCCAGCGCGACGCCGCGGCCGGAGTCGTCGACGGTGACGGCGGCCGGCCGGTGATCCGCAACCTCGACCACCAGGGTGCTGCCGGCCTCGGCCTTGGCCCGCTTGCCGAGCACGTAGCCCAGGCTGCCCAGGAGGTAGTCGGCGCTGTGCCGGGCGCCGGGACTGTCCAGGTTGCCGGGGCGGCCGATCGCCCGGCGGACGTCCTGCTCGTGCATCGCCACGTCGAGCGGCCGATTGCGCAGCAGCGTGCGGGTGTTCCAGCCGATCGCGCCGAAGATCCCGGGCGCCGGTGCGTCCGGGTCGGTGGGCGGGTCGGCGAGCAGCGCGTCGTGCCGGACGGCGCCGTAGCGGCGGATCTCGGCGACGATCGCGGCCGGATCGGCCTCACGTCGGGTGATCACCCCGATCTCGGTGAAGCGGCCCATCGCGTTGACGATGTGCGGCGCGTCCGGCACCTCGGCGTCCTCGCGCGGCGCGCCGCCGAGGGTGCCCTCGAGGTGGGCCACGTGCGAGACCACCGCGCGCACGTCCCAGCCGGGCAGGTCGGTCGGTGTCGACCACTGCTCGGCCGGGATGGTGGCGGCCAGGTCGACGAAGTCGCACACCGAGTGCCACCAGACCTCGACGTACGCGCGCAGCTCGGTCTCTGCCGGATCGCTCATGAGGGCAATCTAGGGCAGCAGTAGGGTGCGAGACATGACCCAGTGGGAGTACCAGGTGGCGCCGATCCTCAACCATGCCGCCACGCAGATCCTCAACAACTTCGGCCAGGACGGCTGGGAGCTCGTCACCATCACCGACAACGGCTCGGGCAGCCTGGTGGGCTACTTCAAGCGGCCGGTCGCCTCGTGAGCAGCCCGGAGGAGAACCTGGCCGCGCTCGGGCTGAGCGTGCCCGAGGTCGCCAAGCCGGTCGCCGTCTACGTGCCGGCGGTGCGCAGCGGCACACACGTCTACACCTCCGGCCAGCTGCCGATGCGCGAGGGCGCGCTGATGGCCACCGGCAAGGTCGGCGGCGAGGTCACGCCGGAGGAAGCCTACGAGTGCGCCCAGCAGTGCGCCCTCAACGCCATCGCCGCGGTCAAGGCCGAGATCGGCGACCTGTCCCGCGTGGTGCGGGTGCTGAAGGTGGTCGCGTTCGTCGCCTCCACGCCCGACTTCACCGGCCAGCCCGGCGTGGCCAACGGCGCCTCCGAGCTGCTCGGCAAGGCGTTCGGCGAGGCGGGAGTGCACGCCCGCTCGGCGGTCGGCGTACCCGTCCTGCCACTCGACGCGCCGGTCGAGGTGGAGATCCTGGTCGAGGTCGCCTGAGGTGCACATCCCGCTCCCGCCGGTGGCGCTGCCGGCCGAGGTGCTCGCGCTGGCGCAGGAGTACGACGAGGGCCGCCGCGAGGCCGTCGCCCCGCGCGATGCCGCCACCGTGGTGCTCACCCGCGCCGGCGCTGACGGCTCGGCCGGTCCGGAGGTCTACCTGCTGAGCCGGCACACCACGATGGCGTTCGCAGGCGGGATGGCGGTCTTCCCCGGTGGCGGCGTGGACCCGCGCGACGCTCACGAGGGCGTGCCGTGGGCCGGTCCGTCGCCGGCCAGCTGGGCCGCGCAGCTGGGCTGCGAGGAGATCGAGGCGCGGGCACTGGTGTGCGCCGCGGTGCGGGAGACGTTCGAGGAGTCGGGCGTGCTGCTCGCCGGACCGTCGGCGAGCGAGGTCGCGACCGACGTCAGCGGCGACGACTGGGAGGCTGACCGGGTCGCGCTGGAGACCCGCGAGCTGTCGCTGACCGAGCTGCTCTCCCGGCGCGGGTTGGTGCTGCGCTCGGACCTGCTGGGCGCCTGGGCCGGCTGGACGACTCCGGCGTTCGAGCCGCGCCGCTACCGGACTTGGTTCTTCGTGGCCGCCCTGCCCGCCGGGCAGGTCACCCGCGACGTCTCCTCCGAGTCGGTCTCGGTGCAGTGGATACCGGCGAGCCGCGCCGTGGAGCTGGCGGAGGAGGGCGCGCTGGCGCTGATGCCGCCGACGTACCTGACCTGTCTGGACGTAGCCCGGTTCCGCGATCCCGACGCGCTGCTGGCCGAGGCGGCGTCGCGCCGCATCGACATGTTCACCCCGCGTGTCGAGGGCGAGCACCTCTCGTTGATGCCGCTGCACCGTTCGCTGCTCGCCGCACGGGGCCGGCTGTGACCACGGCACCTGGGGCCTGGGTCGGCGGGTCCTTCGGTGAGCGCGGCCGCTGCGTGCTCGCACCCAACCCGAGCCCGATGACGCTGGACGGCACCAACACCTGGGTGCTGCGCGAGCCCGGCGCCCGCCGGTGCGTCGTGGTCGACCCCGGTCCCGCCGATCCGGCGCACCTGGATGCGGTGGCCGAGGCGGCCGGCGAGGTGGCGGTCGTGTTGCTCACCCACCACCACCTCGACCACTCCGAGGGTGCCCGCGCCCTGGCCGAGCGGGTCGGGGCGCCGGTGCGGGCACTCGACCCGGCCTGTCGGCTGGGCGAGGAAGGGCTCGGCGACGGCGACGTGGTGGCCGTGGACGGCCTGGAGATCCGGGTGGTCGGCACGCCGGGCCACACGGCCGACTCGCTGTCGTTCTGGCTGCCGGCGGACGGTGCGGTGCTCACCGGTGACACCGTGCTGGGCCGCGGCACCACCGTGGTGGCCCATCCCGACGGTCAGCTGGGCGCCTATCTCGGCTCGCTGTCGCGGCTGCATGCGCTGGCTGAGGAGCGCGAGGTCTCGGCGATCTGGCCGGGGCACGGCCCGGTCATCGCCGACGCGCTGCCGGCGCTGGACTACTACCTGGCACACCGGCGCGAGCGGCTGGAGCAGGTCGAGGCGGCCCTCGCCGTACTCCCCGCCGACACCACGCCCGAGGAGCTTCCCCGCCGCGTCGTCGAGATCGTCTACGCCGACGTCGACCCGGTGCTGTGGGGCGCGGCCGAGCTCTCCGTCCGCGCCCAGCTTGCCTACCTGCGACCCTGACCGCCGAATCGGGGATTTCGCACCGTTGAGTCGGGCATGTTGACCCGTGTGGCTAGCCACAAGTCGTCCACAACGGCGTGATCGCGCCGTGCTTTCCACAGGCGCGGGTACGCCGGTGGTGCGGCGCGGTCGTGGCGGGCAGCGTGGCGGCCATGACGACACTCCCCGCCGGCCCGTTCCGCACCAACGATCTCGCGGCCGTCGGCCTGACCAGGCGCCGGCTGGCGGACGCCCTGGCCGAAGGGGCCGCGCGCCGGGTGTTCGCCGGTGTCGTCGTGGCGTCGTGCGTCACCGACTCGATCGACCTGAGGGCAGCCGCGCTGGCGCTCGTGCTGGGGCCGGAGCATGTCGTCTGCGACCGGACTGCGGCCTGGCTGCACGGCGTGGACACGCTGCTCTACCAGGAACACGAGATCCTGCCCGCGGTAGAGGTCTGCGCGCTTCGCGGGCACGAGCCGAGCGGGCGATCAGGTGTCGAGGGTCGCACTCGCGACCTCGCGCCGGAGGACATCATGACGCTCCGCGGCATCCGGGTCACCACACCGCTGCGGACCGCGCTGGACCTCGGCTGTCATCTGCAGCGCCGGGAGGCGTTCGCGGCGCTCAACGCGTTCGCGCGGCGGCACGAGCTCCCGGTGGAGACGCTGCGTGCGGCGGCCCGACGGTATCGGCGTCGGCGCGGGGTGCGGCAGTTGCGGGAGTTGCTCGCACTGGTCGACCCACGCGTCGAGTCGGCGCGTGAGTCCTGGACCCTTCTGGCGATCCACGACGCGGGGCTGCCGGTGCCCGAGCCGCAGGTGTGGATCGAGCTCGCCGGCCGGCCGACGTACCGGCTCGATCTCGCCTATCGACTCTCGAAGGTGTGCGTCGAATACGACGGGTCCGAGTTCCATCGCGATGCCCGGCAGCGGGCGTACGACGAGGAGCGCCGCGACTGGCTGCGCCGCAACGGCTGGGTGGTCATCGTGGTGCGGCGGGGTGACTTCACCGGCGATGCGTTGGAACGGTGGCTTGCCGAACTCCGTGCGGCGCTGCGACCGACGTACTCGAATCGTCGATTCTGACCCGGAGTCAGGGGTGCAAAATCCCCGACTCGCGGGTGGGAAACCCCCTACTCAACGGGGATGGCCCCCACTCAACGGGCGCGGCGGGCCATCCGCTCGACGTCCATGATCACGACCGAGCGCGGCTCGAGGCGCAGCCAGCCACGGGCGGCGAAGTCGGCCAGCGCCTTGTTCACCGTCTCGCGGGAGGCGCCGACCAGCTGGGCCAGCTCCTCCTGGGTCAGGTCGTGATGCACGTGCACGCCGTCGTCGGCGGTGCGGCCGAAGCGGTCGGCGAGGTCGAGCAGCGCCTTGGCGACGCGGCCCGGCACGTCGGAGAAGACCAGGTCGGCGACCACGTCGTTGGCCTTGCGCAGCCGGCCGGCCAGCTGGGCCAGCAGGCCGCGGGCGACCACCGGTCGGCCGTCGAGCCACTTGAGCAGGTCCTCGTGCGAGAGCGAGGCGAAGGTGGCGTCGGTGACGGCGGTGACGGTCGCCGAGCGCGGGCCGGGGTCGAAGAGCGACAGTTCGCCGAACATCTGACCGGGCCCCATGATGGCCAGCAGGTTCTCACGCCCGTCGGAGGAGGTCCGGCCGAGCTTGACCTTGCCGTCGAGCACGACGTAGAGCTTGTCGCCCGAGTCGCCCTCGTGGAACAGCACGTCGCCTCGGCGCAGCTTCGTCTCCGACATCGATGCGTGCAGCGCCGCCATCGACTCGTCGTCGAGCGCGCTGAACAGCGGCGCCTGACGGAGTACGTCGTTGTCCACGCCCATCTCCTCCTGGATCCCCCCGCGCCGCATGCGCGGTCACGGTGAATCCTATCCGTGCCATAAGTCACATCGAGTGGAAGTCCGCTCCCGCACACCTTATCGGCACCGGCCCGCCGGCGGGTGGTCGCACTGTCGGTGTCGCGCCGTACCCTTGCCCCTGTGCCCGCTGCCGTGACTGTTCCGCCGTCGACGAGCCTGGTCAGGCGCGCCCGCAAGGTCGACCGGATTCTGGCCGAGACCTACCCCGACGCCAAGGCCGAGCTCGACTTCGACAACCCCTTCGAGTGCCTGGTCGTCACCGTGCTCTCCGCCCAGACCACCGACAAGCGGGTCAACGCGGTCAAGCCGTCGCTGTTCGCCGCCTATCCGAACGCGAAGGCGATGGCCGCGGCCGACCGCGCCCACCTGGAGCAGATCGTCGGCCCGCTCGGCTTCTTCCGGGCCAAGACCGACAGCCTGCTGCGGCTCTCGGCGGCCCTCGTGGAGGAGTACGACGGCCAGGTCCCGCGCACGCTCGAGCAGCTGGTCAAGCTGCCCGGCGTGGGCCGCAAGACCGCCAACGTCGTGCTCGGGAACGCGTTCGGGCTGCCCGGCATCACCGTCGACACCCACTTCGGCCGGCTCGCCCGCCGGCTCGGTTGGACCGAGCAGACCGACCCGGTCAAGGTGGAGCACGAGGTCGGGGCGCTCTTCCCCAAGCGGGACTGGACGATGCTCTCCCACCACCTGATCTGGCACGGCCGACGCCGGTGCCACGCCCAGAAGCCGGCCTGCGGGGCCTGCCCGGTGGCGAAGCTGTGCCCCTCCTACGGCATCGGTCCCACCGACCCCGAGGCGGCGGCCAAGCTGGTCCGGACCGAGGGGCGCAATTGAGGCGGCTGGCGGCGCTGGTCGCCGTAGTCCTGCTGCTGACCGGCTGCGGCGCCAAGGACCTCGTGGTCGCGCCGAACCCGTCCAAGATCGACGTGAGCACCCCGGACCTGGTCGCGCTGAAGGCCACGTCGCAGGTTCCGGACTGCCCCAAGCCTCAGGTGCACGGCGGCGTCCTGCCGCATCTCACCCTCAAGTGCCTCGGCGGCGGCACCAGCGTGGACCTGTCCACGCTGAAGGGCCCGCTGATCATCAACTTCTGGCAGTCGGCCTGCACGCCCTGCCGCAAGGAGATGCCCGCGCTGGAGGCCTTCCACCAGCAGTACGGCGACCAGGTCCCGATCCTCGGCGTGGACACCACCGACACGCTGCCCGGGGTCGCGCTCAAGCAGGCGATCAAGCGGGGCATCACCTATCCGCTCGTGGCCGACCCGGGCGGCGATCTGCAGACCACCAAGCTGCACATCCGCGGTACCCCCGCGTTCTGGATGCTGTCCGCCGACGGCAAGCTCAGCTACCACATCGGTGGCCTGACCTCGGTCGACCAGGTCAGGCAGATGGCCGACGCCGCCCTGGGACTGCACCTGTGACCCCCGACTGGCTCCGCCCCGTGGCCGACGCGCTGGAGACCATCCAGGGCAGCGACCTGACCGCGTTCCTGCCGCCCGACGACGTGGAGCCGCGGGAGGGCGCGGTGCTGATCCTCTTCGGGGAGGGCGAGTCCGGGCCGGACCTGCTGCTGACCGAGCGCTCCCACACCATGCGCTCGCACCCGGGCCAGGTCAGCTTCCCGGGCGGCTCGATCGACCCCGGGGAGACGCCTCGGCAGGCGGCGCTGCGCGAGGCCCAGGAGGAGACCGGCCTCGACCCGGCCGGCGTCGAGGTGATCGGCGAGCTGCCGCAACTGTGGCTGCCGCCGTCCAACTTCGCCGTCACGCCGGTGGTCGGCTGGTGGCGCGACCCCTCGCCGGTCTCGGTCCGCAGCCTGGAGGAGGTGCACGCCATCTACCGGGTGCCGATCGCCGAGCTGCGCGACCCGGCGCACCGGATCCGGGTGCGCTCGCCGCGCAACCCCGACTGGCTCGGCCCCGGGTTCCTGATCGGTCCGGACAAGGACGTCATCCTGTGGGGCTTCACCGGCGGGATCGTGGCGCGGCTGTTCGGCTACCTCGGCTGGATCGAGGACGTCGCCGACGCGCCGATCACCGAGCTGCCGGCGTACATGCTGCGGGGGAGGACGGCCCATGAACGTCCTTGACTGGCTGCTGGTCGTCCTCGTCGCCGCGTACGCCCTCTCCGGCTACTGGCAGGGCTTATCACCGGCGCGTTCGCGACCGCCGGGCTGCTGCTGGGCGGCCTGTTCGGCGTCTGGCTGGCGCCGAAGGCGCTCGGCAACGCCAACCCGTCGATGTGGGTCTCACTGGGGGCGCTGTTCATCGTGATCCTGGCCGCGTCGCTGGGCCAGGGCATCCTGCAGTACGCCGGAGCGCGGGTGCGCGACCGGATCCGCTGGCGGCCGGTGCGCCTCGTCGACGCCGTCGGTGGGGCCGCGCTCTCGGCCGCGGCCGTGCTGCTGGTCGCCTGGGCGCTGGGTGTGGCCGTCACCGGCACCCGGATCAGCGGCCTGACCTCGGTGGTGCGCAACTCCACCGTGCTCAGCCATGTCAACGGCGTCCTCCCGCAGCAGGCCGCACGCGGGCTGCAGGCGTTCAACAACGTGGTCGGGACCAGCTTCTTCCCGCGTTACCTCGAGCCGTTCGCGCCCGAGCGGATCGTGAAGGTCGGCCCCGGGCCGGCCAAGCTGAAGACCGACCCGGACGTGATCCGGGCGGCGGCCAGCGTGCTCAAGGTCCGCGGTGCGAGCTCGTGCGGCCGCGGCGTGGAGGGCAGCGGCTTTCTGATCGCCCCGCGCTACCTGATGACCAACGCGCACGTGGTCGCCGGCGTCTCCGACCCCACCGTCCTCGTCGGGGGTACCACCCAGGACGCCACCGTGGTCGCCTACGACCCGCGCCTGGACCTCGCCGTACTGCACTTCGACAGCGGCAACCTGCCAGCCCTCTCCTTCGCCGGGCCGCAGCAGGCCAAGGAGGGCGTCGCGATCCTGGGCTATCCCGAGGACGGGCCGTTCGACCTGGAGCCGGGCCGGGTGCGCTCGCAGCAGCGGCTCCGCTCGCCGGACATCTACGGCTCGGGGACGGTCATCCGTGACGTCTACTCCCTGCGCGGACTGATCCGCCCGGGCAACTCCGGCGGCCCGATCGTCGACGCCGACGGCAAGGTGGCAGGCGTGGTCTTCGCGGCCTCGGTCACCGACCCCGACACCGGCTACGCGCTGACCGCCGCCCAGGTGGAGAAGACGGCCTCGGCAGCGGTCGGCCTCACCGCGCCGGTCTCCACCGGCGGCTGCGCCTCCTGAG
>Ga0164242_10004761_pt1 | contig 15207 bp, 15 predicted proteins | sample OricomgcompostMG_FD_108783 | JGI IMG/M metagenome (GOLD analysis project Ga0164242, IMG submission 108783) | Miracle-Growth compost microbial communities from Emeryville, California, USA - Original compost - Miracle growth compost (MG) ... | reverse complement strand
TGGGCGCGGACCAGCGGGCTCGTGAGCACGCGCGAGAAGGTCCAGGCGGAGAGCGCGCGCGGCAGGTCCGCGGCCACGCGGCGGCCCTCGTCGGTGAGCGGGATGTCGGTGTGCCCGGTGTGTTGCCCGGAGCGGCTCCACTCGGTCTCCCCGTGGCGGATGAGGACGATGTCGGGGCCGCGCTCGGTGCCGGTTCGCATTGCGCTCCAAAAGGTGCCCCATCCCTCGCCCCAAGTCGAGGCTCAGCGCTCCTTCGGTCCCAGCCAGGCCTCGCCGTGGTGTTGTTCGAGCAGGGACACGAAGGCGGGCTCGTCCAGTAGCTCCCACACCCGCACGCCGCCCTTCGCCTCCAGCCCCTTGAAGAGCGCGCGGCCCACGTAGCGGAAGACCTCCACCAGGCGGCGCTCGGGCGAATAGCCGAGCACGAGCTGCAAAGGCTCCGGGGGGAGAAAGAAGCGCTCGTGCAGCTCCGGGTGCAACAGCGCGGGGTCCACCTCCAGATCGCGGAAGATGCGGGAGGGGCCGCACGCCTCCTGGTAGGCGACCAGCGCGTCGTAGGAGAGCGCCGCGCCGCAGTTGTAGATCTCCCCCGCCGCGCCGTCCGGGGTCCGCCCCAGCTCTTCGATCAGCTGGCGCATGGGGCCCGCCAGCGCGCGCATGGCGGCGGGGACGTCCTTGGCGCGCATCGCCGTGCGGGCGGCGGCCTCCAGCTCCGGGGGCAGGTGGAGGGTGAACGGCGCGCCAATGAACACCGACCACGGGTGGCGCAGGCCCGGGTCACCCCGCACCTCCTGCGCCGAGGCCAGGAGCGCGTCCGCCCGGGCCCTGGCGCCACTGGAGCGGGCGGTGCCGCGGGCGCTCTCGTTGATCCGCTCGCCGATGGCCACCTTGGAGCGCCCGAACACGTCGTCGTCCACCACCACCGAGAGCGGAGCCGGGCCGAAGGAGATGAAGAGCCCTGCCTCCAATCCTTCGCCCCGGGCGCGCGCCAGGGCCCGCTCTCGCTCCGCGAAGATGCGGTCTGGGGTGGTCCACGGCGGCACGTTGCGCAGCCGCTCGGCGAACTCCTGCTCCAGCGCGTCCACCGCCTGGGCCACCCGCTCGCGGGACAGCTCGCTCATCAGCCGCCGCTCCAGCGCCTGGAGGTGCCGCCGGATGTCCAGCGCCAGGGCCATCACCCGGTCGATCTGGCCGGAGAGCGAGATCGCGTCGCCCAAGAGGTTGTTGATGGAGATCCCGCCCTTGTCGCCCAGGCCCTCGTAGCCCGCGTTGTGCCCACGCGCCGCCCGCAGGATCGGCTCGTAGAACTCGCGGCGGAGAAAGTCCGCCATCGCCGCCTGGCCCAGGAGCGCGGTCCGGCGGGTGAAGTCCTTCACGTCCACGAAGAGGTGTCCCAGCAGCGGATCGATCGCCGAGCGGAGGAGGGGACCGGGTTGCTCGGACAGCCGGTAGAGGCGGCCCTGCTGGTACTCGTCCTCCAGCCCGCCTTCGGCCTCCGCGCCGGTGCGCCAGACCAGCTGCCTCCGGGCCGCGCGGACCTCCCGGTCCACGTAGGCGTCCGCCACGCAGGCCAGCGCGCTCTCCGCGTAGCGCTGGGCCATGGCCCCCGGGCGCAGGCGCAGCGTCGCCTCCGGCTCCCGGGGCGAAAAGCCCTTGAGGAACGCGCGCAGATCCCCCAGCACCCGCTGCCCCTCCGGGTTGGAGAGCTCGAGCGGCGTGAGGAGGCGGAAGAGCTCGTGTCTTGGCGCGGGGTCCTCCTGGGCCAGCGCGGTGAGCTTTCCAGGGCGGAGCAGGAGATCGAAGAGCTGGGCCTTCAGCTCACCGCCGAACACGCCGCCCTCCGCCGCGCGCGCCAGGCGAAGCAAGAGCGGCCGGAGCACGTTGGCCACCCCCGCGCTCACTGCGCGCTGCTGGTTCTTCTGATCGAACCCGAGCGCGCGCGCGAGCCCCTGCACCACGCGGGTGGGCGACTCGGTGGCGAGCTGGGCTGTGGCTTCGTCTCCACCGGGGATGCCGGCGAGCAGCTCGCAGCCGTAGACGGTGGCGCCGCTCGTGCGCGCCCCGGCGAGCCCGCCCAGCAGCGCGAGCGGAAGCAGGACCGGCGCCTCGGAGCGGACCAGTGACTCCGGAGAGAGCTTGCCCTCGCGGCGCAGCGCGCGCTCCAGCCCCAGCCTCAGCGCGAGGAACACCCCCATCGCGGTGGCCCCCCGCAAATAGCGCTCCAAGGAAGGCGGGAGCGGCAGGGTCCGCAGGGAGGGCTCTAGCTGTGACAGCGCGGAGGAGAGCATCAGCGCCACCAGCACCGGTGTCTCCTCGCGGCCATGGGACTGGAGCAGCTCCGCCCGCGCGCGCTCGAAGAGGGCGATGGTGAGCGCGACCAGGGAGCGGCCACCGCCGCCGTGCCCGAGCCAGCGGGTCAAGACGCCGCCGGTGAGGGCCGGATGGACGGAGAGCCCAAGCTCGGCGGTGGCGCGCAGGTCCGGCCCGCCGGAGGTGGGGAAGAGCGAGTCCGAAGCGGTGAGGGCGCCGTAGCCGTCCGCCATCTGGAGCTGCGCCAGCTCCTCGCGCGAGGCCAGGCCGCGGTGCCGGGAGGCCAAGGTCATGGCCAGCTGGCGGGCGCTCTGGTTGAGGATGTGCTGGGCCCCGGCGGTGAGGTGGAACGGCACCCGGAGGTCCGCCGCGGACACCCCCAGGCAGAAGCGCAGCCGCTCCCGGCGCAGCGCGAACGGCTTCGGCCCCAACCCGCGGAGGGCGATCGCCAGCTCGATGCGGTGGAGCGGAATCGGGGACGCCAAGGCACCTCCACGCACATTTTCGCGCGGGACTAGAATCAGATGATAGCGCTCACTCCGTGTCTCCGGTGTGTCCTTCCCGGTCGAAGCGGTAGCCCAGCCCGCGCACGGTGAGGAAGTGGCGCGGGTTGGCGGGCGCAGGCTCCAGCTTGAGGCGGAGCTGGCGCATGAAGTTGTCCACGGTGCGGGCGGTGCCCTCGTAGGCCATCCCCCACGCCCCGGAGAGCAGCTCCTCGCGGCTGAAGGTGCGGCCGGGGTGGCCCACCAGGTGGGCCAGGAGGCGGAACTCCTGCGCGGTGAGCTCCACCTCCGCGCCGGCCTTGCGGGCGACCTTCGCCGCCAGATCCACCTCCACGTCCGCGAAGCGGATGGCCCCGCCGTCCCGGAAGCGCCGGCGCAGCACGGCCTTGATCCGCGAGAGCAGCTCCTGGAGCCCGAACGGCTTCACCACGTAGTCGTCCGCGCCCAGATCCAGCCCCAGGGTCTTGTCCGTCTCCATCCCCTTGGCGGAGAGGATCACCACCGGCACCAGGGAGCCGCGCTGGCGCAGCTCGCGGATCACCTCGTAGCCGTTCATCCGCGGGAGCATCAGGTCCAGGACCAGGAGATCCGGCGCCTGCTCCAGCGCGAGCTCCAAGCCCAGCCGCCCGTCCTGGGCCTTGATCACCTCGTACCCTTCGTAGCGGAGGTTCATGGACAGGCCGGTGAGGATGGACAGGTCGTCCTCCACCACCAGGATCTTGAAAGACTTCTCGCTCACGCGCCTCCCTCGGGGGTCGCCGCCGGCGGGGCCTTCGCCGCCGGCAGATGAAGGGTGAAGGTGCTGCCCTTGCCCAGCTCGCTGTGCAAGGAGATCCGGCCGCCGTGCGCTTCGACGATCCGCTTGGAGATGGAGAGCCCCAGCCCGCTGCCCTCCGTGCTCCGGGTGAGCAGGTTGTCCACCCGGTAGAACCGGTCGAAGATCTTCTTCCGGTCGCGGAGCGGGATGCCCACCCCGCGATCCTCCACCGAGATGGCCACCTGCGGCGCGCCCCGGTGGTGCGGCTCCAGCGCGGCGCTCACCCGGATGAAGTGCTCCGCGTCGCCGTATTTGAACGCGTTCTGCAACAGGTTGAGCAGCGCGCCGGCGAGCGCGTGCTTGTCCACCTCGATGGGCGGCAGGTCCGGCGCGAGCTCACACCGGGGCTCCACCGGGCCGTCCACCCGCTGGAGCCGGAAGGCGGCCAGCGCGGCGTCCACCACCTCCGCCACGCTCACCGTTTGGAGGTCCAGCCGCTGCCGCCCGCTCTCCAGCCGCGCCCAGTCCAGCACCCGCTCGATCAGCTGGGAGAGCCGCTCGGTCTCCCGGGTGAGCAGCCCCAGGATCTCCTGCGCCTGCTCCGGATCCTTCACCCGGCCCAGCGAGAGCGTCTCGATGAACATCCGGATGGAGGTCAACGGCGTGCGCAGCTCGTGGCTGACCAGCGACACGAAGTCCGTCTTCAGCCGGGAGAGCTTCGCCTCGCGGTAGAGCACCCGGGAGGTGTAGACCACGCCCACCACCAGCGTCCCGAAGAAGAGCCCGAGCAGGAGCGCGTAGACCACCCGGTTGCGGGTGGACGCGTGCGCCACCGGGTCTTCGCCCAGAGGCACCGCTTCGATCCGGAAGTCCTGCAACGGCGGCCCCAGCGTCCGCTCGGCCAGCGCCGGCAGCCCCAGCGCGGCCTCCTTGGCCTGGGACACGCCGGAGACCAGCTTGCCCACCAGCCCCTCGGGGACCTCGTGTTGGAGCGGGCGGAGAACGAAGATCACCCGCTCTCCGGAGCTGGGCAGATCCGCGCCCAGCTGGAGGAGGAGCGCGTCCATCGCGTCCAGATCCAGCGCGCTGCCGTGGAGCACGTCGCCCTCCCGCGCCACCGCGATCAGGAAGGTGCCGTGCGGCCCGGTGACGGAGAAGAACGCCGGGCTGGCGCTCACCACGCCCAGCTGCGAGGCCACCGAGGCGAGCGCCGCCTGGAGCGCCGGATCGGCCGTGCGGAGCTCCGTTGGCGAGATCACGAACGGGGTTCGCGACAGCTCCACCCCGTGCGCCTGGACCTTGGCGCCGTCCGGGGTGGGGGTGAGCACCGCGTCGTCCAGCGCCCCCTGGAGGCGCTCGGCCAGCACGTGCAGCTTCCCGTTCCACGCCGAGGCCAGCCGCTTCTCCACCGCGGCGCGCTCGTTGATGATCGCCAACACCCCGAAGCCGGAGAGCGCCGCGGACGGCAGCGCGACCAGGAGCAAGAGCAGCACGAAGGTGCGCCGGAAGCTGAGCAGCTCGATGGGCGCCTGGGTGGCCACGAGAGGGATATGCCCTGGGGGCGCGGGCGGGGCAAGGTGGCCGCGCGGGAACACTTGCCGCCGGAAGCCTTGTAGCCTTGCGGCTCCACTCCCAGCGAAGAGGTTAAGCAGATGCGAGCAGCGGTGATTGGCGCGGGCGCTTTCGGGACGGCGCTGACGAACGTTCTGGCGAGCAACTGCGACGAGGTCCGGCTGTGGGGCCGCGAGGCCGAGCTGATGGAGAGCCTCAACGTCCGCCACGAGAACACGACCTATCTGCCGGGCATCCCGCTCTCGCCCAAGATCCGCGGGACCGCGGACTTCGCCGAGGCCCTGGACGGCGCCGAGCTGGTGGTCTCCGCGGCGCCCTCGCAGGTGACCCGGGAGGTGATGGCGCGGGCGCTCCCGCACCTGCCCAAGCACGTGCCCATCGTCACCGTGAGCAAGGGGATCGAGAACGGCAGCCTGATGACCATGACCGAGGTCCTGGAGGACTGCCTGCCGGAGGAGTTCCACCCCTACCTGGCGGTGCTCTCCGGCCCCTCCTTCGCCAAGGAGCTGGCGCTGAAGATGCCGACCATGGTCACCATCGCCGCGCACTGGGAGAAGGTGGCCATCCGCTGCCAGAAGCTGCTCGCCACGGACACCTTCCGCTCCTACACCTCGCGCGACGTGGTGGGGGTCCAGCTGGGCGGGGCTTTGAAGAACGTGATCGCCATCGCCGCCGGGATGTCGGACGGGCTGGGGTTCGGCCACAACGCCCGGGCGGGGATCATCACCCGCGGGCTGGCGGAGATCACCCGCATGGCGGTGCGGCTGGGCGGCAACCCCCTCACCCTCTCCGGGCTGGCCGGGATGGGAGACCTGGTCCTCACCTGCACCGGTGAGCTCTCCCGGAACCGGACCGTGGGCTTCGCTTTGGGCCAGGGGAAGGCGCTCCCGGACATCCTCAAGGACATGAAGCAGGTGGCAGAGGGCGTGAAGACCGCCAAGAGCGCGCATGATCTGGCGATCAAGACCGGCGTGGAGCTCCCCATCTGCGAGCAGATCTACTGCATCACCCACGAGGCCAAGAGCCCGCGCAAGGCGGTGGTGGAGCTGATGGGACGCCAGCAGAAGTCAGAGCTGGAGTAGCCACCCAGGCGGGCCCCGCTTCAGGTCAGCCCTGTTCTTGCGGCAGGCGGACCGTGAACGTCGTTCCCGTCGCCCGGGTGGACGTCACCTCGATCGTGCCGCCATGGACTTCCACCAGGTGCTTCACGATGTAGAGACCCAGCCCCACGCTCCGGCTGGTCTTGTCCATCTCGGCGGCCAGCCGCTGCATCGGCTGGAACAGGGTGGGGAGCCGCTCCGCCGGGATGGGCGTTCCCTCGTTGTGGACGCTGAGGGTCACCCCGTCCCGCTCCTCGCGCGACTCCACCCGCACCGCCGTCTCCTCGGGGCTGTAGCGGAGCGCGTTGGCCATCAGATTCCCGGCCACCTGCGCCAACCTGTCCGCATCCCAATCTCCCCGGGCGCTGCCCTCTTGGAGCACGTCAATCCGCCGCTTGGGGTGGGTGATCTCCAGCTCGTCCGCCACCTGCCGGACCACCACGTGCAGATCCACCGGCGTGCGCGCGAGCCGGATGCCGCCTCCCAGGTGTGCCTGGGTGTAGTCGAGGAGGTCGTGGATCATCCGGTGGGCCCGCTCGGCGGAGGACTGGATCCGCTCCAGGCCCCGGGTGACGCGTTCGTTCAGCCCCTCCCCCCGCATCAGCGCGCTGGTCCCGAGCAGGATGGCGGAGATGGGGTTGCGCAGGTCATGGCTGACGATGCCGATCAGCCGCTCGCGGAACTCCGCGGTCTCGTCGAGGCGCGTCTTCTCCAGGGCCACCGCCGCTTGATCCGCCAGCGCCGCGAGCAGCCACTCCTCCTCTTCCAGGCTCTTGCTGCCCCGCGGACGGGCCACGGCCAACATGCCGGTGACCGCACCGGAGACGACCAGGGGGACTCCCAGGAAGTATTCGCTGGCGGGGTTTCCCAACAGTCCGTCCAGCCGCGCGCTCAGGGTCTCCTCCAGAGGTTCCCGGAACTGCTCGCACAGCGCTGGATCCAGCCCGTGCGACGCCCGGATGGAGAGGAACCCGTCGGCGTTCGTCAGCAGGAGCACGGACCGGTCCGCTTCCAGGAGCTCGGCCGCGCGCTCCGCGGTGAGCTTCAGCACCTCCTCCAGGGAGACCGCGTAGGTGAGGGCGCGGCTCACCTGGGTCAGCTTGCGCAGCTGCTGGAAGCGGATGTCGGCGAGGAGCGGCGGGGTCATCGCTTCCCCACCTCCACGCCTTGCGAGGTGATCCGGAGCTCGTGCACGTCCAGGTCATGCTGGAAGCCGCGCGCCTTCACCACCCGCACCGTCCGGCGCGCCCGGCTGCCCTCCAGCTCGATCCCGAGCAAAAGGATGTTGTCGGACAGCGCGCTGACCCGGGCATCCAGCGCCGTCCCCGAGGGGAGGGTCTCGTAGGTGAAGAGGCTGGTCACCCCGCGCACCGCGAAGTGCTGGGCCAGCGCGTAGAGGTAGCCGTGAAGCCTCTGGGGATCGCTCGCGGACATCATCAGGTCCCCCACCGAATCCACCACCACCCGGGAGATCTTCTTCTCCCGGACGGTGGTGAAGATGCGGGTGACCAGGCTGTCGATCTGCAGCTCCACCGGAGAGGCGTAATAGAAGTGCAGCCCCTGGCTGCGCGCCTCCGCGGGATCCAACCCCAAGGAGCGGATCTGGAAGTCGAGCTGGGTGGGGTTCTCCTCGAACGAGACGTAGAGGCAGGTCTCGCCCTGACGGATGCCTTCCATCACGAACTGGAGGCTGAGGGTGGTCTTCCCCGAACCGGTGGGACCGAGCAGGAAGGTGGAGCGGCCGCGGAACAGCCCTCCAGAGAGCATCTGATCCAGGCCTTCCACGCCGGTGCGCACCCTCTGCGTGAGGGCGTCGTAGGAGGGGGCCTCCACCGGACTCACCAACCGGGTGAACACCTCCAGGCCACCCGAGGTGATGCGAAAGGCGTGCAGCCCCTCCTGATAGCTGCTGCCGCGCAGCTTCAAGACCCGCAGGAACCGCTCGTCCCGGGTGCCCAGCTTGTTGCGAGCCAGCTCCACCATCCCGTCGGCGACGGCGAACTCCGGGAAGCGGGCGATGTCCTCCGCGCTGTATTCGCCGACCAGGAAGGTGGTCGTCTCATAGGCGGTGAGCAGCCCCGCCAGCTCGTAGAGCATCCGTCGCATCTCCGGGACGGAGGTGGACAGATCGTGGATCGCCTTGAAGGAGTCGATCACGATCACCTTCGGCTTGTACTGGAGGATCGCCTCCTTGATTCGCGGGACGAGCATCGACACGCCCGCCTCCACCAACTCCTCGCCGATCGAGTCGTAGAGGATGGCGCTGCCGAGCTTGGACTCGTCGTAGAAATCGAACTGCTGGAGGTAGCGCACCACCTTGTCCAGCGGCTCGGAGAGCGTGGTCAGGAAGAGGAGGGGACGACCGCCCTCGTCGGCGTTGGCGAAGAGGAGGCGCTCGGCGAGGAGCGTCTTTCCGCTGCCCGGCTCTCCCATCAGGATGTTGATGGAGTTGGCCGGGAAGCCGCCGCCCAGGATGTCATCCAGCTGGGGGTTGCCGGTGGTGAGGCGGGGCAGGGGCGGGCCCTGGCCTGCGTCTCTGGGCGCCTCACTCATTTCCACTCCTGCCTTCCAGCTGCCTGCGTCTGTTCATCAGCGCCTTGACCGTCTCCACCAACCGGTGTTCGGCGAGCGGCTTGAGCAAGAAGGCATCCGCGCCCGCTTCGGCCGCTCGCCCGCTGGCGGCCAGGATGCTGAACACGAGCACGCTCATGCTCCGGGTCTTGGGGTCGCCCTTGAGCTGCCGGCAGAGCGCCAGCCCGTCCAACTTCGGGACCAGGATCTCGGTGATCACGATCTCCGGGAGAAGCCTTCGCGCCTGCTCCAGGGCGGCGTGGCCATCCTTGGCGAACTCCACCTCGTAGCCGGCTTCGTCCAGAAAGTGGGCCTCGAGCTCCCGGATGTGCGGGTCCCGCTCGACGACCAGGATCAACACCCCGTGGTGCCGGGCGGGCGAGCCAGCGGGCGGAGGGGGGCCTGGACGCGAGGAGGCGGCGGGCCCCTCGACACCGTTGACCGTCTTCGGCTCATCGCCCGGCTTCATGCCTGACAGGGACCCCTTCGTGACCGAGTGCGCTTCGAGCTTGTGGCTAACACCTGCGGCGGTGCCGCGGAATCCAGCGAGCGGTGTGGAGGGATGGAAAGCTCGGGAAGAGAACAGTGCGCTCCGGCCGGGTTCGCCCTTGGGGTCAACGCCCCGACGCCAGGCTCTTCAGCCGCCAGATGGTCAGTCGCTGCGTGTTGGTGTGCGAGGCGATCACGCCGTCCCGCTGCATCTCCTCCAGGAGCTTCACCGTCTTGAAGGGCTCCAGGCCGATCGCCCGCGCCAGCTGCTCGCCGGGGGCCGAGCAGCCGGCCTGCCGCCGCAGCTCGAGGATGATCTCCCGCTTCAGCTCCGCCTTCTCCAGCCCGGCCAGGTCCTGCGACCGCCAGGCCTGGAGGATCCCCGCGACGATCAACGCCAGCGCCAGCACCGCCAGCGCCGGGTAGATGATGTGCGTGTTCCGCTCGAGCAGCTCGAAGTACTTCGGCGGTTCGGGCGTGGCGGCGGCGTCGGCCTGCGCGAGGAGGAACGCCGTCAGCGGGGAGAGAGGTCCTGACAAGGCGGACAGATGTTACGGGGCGCTCACCCGCGCATCAAGGAAAGCTCGGGGGGAGACACGGTCCCCAGCCCCTCGGACGAGCCTTCCGCGAACAGGGTCCGATCCGCCTGCTCCAGGAGCGCGCTCAGGCCCTCGCGGCCCGCGGCGGAGATGGCCACCCCGCCCCGGGTGCGGAGCACGATCTCGACCTCCTCCGGGGCCACCCGGTCCGCCTTGTTCCAGACCAAGAGCCGCGGCTTGTCGAGCAGCTCGAGCCCCTCCAAGATCCGCTCCACCGCCTCCACCTGCTGATCCCGGTTGGGGTCCGAGAGGTCCACCACGTGGAGCAAGAGGCTGGCGTCGGACAGCTCCTCCAGGGTGGCGCGAAAGGCGTTGACCAGGTCCTTGGGCAAGTCCCGGATGAAGCCCACCGTGTCGGTGATGATCACCTCGCGCTCGGTGGGGAAGCGCAGCCTGCGGCTGGTGGGGTCGAGCGTGGCGAAGAGCTTGTCCTCGGCCAGGACCTCGGCCTTGGTGAGGGCGTTGAGGAGGGTGGACTTGCCGGCGTTGGTGTAGCCGACGATGGAGATGACCGGCAGCTCGCGCCGATTGCGCCGGCCGCGCCGCACGCCGCGCTCCTTGCCCAGCTGGTCGATCCGCTTCTCCAGGTGGTTGATCCGCTCGCGCACCCGCCGCCGGTCGATCTCCAGCTTGGTCTCGCCGGGGCCGCGCCCGCCGATCCCGCCCGCCAGCCGCGAGAGGGAAGGGTCGCTCTGGGCCAGCCTGGGCAAGAGGTACTTGAGCTGCGCCAGCTCCACCTGGAGCTTGCCGTCCGCGCTCTGGGCGCGCTGGGCGAAGATGTCCAAGATGAGCTGGGTCCGGTCGAGGATCTTGAGGTTGGTCTCCTCGGCGATGTGGCGGCTCTGGCTGGCGGAGAGGTCCTTGTCGAAGATCAGCACGTCCGCCATCAGCTGCATCGAGCGGAGGTTGATGTCCGACAGCTTTCCCTTGCCGATCAGGTAGCGCGGATCCGGATCCCGCCTCGATTGCATCGTCCGGTCGAGCACCTCCACCCCGGCGGTGCGCGCCAGCTCGGCCAGCTCCACGAGCGACAGCTCGGCGGCGCCGCGGTTTCCGTCCAGCGCCACGCCGACCAGGATCGCCTTCTCTTTCCCGCTCACGTGCCGCGCCGCTGCCCGCCGGGAGAGCTCCTCCTCCAGCGCGGTCAGCGTGGAGGCCACGTCCGGCTGGCCCTGGTGGACGCTGGCGATGGTCTCGGTGTGCCAGAGGTCGCCGGACCCGTCCTCCGGGACCAGGTAGCCGAAGTGGAGCACGCCCGGGAGCCCGTCTTCGAGCACGCCGATGGCGGCGACCAGATCCAGCCGCAGGAGCGCCAGGTCGGTGAGGTCGTCGCGGGTGAGCGGCTCCGACTTGAGGTGGGTGTGGACCAGCCGCAGGCCACGGAGGCGGATCTGCCCGGCGCGGGCGCGGCCCACGTCCGGCAGCTCCAGCTGGTGCGCGTTGCCGACGATCACATGCTCGACATCGCCCTTGCGGTCGATCAGCACGCCGACCTGGCGCCGCGTCTCGGCCGAGATCTCGGTCAGATGGCGGGCGAGCTCGGGGCTGACGATCTCGTGTGGGGAGGTGCGCCGGCGGAAGGTGTTCCGCAGCTTCTGTAGCTCGCTCGGTTTGAGGCCGAGCGTGTTGCCGAAGATCTCTTTCAAGTTGGAGCCAATCTAACCGCAGGCTCTGCCGAATGCTGCCGGTGCGAACTTCAGCGCCATCGGACGGCTGATTCTCCCGACCCGGGAGCAATGCTTGGACCCTGGGCGGCTGGCTGCATGTATAGCAACACGCTATACATTGTCCCCGAGGAGAGCAGGCATGGGCACCGCCAAAGCGAAGACCCCCCGCGGCCGGACGCGGAAGGACGCCACCTTGTTGATGCGGTTGGATCGCGCGTCCAAGGAGACGGTGCAACAAGCGGCGAAGGTCCAGGGGCTGTCCGTCAGCGATTATGTGAGGAGCCGGGTGCTCCCGCTGGCGAAGCAGGAGATGGAGGAGGCCAGAACCGGGGTGCTCCGGCTCCCCAAGCGAGAGCAGCTCGCCTTTTGGCAAGCGCTTCAACGTCCACCTGCCCCCAATCCGGCCCAGCGTGCGCTCGGGAAGCTGATCCGCTCCGTCCTGTGAGCCGATGAGCGGCTTTCCACCGCCGGGCTTCCGTCTGGAGTTGTTGGCCAAAGGGCATGCGCGCCGAGCCTTCGCCTCGGGCGATGTGCGGGTCGATCAATGGCTGACCCACAAGGCCCTGGGGGCGATGGAGAAGAACACCCGCACGACCCGCGTGCTGGTCCACGAAGACGGAGCGGTGGCGGGCTACTACACGCTGGCCAACACGGCATTGGACGCCTCGCAGGTTCCGGCGGCGCTGTTTGGGGGCCAAGCTCCCCGCTGGGCGCCGCCGACCCTGACCTTGGCTTGGCTCGGAGTAGACCAGCGGTTCTCGGGGCGAGGGTTGGGGACGAAGCTCTTCGCCCGGGCCCTGGCGGATGGCGTCCAGGTTTACGCCCGGGTGCGCTTCGTTGCGGTGATCGTCGACGCGCTGAGCGAAGCCAACGCCGCCTTCGATGCCCGCCACGGTTTTGAGCCGGTTCCGGGGGCCTTCGGCAAGCTCTACCTACCGGCGAAGACCTTGCTGGAGATCACCGGGCTGGACGAGCGCGCTTGAGCGGATCACGGTGTGTCCCCCGCGTCGTCGTTCACATCCCCCACGCCTCCTGAGAATGACACGGTGAGCTCCGGGTCGGAAACTTTGCCGGGCGGGGCGCGGATAACCGGTACGGTAGAACGCCTCCAGAGGAGAGTCAGACCCATGCGCATCCGCCCGCTCCAGACGCCGACCCCGCCTTCTTCGACGACTGGCTCGGCTCCCGTCGCGCAGCGGGGTGCCTCGCAGGCCATCGCCAAGAGCGCGGCGAACACAAGCCCTTCCCCTGCCAAGCTGGATGGAATGCTCCTGGGTGCGGACGGCAAGTCCTATCCGGCGGGCACGCCCTACACCCAGGTCCCCTCCACCCAGCCGTCGAGCGGGAAAGGTCAGGGCACGCTCATCTTCGTCAACGGGATGGGGGAGACCCCGGCGAGCTCCCGCGGGCAGGCGCAGCGCATCGCCAACGCGACCGGGATGAACGTCGTCCCGCTCTACAACGCCACCGAGGGTGGCTTGAAGGATCTGATCCAGTCGGTGGGCGACACCTTCGACCTCGGGACCAACAAGGCGGTCGATTCGCTCGCGGATCAAGTCTACGCGCAGCTGATCGCGGGCCAGCCGGTGCGGCTGATGGCGCACAGCCAGGGTGGCCTCATCACCAGCCGTGCCCTCACCGACGTGCGCAACCGGCTCGTCGCCGAGGGCGGCATGACGCGCGATCAGGCCCAGGAGCGCCTGGGGCTGGTCGGCGTGGAGACGATGGGGAGCGCCGCGCCCTCCTGGCCGGACGGACCGAAGTACGTGCACTACGTGAACCGTTCGGACTTCGTCGCCACCTTCCTGGGCGTGGGTCGCCCACTCACCCATCCAGGGAAGGACGCGAAGGTGGTGAGCTTCGGCCGCTTCAACCCGTTCGGAGGGTGGTTCGGCGGGGACGGCCACGACACCAGCACCTACCTCAAGCACTACGTGCCCTTCGACGACGCCGCGCGGGCCTGAAGCGTGACGTTCGCCGAAGCACAGCGGCTGATCGCGGCGCACTTCAAGCATCACAAGGTCCAGCAGCCCGGCCTCGGTCCGGAGGGGGTCGCGGACGCGCTGGTGGCGGGCGAGCAGCTCCACTTCGAATTCGTTCCGGCGACCGGGACGCTGCGCGCCTCGGCGTTCATCTATCGGTGGCGCGAGTGGCCGGTTCCCGGGCTGCTCGAGGCGCTCCAGCAGGAGGCGAAGTCCGGCCGAGGGGAGACGGGCGGCGGGTCGCTGGAGTACGTCTCCGAGCGCAAGACGCTCTCGCTCGTCCGGGATGAGGTCAGCTGCCCTCCGGAGTCGGAGTTCGAGCAGGCGCAGACGGCCCTTCGACAGGCCTGCACGCAGTGGCGGGGTGACGTGTTCGCCCGGGTCGCGGAGCGCGTGCGGCACCCTGCTGGCTGAACGGACCAGGCACCGCTCCCGTCCGGCCTGATCGCCCTCGGCGGAGTCTTTCGGCGCCTCACGATCAAAGGCCCCGTGGAACGGTTCCCCCTCATCCTGGCCGTCCCTCAGGTGCGCTGACCTCGCCTCTTCCGAGCTGTCTTGCGCGCGGACTTGCGCCGGCGACCGATCAGCTTCTCGAGGTCGAGCTCGGTCGAGGGCGTGAGGTCCGCCTTGAGGATCTTCGCCATCTGTTCGAGCGCGTAGGCATTGTCCGCGACGCTGTTCGACGCGGTGCAATCGCGCGGGACGTGGAGGGTGTAGTCGCGCAGGTAGAGGTCGTTGGCCGTGAAGAGCACGCAGATGTTTCCGGCGTAGCCCGCCAGCACCACCTTCTCCACCCCGAGGTAGCGCAGGAGCGTCTGGAGCGTGGTGGCGAAGAAGGCGGAGTGCTTCGGTTTGAGGACCAAGTAATCCGTCTCCCGCGGCCGCAGGAGCTTGGCGATGGGGCGACCGCGCACGTCGTTGTCGAGGCAATGCCGGATGACCGCCTGCAGATCGGAGCGCCAGCGACCGAAGTTGTCGTTGGCGTAGATGACCGGGATCTTGAGCCTGCGGGCGCGATCCGCGAGCTTGGCCATCTTCTGCGCGGCGGCGAGCGCGGCCTCCAGGAGCTGGTCCGCCTCGGGGAACTCGAGGTCGTTGATGACGTCCACGAGCAGGAGCGCCACCTTGCATTGGTCCGGGGCGTTGCCGTGCAGGTCGGAGTTCTTCATGCGAGCGTGCCGTGTGAAGGCGCGATCACCGTGGATCGAGCGGCCAGCCCGTGGGCAGTGCGCGGTCCTCCTCGTCCAGGTCGTCCGAGAAGAGGGGGCGGGTGCGGACGTGGAAGGAGACCCCGACCAGGCCTCCTAAATCGATTCCGGCCACCCGGAGGCTGGCCTCCCCGTCGGTCTCGGTCCCGACCTGGCGCCGGGTGCGACCCCGGGCCTGCGGTCGGCGGATGGGCCTTTGGCGCGTGTGATCGAAGAGCGCGCGTTGCTCGGGGTCAGAGAGGACCAGGTAGGCCTCGGTGATGCGGCGGAAGTGCTCCACCGCGCCCGACTCCGCGTTGACGTCCGGGTGGAACGTCCGCGCCAGCTGCCGGTAAACGGACTTCAGGGTGTCGAGGTCCACGTCTTCCGGCACCCCGAGGATCGCGTAGTAGTCCACGTCCCAAACATCTGGCCGGAGGAGCCCAGATGCAGACGTGCCTCAACACCTG
>Ga0164242_10004760_pt1 | contig 15207 bp, 13 predicted proteins | sample OricomgcompostMG_FD_108783 | JGI IMG/M metagenome (GOLD analysis project Ga0164242, IMG submission 108783) | Miracle-Growth compost microbial communities from Emeryville, California, USA - Original compost - Miracle growth compost (MG) ... | reverse complement strand
GGTTAGTTATGGCTGGTAATAGCCCTCCGCCCAGGATAAAGTCTGCCGCGAACCTGCTAGCAGTACGCTGCCCGCCGTTGTTGGGAGCCATTCATTGTAACAACATTCACCATTGTGCGATTGGTCGAACGCAGTGCATGTCGTCTCGTGCGATCTCAAAATGGAAACGACATGATTGGGCAAACTCCTGGTTATTTACTTCTTGCCTGTCCAGCGTCTGGAAACCTCAAATAACCGTCCAACCGTCCTACTTCTTATTGATCGGTAACCTTTCTCATCTATTAGTATCGCTGTGGCTACCGCCAACTCACAGCTTGGAGTGGGCCAACTGCTGGGGCGATTGTAACGGATCGTAGGAACTCAGAGACAGTGCGTCCGCAGGCACGTTCGCTGAATGTGACTTGAGGCTTGTGGTATCGACCATATCTGGCGACAGCTCACTGATATTCGCTGCCCCGAGCAGCCTCATATTCATGCTCATCTCGTCCTTGAGCAATTGCATAGCCCGGTTAACACCAGGCAAGCCGTAGGTTGACATAGCGAACAAGAAGGGGCGCCCGATGCCGACACCTTTAGCACCAAGACAGAGTGCCTTAATGATATCGGTTGCGCGGCGAACGCCTCCGTCGATGTAGATTTCGATCTTGTCTTGTAGCCCGCGCTCGCGGAGGACCGACATGACCTCTGATAACACCTCGATACCGGAGCGAGCAAAGTCAATTTGCCGGCCTCCATGGTTTGAAAGAACTACCCCATGCAAGCCTGCTTCGATAGCCATGAGGACATCTTCAACACACTGAACGCCCTTGAGAATGATAGGCATCTTGGTTATTGTGAAGAACCAGGGTATGTCCGCCCACGATAGGCTGGGATCGATGAAGGATGAGATGGCGCGTGCCGCACCCTGTGACCGGTCGATACTTTCTCCACCACTGGACTGAACGTTGGATCCGGTGTCTTCGAATTTCGACCGCATGTCCTTTTCCCGTCGGCCGAGTTGCGGCGCGTCGACGGTGATGAAAAGTCCCCGGCATCCCCGTGCTTCAGCGTGCTGAACAATCTTTCTTGTGATCTCACGGTTCTTATTCACATATAGCTGAAGCCACTGAACTTGGGAACCCTGCCTTGCATCACAGATTTCGTCGAAGCTGCAGGAGGCTAGGGTGGGAATCATTTGTATCACCCCGTGGCTATGAGCTCCTTTAGTGAGGACCACCTCGCCTTCCGGGTGGCCTAGCTTTCCGAGAGCTGTTGCGGTGACATAAAAGGGGACATCGACGGGAGTTCCCAGCATGGTAGTGGCGAGACACACATGCTCGACGTTTCTCAAAATCCGAGGCCGGAACCACAGTCGGTGAAATGCACTGTGATTTTCTCGCATCGTAATCTCGTCATCGGCGCCGGAGCTGTAATAGGCCCAGGCCTGCGGTTTCATGACTCGTTTCGCCACGGCTTCGAAGTCCATCAGGTTGTAACATGCTTCTAGGCTCGGCATACGCGCAATGCGCTGCTGCCTTTCTCGCTCTGCTGGTGAGTCGTCCAACTGAGCAACTTGGACCGTATTCATGTTGACGCGGCCGAGATGCTTGTCCTTGGGCAGATATTTGTCGAGGGTATCAGGGGGATGGATTGGCTCGAACTCGACTGTTGCGTCCTTTCCTCCATACTTGAGGATAATTTTCGACCCGCCGGGATGCTCTGTTCCTTTGATATTAGCTTGTGAGATCCTTTCTAGTTCTAGACGCAGCTTCTCACCAGGCAGAAACTCGGTCACGTCGTATGCCTTTCTATGAATAATCACCCAACATGAGTCTTGACTAGCGTGCCTGGCCACATCTTGCCCGCTGAGCATATGCGAAGACGTTTCCTCGAACATCACGTCAGCTGGCCCTTTTTCACTATGGCCAGATGCAACAATCAACAGAGGCGCCACGGTCTTGTCTCAGCACTTTGAGAGAATGAGAGAATGCAGTAGTACTCCGAGCTCAAAAAATAAAAAAATAAAGCCGACTAATTTCCGGTCGCTGCATCGAAGAACCATACCAAGAGTCTAGTCGTTGGAGAAACATGGATTCTAAATTTATGAGAACGATCTCTTGTTCCAAAACCACCCCGGATAGCTCAAGCTTGGCAGGCGGGCTGACTGACGGGACATGAGAAGACACCGACGATCCTTGGCGTTAGCTTAATCGTGCAACTCTCGGCAAAGCGCCTCAACTGCCGGCGGTGGCAAAGCTTATCGGAGTATTCCTCGCTGTTAGGCACATTGTGAAAGCAACCGTCATTGCTCTCGCGGCTGCGTGCGGACGGCCAAGCATCCGAATGTTGGCTGGTCACAGATGCTATTGCCGGGTCTCTCTTCCATGCCTGAACAACGTTTTGTTATACCCGAGGCATGGGAGATGCTAGCAGGGAGCGGCAGCTCGGGCTGGAATGGAAGCTATGCCGTCTCCTGCTTAGGTACCTAGTGTTGTACCTTACTCCTTACTTTCTTCCCTCTCATGTCGGTTAATGCAACGTGCGGAGTCCATACCTACCCCCTCAAAACTAGTAGGTGCTAATTACTAGTGTACGACTAGTAAAAACGTCGGCAAAATTGATAGCCGCTTAACAAAGTACCTAGGTACTCGTGCTAGCGAACACGAACCCTCACTCCCAACTTAACTGGAGCTCGCATCGACTTTCGTTGCCGGGAATCATCTGCTGGAAGGACCCCTTTTGGCACACGGCAAATCGCCCCTGTCCTGTCTCTTCCGAGGATTCTTGACACGATGTCTCCCGGATTTGATAGCCATAGCAATCAGGCAATGGCTGAGGACAGGACTACCGTGTCGGGGCCTGTCCGAGCATCTGGCCGTGCCCCAAAGCCGCGACGCCGTGCTAGGTTGGTTTGCCGGCGATGCCATGAGAAAAAGGTAAGCAAGCACTCGCTCGCTGTTTCACTCACTGTCTCTATTCACTTTGCCATTCCCCCATTGACACGTGCCAACCCGCTGCAAATGCACATGCCCTGTGCGCTAATTAACTGCGGCCAGATCAAATGTGACCTCGACTCCAGGCCATCCGGCCTGCATAACCAGCCATGCATGAACTGCGCCAACTCCCATAGTGATTGCCAGTACGCCCTCCCGTGTCGTTTCCCGTTCCATCCCGTCACCACCCTCCCCAGAGCTCATCCTGAATCCACCACTGAAACCACTTCGCTGCCTTAAGGATCCGCGCATCTCGTCGGAACTTGCACCGCAAGCGACTCCCGGGCAAGCTTCCACTGCCGCCAGAGGGGGCCCCCAGCATCCATTTACCATCCAGCTTCCAGGATCAATTGCACTCTCTACCCGCTCCCACTGGCGACTTTGCTGCACCGTCGCCGCCTGCAGCCGCCTGGAGTGGCCAGGACGGGCGTGCAGCGGGCAGCCCTTCCAACACCCAGCAGCCACCGAACCAGAGCCCGGGCGGCCTCGTTCAAGTCCCAGTTTCCTCAGCCCCGGTCTTTACCGATTTATTACAGGGCCCTATACCCCCTAATTACCAGCGCTTTGGTGTTGGGGGCCCGAGGGCCGAGGGCAGGGAAGACACCCACAACAATGATAGCGACGACGGCGGAGAAGAATACGATGACGATGAGGACGACAATGACGACGACGAAGACCAAGCCTATGCTAATCTTATCGCCCAGGGACAGACGCGGCATGCAGACGCCCAGGCTGGCTACCTCGGCGAGTCTGGGTATATGCCCATCTTCTCGCAGCCGCGGAAGTCATTCAGACTATCTAACGCGGAACCTGTCACCATCAACATCCAGTGCACCATTGAGCCTCTTCCACGTGCTCTCATAGCCAGTTACGTGGACGTCTTCATTGACCAATGCTCTGCTTTCTGTCCAGTCATTGATCGGCGCAGTCTTCAGGGTGCAGACTTTAGTTGCTCTCTACTGCTCCAACAGGCTGTCGCCCTCGTCGGAAGTGTCATCCAGCCATCGCTCTTACACAATATCAAGCCAAACGAACATTATGAGCGAGCCAAGATGCTACTCTATAACGGCGCGGAACCCAACTCCGTCGTAGTCTTGGTAGCCGTGATGATGTTCTACTGGTGGACCACGACGACACCTAATGTGGTTAGTATGAATGGCTCCTGGTGGTGGAGTGGTGTGGCCATCCGCCAGGCGCAGGAGCTGGGGTTCCACCGCGAGTTAAAACCTGGACAAGGCCCTCGCCGCAGAGAAGACGTCGGGCTCCAACGTCGTATCTGGTGGACTCTGTTTGTGAGCGTCCCGTTTTCCCTCTCTTCCCCTCCCGTTTCTCAGCTCGCTCGCCCTCGTGTGTCATAAACGATCTAGCCACGAAGGTTCCTAACCATCAACCTGTAGGCTAGAGAACGCCTTACGGCTATCTGTCAAGGCAGGCCATGTATTATCAACGCGCTTGATTGCGACGTCCCAGCCCCGTCCACTGCAGATTTCCGAGATCCCAATGATCCCAAGGCTCTTATCTTCGTACAATGGGTTCGCCTGTGCTCCGTCATTGGTGAGGTGGGCAATGGACTCCGGCGAAGCTCAGGGCCCATGCCCGGCGCGCAGGCACAGCTCTCTGATCTCAAGGCATGGGTGCACGGCTTGCCGGCATCATTGAGGCTACGGTTCGAGGGGTATCCAACGGAAGACTTCAACCGAGACGTGAGCCAGCTCCACATCCCGTACTTCTCAGTCCTCACGGTCATGTGCTTGAAGCGGTCTGCCGGTGGGATACCTGTGGCGAACACTACGGCCATATTGGCCTCTTCCTGCATTGCTAGGATTTTTGAGGATCTCCTTGCGCGCGGGTCCCTTCGATTTCTCCAAGGCATGGCAGGCTGGCACATAGCCATTGCCTTGCTGGCTCTGCTCCACGCACGAAAAATCCCGAGGCTCGAGCAAGCGGCGATGGAGCAGATCCACGTGCTGAGAGTCGCCCTGGCCGATCTGTCCAAACGCTGGCCGTCTGCAAAGATGTACGACAAGGGCATTGAGCAGCTTCTTTCGCCACAAGCAGACCCTGGCGTGACTGAAGCGCATGCACCTGTCATGTCTGAGACACAGGGCCCGGTAACCGACGACACCATTCCTCCCACAGGGGTAGTTTCCGACCAAGTGTCCGAGAACCGTCGCACCGTCATGGACTACTTTCCTGGCATGAGCAGTGATACCAGTCCGCTTTTCAAGATCCTTCTCTCTGACCCCGAACCTTCGCTATCCCCTTTCACATACGCTCCCAACGACCTCAGCATGATGTTCTACGATCTGTTTGACAACCCATATGATGCTGTGAACATCAACAATGCAGATTACCCTCCGTTCAGTCCAGTGGACGCTTCGTTCCTATGACAAAAGTTAGCAACAAATGGCCTTGAACACTGGATATGTGATGCGTATGGAACCTAAGTTGGACTAAGGCAGGCTTTCCTTAAGAGGCGCCTTCGTTTTGCGACCGTATGTGTTGTTTAGATGCTACCTCAAAACAACAAGACATGCCTACCCTAGCCTTTACTGTTTGCATGCTGCAGTCTCGCGGTGGCACATTTTATAGTAGAAGCTCGGGTCACACGCACAATTGTGCCTACGATTTCTTCGCTGACCCTACCCTGTTGCCTTCGCCAACGAGGACAACTACGCAGGTATGTGGCTCTCGTGGCTGGACACTTGGCTAGACACTGGTTCAACCGCAGCAGCCCAACAGTACAGCTTGGAATAGATAGTTGTCAAGCTTGTAGACTTTAGCTATGAACAGCCCAATGAGAGAATCGTTAAGCTGTCCGTGGCCGTGCTCGCCACCCATTTTGGGCTGCTATTCGAGCGCTTCCTTAGGATCTCCAGCTTCTCGATGATGCCCATATCATACGCCTGGTCATGACATGCGCCTACGTTCAGGACCCCGTGACTTCTCTTGATTCCAATTTTTGCCGTGGATGAAGTTCGATGACCTAGCGATTGACTGATCGTGGCTAGGGACTGTGCTGGGGCTGTACCTAACAACTACGTGGAATCCAACGTCAAGACGAAGTTTCGGGCCATGAAAGAGAAAGAGGTGAGATATGCCAAAAGCGACACAACATTCTGTACGATATGTCCAGGGTTAAGGAAGTTAGTTCCAATGCCTAACAGAAGCTAGACACTAAGTTTGGCACGCCCCACTTTGCCAGGGCCACGAAAACGACGAGGAAATCAGATGGCCATGCCGTCGCGGCCACCTAGGTGATCCTCCTCTACATCCACGACACCAACAAGAAGTTAAGTCCTTGGCTCGGTTAAGTCTAAGCTCAGATATGTCTACATGGTTGGTAAAGGTATCTGTTGCAACTCCATGATGGCAGAAGACTGTTGCCACTCCTTTTTGAGTTGGCCTCATTCAACAACAATGACGGGTCGCTCGATGATTTATAAGACAATCCAGTGCCATTCATTTGAATAGTATGAAGTGGACGCGGTCATGTGCGGCAATGGCCCGGGATTGGGAATGGGATGGTCATGGGTGCGATGACTGCGGTCCTCCTGCACAGCAGCCAAGCTTCAAACTAATATGTCTAGATGAATTCCACAACCCGCGGGTTAAGTGGGCACCAAGTCCTTCTCATCCGACTTCATAAGAGCGCGCCGCATTATGCTGTCCACACTCAAGTGCTCTTTCCCGGAATACTGTTCACGCTGTTAAAGAAGCGGCAAGACCGTCTCAGTTACATCGGTTCAGTCATTTTCGATACCGTCTAATATCGCGATAAAAAAGCTACATCCCGCCCAGCTGCCAAGAACTCTGAGTTTATTCGTCCAGCCGTCCTACACCTGGGCTTTTGACAGGGAGGCGGGGTGGCCCGAGCGATATTATCAGAGTCGGATCGGGGTGGTTGATCTGTCCGAAATTCGAAACAGTAAGGGGAACAACCCGATGGAGCTGTGCCGCATCCGCGGTGCAGAGATACCCTTTGCTAGGTGTAGGTATGCTATAACGCAAATGATCCTTCCATATAATTCCCCGCTCTGATTCCACGTCATTATTAGGACGTAGATAATTGGCTCCCCCCACGTCGAGTTCTCAACCTCAAACTCACTCTTCTTCACCATCGCAGCCCTCTTCTGCGTCGACCACGGTGACCATGATTGAAGCTTTCACGGGTGCAGCTGCATTTAATGCGCGACAATATGTTCCAATTGTGCTTAGTTTGGTGTGGTCCCCTCACCTCCCTGAGTGTCTCCTCGTAGGTGATTATCAGAACCCGTAATTAACATCAATCGGTCTGTGTAGATAGCCACATGGCAACTCGCCCTCATTGCATACAATCTCCTTCTCCACCCCCTCCGAAAGTTCCCCGGCCCTCTTCTATATCGAGCGTCGAGCCTTCCGTGGGCGATCCGGCATGGCTATGGCGATGAGGCCTTCGTCACCCATCGACTTCACGAGCGATACGGCCCCGTCGTCCGCATTGGCCCGAACCATCTCTCCTTTACGGATCCAAAAGCCTTCAAGGATATTTATGGACATCGAGTGGGAAGTGGGCGCGAGATGTCCAAGACCGACGTCTTCTCGAGGACGATCCGCTCCGTGCCGACGTCTATCCTCAACGCCGACCGCGAGGAACATCAGAGGGTTCGTCGGGCTCTGGCCCATGGCTTTTCCGACAGTTCGATGCGCCAGCAAGAGAGCATAATTATGGAATACGTCAACCTCCTTCTGGACAGGCTTCATGAAGAGTGTAACGACGGGAAGAGGGCGTTGAACCTCGAGGGGTGGTACAACTGGACAACCTTCGACATTGTCGGCAACCTCGTATTTGGGCAAGCCTTTGGCTCCCTCGAGTCTACAAAGTTACACCCCTGGATCGAGTTCATTATGCAGAGCGTCAGGGCTGGTGCAATTCTCGTGGCCATGGACTACATCGGCCTCGGCAGCTTGGTGCAAGTCATGTTTAGGCTCAGTGGCCTGGGGACAATCAAAAAGATGCAAAAATATACGAGTGACATGCTAACGTCACGACTGAGCATGAAAAAGGAGCGAGATGATTTATTTGAGGGTCTCGTGAAGAGGCGAGAGGAGTGGGTAAGTGTATCGACTAGAGCTTTTTGACTCATCGTCCTCTTTTCCAACACTCGACCAGTGAAGCTTCTTCCTCGGCTGACACCTATATTAGAACCTGTCGTTCGAAAAGCTTGCTTCGAATGCGTTCATCCTTGTTCTGGCCGGTTCTGAGACAACAGCCACAACCCTATCCGGAGCTAGCTATTTACTGCTCAGCCATCCAGATATTCTGGAGAAGCTCACCCACGAAGTCCGAACATCGTTCAACTGTCCTGAGGAGATTAACATAAACTCAGTCAACAAACTGTCATACATGCTTGCGGTGCTGAACGAATCGCTGCGGCTCTATCCCCCTGTTACCTCGGGTCTCGTAAGACAAGTACCAGAGGGCGGAGAAGAGATCGCTGGGAAGTATGTTCAAGGTGGAGTAAGTGCTATGGAACTTCTCTTCCAATTCCCTGTGACACGTAACTAATATATGTACGCAACATTATCAGACCTATGTTGAGGTCCAGCACTGGTCTGTTAACCACAGCAGTGACAACTGGGCAAACCCTTGGAAATTTGACCCGGAGAGGTTCCTGGCCAGCCCCGAGGAAGCGAGAGAGCTAGGAAACAAATTAGAGGCTCTGCAGGCATTTAGTGTAGGCCCAAGAAATTGCATCGGGCGAAAGTATGAATCCCTTCCCTGGTCCCCAGGCCTCAGGCCAGTCCAGGCACATCTTTACTCTAGGTTTAGATGCTGACGACGACTTGGAAGTCTCGCATATGCCGAGATGCGACTCATTTTAGCACGCATTATCTACGACTTCGACATGAAACTGGCCGATGACAGCAAATTATGGATTGAGAGACAGAAGGCGTTTGCTCTCTGGAACAGGATCCCCCTGAACGTCTATCTAACTCCAGTTAGGCAAGGAAAACAGACCTAGGGCGGCGGGGTTATGAGGCGTTGTAACGTTTGAATATTTGATTGCGTGTGTAGATAGTTGCGTTTGGTCTGTACTGGTACAAACTCAACTCCTTCGTAAGGACGTTGGCAAAGCGTCGTCGGGGAAAGCTGAAGATATTACGCGTGCTCTACTATTCCCATCTGGGAAAGCTCCTGATGAAAAGCTGGTATGCCAAATATTACCATAAACCATCGGCTTAGTTCACGATTATGGGCTTCCTAGCTAGCCAAGCCTGGTTCCCGCGTGATCCGCCTTTCGTGTTCTCTGTTGAAAATGAGATACAATCGGCTCTGACCTTAAAGCAAATGTCTAACTGCTAGCGGCGGGTTACCTAGGAGATTGTGAACGTTGCTCAGCTTGCTATGGTGTTCATCGACAGAACGACATCCCTCAAGAGTTGGGCCTTGGAAAGACATGCCAAGTCCTCCAATATCATCTTCCTCGAACCAGCAACCAGCTATTTGTAGACTTCCAGCTGAAAAGACCAACTACTTCAACATGTTAGATAACTTCGTATCATGAACATACCGAAAATCCAAGGCGCTCTACTTGCAAAACGCTAACAAGAGAGAGTTGCTTTCTCGTAAGCAAGAACTCCTCAAACGATGCCGATTGCCTCCGGGACACGGACAACATTTACGCCACACCCATAACCGCATTCGGCATCGTGGACAGCGCCGACGTCACTGGTGGGTGACTCAATTCCCTTGACCTAACCCGTCTATGCCAAGTACGACGCGATACACGATGTCAAATGGGACCACGGTTCTCGCAATATCAGCATAGCCCACAACCAGGATGCTCGTGCCATTTCCGCTTATGCGAGTTATCTATCAAGGAATGTCTTTCTGAATACAATATAAGCCACAAAGATTTCTCTGCTCTCACTCGCCCTTCACCCCAACTTCGACTCTAAAAACAACACCTAGTCTGCCATATCGTCAGACACCATTGGTGATACCGTTGGTAATACCGTTGGTAATACCGTTGGTAATACCGTTGGCGATGCCATTGGAGATGCCATTAGGCAGAACCTTCTTCAAAGGTGCGGCCTTCTCTTGCTCCAGGATGACTTGACGCGCCATCTGCATACCAATATGGACAGCGCCGTCAATCCAGCCACACCAACCGTTCGACCAGTCCGCGCTAGCAAAGAAGACATTCCCGTGAGGTCGCTGGAGGACGGGTATATAGTTTGCTGTAGCATTTGGGGGTGGGAAGCACCATGTACCTTGTGAGAACTCATCTTTGTTCCAATCGTGAGACACCTAAGGGGGAAGGGGTTCTGGTAAGTATATTGAGGCAAATAAAATAAAAAGACAAGGGTAGGCAGCGGAGTGCAGCCGCCGGGGTTTGGTTTCTCTTACAATACGGTTGACTACAACTTCACTTTGCTTCTGCTTGGGCAAGAGGTGGAGAATCGCAGACTTAACAGTTTCGATATCATCAAGGGCGATGCCCAAAGGTGATTCCGGGTCGGGTCCAAAGCACACCAGATGAGAGTTGTCTGCAGGGGTAAGGTGATCACCGAATGCGGAGACCATGCCCTTTCCGGGGGTGGCCAATGAACCCCACGAGAGGTAATCCGGGCCGTTGATGTCGAGATGAACCTTATTGCACTTGTTGACCGACTTGTACTGCATAGCCTCGAGCTTGTCGGCGGGAAGCGGAGGTGAGAACTCGACCGACGACAGGACGTTGAGAGGGACGGTGCAGATGACGGACCTAGCCCTCCACGTCTGCCCGTCCCTAGTGGTCACGGTGACGAGGCCGCCAGCGTCCTCAATGCGCTGGACGGGAGTACTGAAGCTATAAGAAAGGTTTCCACTCGACAGGGCGTGCTCGAAGATGCGCCGGTGTAGCTCGCTGTTCCCGCTGCGCAGCCTCGTGTGAAGGGCAATGTCGTTGAGCCCCGTCCCTGTATGACTTCCCAGGATCCACCAGCGAAGGGCACCGACAAGCCCCATCTTGTCTGGAGTGTTGCCGCCCATCTGCACCAGCTGGGCCACTAGCATGCTCATTTCTTCGGCTGAGAGTTGGTCACGGATCTGGTCTAGCCGGTCCTGGCAGGAGAGCTTATCCCACTCAGCTATGAGCTCCGGTGACTGGTTGGTGCCGAAGGCGTATTTCCACGAGTGCTTGAGATCGTCCCCGTCGACATTGGAGAAGATGCGGAAGACCCGCCCGCATATATCGACCTCGTCTTCGTGTGACATATTATGCTGCTCACCGTCCGTCATGGCAGTGAAGTAGTCTTCTTTCCCACCGGGGTTCTGGGTGACGATCCAGTCGTTGTGCAGCCCGTAGAGGGAAACCTCGCGATAGATATGGGGCATGTGCCAATGGATCCAAGTCCCACCCATCTCGTAGTTAAAGCCATTGATAGTTGCATGCCACGTGCGCCCGCCGAGTCTGTCGCGTGCTTCGAGGAGTAGTGTCTTCTTGCCTGGCGAACCCTTTATCAGTCATGATCATGCCGGCGTGGGACTGACCGTCTCCCGAAAAGCCTACCTTGCGTAGCCAAATCTCGAGAGGCAACCAGGCCAGCGTACCCGGCACCGATGACAATCACATCATGGATATCTCCTTGCGGCTGGGCTGAGTGTGTCGAGGGCTCGACGACCCCAATGCTTGGAAGGCCTTCCTTGCGGCCGGCGGAAGGCGTCCAGGTAAAGCCATCCTTAGAGTAAACCATTATGTCGAAGTTATTTTGACTTAGAATATACAAGTTTATGAGCTCGGTCAGCGAATGAATACTCTTGGTCTTCGGTGCGTGGTAGCTTCGAGCCTTATGTCTTCCACTTCTTACATCCTGATCAGGCCAAGGCCCCACCAGCTGATCCTAACAGACGACTACGGGGCAACAATAGTATCTGGAAAAAGTCCAGGGCACTACAGCCATGTAAAACTAGCCGTTTAGTTCGCCTGCAATATCCCATTCAGGTTTGTTGACTTGCTCGGAACTGGTCAAGTGGGGCCAGCTTAGGGGGCGGGGCGTTATCAGCGGGAGGCAAAGACGGAAAAACAGGACCAATAAGCGCTCGCCCTTGCCTGCACTATTAGGAAAACGCCTACCGGAAGAATTATGTACAACTCGGGGCCTTATGCGGGGCGCATTGGGGAAGAGAGGGACCGAAACTGCAAGCTTCCGTAGGCTCACTCATCTCTGGCAACGTGAGGGCAATGATCCACGATCCAGCATCGAATTTGAAAGCAAGGCCTTTCCCGGGCTGGCTCGACCATGTCTCAAGCCAACTCTGCCATCCACGGACCATACAGAAGAAAAGTTACCTTGGCTTGTGGCTCCTGTCGCAAGCGAAGGGTGAGTGGCTGATCCGGTCTCGCTCATAATACAGGGTAGCTGATGCTGAGCGGCTAAAATCTCTAGGTAAAATGTAGCGGTAGCCAGCCATGCACGCAGTGCTCCGAGAGCAACCGGCTGTGCGAATTCGACAACAAGAACAGAGCGCGCCGCGGACCCAGGCCGCGACAGGCTACCAACCTTGCCCAAAGAATCATCCATCAGCTGGCCCCTCGACTCCCGTCTTCTGATGAACCAGTTGCTATTTCGCCCTCTAGGGTTGCGGTTGAATCGACTTGGCAGCCCCAACAAGAGATACAGGTGAGGGGGGAGAGATGTGTTACCGACGACGACTACGATGACGATGAGGACGACGACGATACCGCCGATGGAGATGATGCTTTGGATCCGACGGCTTGGAAGCCTGGCTTGGAGGACCTAATCTATAGTAATGACTCCATTTCGAACACGTATGGTAACATAAACAACAATGGCATGATTGCTTTCACTCTGCTCTGATGCTGACCGAAATCCTCACAGGCTACCCACGTTGCACGTTGATCTCATATGCCATCTCATGGACATCTTTTGCACTCGGGCGAATGCGCAGCTCAGATTATTACTGCCACCGGCGCAGATACAACAGCATCTATCCCAGGGTACAATATCTCGCGGCTTAGTGCTTGCGATATGCGCTTCTAGCCTGCGATTCACTGTGCATAAAGCTGCAAAAGGACCACATGGTCGGGGACTTGCCGAATCGATAGAACGAGAGGCGCGAAAGTGTATTCATTCTTCCCGTGTTAGCTGGCAACAAGTCGACAATGTCAGAACCATCTGTGTTCTTATCGATTACGAGGCCAGTAGGGCTCACGGGCGGCAAGCGTGGATAGATATTGGTGAGCTCAGCGAGCACCGAGGGGAACTCCCCTTGTCCCGTCCCAGATCATACGTAGCCAAGTGCTGACCTATCCGAAGCAATGGGTCGAAGCCTGGTGCAGCTAGCCAGATCAGCCTGCAATCTTGACGCCGAACAGGCACAAGGGCTGAGCGTTGCCGAGCGATATCTTGCCATCGCACAGGCATCTCATTGCCTGGGTCATCGTTACCTCCAAGCATCCTCCAGCCGACCAGCCAAGAGGCCGAGGTTGGAGTGTGCGCCATGTCCCGACGATTGCCCACATCTAGTAGAATTACTAGAGGTTCTTGCCTCTATCCATCAGCTGTGTCTGACCCCCTTTAAGGAACAAAACCCATTACCCTGGACGGCTGATTCGGAATTTCGGGCGCTGCAGGACGAGCTGGAAGAATACCTCCTCCGTCACCCCAGCACGTTCCGCTTTGGCTCGAACTCTCCCTCGAGCCACAACTCGAGGCGAGTAGACCTTGATGCATCCATCTCGTCCATGGTCTGGCATTGCTGTGTCATCGTCCTCAATCGGACTTTTCTTCCGATACCAGAAAGGCCACAGGTAATACCGAATGGTGGACAGGATCTGCCAGTTCGGTGCGTTGAGTTCCCTGAAGCGCCGCCACTCTTTTTACAAGAGAGGATTCACCGATGCGAGTCTAGTGCAGACGTGATATGCGAGATCACACGGGATGTTATCAGAAATGGCGGATTCTACTCTGTAATTTGTCCCAAGCACTTATAAATTCTGATGGAATATCTACTGACGAGTCTTTTGTACAATTAGCATGCGCTGCTAGTCGGGTTCGCCTGCACGCAGAGTGCGCTGGTATCCATTAACCGCCTCCACCGGTCATCGAAGCTATACGATGATCGGATCGTGGAGAACCTGAAGCTTGCGTTTGTCGTACTGGGGGCCCTCAAAACGTTCTACGCTCCGGCGAAAGACTGGGTGGGTGGTTATTTATTCTCTGGAACCACTTCAACTGTGCAGACCTTGCTGACGCTGGACGAACTGGCTGTTCGTGTGACTACAGATGGAAGTCCTCTTTCGGGCTCATGATGCAAATACACGGCTCCGACATGCATCGGAGACAATCGATTTGGCATTCAACAGCTACTTCAGCAGATTTCTTGACATCGAGGAACCGGCATTTATGCCCTTGGACCCAAAGGATGGCGATACACCCGGAGATGCCGGGGGCGACAACGAGCCGGGTGGGATCATAGAGCCAGAAACCGAAGGTCGCGTTGGAAGTCAAGAACAGCGAGATGAAAGCATCCCCGCGAACGCAGGCCCGGGATGGCTTCAAGCTTATGCGGGCCATTTATCGGGAGACATCGACACAGATGACGAAATGGACGCAGCCGACAACAGCCCCCGCAGCTCGGCAGTATATATCGAGCCACGTCGACGAACGACGGGTACCATGGCCCAGACCCAGGTGACCCCGTTATCCACCGTCGAGGAAGTGCAAGGCCAAGGGATCATAATGAACATGGAACCACATGGCTCAGAGTCGCCGGTCCACCTGGCCGGAGCAATTCTCACGTCTATGTCGGGGAGGACACCGAATTTCACTTTACAAGCACAAGAACCCCAACCGGAGGAATCTCATCCCGCCTGTGATAGAAGCTCTACCGCCGTAGATGCCAACGATCCGTTCTCAAGCTTCCTCAGCCAGATGCCCACTTTTGCGGAATTTGCTGAGCTGAGCCCGGGGATGTCTATATTCCCGGGATTGGGCCCGGGGATTGATGGCTCAGACATGTGGTCGGAAATATTTAATCACAATATGTTGAAATAGGGGCTGCATTACTAAAGAGTGAGAGTGAGAGGCCAAAAAAAAAATTCACAAAAGTAAAAAAGAAACCTGTCGAACAACTTTAGCTCTGTAATTAGTTGTACCAACCCAACCAAGGCGTCGCTCATCCTCGGTCATTCAGCGTCGCCTCCTCGCTTAATGACTCGTTATATGCATAAATGTGTACAAGGTT
>Ga0164242_10004759_pt1 | contig 15208 bp, 16 predicted proteins | sample OricomgcompostMG_FD_108783 | JGI IMG/M metagenome (GOLD analysis project Ga0164242, IMG submission 108783) | Miracle-Growth compost microbial communities from Emeryville, California, USA - Original compost - Miracle growth compost (MG) ... | reverse complement strand
GTCATCAACTACCAGATTCCCGAGGACGAGCAGGCCTACGTGCACCGCATCGGCCGCACCGGCCGCGCCGGCAAGGCCGGGGTCGCGGTCACCCTGGTGGACTGGGACGAGCTGGCCCGCTGGGCGCTGATCGACAAGGCGCTGGGGCTGGACGTTCCCGAGCCCGCCGAGACCTACTCCAATTCGCCGCACCTGTACGAAGAGCTGGGCATCCCGGCCGGTGCCGGGGGCCGGGTGGGCGCCGCCCGCAAGCCGCAGGGCCCGCGCCGCAGCGCCGAGCGAGCGACCGCAAAGCCGGATCAGAAGTCGGAGACAGCCACGCGGCGCTCGGGCACCCGGCGCCGACGCACCCGCGGCGGCCAGCCGGTCAGCGGGCACCCGTCGGGCAACGGAGCCGCGAGCAGTAACGGCGAGGCGGCCGCGGACGCACCGGCCGGCTCCCCGCCGGGCAACCCCGGCTCGAGCCGGCGCCGACGCCGGCGTCGCAAGCCCGCGGACGCCACCGCGCAGAGCAACTAACGCCCCGGCGCCGACGCATGGTCAGACCCGAGCGGCGGACCAGGGGCGACATCGTGGCCGCCGCGACCATCGCCGTCGTCGTCGCCGCGACCGCCGCGCTGATCTGGTGGACCAGCGACGCCCGGGCAACCGTCAGCCGCCCGGCGGCCGTGCCGGCGCCCAACCCGAGCCCCGCCCGGCAAGTGCCGGCCAGCCTCAAACAGCTGTGGACCGCGGCCAGCCCGGCCACCACCGAGCCGGTGGTGGTGGGTGGGGTGGTCGCCACCGGTGCGGGCCGGCGGATCGACGGCCGCGACCCCGCGACCGGGCAGTCCCGCTGGAGCTATGCCCGCGACACCGACCTGTGCGGACTGTCCTGGATGTACCGCTACGCCGTCGGGGTGTACCGCGATGACCGTGGCTGCGGCCAGGTGAGCACCCTCGACGGTTCCACCGGCCGCCGCGGGCCGGCCCGCAGCGGCTACGCCGACCCGCGGGTGCGGCTGTCCTCCGACGGCATGACCGTGCTGTCGGTCGGCGACACCCGGCTGGAGCTCTGGCGCTCGGACATGGTGCGGATGCTCACCTACGGCGAGACCGACGCCCGGGTGAAACCGTCGGCGCGCGGACTGCACTCGGGCTGCCGGCTGATCTCCGCCGCGGCCAGCTCGTCGGCGGTCTCGGTGCTGGAGAGCTGTGCGAATCAGGCCGACCTGCGGCTGGTGCTGCTGCGGCCCGGCAAGGACGACGACGAGCCCCAGCAACACATCGTGGCCGAGCCGGGCATCGCACCGGATTCGGGCGCCCGGGTGCTGGCCGTCCGGGAGGCCACCACCGCGGTGTATCTGCCGGCGCCGCGGCCGCGGGTCGACGTGATCGACGAAACCGGGACGACCGTGTCGAGCACGCCGCTGCCCAGACCGCCGTCGCCGTCGGCGGCGGTCTCGCACGCGGGCAGCGTGATGACCTGGTGGACCGGCGATTCGCTGATGGTCTTCGACGTCAACACCTTGGCGCTGCGCTACACCATCGCCGCCGGGGACAAGACCGCGCCGCTGGGGCCGGGGGCGATGATGGCGGGCCGGTTGCTGGTGCCCGTCACCGGGGCGATCGGCGTCTACGACCCGATCAGCGGCGCCAGCGAACGCTACATTCCGGTGGACCGGGCGACCGGCGGCGCGCCACCCGGGGCCGCGGTGGTGCCGGCCGTGTCCGGGTCGCGGGTGTTCGAGCAGCGCGGCGACACCGTGGTCGCGCTGGGCTGATCGCGATCTGGGCCGTCGCTTCGGTTCGGGCCGTCGCTTCGGTTCGGGCCGTCGAGTGTGAATCGTTGGCCTTGCGTGTGTATCTGCGGCGGCGACACGCCGAGCGGGCTCGCCGTCAGCGCACACTCAAAGCCCAGCGACTCGGCCGCGCGCCGAGGCTAGACCTCGACGGTGAACGTGGGCAGCGGCTTGCCGGACTTCCAGTGCTTGAGCAGCGCCGCGGCCAGTTCGCCGTAGGCCGCCGCGCCCTTGTTCTTGCGGCCGGCCATCACCGACGACCCCGAGGCGCTGGCCTCGGCGAACCGCACGGTGCGCGGAATCGGCGGGGCCAGCACCGGCAGGCTGTAGCGGTCGGCGACGTCGACGAGCACGTCGCGGGTGTGCGTGGTGCGCGAGTCGTACAGCGTCGGCAGGGCGCCCAGCAGCCGCAGGTCCGGGTTGGTGATCTGCTGGACGTCGGTCACCGTGCGCAGGAACTGCCCCACCCCGCGATGCGCCAGCGTCTCGCACTGCAGCGGCACGATGACCTCGTCGGCGGCGGTCAGCCCGTTGAGGGTCAACACCCCCAGCGACGGCGGACAGTCGACGATCACCACGTCGAACCGGTCGGCGAGTTTGGCCAGCGCCCGCTTGAGCGCGTACTCGCGCCCGGCCCGCATCAGCAGCATCGCTTCGGCCCCGGCCAGGTCGATGTTGGCCGGCAGCAGCGTCATTCCCTCCGCGGTGTCCACCAGCGCGGCGTTGGGCTCGACCTCGCCGAGCAGCACCTCGTGCACGGACACCGGCAGCTTGTCGGGATCGTGGCCCAGCGAGAAGGTCAGGCAACCCTGCGGGTCGAGGTCGACCAGCAGCACCCGCTTGCCCTCGTCGACCATCGCCGCGCCCAGCGAGGCGACCGTCGTCGTCTTGGCTACGCCGCCCTTCTGGTTGGCCACCGCCAGTACCCGGGTCTTACTCACCAGCGCCCGCCCCTTTTCATCGCCGCGCGTTTACAGTGCCATCCTGGCATGTTCGCCCGCCAGACGCTTGGGCCCAGCGGCCCCAGCATGTCGTCCGGCAGAATCACTGCACATGGGCTTGCACAACCACCGTCTGGTGCTGCTGCGCCACGGCGAGACCGAGTGGTCGAAAACGGGTCGGCACACCGGCCGCACCGAGGTGGAGCTGACCGAGGCCGGCCGGACGCAGGCCGAGCGCGCCGGCCGGGCGCTGAGCGAGCTGAAACTCGTTGAGCCACTGGTGATCAGCAGCCCGCGGCAACGCTCGCTGGCCACCGCGGAGCTGGCCGGGCTGAACGTCGACGAGGTGTCCGAGCAGCTCGCGGAATGGGATTACGGCTCCTACGAGGGCCTGACCACTGAGCAGATCCGCCAGTCGGTGCCCGACTGGCTGGTGTGGACGCACGGCTGTCCTGGCGGCGAGAGCGTCGCGCAGGTCAGCGGTCGCGCCGACGCGGCCGTCACCGCGGCGCTGCGGCAGATGGAGTCGCGCGACGTGGTCTTCGTCAGCCACGGCCACTTCTGCAGGGCGGTGATGACACGCTGGGTGGAATTGCCGCTCGCCGAAGGCAGCCGCTTCGCCATGATCACCGCGTCGATCGCGGTCTGCGGATTCGAGCACGGGGTGCGGCAACTGCGGGCGCTCGGGTTGACGTGAACGACGAACCGACGTTCGCGCTGTGCGGGCCGACGCAAACCCTGGTCGCCGACGGCGTGCGGCGAAGCTACCGCGACGTGGCCGCCGCGCAGGCCGCGCTGCGCTCCCAAGAAGTGTCAATTGTGTTGGGCGCGTTGCCTTTCGACGTGCGCCGACCGGCCGCCCTGCTGACCCCGGATACCGTGAGCGTCAGCGACGGCCCACCGGACTGGCCGGCCCGGAAGCTGCCGTCGATGCGGGTTGCCGCCGCCCTCCCCCCGCCGATCGACTACCGGGACCGGATCTGCCGGGCCCGCGAGCAGCTCGCCGCAACCGACAACCCGCTGCACAAGGTGGTCCTGGCCCGCGCCCTGCACCTGGTCGCCGACGCCCCGCTGGATGCCCGCACCATCCTGCGCCGGCTGATCGCCGCAGACCCGGGCGCGTACGGCTATCTCGTCGACCTCAGCGCCGCCGGCCACGACCATGCGGGCGTGGCGCTGGTGGGCGCCAGCCCCGAGCTTCTGGTGGCGCGCACCGGCGACCGGGTCGAGTGCCGGCCGTTCGCCGGGTCGGCCCCGCGTGCCGCCGATCCGGACACCGACGCGGCCAACGGTGCCGCGCTGGCGTCGTCGGCCAAGAACCGCCACGAGCATCAGCTGGTGATCGAGACCATCAGGGCCGCCTTGGAGCCGCTGTGCGACGACCTGTCCATCGCGGCCCAACCGCAGCTGAGCCGCACCGCCACGGTGTGGCACCTGTGCACGCCGATCAGCGGGCGGCTGCGCGATAAGTCAACCACCGCAATCGATTTGGCGCTGGCGTTGCACCCCACACCGGCGGTCGGCGGGGTGCCGACCGACGCCGCCGTCGAGCTGATCGCCGAACTGGAGGGCGACCGCGGCTTCTACGCCGGCGCGGTGGGATGGTGTGACGCCCGCGGCGACGGCCGCTGGGTGGTGTCCATCCGCTGCGCGCAGTTGTCGGCCGACCGGCGCAGCGCGCTGGCGCGGGCCGGCGGCGGTATCGTCGCCGAATCCGATCCCGACGACGAAGTCGCGGAAACCACAACGAAATTCGCCACCATACTCAACGCCCTGGACGTCCGATGAGCCACCAAATCCGCCGCGCCGCACCGCACGACGCCGCCGCCATCACCGAAATGATCCATGCGCTGGCCGAATTCGAGCGCGCCGCCGATCAGTGCACGGTCACCGAAACACGGCTCGCCGCAGCGCTTTTCGATGCGGCCCCGACGGTGCACGGGCACGTGGCCGAGGTGGACGGCACGATCGCGGGGATGGCGCTGTGGTTCGTCAACTTCTCCACCTGGGACGGCGTGGCGGGGATCTATCTGGAAGATCTGTTCGTACGACCGGGGTTTCGCCGCCGCGGACTGGCCCGGGCATTGCTGGCTGCGCTGGCCGCCGAGTGCGTGCGACGGGGCTACACGCGGCTGAGTTGGGCGGTGTTGAACTGGAACACCGACGCCATCGCCCTCTACGACGGGATCGGCGCCCGGCCGCAGCGGGAATGGACCACCTACCGGCTGTCCGGGCCGCGGTTGGCGGAGCTGGCGGAGTCGTCCTGACCGCCGGCGGCCCAGCGCACCGCGGCCGGACTGAACAGCAAGCCCAGCACGACCAGGGCCACCGCGCCGGCCGGGATCCCGAAGCCCGGCTGATGCGACCCCACCGCCAGATACCAGGCGACCGGCAACAACAGCAGCTGGGTGATCACCGCCAGCCCGCGGCCCCACCGCTTGCCGCGGGTCAACGCGCGCCCCGCGCCGATCACCGCGGCGCCGACCAGCACGAACCAGCCCGCGGTGGCCAGGCCGTTGACCACATGCTGGTCGGCGCCGGCGATCCCGCGCACCACCAGCACCACCGCCACGACCAGCGCGGCCACCCCCTGCAGCAGGACGATCAGGCCGGCACGGCGAACGGCGGTCGGGGCGGCGGGCGTCGTCACAGCGTCAGCGTAGCCACGACACCCGTCGGACTCCTCCTCGCGCCGCGCTGCGGCGCGCATCGTCGCACCGCTCGGTTCGATCGCGGCACTCCTCCTCGCGCCGCGCTGCGGCGCGCATCGTCGCACCGCTCGGTTCGATCGCGGCACTCCTCCTCACGCCGCGCTGCGGCGCGCATCGTCGCACCGCATAAGCTCGTGGCTCATGCGGGCCGTGCTGATCGTCAACCCAACAGCGACTTCGACCACCGCGGCCGGGCGCGATCTGCTGGCCCACGCGCTGAAGAGCCGCCTGCAGCTCGCCGTCGAGCACACCAACCACCGCGGTCACGGCACCGAACTCGCGCAGAAGGCGCTCGCCGACGGCGTCGACCTGGTCGTCGTGCACGGCGGTGACGGCACGGTGAGCGGGGTGGTCAACGGCCTGCTCGGCCGTCCCGGATCGCTGCCGACCGGACCGGTGCCGGCGGTGGCGGTGGTCCCCGGCGGCTCCGCGAACGTGCTGGCGCGGTCGCTGGGCATCTCCCGCGACCCGGTCGCGGCCACCAACCAGCTCATCCAACTGCTCGACGACTACCAGCGCCACCACACCTGGCGCCGCATCGGACTGATCGACTGCGGCGAGCGGTGGGCCGTGTTCAACACCGGCATGGGCGTCGACGCCGAGGTGGTGGCCGCCGTCGAGGCCGAACGCGACAAGGGCGGCAAGGTGACCGCGTGGCGCTACATCCGCGCGGCGGTGCCCGCCGTGTGGGGCTACACCCGCCGCGAACCGATGCTGACGCTGGAACTGCCGGGCCGCGAACCCATCACCGGCGTCAGCTTCGCGTTCGTGTCGAACTCGAGCCCGTGGACGTTCGCCAACGAGCGGCCGGTGTGGACCAACCCCGGCTGCAGCTTCGAATCCGGCCTGGGGGTGTTCGCGCCCACCACCCTCAAGCCGATTCCCACCCTGCGGATCGTCCGGCAGATGTTCGCCAAACGCCCCGCCTTCGACTTCAAGCAACTGATCACCGAAGACGACCTGCCCTGCCTGCGAGTTACCTCGACCGGCGGCCCCGTCGCCTGCCAGTTCGACGGCGATTACCTCGGCGTGCGCGAAACCATGACGTTCAAGTCCGTTCCGGACGCGCTGGCGGTCGTCGCGCCGCCGCGGCAAAAACGTCTCTGACCAGCTACAACACCTCGGCCCCAGGGCGGCCGGAAAACGCGGTTCCGGCGAAGAGACCCGTCAGTGTAGTACAACGGAGTAAGGGTTCGGCTACGAGATGATCAAAGTGAGATAGCCCACGAGCGAACTCACACTATTGACATCTGTTGAGCCTGTGAAACGATCAAAAGGTTGCATGCAGAAATTTCGTGGGGGTACGGCCCCTTTTCTTCTGCACGCGTTAAACAGCCGAAGAAAATGGCCGTGCGCCTTGCTGCGCACTCAGTAAGGAGTAAAGACGTATGGATTGGCGCCACAAGGCGGTCTGTCGCGACGAGGACCCGGAGCTGTTTTTCCCGGTGGGGAACAGCGGCCCGGCGCTCGCGCAGATCGCTGACGCGAAACTGGTCTGTAATCGGTGCCCGGTGACCACAGAGTGCCTCGGTTGGGCCCTGAACACGGGCCAGGACTCGGGCGTCTGGGGCGGCATGAGCGAAGACGAGCGGCGCGCCCTGAAGCGTCGCAACGCCCGGACAAAGGCCCGCAGCGGGGTTTAACCCGGATAACGCAAAACGGTGCGGCCTCGACGATTGTCGGGGCCGCACTCTTGCGTGCGGGTCGCGCGGCTACAGCAACATCCTGGTCCGGCGCCCGATCGGCACCCGCAACACCACGTCGGTGCCGCGTTCGGAGGCTTCGCTCATCCCCAGCGTGCCGTCCAGCTCCGCCGACACCAGGGTGCGGACGATCTGCAGGCCGAGGCTGTCGGAGGCCTCCAGGCTGAATCCCTCCGGCAGGCCGCGGCCGTCGTCGTGCACCACGACGTCGAGCCAGCGGGCCGAGCGTTCGGCGCGGATCGTCACCGACCCCTCGGCGGCCGCCGGATCGAAGGCGTGCTCGATCGCGTTCTGCACCAGCTCGGTGATCACCATGATCAGCGCCGTGGCCCGGTCGGAGTCCAGCACGCCCAGATCGCCGACCCGGTTGATCCGGATCGGGCGGTCCACCGACGCCACGTCGTTCATGATCGGCAGGATCCGGTCGATCACCTCGTCGAGGTTGACCTGTTCGTCCACCGACATCGACAGCGCGTCGTGCACCAGCGCGATCGACGACACCCGGCGCACCGACTCGATGAGGGCTTCGCGCCCCTCGGGGTTGGTCGTGCGGCGGGCCTGCAGCCGCAACAGCGCGGCCACGGTCTGCAGGTTGTTCTTGACCCGGTGGTGGATCTCGCGGATGGTGGCGTCCTTGGAGATCAGCGCGCGGTCGCGGCGCTTCACCTCGGTGACGTCGCGGATCAGCACCGCCGCGCCGGCGCTGGCGCCGTTGACCACCAGCGGCAGGGTGCGCAGCAGCACGGTCGCCCCGCCCGCGTCGACCTCCATCCGCATGCTCTTGCCGCCGGCCAGCAGGTCCTTGACGTGCTCGGCCATCTCCTGGGCCTCGAACGAATCGGAGATCAGCGGCCGGGTGATCTCGATGAGGTTGTGGCCCTCCAGCTCGGTGGTGAGCCCCATCCGGTGGTAGGCCGACAGCGCGTTGGGGCTGGCGTAGGCGACGACGCCGTTGACGTCGAGGCGGATGAAGCCGTCGCCGGCGCGCGGGGTGGAGCGCGACATGGCCACGTCCCCCACGTCGGGAAAGGTGCCCTCGGCGAGCATGTGGACGAGGTCCGCGGCGCACTCCCGGTAGGCGATCTCCAGCTGGCCCGACGCGCGGTCGGCGGCCACCGCGGTCTGATGCCGGGTCAGCACCGCCACCACGTGCCCGCCGTAGCGCACTGGGGACGCCTCGACGTGAGTGCCGGGCAACCACGAATCTTGTTGGGCCGCAACGTCATCGGCTTTGGCGGCGCCGGAGGCGAAGGTCTCGGCGACCAGCGTCAGCCGCTCGGAGGCCACGACGGTGCCCACCGCGTCGGTTTGCAGCACGGTCGGCGCCGTGTTCGGCCGGCACTGCGCCACGCACACCAGCATGCCGTCGTCGCGGCACACCCACATCAGATAGTCGGCGAAGGACAGGTCGGCCAGCAGCTGCCACTCCCCGACCACCGCGTGCAGGTGGTCGACCGCGTTGCCCGGCAGCATGGTGTGCTCGGCGAGCAGATCACCGAGAGTGGACATCGAATAACTCCCGAGTGGTTGCCCGGGGCTAGCTGATCACCGCGATGAGGTCGCCCGCCTGAATGACGTCACCCACCGACACGCTGACCTTGCTGACGGTGCCACCGACTTCGGCCAGCACGGGAATCTCCATCTTCATCGACTCCAGCAGCACCAGGGTGTCGCCCTTGCCGATCTGGTCACCCTCGTTCACAACGACTTCGAGCACGCTGGCCACGATCTCGGCGCGCACATCCTCGGCCATCTTCACCCCACTCGTTTTCGGCCTCTGCGCAGGCTGGCTGCTGGTTCATCACGGTTCTATCAGGCCCCGTCAGGCTCACCTACATCGAACCACAGCACCGGCCGCGACGGCGGCACACCGGTCCCGACGGGTCCCGGCGAAGGCTCGCACCGGGGTCCGACGAGGGCTCCGACGAGGGCGAAGTCGGTGCGCGGCGGCGCTCGTGAGACACTGGGCAGCAAGCCAACCGGCGCGCGACGGCCGGTGTGACAAGCAATCGACGGAGGTTTTCGACCGATGGCCAAACGAGGCCGCAAGAAGCGTGACCGCAAGCACAGCAAGGCCAACCACGGCAAGCGGCCCAACTCCTGACGGACGCTACTGCGTGCCCCGGATGATGGTGGTGCGCCGGATTTCCAACCGCAGCCGCTCGCGCAAGCCCTCCGGGGCCTTCTCGCCCTTGCATTTCGTGGCGATCAACGCCTTGATCCGCTCCTCGAGCCCGTAGTGCTTGAAGCAGCCGGGACACGCCTCGAGGTGCCGGCGCAGTTGCTCCCGGGTGTCCGGGCCGCATTCGCCGTCGAGCAGCAGCCAGACCTGGCGGATCACCTCCGCGCAGCCGACGGCGCCGTGGGAATCGTCGTTCGGGCAGGATTCGGACAAGGCGTCGCCTTGCCCGGATGACTCACTCATGACGACACCTCCTCGTGCGTCTGCTGCCCGCGGTTGAAACCGCGCTCCTTGGCCACGTCGGCCAGCAGGCCACGCAGCTGCCGTCGGCCGCGGTGCAGCCGTGACATTACCGTTCCAATCGGCGTATCCATGATCTCGGCGATTTCCTTGTACGGGAAACCCTCGACATCGGCGTAATACACCGCCATCCGGAATTCTTCCGGCAAAGCCTGCAGCGCGTCTTTGATTTCGGAATCCGGCAGCGATTCCAGCGCCTCGACCTCGGCCGAACGCAGCCCGGTCGAGGAATGCTCCGCATTCGACGCCAGCTGCCAATCGGTGATTTCCTCGGTCGGATACTCCGCGGGCTGGCGCTGCTTCTTGCGGTAGCTGTTGATGTAGGTGTTGGTCAGGATCCGGTAGAGCCACGCCTTGAGATTGGTGCCGGCGCGAAACGAGCGGAACCCCGCGTAGGCCTTCACCATCGTTTCCTGCAGCAAATCCTCGGCGTCGGCCGGATTGCGGGTCATCCGCAGCGCACCGCCGTACAGCTGGTCCAGCAGGGGAATCGCGTCGCGCTCGAACCGCGCCGTCAATTCGGCGTCGGTCTCTTCGCGCGTCTCTTCGTGCGCCGCCGGTTCTGCGTGCGCCTCGGGGACTTCCGGGCTGGTCACGCCGTCTGGGCCATCTGGAGAATCGGCCATTTCGATAAACCCGGTCCCTTCTGCTGCGGTGTCACCGGAAAGCACCGAAAGCGCCCCCGGACTCGCAAGGAAGCCAGCCAACTGCTCCTCGCCTAACAGGCTCGTCGCCGTTGACACCACGCTGCTCCTCCCAATCTAAAGGCTGCCCCCGACAGTGTCTGCCCGGGTGTGGCCCACCGCACCAAAGACCGATCCCAATACCGATCCAAAGACCGATTGGATCAACAGTGCGCGCGACCGGGCTATTTCCCGCCGGTTTCCGGCCGCATTTCCCGCGGCTTTCCGGGCCCGGTCAGACCCCGATCGGACCGGATCCGCCGTGGCGTTAGTGTGACGCCATGTCCCTGAATGGCAAGACCATGTTCATCTCCGGCGCCAGTCGCGGAATCGGCCTGGCGATCGCCAAGCGCGCCGCCCAGGACGGCGCCAACATCGCGCTGATCGCCAAGACGGCCGAGCCGCACCCGAAGCTGCCGGGGACGGTCTACACGGCGGCCAAGGAGCTGGAGGAAGCGGGCGGGCAGGCGTTGCCGATCGTGGGCGACGTCCGCGACCCGGAGTCGGTGGAGGCCGCCGTCGCCAAGACCGTCGAGCAGTTCGGCGGTATCGACATCTGCGTCAACAACGCCTCGGCGATCAACCTGGGTCCCATCACCGAGGTGCCGATGAAGCGGTTCGACCTGATGAACGGCATTCAGGTGCGCGGCACCTACGCGGTGTCGCAGGCGTGCATCCCGCACCTGAAGGGCCGCGAGAACCCGCACATCCTGACGCTGTCGCCGCCGGTGCTGCTCGGCAAGGAGTGGTTGAAGCCGACGGCCTACATGATGGCCAAATTCGGTATGACGTTGTGCGCGTTGGGCATCGCCGAGGAGATGCGCGAGGCCGGCATCGCCTCGAACACGCTGTGGCCGCGCACGCTGGTGGCGACGGCCGCGGTGCAGAACCTGCTCGGCGGGGACGAGGCCATGGGCCGGGCCCGCAAGCCCGAGGTGTATTCGGACGCCGCCTACGTCATCCTCAACAAGCCGGCCCGCGAGTTCACCGGCAACATGCTGCTGTGCGAGGACGTGCTGGTGGAATCCGGTGTCACCGACCTGTCGGTGTACAACTGCGTGCCGGGATCCCAACTAGGCGTGGACTTTTGGGTGGACGGCGTCAACCCACCGGGATACACCGGCCCCTAGCAACGCCCGTTCGTAGGCCGGTCAGCAGAAGGTGACGACGACCTTGTCGGCGGCGCCGGGAGTACGGGCCAGTTCGAGCGCCTCGCCGACGCGGTCGAACGGAATGGTGTGGCTGACGATCAGCGCGTACTTCTCCCAGTTCCTCACCAGATCGCCGGTCACTTCGAAGATTTCGTCCGGATAACCCATGCTCCCGACGATGGTGATCTCGTTGCTCATCACGTTGATCAGGTCGACGGGCACCGGTTCCTTGTGCACGCCAACGATTCCCAACGTGGCGCCCTTCTTGGCGGCGGCCAGCGCGGTGCTGACGACGGCCGGCGCGCCGGCAGCGTCGAGGTAGATGTCGGTGCCGGCCTTGCCGGGGAACATGCTCTCGCCCGGGCCGTGCAGCTCGACCAGGCGCGCCGCCACGTCTTCTTCGGCGGAGTTGACGACCGCGTCGGCGCCGATCCGCACTGCCTTGTCCAGGCGCCCGGGAATCAGATCGATGACCACGATGTGCTGCACGCCGAGGGATTTGAAGGCCAGCGTGGCGCCCAGCCCGATCGGGCCGGCGCCGAAGACGACGACCTTGTCCGTGGGTCGGGGTTGACAGCGGTTGACGCCGTGGCGCGCGACGGCCATCGGTTCGTTGAGCGCCGCCACCTCCCACGGGATGTGGTCCGGAATGACCTCGAGACTTGTTCCGCGGACGGCGTTTTCGATCAGCAGGTAGTCGGCGAGCGCCCCGCTGGCTCCGCCGTTGCCGATGATGCCGCTGGGCGCGGCCATCGGGTTGATGACGACGTGGTCACCGACGGCCAGCCCGGTCACCTCGGCGCCGACCTCGACGACCTCGCCGGCCGGTTCGTGCCCGAGCGGGGTGTGTCCCTGCCGCGGCGGGACGCCACCGATGCTGATGTAGAACGCGTCGGAACCGCAGATACCGCAGGCACGCATCCGCACCAGCACGTCGCGCGGGCCCACGCCGGGGCGCTCGACCTCGACGACCTCGGCCCGGTCCGGGCCGGTAACCACGGATGCTTTCACGGCGTGCCTTCCAGTTCAATGTCGAAGGTGTCGAGGTATTCGGCGAAGATCGGCTGGAGCGCTTCGACGGTCAGGCCGTATTCGTCGAGGCGATAGGCGTTGAGCGCGAACCGGTCCTGCGGGTGCTCGGCGCGCCAATTGCGCATGCGCGCTTCGGTTTCGGCGGTCAACGGCTCGTCGGCCCACTCGTAGATGCGCCGCATGACGTCCATCGGGTCGCGCATCATCTCGTGGTAGTACATGTGGAAGAAGCGCTCGTCGCCGATGCGCTCGCGGGCCCGCAGCGGCCGGTCGACGTGGTAGCGCATCTGCCACATCGCCAGCCGGCCCATCTCCGTCTGATCGAGAAGCTCGGTGTTCATCACCAGGCTCTGCGGCAGCCGCCACAGGTTGCACAGCGAACCGGTCGCCTTGTACGGGTCGCGGTGGGCCCAGATCAGCCGGGCGTCCGGGAACACCTTGAGCAGCGCCTCGATGTGCACCGAATGCGACGGCATCTTCAGGCTCCAGCTGCCCGGGGCGGTGGACTGCAGCACCTGCAGGTATCGCTTCTGGTACTCGTACGTGCTGCTCATGTCGGCCTCGTCGAACAGCCACCGCGCGTAGCGGTCCGTGGGCAGGAAGGAATCCCAGGACAGGCCCTTGAAGTCCTGGTTGTGGATGAACATGTCCTCGGTCGGGCCGTCGGCGTCTTCCCAGTGCGGCAGCGGCATTTTCGCCCGTGTCACGGCGTCCAGGATCTTGCGCTGCTCGTCCAGCAGGGCCAGGCAGCGCGGGTCGGTGCGCAGCGTCTCGGTGCTCGCCGGCGGGATCGGATGCACGCACTGCCAGTGCAGCAGCGACCGCCGGGCCGGGTCCTGGTCGAGCAGGTAACTGATGACCGTGGTGCCGGTGCGCGGCATGCCGAGCACGATGAGCGGCCGCTCGACCGGCGCGTCGAGCACCTCGGGGTGGTCCTGGATGTAGGCGTGCACCTGTAGGCGCCGGCCCAGCGCGTTGGTGGCGTCGTCGAGGACTCGCTGGCGCCCGAACGGCGTGAAGACCGGCGAGGTGTTGACCTCGTCGACGATCAGCGCCAGGCCCTCTCGCCAAGAGTCGGAGTCGATTTCGCTGAGGCCGGTGCGCTGCGCGGCCAGCTTGAAGACGTCGTCGGCGGTGGTGATGTTGTCGAAGTCGCTCATGGCCCTAGACCGTCAGGTATCCGCCGTCGACCGCAATCGTGCTGCCCGTGATGTACGACGCCGCCTCGGTACACAAAAACAGCGTGGCCCCAGCGCAGTCCGCGGGCGTGCCCGGCCGGCCCAGCGGGGTGTGAAAACCGATCTCGACGTCCATCACTTCGGGAATTCCCATGGCGGGGTGGGTCATTCGGGTGTCGATCAGCCCGGGGGCGATGGCGTTGACCCGGATCCCGTCGCCGGCCCAGCGGCGGGACAGGTTCATGGTCAGGGCGACCAAGCCCATCTTCGACGACGCGTAGCCGGGGACGAAGACCGCCGAGCGGAACGCCGACATCGAGACGACGTTGACCACACTGGCGCCGCCGGCGGCCCGGCTGGACTTGAGCAGGTCATGACAGCGCATGGTCAGCCGCATCGGGCCGAACATGTTCTGCGCCACCGAGGCGACGTAGCCGTCCGGGTCGTATTCGTCGCCCGCGGGGTAGGGCCCGCCGGCGTTGTTGACCAGTATGTCCAGACCTGACAGTGAGTTCGCCAGGGCGTCAATGGATTCCGGATCCTGGATGCGGCACTGCCGGTAGCTGAACGCACCGAGGTCGGTGTCGGGGTAGTCGGTGGCCCCGGCGCGGGTTCCGGTCACCGTGACGGCGGCCCCGGAGTCGGCGAAGGCGGTGGCGATCGCGTTGCCGATGCCGCTGGTGCCGCCGGTCACCAGCACCCGGGCGTCGGTGAAGTCGAAGTGGACGGTGTTCATTCCGGGTCCCTCAATTCGCGGATCGATTTGGTGAGCCAGGCTTTCTCCCAGAAGTTTTCGGTGCCGGCCAGCAGCGCCTCGTGGGCGTCGGCGGCGACCGCACGCGCCCGGGCGTGCGCCGGTTCGGCGGCCAGGACGAGGTCGGTGAGATGCAGCGCCTGCACCGGCCGCCCGCCGTCCAGGTGAGCGCGGGCCGCCTCGGCCAGCGTTTCGGCGCCGGCGGCGTCGACCACGTCGGCCGCGACGGAATCCGGTGGCACACCGTACAACTCGGTGGTGGAGCGGTGCCGGAACCATCCGGTGTACATCTCCCAGATGGCCCGCACATTCCACGAGGTCTTGCCGTACCCCTCGCCGATGTCGAACCGCTCGGGCACCCTGACCTCGCGCATGGCCGTGTACAGGTCGGCGCCGGAATTCATCAGCTCGGCGGTGCGGTCGTGCACGGCCCGCATGGCGTCGCGCATCGCGGTGACTTCCTCGGCGATGCGGTCGGCGCCCTCGATGGGGGCGAAGTGACCGGTGATCAGTCGCTGCGGCCCGAACTCCAGCACGGTGTTCAACGACTCGATGTAGAGAATGGGGTCGCGGTAGCGGTCTCCGCGGATGGTCATCAGGTTGGGCACATGGCCGAACAGCGGCCCGAACAGGTTGCCGGTGAACAGGATTCGCTCCTCGGGCAGCCACACCACCAGCGCGTCGGTGGTCTCCCCACCCGGCGTCCACGCCAGCTCGAAGGCGCGCCCGCCGACACGCAGGTTCATGCGCTGGTCGAAGGTAACGGTCGGCTCGGGGAAGGTGAAGTCGAGC
>Ga0164242_10004758_pt1 | contig 15209 bp, 20 predicted proteins | sample OricomgcompostMG_FD_108783 | JGI IMG/M metagenome (GOLD analysis project Ga0164242, IMG submission 108783) | Miracle-Growth compost microbial communities from Emeryville, California, USA - Original compost - Miracle growth compost (MG) ... | reverse complement strand
AGCGCATTTCCAAAAATCCTACACTTGGGCGATAAAGCTATCCGCGATATATTCGATGATGAAGTTGAGATTACTGAGAAAGTAGATGGTAGTCAACTTGGATTCGGTATTGTAGAGGGCGAACTAATCGTCAGAAGTAAAGGAAAAGTACAGAACTTAGACGCGCCAGATAAGATGTTTACACTGGCAGTCGAATATATTAAAAGTATTAAAGACCAATTAACCGAGGGAGCATTTTACTACGGTGAGTATCTGGAAAAGCCGAAACATAATGTTCTTGCTTACGACCGTATTCCTCGTAACAATATTGCCCTCTTCGGAGTTAAAATGGATGGTGAATTCAGACCTTATGAATTTATCAAGCACGAAGCTGAAAGGTTACACGTTGATGTTGTTCCACTTATCTTCAAAGGCAAAAGCTCGCCTGAGGAAGTTCTGGCTCTCGTTACAGGAACTAGTTTCCTAGGAGGCCAAGAGCGCGAGGGAGTTGTTGTCAAATCCTACCGACAATGGGAGTATATGCGATTCTACTTTACAGTTATGTGTGGTAAGTACGTTACTGAGAAATTCAAGGAAGTACACCGCAGCGACTGGAAGAAAAATAATACTGGTAAGGGTAAGTTCGAGGCCATGGCTGAACAATACTCTACGCCAGCTAGGTACATGAAAGCTGTACAGCACCTGAAAGAACGCGGGGAACTTGAGGGAACTCCACGAGACATCGGTAAGCTTATAGCTGAAACCAAGGCCGATATTACGACCGAGGAAAAAGAGAATATTAAAACGCAACTTTGGGCTATCTTTGGAGATGATGTACTACGAACAGCAGTACGTGGCCTCCCAGAATGGTACAAAGAGTCACTACTGAAAGGAGAAGTTGATGTTGAGTAAAGAAGAACGAGCCTACATGGTTAAAGAGCATCTTAGCGCTCATCCATCACACCTCGTAGAAGTACTCGTTGGTCTAGGCTTAATGGTTGCACTTGTCATATTTGCATTTGTATTGGCCGTATATGCCTAAGGTTACAATTTGCCGTGGTCTGCCTGCATCGGGTAAGACCACTTGGGCAAAAAAGCAAGATGCAGTTCGTATTAACAAAGATGACTTACGCGCCATGCTAGATAACAGTAAATGGAGTGGTAAGCGAGAAAAGCTAGTCCTCGATACTCGTGATAGTATCATGGTGAAAGCTTTGCGACAAGGTAGGAATGTTGTCATCGACGACACAAACCTGCACCCTAAGCACATTAATAGGATTAGTGAAGTGGTAGAAGCACAAGCTCAAATAGATGGAGTAAAGTACGAGTGGGAAATTAAAGACTTTGATATCTCGCTACACGATGCCATCAAACGGGACGTTAAGAGAGAGCGTTCGGTTGGTGAAGATGTTATCCGTAATATGTACAACCAGTTTATTCGACCTACTAAAAAGGTAGTGAATGACCCATTATTGGATGCGATTAACTGGGATGATGACGGTAATACGGTTATCACAAAAGAAGCAGATGAGCGCGCGAACCTACCCGATGCAGTGATGTTTGACCTAGACGGTACACTAGCGATTCTTGGCGACAGGAACCCATACGACGCGAGTCAGTGTGAGTACGACAAGTTGAACATTCCAGTATTTAATGTACTACGTATGTATCAAAACGATGGCTACAAGATTATTATCTGTAGTGGCCGCAGCGAAGAATATGTTGAGCAGACTGATAAGTGGCTCAAGAAGAACGGAATCGCACCCGACCTTTTCATTATGAGAGACCCAGAAGACAAGGACGAGAACGGGCAACGCATCCCTGACAATGAGCTGAAAGAAAAGATGTTCATGGAACACATTTACAATAAATTTAATGTCGAAGTTGTATACGATGACCGCCAAAAGGTTGTCGATATGTGGCGCGACTTAGGGCTGACTGTATTCCAGGTGGCTGATGGGAGATTCTGATGAAGATTAATTTAACTATCCTGGCGGTAATTCTACAGGTAGTATTCCTTACATTAAAATTGACAGGTGTAATTGCATGGAGCTGGTGGGTTGTGTTTATTCCGCTGTTGGCTCTGGCAGGTATCTGGATTATCATAGGATTTATCCTACTACTATTCCTTATCCTGGCTATTAAGTACGGAGACCTGTAATGTATCTGATTGTACGATTTGAAAACGGTGAGCCAGTGCTTCTATTCAGGAGCGGCTCATCGACTCCCAAGACATACCGAGCATTTGCTACAATCGAGGAAGCTCGACGTAGCGTTCACCGAGCTGGTGGAAAGATTATTAAAGTAAAGGATTATGAGGTAGTTGAGTAAATGGCTGACATCGACGAAACAATCGAAGAGCGTGGTAGTCGATATGGTAGCTTCACTGGAGATGCCTCTGTAGCGCAGAACATAAAAACTATCTTAAGAACGACAGCCGATAAGAATGAAAATCTTAAAGATGGTTGGAACGAACTCGACAAAGACATGCGTGAAGCTCTTGAGCATATGGCCACCAAGATGGGTCGTATCGTACACGGAGACCCCTGGTATGAAGATAGTTGGCGCGACATAGCAGGATATGCTACACTAGTTGCAAACAGATTGGAGAATCTATAATGGGAGATAACGGAGTAACAAAGGTTAAAGTCAAGGCCGCTGACAAAAAAGAAGTTCAAGCTCGCTGGATGGATATGCAGCTTGCACGAAAGAACTTTGATTATGTAGCATCTATATTTAAGCACCCACTTCCAAAGCACCTTTACAGCAAGCGTAAGAACGGTAAGAAAGTTAAGCTTCACCAGACTGCAATTCGTACTCGAAACATTAATAGTATGAAGCGGCAGATAACACGCGATGCAGCTAAAGACAGTAAATATATGCAATGGTTCGGCGCGTATATGCAAGCTGGTATGCTACTAAAGCAGGCTGAACAGGCTTTCTCAGACGCTCTTGCACGACAAGAGAAAAAAGGTAAGGGAAGCATTAAGGCTATCCTTGAAGAACAAGCACCAACAGCTCTGGCGTAAAACTAGGCGGGAATGGGTAATACTAAACCCGCCCAATCACCAAGGCTATTACGTATGTTGGATGTGTCACAAATGGGTGCACATCGACGACATGGAACTTGACCATATTATTAGCCGTTCGCACAGACCAGACTTACGGTACGTACTTTCAAACTTAGCACCAAGTTGTCACGACTGCAACACGGAAAAAGGCTCTAAGGAGTTCATTCCTACGCACTATGAAGACGTTAAAATCGACGATATTTGGTAAGTTAATAGTCGGAATTTGCTATTCGGAGCCACGATAGAACAAAAGATGAGTATGTATCCGTCTGGAAATTCTAAGCCTGTGCTGTTGTAGTTAAATAAAATACATAAAAAGTATTGACAATTAGTTTCTGGTGTGCTAACATGGATTATGTATGCACAATGTAATAATTGTCATAGTAGCAGTGATAATGGGCGTATCACCGTTACCGACAATAACAACACAGCATCAGCCCGTTGTACACCAGGATAAACCTGCTACTGTACAACTAGAAAAGAAAGCGTCGGCAGCTTCAAAGCCGAAGTCTGGGGAGACTAAATCACCTGCGGAAGTCAAGCCTACGGAAGTTAAGGAACCGACCTGGCAAGATAACCCACAACACTGTAACCAAGATACTCAATATATCTCAGCAGACGCACCTTTCAATTGTATCGACAAACCACAGGCGCAACCACAGCAAGCAGCTCCAGTAGCTACCCAAGCAGCGCCAGTAAGCTCGAACTCAGCTAAGGCATTTATTTATGCTCATGAGTCGGGTAATAACCCAGGGGCTATCAACGCTTCATCGGGGGCATGTGGATTAGGACAGGCGCTACCTTGTAGTAAAATGCCTTGCTCCTTAAGCGACTACGCTTGTCAAGATAATTTCTTCACAGCGTATATGCAGGGTCGATATGGTACATGGGAAAATGCCCAAGCGTTTTGGCTGAGTCACCATTGGTGGTAGACCACCAGGATACTCTATGGAGTGTCCAAACTGGTCTATGACCAGGAGGTCGGAGTTTTGATGATTGCCTCTGACCACTTCTTGTGCCGCACAGAAGTAAAATAGGCGGCTCCATATGTGGTCTTAGCTCAATGGTAGAGCGGAGTAAAAACAGTATCGGGGTTCTAACTGTTTCCCGTTAGCTTGCGTTCCAGGTTCGACTCCTGGCGGCCACCAAATCATGGGGCTAACATATGAGTTTGACGTGCAGCAATTAGGATGTACGGACGTGGGGGCAGTACCCACTAGCTCCACCACATTAACATATAGGGGAATGGTATATCGTTTATTACTGCGGTCTCCAAAACCGCCAAGCTAGGTTAGACTCCTAGTTCCCCTGCCAAAATCATTGTGACGGACGAGGCTAAGGCACGGTATATGAGATAGATTGGGAGTGAAGCCCACCTAACTAGGAGGACTCATTGAAACCGTGATGGGTAGCGAGCGGTCACATTTTATAAACCCTATAAAGTAACATGCCCCGCTGACTGAACAGTTGGGGAGCACAGTGAAATATAGGTAAGCTCCAGGACGATTCTCCTAGGCTAGTTTTGCCGTTAGATTCGAGCGTATAGGGTGTAAAGCCTGGAGTTCCTAGATACCTACCATGTGTAGGATATCTTCTATCGGCGACTTCCAACGTCGCTGACTGTTGTAGGGGCTGCGTATCTGCAAATGCAGAGAAGCTATAGGCAAAAGGTCATTCCTGCCCTGAGTACGGTGTACTAATCTGGTCAAAACCCCGCTCTGAGGCTTATCAGAGTATCGGTTGCAACCGTGATGCAGGTTAGGCACTAGCAGGGAGTAGCTCCACCTGGTACGAAACGGAGCTGCGCGGGGAGGCGGCGGAGTAGGAGAGCCGCGACAGTCTGTAAAACTGTTGCCTTAGGGCTTAGTAGGTTCGATTCCTACCCTCCCCACCAATTTGGCCGTGTAGCTCATCGGCAGAGCGCCCCCTTGTCACGGGGGAGGTAGCTGGGTCAGCACCAGTCACGGCCGCCAAAAACGAGTACAGAAGCGCAAAGACACAGCGAAATAGCGTCTCGGTTTAAGGAGTGACAACCTTACTTAGATATAACAGGGTTGAAAGTCCAGGTTCGTCAATCTCGCCGTGAGGATGAGTGGAACGCAGGGTTGAAAACGGGTTAAAGGGATTTAGTCACCCGCCCAAAGCGTGTAACGAGTACGTCTAACCGAAAGTGAAGCTATACCCCGAAACTCTTGTGTACTCTTTTAGGATAGTCGAAACGAAAGTTAGATAAGACGACCCAACAGTAGGCGGTTAAAGCACTCAGGTCTGTCATTGGTATATCCTATTATCCGCGAGTAGCTCAGTTGGTAGAGCAATCCCCTGTTAAGGGAGAGGTCACAGGTTCGAGTCCTGTCTTGCGGGCCAAGCAATTATAATTTGAGGTAATCATTACGAAAGCTAGAATATTACTTTATGACCTTGAGGTCTCACCTACGCTAGGTTGGACATACGGGTTATACGACACGAGAGTTTTGCACGTTGAAAAAGAACCGATAATTATGTGTTTCTCATACAGATGGTATGGTGAAAAGAAAGTACATAACTGTCGGATACAAATAATTAATGGAAAGTACAATGTCTCAGAAGAAGATGTTGTAAATAGGTTATGGGAACTATTTGATGAAGCTGATATTGTTATTGCACACAATGCTAACAGGTTTGACAATAAAGTTGCTACGGCCGCCTTTATCAGATATAACATGGCTCCGCCATCTCCTTATAAAACTGTTGATACACTTAGGGTTGCAAGAAGCATCGCTAGGTTCAACTCTAATTCCCTTGATAGTCTTGGTGAAGTCCTCGGACTTGGAAGAAAAGCTACTATCAAACATTCGGAGTTATGGCATGACTGTCTGCAAGGTGACGAACGAGCCTGGAAAAAGATGGTTAAATACAACAATCAAGATGTAGACCTGCTCTATGCTATCTATGAACGATTGTTGCCGTACATTAAAAACCACCCGAACCTTGGAGTGATTCTACAGAAGCGCGATATATGTGCGAAATGTGGAAGTTCTGACCTCCAAGCACGAGGCCGTGAGGGTCGCGTATCGGGTACAGTTCAACGATGGTCATGTAACAACTGTGGCGGAAATACCTACAGCCGTGTATCTGACGAGAGGTTGCCAATGAGCGAGCGACCTAATATTGTGAACTGATAGTTGCTCAAGCGTTTCCGCGCTGCTAGTATAGTAGATGTACCTAGGTATTAAACTAGACTGTAGCTGGGTAAGACGGAACAAATCACTAGAAACAAAGGTTGGGGATTTCCCCGACGACGCGAGCTAGTCCCATACTGCGGGTTAGAGAAACAGTTATCTCGGATGCCTCATAAGCATCAGATACTGGGTGCGACTCCCAGCCCCGCTACCATAATCTCTTGTCGTCTAAAGTAGGACTCTGGCCTTTGAAGCCAGCTATGGTGGTGCGAGTCCATCCGAGAGAGCCATATCAGGGTGTGGTGTAGCCTGGTCAACATGCGCGGTCTGGAACCGTGAGAGCGTAGGTTCAAATCCTACCACCCTGACCATAATTTAGTTTGACTTGCTAGAGGAGGTTTCCATGGTAAGAGTGAAACATAACAAAGGAGGTGTTGAGTCTAACGACTTTGTGCCAGAGGGGAAGTTCCTAAAGGGGAACTGGTCGTCTCGTGACGAACAACGATTGAAAAGAAAAAGTCTTAAACGTCACACAAAACAAGTACTAAGGAATATACTAAGAGGAGCTGCGGATGAACGCGAATGAAATTATCAATGACAATATGAGCTTAGAAGAGAAGCTCGCCGCAATCGACGCAGCTATGGAAGATAAGGAACGTCAAAAAGAATTCAACATTAAAAGAGGTCTGCCAGCTGATGCGCCAGTAGACCCAATGGATATGTTACAATGCGAGGGTTGTCAATAATACACTTGACAAATAAAACATGGTCTGCTAGTATAGAGAGTAGACGCAGTTCTTGAAGCGATTAAGAGTACCTGGCGGGCTATCGGCCAGCTATTCACCGCTCAACCCCAGATAGCATACGTATAAAAAAGACCCCAGGGATAAAACCTTGGGGCTTTTTGTTTGCGGTACATCTTATGTATGGATGTAACCAAGTTGGGCTAGGAACGATATAATCGAAACTACAAGTCCAATAATATGTGCGTATGCCTTACTTTGTGGGAACAGGCTTGCAATAAAGTATGCAATCAGTCCGATAAGTAGAGCAATTAGCAGGGCTACTAGTAATCCCATATGTACCTCCTTATTTAGTTGTTATAGTCGCAACTGTTGGCGAGACCTTACCAGCTACGGTAACGATACCTGCGCCAGCTAGACCTTGCACAATACCAGTTGCGATTCCAGCCTCACCGCCAGTAACGAATCCAAGACCCGCACCAGAAGCGGCAGCAAGGAGGATTAAACCTACCTTGCCCCACTCGCGGTTATTGAGCGCTTGGAAAAACTTTACGACGGCAGGTACGGCAATCGTGAGTAATGCTTCCATATTATTTTCCTATATTCTTAAATGCGTTTACAATGCTGTTCACCAAATCCTGTAGGGCTTTCAGACCAGCTTCCAGTAGAGTGAGGCGTTGGTCTTGTTCCTTATCCTTATCCGACTCGACAGGAGCTGGCGGGGTAGTTTCAGGAGGAGTCGTTACAGGTGGCGTAGTAACTGGGGGTGTAGTAGCTGGTGGAGTGTAATCAGCAACATCTGCTACGTTGATACCATTCATAATATGCTTGCTGAACGAGTATTCTGTCAAGTAGTATTTACTACCAAGCGGGTGAGTAGCGATAGCGCTTACTTCAAGTTGGTCTCCCTTATTGAAGTGTTTAACACTTTTCGCTGCACCGTAAGACGAGAACGTCAAGTCCCAGAGTTCAGCACCACCATCCTTTGTAATGACAACCGTTTTATTAGCGATATCGGTCAGTTTAATATCTGGAGTCGTAGGCGCTGGAGGTGTAGGCGCAGGAGCAGCAGGTGGGTTATTAATGTAATTAACAATGTTATTACGTTGTTCCATAATACGCGCAGGACATTCGGTAGAAGTCAGAGTGACCTCAAGGTGGCCGTATACCGCAGTATTACCATTAAACTTTTTATCTTGTGGTCGCCAGAAGTCAGCAATCACTTTATCGTCACCATCACGTAGCGTGTAGTTACGATAGTCACCGAGGTTTTCGATACCAATCGAGCCTTGGTTGACAGCCCAGTTACCAGCGTGCCAACAGATTTGACCCCATGGGTCTTGAACCAGTTGAACCAAACGATAACCAGCAGCCTTTTCAGCGGCCGATGCGTCAGGAGTAGTGCTATCTACTCGTTGACCAGCGAAGTGAGCCATTGAGTAAGAACGACCACCCGTGTATGGGTTGATAAGTCCCGACCAGTTAGCGGCATTACTACCGTAACCGCGTGCGAAACCATTATCGCTAAACCATTGAGCTAGCCAAGCTTTCGACTTGTCGCTCCATAGCGGCGTGACAGCGTGGTGTAGAACCAGCTTGTCTACCTGAGTGCGTTGCGGGTCAGCCATTATTCAATATCCTCTTCGTTATCAATTTTCTTACCAGGTAAGTTTGTCCAGATTTCCTCTGGGATAACACCTTGGCCGTGGTTCACAAAATCTTTTCCTAGTTCTCGCTGGGAACGAGCTTTTTCATTCTCTTCGCCAGCAGATTGAGCTTGCAAATCCCTTACTTCATCACTTGATGGTGCTGTAGCCATTATAGTCCTCCTACGAACCCTTAGTACTTAAATATTGTTTCTTCATTTTCATCAGCTCGTCAGTGAGCCGTTGTTTGCTAGTGTGGGAATCAAGTAACTCATCTTGCGCTTGGGCTAGAGCTGCTTCCATCTCCGATAGCTTTTGTTTCATTGCAGCAATTTCAACTTGTTGGTCTTTAATGATAGATGCCTTGCGGTCATCTTCGTCTGCCATTTGTCTGATTAACCGCTCATATCCATCAAACATTTGTTCCATTCTATCTTTAGGTTGTTTTTTAGCTTTGTTCTCCTGTACTTTGCGTTGTACGTACACGGTGAGTAAAGTAAAAAATCCACCACCAATAACAGAAATAAGACTAATTAATACTTGGTCACTTGGCATGTCCTATCCCCTCAATCTTCTCTTCTATTTCAGGCTGTACACTTGGGGGCATAAAGAATATATATGTCATTGCTTGCACAAGCGCCAATGCTATCCAAATAAAATTAAGGAATAGCGTGCCTGGAGATACAAATGTACGAACTGTCAGAGCGATAGCCCAGCTAGATTTAATGACAACTCCGATTAGGAGACTTGCCCTAGCCGTCCTCCAGTTATTAGTGAGCAGCGACCAGAACTTAAATAAACCTAAAGCGACAAATACCACTCCCCAAAACTGAAAGGTAAATATATTATTTACGATTAGTAGGGATGCCGTGAACCGCGACTGGTCTAGCGCAAAAAATAGTGTACATCCCAGAACAATATTGAACAGTGCTAAAATAAAGACTATCCAATGTGCTAGGGGAGATACGAGGCGCAGAAGCGGACGGGCGTGTTGTATGCTTTTCTGGGTTTCGTTCATCTTCCCCTATCATCCCACTATTTGTCGTTAGTCGCAACCGTCTCGGACTTCTCCCTTAGGGCTTGAGCAAGCTTTCCTAAGTTATACTTTTCATACTCTTCATCAGTGAGCCAATACTCTTCCCCGTTAAGGAAGCGACGGCGGTTCGCTGGTTCACCCGATAGGATGGATACGTGAGGCTCTGACTTTGGAAGCTCTGGCTTCTTTTCCTCTTCTGTTGGTATCGGTTGTTCTGGTGGTAATGGGGCTGAATCTTCAAACTCTACTGAGTCGCCAACGTCTAAACGACGGACGGCTGCTGGTAGGTTTTCTATTTCTTGTGGGTCAACAATGGCTTTGCCATCCCTGAACACTCGTTCGACACCACCAAATATTTTCTTTTTCCATACTGACATATTCATGTAACTCCTTACTAATTATTAGTCATATCGCGCAAGCTGGCCGATAGACCATTACCACTTGCTCTGTTCACTATACCAGCTCCTGGAATTAAGTTCAAGAGACTGTTATTATTTACCCCACCGTAAGGAGAGATAACATTCATTGGGCTATTAAGACCAGTGCGAGGTAGCGAGTATCTGTTCATTGGGTTAATCTTAGACAAGATAGTTGGGTCAGACTGAGCAATCGCATCACCTGCGCTAATTGGTTGGTGTTTATCATCACCATAGTGAGACATTCCGTCCCATAGAGCAGTAACGGCAGCAGACGAAGCCCACATAGCAGATACAGCAGCAAGTCGCTTAGGAGCTGAAATGCTAGAACTTTGCTTCAATACTTTATCCGTATCGTTAATCGCGTCTTTTACGATTTTAATCTGAGCATCAATATCCTTAGCAGTCCAAGGCACACTAGAATCTTTGACACCAGCACCTTTTTTCATATCTTCAAGCTTAGGCAGGTAGTGAACCATCGCATCACGCTTAGCGGCAATAGCTACGTTTCGTGGGTCAGCGCTCATAATAGCACCGATAGCACGAGTCTCAGCTGGGCTAAATGCGTCTTTGATGTACATCGTTTGAGCTAAGCCAAAGCGTTGGAACATACCAAGCGCGCGCTTGACCGTACCATTACCACGTAGAATCTCAGGACGAGCAGCTGAGTTAGCACCGAACATCGTATCATTTACGAGGCGGTTTCCAGAGAATTCGGCTGTATGAGCTGCTTCTGGGTCATCCATTACTGCGCGGATAGCTTCTGCTGGTTTAGAACCCTTGGCAATAGCTTGCTTATATACATCAGTCTTCATAGCGGCATCGACATAACCCCATTCAAATGGTTGTCGTACTGCGCTTTCCTCAGACTTAGCGTTGATATCTACTTTACGCATCCATTTACCAAGCTGGCTCTTAGGCGAGTTATTAAGAACGTCCTGGTTAATGGTAGAATCACCAAACCATCGTGACTTGTGCATATCAGCCTTGAGGTCTTTTGGAAGTGACTTAGCAATGTTACGAGCCTCACCGCTAGTTTCAGCCATAGCCTGTACCTTTTGGATTTGTGCAAAGGCTGCGTTCTTAGGGTTCATAAAGAGCGCGTTCTTGTAGTAGATGCCAGCAGCTTTTTCGACACCTTTACCAACAACACTCTTTTCACCACTAGGAGTAGCATCTTGGAGCATTTTGTTCAGATAGTCAACAGCCGCGCGGGTACGACCTTTATCGGCTAGGATATGTGGGTCGAATTTAGCGTTTGTAATAGCGTCACGAACACTACCAAAGGAAATGTGGTTTGCCATTTGGTTAGAATATTTAGGAAGCAGGTCGATAATGTTTTCATTATTGAGGTCTGAACGCTCTTGAGATGTACGCTCTTTAGCGTGCCCCGATTGAGTGTTGGTGTGCTTGTTTTCAATACCCTTTTTAGCGAAAGCATCGCTATCAAGAGCATCATTCATCATTTCATACGGAGTATAATTCTCTCGTACAGGCATACCAGATTCTTCCATGCGCTGCTTGTAAGTATCCAATACTTGAGAAATGTTATCAAATAACTCTTTTTCTTTAGGCGTTTTAAGATATTGGTCAGCATTAGCCCTGTCCTCCAGTGCATCGTTAATACGTTTACCGACATCAGACTTGACGGTTTGACTACCATTCGATACTTCTTTGCCGAGCTGTTTAATCTTATCGAGATGAGGTGCTACAGATTCTTGGATGTCTGCGCGACCTTTGGTAGCTTTCAGGATATTACCCGCAACCTCAGAACCAGTATGGCCGCCTAATTGAGTAGCGCGGTTCCAGGAGTTGGTAATTTTCTCACCAGCACGAGCAATAATATCTCCCTTAGTTTTAGGAGCTGTTGCGATATTCTTATCTGCGAAGTTAGCCATCGCGGTATCAATACCATTAACGTCACCAATCTGACCAGCAGTTGATGTGTCGATAGGAGCTTTGCCCTCGTCAGTAACTTCGAGTGGTTTCTTAGTAACAGTACCTGTAGTATTAGTACCAAAGTGCTCCATTGCCTGGGCGTCTGACATACCACTAGCTTTGATAGCTTGCATTTGCTCTTTTGGATTAAGACCTTGGTCTTTAATCTCTTGAGCCAGCTTAGCAGCAGAAGCGTCATCAAGCTTGGTTTCGATTTGCAGTGAATCGGTTTTGCCTGGAGTAACCTCAGCAGCCATACTCTTAGACTCACCCTCTGGTTTAGCAGCTTTTTGTTTGATGTAGTCATCCATTGTCATACCAACTGGTCGGTCGGCAGATGCGGCCAACTCATCAGTAGACATAGGCTTGCCAGTTTCAGTAGTAAGTGGAGTCTTTGTAACCTCAGGCTCAGCACTGTTAATAACCTGACTTTGAGTGACAGGTTTTCCAGTTGAATCGGTAGCCTGTTGAGCAGCTTTATCACCACTAACCATAGCATCTTTAGCGGCTACCTGGTCAGCTACAGAATTCTTGTTTGCAATCTTACGAATAGTATTACCTAGTAAGTGTCCACCAACTCCCATTCCAGTTTGAAGAACAGTGTTTTGAACGGCTGATTTATAGCCCTCGTTAATAGCCTTGCCAACATCACCAGTATCACCATAAGTACGTAGGCCAGATTCTACGCCACTCGCGCCACCAAAACCAACACCAAGTTTAGCTGATTGAGCTAGAGCTTGACCAAAAGTACGGCGGCCAACATTAAGAGCAGCGTCAGTAGGGTTAAGAAACATAGTGGCATCGAGGCCAGTCTCCAATCCCTTAGCAGCTACTTTAGAAAAGTCCTGCAAGTCACCTTGACCTGATGCGATTTTTCCAGCAGCATCATCTACGTCGGTTGTACCTACGATATTATTACCAGAAACATCCTTTTGTTCGTGTATTTTATCACGAAGTTGCTCGCCAGTATCGACAGTTTTTTCTAGGTCAGTACGGTTATCACCACTCGTATCAGCTAGACCTTTAAGTTCGTTACGGAGCTGTACCTTTTGGTCATCTGTAGTCTTAGGGTCTTTTAATTGCTTACCAATTTGCTGGATACGTGCAATATCTTTGTCGTTCTGTTCTTGACGGGCCTTAGCCTGCTGGTCGCTTTTACCAGTGATTAGGTCTGGGAGCGCACTTAATACAGTGCCGCCCTCTACAGCGACATCACCAAGAGTACCCACGCCTTGTTGGATACCCGATACAAGTCCCTCGCCAGTGTCTTTAACTTTGTTGATAAAGTTATTCCAGCCAGCGTTGGTAGCAGCATCTGATTCTGCTTTCTTGCGCTTTTTTTCGTCTTCAATATAATTGGCCCAAGCCATTTGTTACCCTCCGAAAAGGTTTTTAAGCCAGCCTACAAGTCCGCCCGAACTGCCACCTGATAGCTGCATATTATTTGGCACGTTGTTTGCCTGTTGTTGGATTCCTTGTGACTCCGATTGAGTGAAGTATGGAGTGTAAGCTTGACGGAAGTTCTTAACGTAATCCGCATAGCTTTTAATGCCGAGTTGGTCGATATTGTTCTTTACGTCTGGATTAGACTTAAGGAACTTATCGAGGCTCGACTTATCTCCAGTAGCCATAACGCGGCCAAGCTCAACTGTTTTGTTGTAGTTATTTGTAAAGTCAGTGTCGTTTGGATTACCTGAATCCTTAAGTGCCTCATCAGGTCGAATACCTTTAGCGGCTGCATAGGTTTGCATATTAATCTTGCGGCCAGCTGGGTCGTAGAAGTCATACCCACCATCTTGCGCGGCAACTCGTTTGAAGTTAGCTGGGTCATTCATCTCTTTATCCCAAGCTTCTTTGTCAGCTGCGGCTGCGGCTTGTTTCTTCGCTGCATTATCAGCAGCTTGTTCAGCAGCTTTCCGTTTAGCATCTTCGTCATCAGCTTGCTGTTTGGCAGCTCCACCAAAAGCACCCTGAGCTAAGCCAGATACACCAGCTGCGAACTTGAGCTGTGCAAGGTTTTGTAAGTGTTGCATTGTTGCATCATTACCGTTAGGAGAGCCACCCAGGTTAGCTGTGGAGGCGGCAGCTGCTGCTAATGCTGATGCGTATCGTTTATCATCCATATTATTGTCCGTATACCTGTGTGGTTAGAGCGATATCTTGTGAGCGCGCGCCACTCTTAGCAAGTTGAGCCAGCCAGTTAGCTGTGTCAGTCTTGTAAGCTTGGTTCGTAGCATCGTACAGAGCGCCAAGTCGGTCAGCTTCGTTTTGGGCTTTCTTAGCAGCGGTATCAAGATTCGTGTTAGTAATGAAGTCATTGAGTTGACGGTCAAGGTTAGCCTTTTGAGTCGTGTTAAGTTCGACTGCACGGTTGCCTTTAGTATCAAGGTCTTGGAATGTACGAGTAGCCAAGAGGTTCTTGGTTTCACGTTCATTGGTAAAGTCTTGAGTTTGTTGTGCAGAGTTTTGGTTACGAACAATTTTGCTCGTCTCCAGAGCTTGAGCACCTTTACCCTCTTGAGCTTGGTCGCCAAGAGCTGTACGAGCAGCAGTCTCATCCTGGTCAGCCTGCATACCCTCTTGGGTTTGCCAGTTAGCTTCGTTCTGTTGACTCTGAGCAATAGCACTTGCAAGGTCTTCGCTAGTACGTTGTTGTTGCGTACCGATATCTTCTTGGGTTTGTTGCAAGTCAGTATCAGATTGAGCCTTTTGCGCGCCAGTTTCTGCGGTTTGTTGACTGATGGCGTTTTGTGCCGCTTGCAGAATCCTATTAAGGTTATCCTGGTAAACTGGGTTGACTGAGCTGGCAGCCTTATTTTGAGCTGCTTGCCAAGCCTGATTCACGTCACGATAAATAAGTTTAGGCTGTGCTGCAATCTGTGCATAAATAGCCTGAGTCTGCCTATCCAAAGCAGCTGCTTGAGCCGCGTAGTCATCACTTGGCGTATAAGCAGGTGGGGTATATGTAGGATTTGGTGCTGGCTTCGGTTTAGCTGGGGTAGTCGTAGCTGGCTTAGAATATGGATTACCAGACGCTGTTTGCCAAGCGCCGCCCCAGTCACCCGTAAGAATTTGACCAGTACCTTTTGCAAAAGTACCAGCTGCGTTCCCTAATCCGCCGAAAAAATCGCCTAAAGCAGACATCGTTTCCGTCCTTTGTTTACTGCTGTCATAATTACTCTCTATTATTCTATATTAACTGTTTGTAAGCAAGTGTCT
>Ga0164242_10004757_pt1 | contig 15209 bp, 15 predicted proteins | sample OricomgcompostMG_FD_108783 | JGI IMG/M metagenome (GOLD analysis project Ga0164242, IMG submission 108783) | Miracle-Growth compost microbial communities from Emeryville, California, USA - Original compost - Miracle growth compost (MG) ... | reverse complement strand
GAAACAGCAACACGCATCAGGGAGCTCCTTCGCTTCCTTCGCCGGCATGACCCGGATCAGGTTCGACGGTCGGAGCGGCTCCAGCTCCCTCTCAGTCCGCTGCCGCGGACTCCCGTGGTGGATATCCCCGACGTTAGCAACCTCGGCGGCGCGTTGTCACCCGGCCACCCCGCCGGCTGCCGCGACGGTCGTGGCGGCGTCGCCGTCGAGCAGGCGGCGTACGGCGAGGGCAGCGGCCCGGCCAGCCCGACTCGCACCGATCGTGCTGGCGGATGGCCCGTAGCCCACCAGTTGCACGCGCGGGTCGGCCGCAGCCGTCACCGCCGTCTGGACGTCGGCGCCGCCGGGCAGCAGGGCGATCCCGCCGTATCGGGTGCGCAGATGGAGCGGCGCAAGGTGGTCGACAGCCGGGCGGAAGCCCGTCGCCCAAAGGATCACGTCCACCGGTTCGAAGGACGCGTCGGCCCAGCGCACCCCGTCCGACTCGATCCGCTGGAACATCGACCGCCGCCGTTCGTAGGCCCCCAGGCTCTCCGCAAGCCGCTCCTGCGGCCGCAGCGCCAGTCCGGTCACACTCACGACGCTTGCCGGCGGCCGACCGTCTCGCACGCGGTCGAGCACCTTGCCGACCGCTGCTCGCCCGTCGAAGCTGCCCTGATCCACCCAGACCGGCTCGCGACGCGTCACCCACAGGACATCGGTCAGCGGGGCGAGCTCCCCGATGAACTGCACCGCCGAGGCGCCGCCTCCGACGACCAACACCCGCCTGCCGACGAAGTGCTCGGGTCCTGGGTAGTCATGGGTGTGCAGCTGCTCGCCGCGGAAGGTCTCCGCGCCCGGGTAGTAGGGCACGAAGGGGCGCGTCCACGTGCCGGTCGCGTTGATGAGTGTGCGGCCCAGCCACCTGTGCTCGCCGGCGTGTACGGCCAGAGACTCGCCCTCGTCGGTGACGCGCTCGACCCTGACCGGTCGCTCGACCGGCAGGCCGTGCTCGGCCTCATAGCCGGCGAACCAGGCCGGGATGACCTGGTTGGCTCGCTCCCGCGATCCGCCGGGCGCCGGTGCGTCCGGCAGGTCGGCCACGCCGTGTACGTCGGCCATGGTCAGCGAGTCCCAGCGATGGCGCCAGGCCCCGCCCGGCCCACTGTCGCCGTCAAGGACGACGTGATCGATCCCCAGCCGTGTGAGGTGGTACGACGCCGACAGGCCCGCCTGACCGGCCCCGATCACGATCGCGTCGTACAGATGCACGTGGGTCCCAACACGGAGGGGACCTCCGGCATGCCCCTCTCAGCGGGTGAGGCTCGTCGCGTCATCGATGTGACCGAGCTTCTCCGGGTTGCGGACCGCGAGGATCCGCGTCACCCGCCCGTCCGCCACGACGAGACTCATCACGGTGTCGAGCTCACCGTCGAGGTCGAGCCGCACAGCCGGCGCCCCGTTCACCCAGATCACCTGGCTGGCGATCTGCCAGCCGCCCTTGACGGCCGCCCCGCCGAGGAACGCGACGATCCGCTCGGCTCCCTCCAGCGGGCGACGTACGGCGGACCGCAGCCCACCTCCGTCGGCCACCAGGACGACGTCCGGCGCCAGGAGCTGGAGCAAGCCGTCGAGGTCACCGGTCTGCACGGCATGGGTGAATCGCTCGGCCACCGCGTGCTGCTCCTCACGGCTCACCCGCACCCGCGGCTGTCGGGCTGCCACGTGCTCGCGTGCCCGGTGCGCGATCTGGCGCACGGCAGCCGTGCTGCGGTCGACCGCCGTGGCGATCTCGGCGTAGGGCACGTCGAAGACCTCGCGCAGCACGAAGACCGCGCGCTCGGTGGGAGTCAGCGTCTCCAAGACCGTCAGCATCGCCAGCGACACGCTCTCGGCCAGCTCCACGTCGGCGGCGACATCGGGACTCGTGAGCAACGGCTCGGGAAGCCACTCCCCGACGTACTCCTCCTTGCGCCGTGCCATGGTGCGCAGCCGGTTGAGCGCCTGGCGGGTCACGGCTCTGACGAGGTAGGCACGCGAGTCGCGGATCTCCGCGCGGTCGACGGCGTCCCAGCGCAGCCAGGTCTCCTGGACGACATCCTCTGCGTCGGCGGCCGAGCCGAGCATCTCGTAGGCGACGGTGAAGAGGAGGCCGCGGTGGGTGACGAACGGATCCGTCATGACGGTGACGCTACCGCCAGCGGCTTGAGTCCGCATGCAGCCGCGAAGCCGTCCGACTCGATGCCGAGGGCGACGTTGGACCGGGTGGTCAGGTTGGCGAATCCGATCACCGCGGTCAGCTCGAGGAGACCGGCCGGACCGAGCTGGTCCAGTAGCGCCGCCGACAGCCCGTCGTCGACGGCAGGGGGCGTCTGGCTCATCTGCTCGGCGTAGTCCATCACCTGCCGCTCGAGGAAGGTGAAGACCTCCGACTCGCGCCACCGGGGCACCTCCCGTGCCTTGTCCATGTCGAGGCCGAGGTTGTGGGCCTCGAAGTAGTTGTAGTCCAGGCACCACGAACAGCCGACGTAGGACGCCACCGCCATGTGCGCGAACGACTTCAGGCTCTCATCACACTCGTGCCAGCGCTTCACCTTCTGGCCGTAGGCCATGCTCGCCTTCAGCGCCGGCAGGTGGTGCCACATCACGCCGAGCGACTCCGGCACCCGGCCGAACATCCGGCCGGCGAACCGCTTCACCAGCGCGCCGTACAGGCCGCTGATCTCCTTCGGGGGAACCCTGCTGGTCATCGTTCTCTCCTCGTTGCGAAGGTCTGATGCCATCCAGACACCGCCCGAGGAGGAGATGTGACAGGCCTCAGGCCGGTACGACGAGAACAGCCGTCGGGTCGATCACCAACTGAACGCGACCGCCGATGGTGAGCTTCTGCGCGGCAGCACTCGCCATCTGCACCAGCATGTCGGTCGGCTCACTGCCGCCGACGCCATGCAGCTCACACCGAACCTGGGTGATCGGGCCACGGAACGACATGGCGGTGACGGTCGCCGGGCCCTCCTCGTCCGGCACGACCGCGATGGCCTCGGGGCGGATCAGCGCGAGGCCGTCGCCGTCCACCGAGCCCGCCAGCGCGGGAAGCTCGTGCTGCCCGAGCACGATCGCCGACCCGTTCCGCGTGACCGCGGGGACCCGGTTGGTGAGTCCGACGAACTCGGCCACGAACTGCGACGACGGCGTCGAGTAGAGCTCGGCGGGCGGCGCGACCTGCTCGAGCCGGCCAGCGTGCATCACGCCCACTCGGTCGGAGACGGAAAGCGCCTCCTCCTGGTCATGGGTGACGAAGAGGGTCGTCGTACCGACCTCGAGCTGAACGCGCCGGATCTCGTCGCGCAGCTGGACGCGCACCTTGGCGTCGAGCGCGGAGAGTGGCTCGTCGAGCAGCAGCACCGACGGCTGAAACGCCAGCGCGCGGGCCAGCGCGACGCGCTGCTGCTGGCCTCCGGAGAGCTGGTGCGGGTAGCGATCGGCGTGCTCGCTCAAGCCGACCAACTCGAGCATCTCCCCCGCCCGCCTGCGGCGCTCGCCCGAGCCGGTGCCGCGGAGTTTCAGCCCGAAGGCGACATTGTCGATCGCGGTGAGGTGAGGGAAGAGCGAATAGGCCTGGAAGACCATGCCCATGTCGCGCTTGTTGGCCGATACGCGGGTGACGTCCTTGCCCCCGACCCGCACCTCGCCCGAAGTGGGATGGTCGAGGCCGGCCAGGATGCGCAGCGCGGTGGTCTTCCCGCACCCGGACGGTCCGAGCAGGCAGACGAGCTCGCCGGGCTCGATGGCGAGCGTGAGTCCGTCCAGTGCATGGACGTTCCCGAAGTGCCGGTGCAGGTCGACGAAGTCGACCGCGACCGGCTCCTTGCCGGCGGACGTGAACACTCAGGCTCCTTTCCGTCCCCGCGAGCGAGCGCCCGCGAAGGAGAGCAGCAACAACAACGCGGAGGCGAAGACGATCGAGCCGAGCGCGGCAGCCACCGAGACGCGGGCGTCGCTCTTGCCGAACAGGTCGATCACCACCGGCAGGGTCTGGTAGTTGAGCAACGAGGCGAAGGTGAACTCGCCGAGCACGAGCGCGACCGAGATGAACGCCGCCGAGAGGATCCCGGCGCCGAGATTGGGCACCACCACCCGAGCGATCACGGTGAGCCAGCCGGCCCCCAACGACCGGGCCGCCTCCGCGAGCGTGGTCACGTCGAGGGCTGAGAGCGACGAGTCGAGCGCCCGATACGCGTAGGGCAGTACCAGGACGACGTAGGCGAAGGTGAGCACCACCGGGGAGTAGCCGAAGAAGTAGTTGACCCAGGCGTAGACCCCGTTGATGCCGACCACGATCACCAGCGCAGGAATGGTCAGCGGCAGCAGGCAGAGGAACTCGATCACCCGCTTGAGCCGCGGCAGTCGCAGCCGCACCCAGATCATCGTCGGCAGCAGGAGCACCAGCATCAAGATGACCGTGGTGAGGCAGAGCAGCAGCGACTGGCCGATCGCGTCGAGAACCTGGTGGTTGGTGACGAGCGCCTTCCAGGCCGCCCCCGACCGTCCGCCCCCCGTGGTCTTGGTGCTGAAGTCGAGCATCGAGAGCAGCGGACCGAAGAAGTAGATCGCGAAGACGAGCAGGATCAGCCAGCGGAGCCAGGGCTTCATCGCATCCACCTCGAGGAACGGCGCAGCAGCCAGGCGTAGGCGCCCATGATCAGCGCGACCACGACGATCATCTCCAGCGCGATCGCGTAGGCAAGGTGTTGCTGTCCGAGCACGACCTCACTGGTCAGCGCGGCACGGATCATCAGCGGCAGGATCGGGCTCCCCTGACTGACCAGCGCCGCGGCGGTGGCGTAGGCGGCGAAGGCATTCGCGAAGAGCAGCAGCAGCGAGCCGAGGAAGGCCGGCAGGAGCAGCGGGATCGCAACCTGGGTGAGGTACTGCAGCCGGCTGGCGCCGAGGGTCTCGGCCGCCTCGCGCCACTGCGGGCGCAGACCATCCAACGCGGGCAGGAAGACGATCACCATCAGCGGGATCTGGAAGTAGCAGTAGACCAGGATCAGACCCGGCATCGCGTAGAGCCAGCCGTTCCCGGTGATGTCGAGGCGGAGCGCGTTCTGCACCATGGTGGTGAGCGTGCCGCCGAGTCCGATCGTCGCCATCCAGGCGAAGGCGAGGCTGACCCCGCCGGTCTGCGCGAGCGATCCCGAGAGCGCGAGGACCGCGCGCCGTACGACGCTCCTCTCGGGCGCCGAGACGATCACCGCCGCGAGCAGCGCCCCGAGCAGTCCGCCGATCACGGCCGTGCTGGCGGAGAGGACGACGCTGTTGCGCAGCGCGTCGATCGTCGCGCTGTTGGACAGGGCGTGGATGTTGCTCAGGCTGAAGGAGCCGTTCTCCTGGAAGGCCCCGACGATGACGACCACGGTCGGGATCAGCAGGAAGAGCAACAGGTAGGCGAGGAAGGGGAGGATGCCGACGAGTGGCACCAACGAACGTGCTCGTCGCATCGGCATCCTCCCGCTTCTTCGATTGATGGGATCCGGAACGGCCCCGGATCGGTCGGACTACTTGATCGCGCTCGCCCAGTTCTTGGCGAGGTAATCGGCTGCCTTCGTGTTCTGGTCCTGGGTGAGCAGCACCGGCGTGCCCTTCACCGGCGGCAGCTTGCTGAAGGCGGCAGCGTCGATCGTGCCGTCGGACTTCATCTGGTCGGCGAGTACGGGACGTGCTCCACCCTGCAGGAAGAGGTTCTGGCCCTGGGTGGAGTAGAGGAACTCCTCCCACAGCCGGGCGGCCGCCGGGTGGGGCGCGTCCTTGTTGATCGCCTGGTAGTAGTAGCCGCCGACCGGCTGGTTGCCGGGGACGACGACCTTCCAGCTGGGGAGCTTCGCGGTCTCGGCTGCGTTGGTGTAGTCCCAGTCGATGACGACCGGGGTCTGTCCCGCTTCGATCGTCGCCGGTGTCGGGTCGACGGGCAGGAAGTTGCCGGCCTTCTTGAGCTGGCTGAAGAACTTCACTCCGGGAGCGATGTCGTTTGCCGAGCCGCCGTTGGCCACGGCCGCCATCACGACACCGGAGAACGCGGCACCGGCCTGGGTCGGGTCGCCGTTGAGCGCAACCTTGCCCTTGTAGGCGGGCTTCAGCAGGTCCGAGAGGCTGGTGACAGCCGGGACCTTCTTGGCGTTGTAGCCGATCGACATGTAGCCGCCATAGTCGTTGACCCAGGTCCCGTTCGCGTCCTTGAACTGGCTCGGGATCTTGTCGAACTCCGAGACCTCGTAGGGCGCGTACAGGTCGGTGTTGGCGAGTGCCACCGCCTGGCCGAGATCGAAGACATCTGGCGCGGTCGGGCGGCCCTTCAGCTGCTTGGCGGCGTTGATCTCGTCCTGACTGGCCGCGTTGGGCTGCGCGGAATCGACCTTGATGCCGTACTTGTCGGAGAAGGCCTTGATGATCGCGCCGTAGTTCGCCCAATCCGGCGGCAGCGCGATGACGTTGAGAGTGCCCTCCTTCTTCGCTGCAGCCACCAGCTTGCTCATGCCGCCAAGGTCAGCGGCGGACGTAGCGGTGGCAGCCGCCGAGCTGTTGGCACCGGACTTGGACGGCGGAGTGGAGCTACATGCACTGACTGCGGTCATCGCAAGCGCGGCCGCCGCGGCCACTGCGAGTCGTCGAGCGTTCACGGATCCTCCTGAGTTAGGTGTGGCGCACGCTACCGGGCGGTAAAGGCTGCCTTTGGTATACCCCACAACTGGCCCAGAAGGTCGGACGAACAATTCGCCGTGGCGAAATCCACCGTTTCTCAACGCGTCATCCGGTGGTCCTCGAGCCGACCCGCGAGGCTGGGACGAGAAGCCCGGAGGTATTCTCCGGGTGTGGCTGACGCAGAGTTCCGGTACTCCGACATCCTTCCGACGCACGGCTCGAACGGCACGGACGAGACGCCGTACCGGCTGGTGACGACGGAGGGCGTGAGCACGGTCGAGGTCAGCCAGGAGGACGGCACTAGCCGGACCTTCCTCAAGGTCGATGCCGAGGCGATCCGCCGGCTGACCTACGAGGCCATCCACGACATCCAGCATTACCTGCGCCCCGGTCACCTGCAGCAGCTGCGCAAGATCATCGACGACCCGGAGGCTTCCGGGAACGACCGCTTCGTCGCGCTCGACCTGCTCAAGAACGTCAACATCTCGGCCGGCGGCGTGTTGCCGATGTGCCAGGACACCGGCACCGCGATCGTGATGGGCAAGAAGTCCGAGGGCGTGCTGACCGGCGTCGACGATGCCGAGGTGATCAGCCGGGGCGTGTACGACGCGTACACCAAGCTCAACCTGCGCTACTCGCAGCTCGCGCCGATCACGATGTACGACGAGTTGCCGACCGGGAACAACCTGCCCGCGCAGATCGAGATCTACTCCACCCCGGAGACGTCCGGCAAGCCGGAGTACAAGTTCCTCTTCATGGCCAAGGGCGGCGGCTCGGCCAACAAGTCCTTCCTCTACCAGGAGACGAAGGCCATCCTGAACCCGAAGCGGATCCTCGAGTTCCTCGACGAGAAGCTGAAGTCACTCGGCACGGCCGCCTGCCCGCCGTACCACCTGGCGGTGGTGATCGGCGGCACCTCAGCGGAGTTCGCACTCAAGACTGCGAAGTACGCGAGCGCCCACTATCTCGACGACATGCCGACCGCGGGTGACCCGAGCGGTCACGGCTTCCGCGACACCGAGTTGGAGCAGGAGGTCTTCAAGCTCACCCAGTCCTTCGGCATCGGGGCGCAGTTCGGCGGCAAGTACTTCTGCCACGACGTCCGCGTCATCCGCCTCCCACGTCACGGCGCCTCCTGCCCGGTCGCGATCGCGGTCTCCTGCTCGGCCGACCGGCAGGCGCTCGGCAAGATCACGCCTGAGGGCGTCTTCCTCGAGCAGCTCGAGACCGACCCGGCGCAGTACATGCCGTCCGCCGGTGTGGCCGAGGACATCGCCTCCGGCGAGGTGGTCAAGATCGACCTCAACCAGCCGATGTCGGACATCCTCACGAGACTCTCCGAGCTGCCGGTGAAGACCCGCCTCTCGCTGACCGGCCCGCTCGTGGTGGCGCGTGACATCGCGCACGCCAAGATCAAGGAGCGGCTCGACGCCGGCGAGGAGATGCCGCAGTACCTCAAGGACCACCCGGTCTACTACGCCGGCCCGGCCAAGACTCCCGACGGAATGGCCTCGGGCTCGTTCGGCCCGACGACCGCCGGCCGGATGGACTCCTACGTCGAGCAGTTCCAGGCGGCCGGCGGCTCGATGGTGATGCTGGCGAAGGGCAACCGCTCGAAGCAGGTGACTGATGCTTGCCACGCACACGGCGGCTTCTATCTCGGCTCCATCGGCGGGCCCGCCGCGCGACTGGCGCAGGACTGCATCAAGTCGGTGTCGGTGCTCGAGTACGAAGAGCTCGGCATGGAGGCCATCTGGAAGATCGAGGTCGAGGACTTCCCGGCCTTCGTGGTCGTCGACAACAAGGGCAACGATTTCTTCACCGACCCCTCCGGCACCACCACGGTGCCACTGTCGGGGATCCGGGTGCGGTCACGGGAGCGCTGACCGCGCGGCCCTGTCTCACCCCCGGTCGATGCCCTCCCCGAGGCGCCGGTGACCGGCCGGCTTCATGTCGTTGTCGCTCTGGTTCTCCGGTGGCGCGGCATCGGGCCCCGCGCCGCGGGTGTCCGGCTCCCCAGACTCGCCGTCGGGGTAGCCGGCAGTGGCGTCGTCCGGGCTGATCTGCGTGTCCGCCCCGCCCTCACCGAGGCGCTGTACCTCGCTGACCTGACCCTCGCCGTGCTGGTCCTCGCCGTGCTGGTCCTCGCTGCGCTCGTCCTTCTGCTGTTCGCCCATGGTGTTCAGTAGCCCCGAGGCGACCCGGCCACACCTGCGGCGTGTCACCTCGTCCATAGCGCTGACAGACTGACGCCATGGACGAAGTGGCTCGCAGCGACTCGGACCGCGGCGAACTGGTGCTGCGGCGCCGCGAGGACGGATCGCTGGAGTTGCGGGCCAACGGCGTCTTCGTGATGGACACCGTCGAGACCTCGACCGAACGTGCGCTCGCCGTCCGGGCGCTCGAGCTGCATCCCAACCCGGGCCATGTCCTGATCGGCGGACTGGGGCTCGGCTTCACCCTGGAGGCGACGCTCGCAGACCCACGGGTCACCACAGTGACGGTCGTGGAGATCGAGCCCTCGCTGGTGGGGTGGCTGCGCGACGGCACCGTCGGACACGGGCCCGCGCTGCTCGCCGAGCCGCGGGTGGAAGTGGTCGTGGCCGACGTCGCGCGGGCGCTCGAGGAGGCTCCGCCCTCGGCGTACGACCTCGTATTGCTCGACGTCGACAACGGCCCGGGCTATCTCGTACACGACGCGAACGCCGACCTCTATCGCGCCCCAGCCCTCGAGGAGGCCAAGCGTGCCGTCCGGCCCGGCGGGATGGTGGTGGTGTGGAGCGCGGCGGAGGCGCCCGAGCTCGAGGAGACCATGGGCGGTGTCTTCGGGCGCTGGCGCACCGAGGCCGTCGCCTACGACGTCGACTTGCAGGGGCGAGCTGAGACCTACTGGTTGTACGTCGGGCACGTCAGCGGAACGTAGAACGCGTTCTACTAAGATGCCGTCATGAGCGACTTCGGCTTCTTCGAGCGCGACGGCGATTGGACCCGCCCGACCGCGTTGGCGTGCAGTCTGTGGAGTACCGACCAGATCCAGGGCGTGGCGTTGAGCGGCGTCCTCGCGCGCGGCCTCGAGGCCGCCGCCGCGGCGATCGAGAAAGCCGACTTCGTGCCCTCGCGCTATCACGTCGATCTCTTCCGCCCAGCCCGGATGGCACCGATCCACGTGCTCACGAAGGTCGTCCGCGACGGTCGCCGACTCGCGCTGATCGATGCCCAGGCCGTGCAGGCGGAGGCCGACGGATCAGGCGAGGTCGTCGTCGCCCGCGCCAGCTGCACCTACCTCATGCAGTCCGACACCACGCCCGGCGCAGTGTGGACCGCGACCGATCGGGCCGAGCCGCCGCCGGTTGAGCTGGCGCCGATCACCGACGAGCCGCACGTACCCTTCTTAGCCAGCGAGGCGCCGTGGTCGAACGACTTCAGCAGCCACCAGAACAGCGGGCGTCACAACAGCTGGCAGACCGCCGTACCGACAGTGATCGGCGAGCCGATGACGCCGTTCCAGACCGTCGCCGCGCTGGCCGACACGACGAGCATGATCACGCATTGGGGCTCAGCCGGCATCGAGTACATCAACACCGACATCAGCCTGGCGCTCGCCCGGCTCCCCAGACGATTGCAGATCGGCCTGCGCGCGCTTGACCACATCGCCGCCGACGGCGTCGCTGTCGGGGTCGCCGAGATCTACGACCGCGACGGCACGATCGGTACGGCGACCGTCACCGCACTCGCCAACACCAAGCGGACCGTCGACATGGCGGCTGGCGGCACCGAACGGGCGGCCGCCTCGGGCGTGTGAGCGTCACGCTGATCCCTGGGTCGCGCTGGGCATCACCCGGGCATATCCCGGGTACGTTCGGTGCTATGCCTGATGTGAACGACGAAGCCAGCAACGACAGGTTCCGCATCGAGCACGACAGCATGGGCGAGGTCCGCGTCCCAGCGCACGCACTCTGGCGGGCGCAGACGCAGCGGGCCGTGGAGAACTTCCCGATCTCCGGTACGCCGATCGAGCCGGCGCTGATCCACGCCATCGGCCACGTGAAGGCCGCCGCCGCGGTGATCAACGCAGAGCTCGGCGTGATCAGCGATGCCCAGTCGCACGCGATCGTGGCGGCCGCCGACGAGGTCGCTGCCGGTAAGCACGATGACGCCTTCCCGATCGACGTCTTCCAGACCGGCTCGGGCACGTCCTCCAACATGAACGCCAACGAGGTCATCTCGACGCTCGTCGACCAGGCGGAGTCCGACGTGCAGGTCCACCCCAACGACCACGTCAACGCCTCGCAATCCTCCAACGACACCTTCCCGACAGCGATCCACGTCGCCGCCGCGGTCGCCGTGACCGAGCAGCTGCTTCCCGCGATCGACACCCTCGCAACCAGCCTGGAGCGCAAGGCCGAGGAGTTCGGCGGGCTGGTCAAGTCCGGCCGCACCCATCTCATGGACGCCACGCCGGTCATGCTCGGACAGGAGTTCGGCGGCTACGCCGCCACCGTCCGGTACGCCGCCGAGCGCCTCGATGCGGTCCTTCCCCGCGTGCGCGAGCTGCCGCTGGGCGGCACCGCCGTCGGCACCGGCATCAACACCCCGGCCGGCTTCCCGGAGGCGGTGATCGCTGAGCTCTCCCGGCGTACCGGCCAGGCGTTCACCGAGGCCCGCAACCACTTCGAGGCGCAGGGCACGCGTGACTCGCTGGTCGAGCTCTCCGGTGTGCTCAAGACGCTGGCCGTCGGCCTGATCAAGATCAACAACGACCTCCGCTGGATGTCGTCCGGGCCGACCGCGGGGTTAGCCGAGATCCATCTGCCCGATCTCCAGCCCGGGTCGAGCATCATGCCCGGCAAGGTCAACCCGGTCCTGCCGGAGGCGACCCTGATGGTCGCGTTCCAGGTGATCGGCAACGACGCCACCATCACGGCGGCGGGCGCCTCCGGAGCGTTCGAGCTCAACGTCGCGTTGCCGATCATCGCCCGTAACCTGCTGGAGTCGATCCGGCTGCTCTCGACCTCCATGACGGTGCTCGCCGAGCGCACGGTCGACGGGATCACCGCGAACACGGATCGGCTGCGCGCCTACGCCGAGTCCTCACCGTCGATCGTGACGCCGCTCAACCGCTATGTCGGTTACGAGGCGGCGGCGAAGATCGCCAAGCAGGCCCTGGCAGACGGCGCGACCATCCGCGAGACCGTGATCAAGCTCGGGTACGTCGACCGGGGCGAGCTCACCGAGGAACAGCTCGACGCCGCCCTCGATGTGGAGTCGATGACTCACCCGTAGTCGCGTGATCAGCTGCCGGCGGTGGCCGCGGTCGAGGAGGCCGCGACGGCAGCCATGACTGCAGCCTGCGATGCCCGGACCGCGTCCTTGACGCCCTTGGCCGCCCAGTCGCCCTCCGCGATCTCCGTGGCTCGGCGCTTCACCTGACGGCTTGAGAGCCCCTCATGCGGCACGGTCTTGTGGACGCGGTCGACCGCGAGGAGCAGCGCCGCCAACGCAGCCGTACGCGGGTCGGGGTCCTGGCCGCCGACGAGAGCCGCCGCCAGTTGGCGGCGTACCTGCTCCTCATGGGTGGCGTCGACGGTAGGCCAGCGGTGCCGCGGAAAGATTCCGAGGACCCGAGTGTCGTGCCGCTCGAGGATGCCACGGTCGACGAGGCGATCGGCCAGGTTCTTCTGCAGGCCCCTGCCGAGCCGGTCGACCAGCTTCTGGGCGGTCCGAGGCTTCTCCGCCACCGTTGCGACAGCCGCGGCAAGCACAGCATCGGCGGGGGCGCCGGCCACGACCGAGACCTTCGCCGGACGCCAGTAGCTGCCGGGCCCGACGTCGACGACCTCGGCGAGCGCCAGCTCCACCAGCAGGGCACCGCCGAGAGCGGGCTGCATGAAGGTCGATTGCGCAGTCCCACGCTTGTCGTCGAGCAGGAGCAGCAGCAGGTCCTCGGCGATCAGCACGCTTTCACCGTAGCCGTGTGTCGCCTTGCAGCAACATGACCATGCGCACATGATCGGCCTCTCCGGCTCCATCCCGAGAGCCTGCCCACCACGCGACGCGGGGGACGGTGGAAGCGCCGCCGGACAACGGCTGCACGGCTGCGTCCTGATCGCGCACCTTCCGACAAGCCGAAGAAGGCGCTCCTCGCATCGCGAGGAGCGCCTTCTTCGGCTTGTCGGGGATGCCCGTCAGTACCAGTTGTTGGCCTCGGAGTGGGCCCACGCGCCACAGGGCGAGCCGTAGCGGTCCTGGATGTAGCCCAGGCCCCACTTGATCTGGGTCTCGGCGTTGTTCTGCCAGTCAGGACCGGCGGAGGCCATCTTCGAGCCGGGCAGCGACTGCGGGATGCCGTAGGCGCCGGACGGGTTCGCGGCGTGGAGGTTCCAGCCGGACTCCTTGGTCCACAGGCTCACCAGGCAGCCGAACTGGTCGCCGCTCCATCCGTACTGGCTCAGGAGCGCGCTGGCGATCGCCTTCGGGTCGCCGCTGGAGGCCATGTCCTCGGTCTGCACGACGGCGCGGGCGGCGGTGCCGCTCGACGTGCTGAGGGCAGCCTCCTTGGCGGGGTCGACCGCTTCGCGGTTGTCCGACCGTGAGATCACCACCGAGCGGTGTACACCAGAGTCGACGCCCGGCCGATCCGTCGTGGCAGCCACCGGTGCGGCGCCAGCCGCCTCGGTCGTGGTGCTGCCGGTGGACTGATGGGCGACCGGGGCAGCGATATCGGCAGCGCCGGCGAGCGTGGGCCCGCTGGCGAGGAATAGACCGCCGGCAACGGTGGTACCAGTGCCACCGACGGCGATCGCGGAGAGGAGCACCGTGGTCTTCAGCGCCTTTTTCGGCGCCTCCGCGAGGGGTCGCTCGGGTGCGGCCCGGTGCTTCGGGGCGTAGTTGGCGTGCTTCGACAAGGCTCTCGTCTCTGGGGTTGGGGCCAGGGGCGTCGGCGGGGAAACCGAAATAACTCGCCCCACCCTGCATGACCGAGGAACGTCATGCAAACCGAAGCGGCCCCGTGTTGTGGAAATTCGAGGCCCCTGGAGCCACTGTTGTCACAGCAGCCCCAGGGGTCTCAGCAGAATCGACGAGGCGGCGTCAGATGACGACTGACTCCAGCATCTCTGTGACGAGCGCCGCGATCGGCGAGCGCTCCGAACGGGTCAGGGTGACGTGCGCGAAGAGCGGGTGGCCCTTGAGCTTCTCCACCACCGCGACCACGCCGTCGTGCCGACCGACCCGCAGATTGTCGCGCTGGGCGACGTCGTGGGTGAGGACCACCTTGGAGTTCGCGCCGATCCGCGAGAGCACCGTCAGCAGTACGTTGCGCTCCAGCGACTGCGCCTCGTCCACGATGACATAGCTGTCGTGCAGCGAGCGGCCACGGATGTGAGTCAGCGGCAGCACCTCGAGCATCCCGCGGTCGAGGATCTCGTCGATGACGTCCTGCGAGGTCACCGCCCCGAGCGTGTCGAAGACCGCCTGTCCCCAGGGGCCCATCTTCTCGGCCTCGGTGCCGGGCAGGTAGCCCAGCTCCTGGCCGCCGACAGCGAAGAGCGGGCGGAAGATGACGACCTTCTTGTGCTGGCGTCGCTCCATCACCGCCTCCAGGCCCGCACAGAGCGCCAGCGCCGACTTCCCGGTGCCGGCCCGGCCGCCGAGGGAGACGATGCCGACCTCGGGATCGAGCAGCATCTCCAGGGCGATCCGCTGCTCCGCGGAGCGGCCGTGCAAGCCGAACGCCTCGCGGTCCCCGCGGACCAGGTGCACCTGCTTGTCCGGTCCCACCCGACCGAGCGCGGTGCCACGGTCGGAGAGCAGGACCAGGCCGGTGTGGCACGGCAGCTCACGGGCATCGTCCAGGTCGACGACGCCGTCGTCGTACAGCTCGTCGAGGTCGGCCGATGCCACCTCGAGCTCCGCCATGCCGGAGTAGCCGGGGTCGGAGTCGGAGATCGCCTCGCCGCGGTACTCCTCAGCGGTCAGACCGACCGCCGACGCCTTGATCCGCATCGGCAGGTCCTTGGAGACCAGAGTGACGTCGTGGCCCTCGGCACGGAGGTTGCAGGCGACGGCGAGGATGCGGGTGTCGTTGTCCCCCAGGCGGAAGCCCGACGGCAGGGTCGATGGGTCGGTGTGATTGAGCTCGACCCGGAGCGAGCCGCCGTCCTCCCCGATCGGCACCGCCTCATCGAGACGGCCGTGAGTGATGCGCAGCTCGTCGAGCTGACGCAGCGCCGTACGCGCGAAGTAGCCGAGCTCGGGGTGGTGACGCTTGCCCTCCAACTCGGTGATGACGACGACGGGGAGGACGACCTCGTGCTCGGCGAACCGCTTCATCGCTCCTGGATCGGAGAGAAGGACGCTGGTGTCGAGCACGTACGTTCGGACCTTCGAGCTCGCAGTCCTGGCGTGCCGCGTGCGAACTGCCTTGGTGCCGGCAGTGCTGCTCGAAGTGGGCTGGGCGGGCATGGCGTACACCCCTCTGGGCCCAGGCGCGCACTCATCGCCCCGGTCCTAGTTCTCGCACATGGACCGGG